>Ga0335075_10008955_pt1 | contig 15312 bp, 7 predicted proteins | sample Lox_Sample_24_FD_206723 | JGI IMG/M metagenome (GOLD analysis project Ga0335075, IMG submission 206723) | Soil microbial communities from Loxahatchee National Wildlife Refuge, Florida, United States - Lox_Sample_2.4 | ecosystem: Environmental > Terrestrial > Soil > Wetlands | place: USA: Florida... | reverse complement strand
GGATCTACGCCGATTCCGCGAATGTCATCGACAACCTGGTATTCGACCAGGTCAACACCAGCTATGTGGGAATCGAGACTGCCGGCCTGGGAACGGCGACCGGGAACACCGTATATGGCAGCAGCACCGGGCTCTACGCCAGTGGCGGCTATCTGCTGCTGGACAACGTGCTGTACGAAAACAGCCGCGACGGCCTGCAACTGGCAAACAGCGGCAACACCGTCATCGGCGACAGCATCTATGGCAACCAGATCGGCGTTGCCAGCAACGTAAGTTCGGTGGCGTTGGAGAACGACCTGATCTACAACAACGTTAGCATCGGCATTGCGCTGAGCGGCGGGTCGGGCATTACCCTGATCAACAACACGGTCTACCAGCCGATCGGCCAGGCACTGACGATCGCCAGCACATCCAGCGTCACCGTCGAGAACAACATCCTCTGGGTGAACGAAGGTACCATCATCTCCGTGGCCGTTGGCGCCACCACCGGTTTCGTCAGCGAGTACAACCTGTTCTACCAGGGCGCAGATGAGCAGCAGGCGACGCTTGGCTCATGGCAGGGCACTATCGCGACGAATCTTGCGAACTGGCAGAGCGCGAGCGCCCAGGACATGCTCGGCAGCAAGACCGGCGATCCGGACTTCGTCAACATGAATGGTGCCGACCAGATCCTTGGCGGGCCAGGCACGCTGGTCGGCACCGGCCTGGACGACGATTTCGAGTTGCAGGGCGGTTCGCCCGCCATCGATTCTGCCAACGCCTATGTCGCTCCATTCACCGACGCGCTTGGCCAGCCACGCAGCGACGACCCAGCCACGCCGAACACGGGCATTGGCTATGCGGACTATGTGCAGACCAGCGGCGGCGCTTCCAGCCTGCCTTCCACTACCGGTTTGACGAACAAGCTCAGCAGCAACGGCGGGGTTACCAGCTATACCCTACCGTTCGCGTTCTCTCTGTATAACGTCACGTATACGACCGTCACGATCTCCTCGCAGGGCTATCTGCAATTCGCCGGACCGAACTACGACGGCTACGACACGCCCAGCGTCTCCGGCCTGGCAGCGAATGCGCGCATTGCGCCATTCTGGGCCAACTTCAACACCGATGGTACCGGCGACGGCGTTTTCGTCTCGACGGGTACCGTCGCGGGCACCGCCTACGTGACATTCGAATGGGTCGGCACCTCGAACAACACCGGGGGCGGTACGGTCGATTTCGCCGTGACGCTGTATCAGACCGGCAGCATCGTCTTCAACTACGGTTCCATCGCCGCGAACCTGGTTCCGGTCATCGGCATTGCGGCCGGCAATGGCACGATCCTTGGGCAAACGCCGATCGATGTGCTGTCAACCGCGAACGGCAGCGCCGCGATGAACAACGCCGCGGCCGAGGTCTTTACGCCGCAGCCGGGCGACACCTATTTCGACATGGGTGCCTACGAATTCCAGGGCAACAGCAACGACAAGACGCCACCGACGGTCATCTCGATCAACCTGCAGCCAGCGAATACGCCATTGCCGGCCAACGACGGCACGACTGGCCTCGCCTTCACCAGCGTGACCGTCACCTTCAGCGAGCCGCTCGATCTGGTCAGCGCCAACAGCCCGGCGAACTACAGCCTGATCGAGGCCGACAGCAACGGCAACTTCAACACCACCGGCTCGACGCCGATCCCAGTGACACCGGTCTATACGCTCGGGTCCACGACCGTCACCTTGGAATTGCCGGACGGGCCGCTCGCACCGGGGCTTTACCAGCTTACGCTGTCCGGCACCCATGCGATCTTCGATCAGTCAGGCAATGCGCTCGCGGGCAACGGCACCACGGCGGGTACCGACTACGTCACCGTCTTCAGTGTCAGCCACACGGCCGACGTGGCACCGATCGCGAATGCGCAGACGGTGTCGGTGGCGGAAGACGGTTCCATCGCGGTCGTGCTTTCGGCCACGGACACGCAGGGCAATCCGCTTACCTACAGCATTGTTACCCCACCGGCGGACGGCACGCTGACTGCCATTACCAACGGCAATACTCTGACCTATTCGCCAGCCGCGGGATTCTTTGGCACCGACAGCTTCATTTTCCAGGCGACCGATCCGGACGGCGAGGAAAGTCAGGCCACCGTGACGGTGGGCGTCACGCCGGTGGACCAGCGGCCGGTAGCCACCGCCGAGACGCTGAACGTAATCCACGATGCGCCGCAGATTATCGTTCTAAGCGGCACGGACGCTCAAATACCGGCGAGCGAGCTTATCTATACCATCGTCACGGAGCCGACGCACGGCACTCTGACGCAGGTCTCCGGCAGCCCCAACTCCTTCACCTACACTCCGAACAGCGGATATCTGGGAACCGACAGCTTCAGCTTCACCGTCACCGATACCGGCAATCCGCCGGGCAATCTGAGCAATGCCATGACCAGCGCGCCGGCGACGGTTTCGCTGGACGTGACCGATCCGGCGCCGGTTGGCGTGCCGGACAGCTACACAACACGCGAGGGCGTGCCGCTGACCGTGGCAGCCGCGCAAGGCGTGCTGGCGAACGACACCGACAGTGCCGGCGACCCGCTGGCCGCGACGCTGGCAACGACCGTGTCGCATGGGACATTGGTGCTGAACAGTAATGGATCGTTCACCTACACCCCGGCGGCTGGATTCACCGGAACGGACTCGTTCACCTATGTGCCCGATGGCACCTATGTCGCGGGATCCCCGACGACGGTAACGATTACCGTGACGGCCGGGGCTAGCGCGGCGCCTCCGCCTCCGCCATCGACACACCATGGCGGCTCCTCGGCGGCCGCCCTGCCGGCGGACCCACCGAGCGGCGACCCGCCCAGCAGCGACCCGCCGAGCAGTGATCCGCCGGCCACGGGCGCGTTGTTCGAGACGGCTTCTCTCACCGATCCTCCGACCACCTCCGTTACATCGACCGGGTCGGACACGGCGCCGGCGCCAGTCTCGGCCACCGATCCTACAGTCAAGCCAGTCGTGCCCACGCTTTCGGTCACGTCAGTGACTGCCGACCTTGCGATCATACCGGTCGAGTCGACGCCGGCGGTCAAATCCGTCGCGCCGACGCTGGCCACCATCCCGCCAGTGCTGCCGCAGGTCGTCGTGCCGACACCGTCCGTCATTGCGACCACTCGGCCGAAGCCGGTCGTGCCGATAACCGTGCCGCCACTACCGCAACCAATCCCGTCGGCCACACCCTGGGTCGATGTGAGCGGGTTGATGGCGGTGACCAATCCCATCCTTTTGCCAAGCTACACAGTCGCAGGCGACGAGACGTCCTCTCTGCTCCTGCCGGCGAAACCGGAAATCTCCACGCTGCCCGAGGCGTTCTCCAACGCGCTGAAGCGCCTGACGGATATCCAGCCATCCAGCATCACCTTCGTCGATCCATCAACCGGCGTGCCGGTGAGCGACGATTCGCCGACGACGCAAACCACGACTGATCCAGGCTGGCTGCTGGTCGATATGGACCCCGATGATCCCGCCTTCACCCAGTCCTCAGTCATCGACTGGGGCAGCATCCCGACATGACGCAGGAGAAGAGAATGGCCGACAACGGTGCCACCGTCGCATCCGAAGCTCCCCCGCTCGACGTTTCGATCGCCGAGCAAGTTGTGAGTACCAAGCTCACCTGGGACGATAGCAAGATGGTCACGACCTTCGCCAATGTCGTGAACGTGCTGGTGACACGCGAAGAACTCACCCTGCTTTTCGGCATGAACCAGACCTGGAACACCTCGCAGGCGAAGGAACTGGTCGTACAACTCAGCAATCGGATCGTGCTCACGCCGTACGCGGCAAAGCGGCTGCTGACGTTGCTGGCCGGCCGGATCCACGATTACGAGACACGCATCGGCCCTATCACGCTGTAACACGCCGGATAAGCCGTCGATGGAGCGCGAACCCCAGACCGAGCCGGAAGCCGCGACCGTCACACCGCTGGATCAGGTGCTGTGGGGTGTGTTGAGCGGTGAGCAAGCGCTGGTGCCTTTTGCACGTGCATGGCTGGCCTTGCTGTGCCGGATGCTGCCAGGAGCGGCGCGCGCCGTTCTGGTGCTGCGGCAGGACGGTGCGTTGGCGCCGGTCGCACGCTGGCCGGAGGGCGATGCAGGGTCGGCGCAGCTCGCGCATGTCGCGGAGCTGGCGTTGAAGGAACGCCGCGGTGTGGTCAGCCGTCCGCGCGGTCGCAGCGCGGGCAGTAACCTGCAGGGCGCCGGTGCCGCGGCGTTCGTTAACGCCTTGCCCGGCGCGCAAGCGGCGCGGATCGACGACCGCTTCTCCCACCTCGCATTCCCGCTGCTGTTCGATGGCCAGGAGCAGGGCGTTGTTGCCGTGGAACTCGACAGTGTCGGCGACCCGGCGCTGCGCGATGCGATGCGCCAGTTGCAATGGGGTGCATCGTGGATCGAGCTGCGGCAGAGGCGACATCAGTCGGCCGACGATACCGCGCGAGTGCGTCGGGGCTATGCGGCGTTGGAAGTGGCCGCCACGACACTTGCGGCCGACCGGTTCGACGCCGCAGCCCGTGCCGCGGCAACCGAAATGGCGGTGCGGCTCGGCGCCTCGCGCGTTGCGATCGGCTGGATCCGATATCGCTCGGTTCGGGTCGTGGGTCTCTCGCATGCGGTCAGCGCCGGCAAGCGTGCGGACGTGACGATCTCGCTTGCCGCGGCCATGGACGAAGCGGTGGACCAGGGCGCGTCCGTGGTGTTCCCAATGCCCGATGGCGACGCATTGCCAAGCCGTGCGGCGCATGCCCGGCTGGTGGCGCAGGATGGCGGGCCGCACGTCCTGACAGTGCCGCTGACGATGCATGGCCACATCGTCGGTGCCATCACCGTGGAACGCGAAGCACCGATCGACCAGGATGCGATCGACCTCACCGAGGCCATCGCCGCCCTGATCGGCCCAATGCTGGGACAGCTTTGCCTCGGCGAACGCTGGCTCAGCACGATTGCCTTCGAAATTGCCAACCGCACCGTGCGCCGTCTGGTGGGCCCCGAGCATTATGTCCTGAAGCTCGTGACCTGCGCCATGGTCGGAGTGATCGTGTTCTTTTCCGTCTTCCATGTCGAAGACCGCGTCAGTGCGCACGCGGTGGTGGAAGGCGAGGTTCGGCGGATGATCGCCGCCGGCCTGGATGGCTATATCGGCAGCGAACATGCGCGCGCCGGACAGATTGTGCGTCAGGACGAAGTGCTGGCGACGCTGGATGATGCGGAACTGAACATGCAGCGGCTGCGCTGGATCGCCACGCGCCAGCAGCACCAATCGGAACTGGACAAGGCACTGGCAAGCGGCACGCGGGCCGAGGTGAACATCGACGCGGCGCAGATCGCCGAAGCCGCCGCGGAAATTGCCCTGCTGGATGCGCAACTGGCACGCACGAAAATTGTCGCTCCGTTCGACGGCCTGATCATCAACGGCGACCTCAGCCAGTCGGTCGGCATGCCGGTGCAACGCGCCCAGGTCTTGTTCGAGATCGCGCCGCTCAACAGCTATCGCGTCACCATCCGCGTGCCTGACAGCGACATCGCCCGCGTGGCAGCGGGCCGCACCGGCACCCTGGTTCTGTCGGCGCTGCCGGACCGAAGCTTCACCCTGCATGTTACCCGTATCACCTCGATCGCGGAGCAAGCAGACGGCAACAACACGTTCCGCGTCGAGGCGCGGCTGGATGAAGTGTCGCCGCAGTTGCGGCCTAGCATGGAGGGCGTGGCGCAGATCGACGCCGGACGGCATCTGCTGATCTGGGTCTGGACGCATCATCTGATAGACGCGATCCGGCTGTGGCTGTGGTCATGGTGGCCGTGAGTATCGCATGAGCACCGCCAGCAAACCCCTGCTGAGTGCCCAGTGGTTCCGCGTCGCGGCGGTGCGCCCGCGGCTGCGCGATCATGTGCGCATCACCCGCCAACATTTCCGCGACGAACGGTGGTTCGTTTTGGAAGATCTGGTGGAGAACAACGTGCATCGCTACACGCCGGCAGCACAGGCGGCGATCGGGCTGATGGACGGCGAGCATACGCTCGATCAGATCTGGCAATCGCTGGCCACGCTGGGTGAAGAGCGTCCTACGCAGGACGAGCTGATCCATCTGATGGCGCAACTCGACGGCGCCAACCTACTGGCAACCGAACGGCTGCCCGATTTTGCCGCCCTGTCGGACCGGGCGCGCCGCGTCACCGCCGGCAAGCTGTGGCGGCGGCTGGCCAATCCGCTTTACCTGCGCATTCCGCTCTGCGACCCGGACCGTTTCCTCGACGCGACCGTCGCGCTGGCTCGGCCGATCTGGTCGGTGTGGGGCTTCATTGTGTGGCTGGGCGTGGTTGGCGCGGGCGTGATCCTGGCAGCACTGCACTGGACCGCGTTGACGCACGATCTCGCCGACCGGGTGCTGGCACGCGATAACCTGATCATCCTGGCGGTGACGTTCCCGATTTTGAAGCTGTTGCACGAGTTGGGCCATTGCTACGCGGCGAAGCTGGGCGGCGCGTCCGTGCACGAAGCCGGCATCATGACGTTGGTGGTGATGCCGGTTCCCTGTGTTGATGTTAGCCCGGCCACCGCGTTCCCCAACAAATGGCGCCGAGCCCTGGTGGGCGCTGCCGGCATGGTGACGGAATTGTTCTGCGCCGGCCTGGCGATGGTCGCCTGGACCAATCTCGAACCCGGGCTGGCTCGCGCGGCGGCGTTCAACTGCCTGCTGATCGCCGGCCTTTCGACGCTGATCTTCAACGGCAATCCACTGCTGCGGTTCGACGCCTATTTCATCCTGTCGGACCTGATCGAGATTCCCAATCTCGCGGTGCGCGCCATTCGCTATTACGGCTATCTGATCAATCGCTATGCGTTCGGGGTCACCAACCAGGCATCGCCCGTGCAGGCGCGCGGCGAGGCCGGATGGTTCCTGTTCTATGGCGCTGCCTCCTACGCCTATCGCATGTGGGTGATGCTGTCGATCGCACTGTTCGTTGCGTCGAAACTGCACGGCGTGGGCGCGGTGCTCGCGGGCTGGACGGTGCTGACCGGCGTGCTTTACCCGCTGGGACGGGGAGCTTGGCTGGTGCTGCGCGGTCCGGCGCTGCGCCAGCACCGGCTGCGCGCGGTCCTGGTCACCGGCGCCGCCCTGGCGTGCGTCGGATTGCTGGTGTTCGGCGTGAAGCTGCCCTACGGCACCGTCACCCAGGGCGTAGTGTGGGCACCGCCCGGCGCCGATCTGCGCGCCGGTGCCGAAGGCCGGCTGACTGAATTGATTGCCGCCCCAGGCCGGACGCTGGCCGCCGGCGATCGGGTTGCCAGGCTGAGCGACCGCGTTCTGGACGCGCGCGTGCAATTGGTGACAACGCAGTTGCGCGAGGTCGAACTTCGCTACACCGCGGCCGAAAGTGTGGATCGGGTGCAGACCGGAATGCTGCGCCAGCAGATCGTCTATTTCCACGCCGAACTGGCGGAAATGCTCGCCCGCCATAAGGCCTTGGACGTGGTGGCGCCTATTGCTGGCCGGTTCCTGGTATCCGCGCCGCGGGATCTGGACGGCAAGTTCATGCGGCGTGGCGAGCTAATCGGCTATGTGCTGGACGATTCCGCCGCCAACGTGCGTGTCATCGTGCCGCAGTCGGAGATCGAACTCGTACGCGACGATACGCATGGTGTCGACCTGCGTTTTGCCAGCCATCCAATGCGGGTTGTGCACGTGCGGCAGGTATCGCGCGAAGTACCGACGGCGACGCGGCAACTGCCCAGCGTCGCACTGGGCGCCTTCGCCGGCGGTCCGATCGCGGTCGATCCGACGGACGATCAGCATCTGCGGGCACTCGAGGAGGTGTTCCAGGTGGATGTGAAACTGCCCGAAGGAGTGGGCGGGCATCGGCTGGGCGAACGGGTCTACGTGCGCTTCAGCCACAGCGACCGGACGCTGGCCTGGCGCATCGCCCGCACCGTGCGGCAATTGTTTCTTCGACGGTTCGAGCTATGACCGGCGCGGCGAATCAGACGCTCGCTTCGCCACTGGGCATGCCGCGGGTCGCACTAGAGCTTGCGCGCGCGACGCCGTATCCGGAACGTACTACCCGGACGCCCGGTGTCGTCGAGGAGTTTCTGCGCGACTCCGCGGCTCTTCTACCCTGGCCACCGCAGCCCTTGCTGCGGCTCGTTGCGCGGCGCGTGGCCCGCCTCGCCGGCACGTTCGCAGCGGAAGCGACGCGCATCGCCGATTCTCCAGACGAGATTGCCGCCCTGCGCCGCCAGGTGCGAGCCGGCATCACGGCCACCTCCGCAGCACGCGCCTTCGCGCTGTTGCGGGTTCTCGCCACGCGGTGTGTGGGCCTGACGCCCTACGACGTGCAACTCATGGCAGCGTGGTCGATGCTGAGCGGACGGATGGCGGAACTCGCCACCGGCGAAGGCAAAACCCTTGCCGCGTCGCTTACCGCGGCAACCGCCGCGTTGGCAGGGCGGATAGTGCACGTGGTGACGGTCAACGACTACCTCGCCGCCCGCGATCATGCGCAGCTTTCCCCACTGTACCGCGCGCTGGGGCTAACCGCCGGTTTAATCGTGCATGGCCTGTCACCGGCGGAACGCCGCACCGCCTATGCGTGCGACATCGTCTATGCCAGCAACAAGGAGTTGGTGTTCGACTATCTGCGCGACCAGATGTGCCGCCGCCGCACGCCGACCGCGGTGCACGGCCGGCTTGCCAGGCTGAACGGCAGAAGATCGGACGAAGACGCCCTGCTGTTGCGCGGCCTCGATTTCGCGATCGTGGATGAGGCCGACAGCGTATTGATCGACGAGGCCCGCACCCCGCTGATCATCAGCGAAGCCGACCGCGGTGCCGTGAGCGAGAACGTGTGCGTTGAAGCGCTCGACCTGGTTGCGGGTTTGACCGAGGGCGCGGATTACCACGTTGACCGCAGCAGCCGCCGCATCGATTTGACCCGCGCCGGTCGCGACCGTGTGGAAAGCTTGTCGGCCACGCTGGGCGAGCAATGGGGCAGTGCGGTCGTTCGCACGGAACTCGTGGTGAAGGCGCTTACAGCACGGCTGCTGTTTGAACCCGACGTGCACTACCTGGTGCGCGACGGCAAGATCCAGATCATCGACGAATATACCGGCCGTATCATGGAAGACCGCTTCTGGAATGATGGGCTGCATCAGATGGTAGAGGCGAAGGAAGGCTGCGTTCCCACCGGCCGGCGTGAATCAGTCGCCCGCATCACCTATCAGCGATTCTTCACCCGTTATCGCCATTTGTCCGGTATGAGCGGAACGTTGGCCGAAGTCACGCGCGAACTGCGGTCGACGTATCGCGTCGGTGTCGCGCGCATTCCCACGCACAACCGGTGCCGCCGGCGGGTGGAACCGACGGTCATCGTGCCGACCGCGGCGGCGAAATGGCGCGCCATTGCCGACAGTGCGATCGCTCTTTCGGCTGCCGGACGGCCGGTGCTGGTAGGCACGCGCTCGGTCGCGGCATCGGAAGTTGCAAGCGGACTGCTGCACGGCCAGGGCGTCGCGCACAATCTTCTCAATGCGGCGCAGGACGCTGCCGAGGCCGCGATCATCGCGCGCGCCGGCGAAGCGGGATGCGTGACGATCGCCACCAATATGGCGGGGCGCGGCACCGACATAAGGCTGGCGCCAGGCGTTTCCGATCGCGGCGGCCTGGCTGTGATCCTGAGCGAACGGCACGACGCGGCAAGGATCGACCGCCAGCTTGCGGGGCGCGGGGCGCGACAGGGCGATCGCGGATCGTTCATGCAGGTACTTTCGCTAGAGGACGCCTTGCTTGATCCATTGCGGAAGAATCCGATCGGGCTGGCATTGCTCGCCGCGGCGCGCAACCACCGTCTGGTCAGCCGCGTCCTGTTTTCGCTGATGCAGCGTCTGGCGGAACGGCGCCACCGGGTGGTTCGGCGCGAACTCATGCGGTTCGAAGCGAAGCTACAGGCGTCGCTGTCGTTCGCCGGGAGGCCCGACTGAATGCGTGGTCTAGGCATATTTCTGGTTATCGTTCCGATCGTAGCGTCTCTGCTGGGCGGCACGGCCGCCCGCGCGCAGACCGACGCATCCGACGCCGGCGTCTCCGGTGCATCCGCCAGCACCTGCATCATCAAGCCTCATATCCAGGTGCAGCTCGGCAGCGCGGTCGACGGTCTTCTGTCGGCCGTTCTGGTCGATCGTGGCGATGTCGTGCACAAAGACCAGATCGTCGCCCAGATCGAATCGAGCGTGGAGCAGGCGACGCTCGCGCTCGATCAGGTGCGCGCTGCCAACGACTCGGCGATCAAGGTGGAGGAGATCGATCGCGAACTCAGCGTGCGCGAGGCGGCGCGCAAGCGATCGCTGGTGGAAAAGGGCATCGAGAACCAGAACGCCTTGGATGAACTGGAGACAAAGGTCCATGAGGGCGACCTACGAATTCAGCAGGCGCGGACGGATCAGCAGATCGCAGCTTTGACGGCCATACGCAGCGAACGCGCGCTCGCCTTAAGACAGATCCGTAGCCCGATCGACGGCGTGATCATTGAGCGCAAGCTCTCGGCGGGAGAGTACGTCTATGAGCAGACCTCGATCATGACGATTGCGCAGCTTGATCCGCTGAACGTCGAAGTCGTGTTGCCGATGAGACGTTATGGCGAGATCGCTGTCGGGGCGACCGCGATCGTGCATCCGGAAGCGCCCATCGCAGGCAGCTATCGCGCGATGGTGGATGTGATCGATCCGGTGATCGACGCCGCCAGCGAAACGTTCGGCATCCGCCTGCTCCTGCCAAACCCGCACCAGCTTATTCCGGCGGGAATCCGGTGCTCGGTGGATTGGCCCTCAACAGCGCAGGCGACCAGATGAGGCGCCTCTCGCACGCGCAGGGCGGCCTGCTGGCAAATATGCCGCGCGCGCGCAATGCGGCAATACGATCCCGAATTTACCTTGCGGCGAGGCCGCCATTGGAAGGCAGGTTGTAATGGTCGAGACCAGCTTTACCGTCAGCAACGCCGGCAGCCTCACCACCGTTCTTAGTGAGATCAGCATCGGTGGCACGGATGCTGCGGCCGACACCAGCTATACAATCGATGTGACCGCGGGCCTTGTGGTAACCGCAAGCGCCACGCTCGATGCCGGCTCTAGTGTGACGCTCGAAGGTACATCGCCGTTCGTTGCGACGATGTCGCTGACCGGCGCGATCGAAACCGATCTCAACTTCACCGGCACGCTCACGCTGGATAACGGGGAGCTGATCAATCCGGCGGTCGTCACCAACGCCGGAACGGTGGTCGCGGGACTGTTCTCTGGCATCGTCCTGGGAACCACGCTCGACAACGGCGATACCGCGATCAACAACGGCACGATCGTCTACAACGGTATCTACGCGGCGATCGGGTTCTATACGGGAACAGTACAGAACGGCTGGAATGGCACGCCGGCGGCGCTGATCAGCGGCGTCGCGGGCGGCGTCGATCTGGAGAGCGCCGGAGTGGTGCTGAACGGCGGCACCATCGCTTCCAGCGGCCAGAGCAGTACCGCGCTGTTTCTTGGCGCTGGCACGGTCGACAATGGCCAGATTAGCGACACCACGGCGCAAATCTCGGGCAGTGGCGTCGGAGTCTTCATTGCCGGCGCCGGCGCTGTCAACAACGCGGGCACGATCATCGGCAGTACTTACGGCGGAGTCTATCTCGGGTCGGGTTCCGTCACCAACGGCCTTGGCGCCACCACGGCGCTGATCCGCGGCGCGAGCTACGGAGTTTGGATCGGCACCATCGGCGGTCCCGGCACCGTCACCAATTTTGGCACCGTGATCGGCGCCGGTTCCAACGGGGTCTATCTGCAGACCGGCGGAACAGTGGCCAACGGCGCAGCCGCGGATACGACTGCGCTGATCAGTGGCGGGTACCGAGGCGTATTGCTCAGTGCCGCCGGGTCGGTGCTGAACGACGCCACGATTAAGGCCACGGGCACAGATATCTCCCAGCCGGTGATCGGCGTTTTTCTGGAAGCCGGCGGCACGATCGAGAACCTGACGCCTTCGGCGTCGATCTACGGAAAGCAATGGGGCGCGATCGTCGAGGGCAGCGCCGGTTACGTTACGAATTTGGGAACAATGCGGGCGGCTGCGTCATCGGGCCTGGGCGTCGATCTCATCGCCGGCGGCACTGTGACCAATGGCAATGGCAGTGATTCGACGGCGCTGATCGTGGGCGGATCCGGTGTCACCGGCGATGGCGTGCGGATCGCCGCCGGTGCGGCGGGTTCCGGGGCGCTGGTACAGAACGACGGCACCATCGAAGGCGCCGTCGGCGTCGATTTCCAAAGCGGTGCGACGGAGGCAGTCGGAACCCTGGTCAACAATGGATTGGTCGACGGCTCCAGCGGCAACGCCGTGTTGTTCGGCACCGGTCCCGAGCGCCTGGTTCTGCAATCCGCCGGCGCATTCGATGGCAGCGTGCTTGGGGGGACAGGGACCGGGAGCAGTACGACACTGGAACTTGCGGGCGGGACCAGCGGCACGTTGGATGCGCTTGCCGCCAATAGCGGCACCGTATCGGACAGCGCCGGTACCTTCACGTTTAGCTTCATCCAGGCGATCTCATTGGATGCCACGGCATCGTGGACGATCGCTGGACCGGGAACACCGACGACCCTGAACAACGCGGGCACGATCAACTTCTCGGGTGGCACGGTTTCCGTCGGCCAGTTCACGAATAATGGCTTGCTCGAGGTCCAGGACGACGCCACCGCGACGATTGCAACGCCGCTGATCAGTGGCACCGGACAGATAGAGTTGAGTACCGGCGGCGATCTGGTGCTGCACGCCGCCTCGATCCCGGCCACCCAGGCGGTGGTGTTCGCGGACGCCGCGACGCTGGAGATCGGCACGATCAGCGGGTTTGACGGCACGGTTCAGGACTTCGCCAGCGGCGACACGATCATCGTCGACACGACCATTCGAGCGATGTTCAGCCAGAGCGGGTCGCTGATCTCGGTAGTCAGCAATACGACGACCTTGGGCGTACTGACGTTTGATAACGTGGGCGACGCGACGACGGCCTTAACCACGCCGAACGCCCTGGTGGACCGCGTGGTCTGCTTCCTGGCCGGCACCATGATCGCAACGCCGTCGGGTCATCGCCCAGTGGAGCAACTTGCAGCCGGCGATCCGATCGTCACGGCGAGCGGCGCCGTCCGTCCGATCTCTTGGATCGGCATCGGCCGGGTCCTGGCGACGCGCGGGCGGCGAAGCGCCGCGACCCCGGTGATCGTGCGCAAGGGAGCGCTGGGGCCGAACCTGCCCTTTGCCGATCTTAAAGTGACGAAGGGGCACGCGCTCTGGTTCGACGGCGTCCTGATCCCGGTGGAGTTCCTGGTCAATCATCGTACGATCCTGTGGGATGACCGCGCACAGGAAGTAGCGATCTACCATATCGAGCTGGAAACCCACGATGTGCTCCTGGCCAACGGTGCGCCCGCTGAAAGCTATCGCGATGACGGTAATCGCTGGTTGTTTCGAAATGCTAACAGAGGCTGGGACGAACCGCCGAAGCCGCCCTGTGCTCCCGTGCTGACTGGCGGATCGGTGGTGGACGCGATCTGGCGCCGCTTGCTCGATAGCGCCGGACCGCGCGCGCGCGTGCCGCTGACGGTCGACCCCGATCTGCATCTGCTTGCTGATGGACAGCGGCTGGATGCGGGGGCGCGCTTCGGGATGATGTTCGTCTTCAGCCTGCTGCGACGCCCTGCTTTGCTGCGGCTGGCCACGCGAGCGGCCGCGCCGCAGGAACTGGGATTGGCGCGCGATCCCCGCTGTCTTGGCGTTGCCGTGCGGCGGATTGAGGTAAGCGACGGCACGACCTGCCGGGCGGTCCTCGCCGGAGACGCGCTACTGACGGCCGGGTTTCATCCGTTCGAGCCAGGCACCTTGATGCACTGGACCGATGGCGACGCGGAATTGCCGGGAGTATTGTTCAACGGGTTAGCAGGACCCATGGAGGTGACGGTGCATCTCCAGGCGACGGCCCACTACATCGACGATAGCTCGGCCAGGCGCAGCGTCGGTGCGGCGGCCTGAATGGGGCGTGTTGGCATGAAGGTGGTCATCCTTGCGGGCGGTCGGGGTGCGCGCCTTGGCGAGGAGACCGTCGCGGTGCCGAAGCCAATGGTGGAAATCGGCGGCCGGCCAATCCTGTGGCATATCATGCGGCACTACGCCCATTTCGGCCTGGCCGACTTTATCGTCTGCCTGGGCTACAAGGGACAGGTCATCAAGCAGTATTTCGCAAACTACCTTTTGCAGTCGTCCGACGTGACCGTTGATCTCGGCACAAATCGTATCGACTACCATAACAGCACAGCAGAGAACTGGCGGGTCACCCTGGTCGATACCGGCGATGCCAGCGAGACTGGCGGCCGTCTGAAGCGGATTGGCCCTCATCTGCCGCCCTGCGCGCCCTTCTGCATGACTTACGGTGACGGAGTCGGCGATATCGACATCGCTCGTGCCATCGCATTCCATCGTGACCACGGGCGACTGGCGACGGTCACCGCCGTTCGTCCCCCGCCGCGCTTTGGCGGGCTGCGGCTGAAGGGGGGCGACGTCGTTACTTTCACCGATGCACCGACTCAGGGCTGGATCAATGGCGGATTCTTTGTGTTGCAGCCGGCCGTGCTCGACCTGATCGAAGGCGACGGCACGCGGTTCGAGCAAGGGCCGTTGCAGCGCTTGGTGACCGAGGGCCAGCTCAAGGCTTTTTCGCATGACGGCTTCTGGCATCCGATGGACACGATGCGCGACAAGATTGCGCTGAATGCGTTGTGGGAGTCCGGTGCGGCGCCCTGGAAGCTGTGGAAATGAACGTGGCTCCTACCTGCTGTCTGCGCGGCGTGGACTTGACCGATGACGGCCGTGGCCGGGTCGTCATCCTTGCTCCGAACTTGCACGCGATCTCGGCATGAGCATGCGGCTGATCCCGACGCCGCTATCCGACGTCTTCGTGCTGCGCTCGGAACGCGCACGCGATACGCGTGGCAGCTTTTTACGCCTGTCTTGCATTTCGACCCTCGCCGCGAACGGCGTCGCCTTTTCGCCACGCCAGGCCAGCCTGTCGCGATCGACCCGGCGCGGCACGTTGCGTGGGCTGCATTTCCAGCAATCCCCGTCGGCGGAAACAAAGATCATCCACTGCGTCGCTGGCGCGGTGTTCGACGTCGCGCTGGATCTTCGGCCTGACTCGCTCAGCTTTGGCCAGGCGTTCGGCACCGAACTGAGTGCCGACAACGGCGACGGTATGCTGAT
>Ga0335075_10008953_pt1 | contig 15313 bp, 8 predicted proteins | sample Lox_Sample_24_FD_206723 | JGI IMG/M metagenome (GOLD analysis project Ga0335075, IMG submission 206723) | Soil microbial communities from Loxahatchee National Wildlife Refuge, Florida, United States - Lox_Sample_2.4 | ecosystem: Environmental > Terrestrial > Soil > Wetlands | place: USA: Florida... | reverse complement strand
CCGGGAACGCCAGTTCGGGCGTTCCGTAGCGAATAAAACCGAGCGAACGCTCACTCGCAACTCACGAATAACCCAATGGCGGAAAGGAACTGCCACCCAAACTCAATTTTTCAGCGGCCTGCTAGGGCGCTCAATACTCGTGCGATGGCAATTTGCTCGGATTTCGCTGGGAGTGGGATTTGCAATGCTTGGAGGCGATCCGTAGGCAAACGTCCGGTTCCGTGGCCTGCGAACTCGACATAGGAGAGCAGAAGTGGCTTCGCTGCACGTAATACATAGTTAAGGAAAGTGGAATCAATTCCGTTTTGAGCAACGATTGCCTTAATGTCTTGATTGAAGGCCGCATCGCGCTCGACGATACAGATCGGAACATCTGAAATGAGAGTCATTCCTCGGACGAGAACAAGAGTTGCGCCCTTTGGGGCAATGCGAGAACCATTGGTTAGTCCCTCCGGGCTTATGTGGTCCTCCGAATGTCTAAGACGGTATTCCTTCATGTCTTTCGCCGAAACCCAAGGAATATCACCGTTCCAATAGTCAGAACGTGCCTTCGAGGGGGTACCCCCAGACAAGAAATCGGCGACCGTGTTTAAGGCTACAAGGGGCCACGAGGGGTGCATGCTCATACTCACTTCTCCAATTCGGACAGCTTATGAGCCGATTTCCGATGAGCGGCGATCATCTCGTGCAGCTTCATCAAAGCAAGCATGATCTGAAATACTTAAATGCAAGCACGCTTGCATCGCACCTTGTTTCTTGAGGTGCCAATCTGGAATCACAAATGTGAAATTACAGAATGCGATCTCAATTCGCTTGCATCCCACGCACGTTGAAGTTGAAGGTGTAAGGTGTGACCTCAAATTTCAAATCCCAGACCTTTGAGATTTGTGCGAATCTCCTGCTCCAATGTGCGGGAATGCTGAAATTGTTCGCGGAGCGCGCCCATGAGTCGCTTCATTTTGTCCTCGAATGGCTCGCCATCGACTTCCTGCTCCTCCGTGCCAACGTAGCGTCCCGGAGTGAGGACGAAGCCATGCGAAGCGATTTCGTCGGTTGTCGCACTCTTGCAGAAACCGGGCACGTCTTTGTATTTGCCAACATCTTTCTCGCCGCGCCAAGCGTGGTAAGCGCGGGCGATCCTGCCGATGTCATCGTCCGACAATTCGCGATGAACGCGGTCCATCAAGTACCCCATTTTTCGTGCGTCAATGAAAAGGGTTTTGCGGCGGCGGTCCCGAAATTTCCCGTTCTGCCTATTCCGTGCCAGAAACCACAGACATGCAGGTATCTGCGTACCGTAGAAAAGCTGAGGTGGCAGCGCAATCATGCAATCAACGAGGTCTGCTTCGACAACTTTGCGGCGGATTTCACCTTCACCAGATTGATTCGAGGACATCGACCCGTTCGCGAGGACGAATCCAGCGACCCCGGAGGGTGCGAGGTGATAAATGATGTGCTGCACCCAAGCAAAGTTCGCATTGCCTGCGGGCGGGACGCCATATTTCCAGCGGACATCATCGCGCAGACGCTCGCCGCCCCAATCGCTCATATTGAAGGGCGGATTTGCAAGGACGAAGTCAGCTTTCAAGTCCTTGTGTAGATCATGGTGGAAACCATCCGCGTGGTGCGGACCGAGATTGGCCTCGATGCCGCGAAGTGCGAGATTCATCTTCGCCAGACGCCAAGTCGTGGGATTGGATTCCTGGCCGTAAATAGAAATAGCGCTTGTAGCTTTGCCTCCGTTACCATTGCCGCTCATGTGAGCTTCGATAAAGGCTACCGACTGCACGAACATCCCGCTCGAACCGCAGCAAGGGTCATATACGCGGCCTTTATATGGCTCGATCATTTCCACTAGCAGCCTGACAACGCAGCGCGGCGTATAGAATTCGCCGCCTTTCTTACCTTCGGCGCTAGCGAACTGACTGAGAAAGTATTCGTAAACGCGGCCCAGAATGTCCTTCGAACGATTCTCCTTGTCACCAAGGCCAATATCAGAGATGAGGTCTATCAATTCGCCGAGACGCGTCTTATCGAGCGCCGGGCGGTTGTAGTCTTTCGGGAGAACGCCTTTCAGGCCCGGATTCGTTTTCTCTATCTCCTCCATCGCATCGTCAACGATCTTTCCGATAGATGTCTGTTTTGCATTTGCTTGGAGGTTGGACCATCTTGCTTTCTTGGCAACCCAGAAGATGTTTTCGGCAGTGTATTCGTCGCGGTCTTCGGGATCGGCGTGCGGCTCGTTTTTGAGCGCGTCGTAACGCTCTTGGAAAGCGTCCGAAATGTATTTGAGGAAGATGAGACCCAGGACGACATGCTTGTATTCGGCGGCGTCCATGTGCCCGCGCAGCTTGTCCGCGGCCTGCCAGAGCTTTTGCTCGAAGCCCAGATTTGCGCCATTGCCGGAATTTGCCCGGCTTATGTTGTCTCGTCCCGCCATGAATCGGATGACCCCTGCAAGTCGTTGATGAATATAGCGTGTAATGGCGAGAAATAAAACGACGGCGCTTGCGGTCGGACGCTAGAACGGCAATCGGGGAGCCGCCAGAAATTGCCTTGTGACACGGGCTTTTCGAGTCGCGAAAGAGGAATTAACGTTTTGATATCTCGATCTCAGGTGCAACGAACCGTTACCGGATTACAAGCTATTCTCAATCTATAGCTTCCCGATTTGGCGACATAAATCATTGGGAGCGTTGTTGATGACGGACGAGACTCACTGGCCCGCTCGGACCGTTGCGGAATATGCGTATTGCCCACGCCTCTTTTACTACATGGAGGTGGAGGGCGTTTTTCTGCCCAGCGTCGATACTGAAAAGGGCCAGGCAGTACATCGCCGCGTCAACAAACCAAGCGCCGAAATTCCAGAAACTGATGAGACAGAAACCAACGGACGGCCCAAGACTGCGCGGAGCCTTGTTTTAACCAGCGATAAATTGGGTCTTACGGCCACGCTTGATCTGGCGGAAATCGTCGGCAACGTTGCCGTTCCCGTCGAATACCGCAAGGGTGCGCCTAAGCGCAGCCCAATCGTAGCGACACGCGATGAATTTGATGACGAAGAAAGCTTGTCCGTACCCGAGCCTTGGCCGACGGATCGCGTACAGGTTGGACTTCAAGCCATCCTCTTGGAGGAAGCCGGATATGAAGTCAAAGAAGCGATCCTCTATTATGCTTCGGAAAAACTCCGCCTGACGATTGCTGTTGATGCTGCTCTGAAGTCTGAGGCCTTAGCAACACTGGAAGCGGCAAAAACATGCGCCCGTGGGCCAAGGCCGCTACCGCTGGTGAATGATCCGCGTTGCATCCGGTGCTCCTTGCAGCCGATCTGCTTGCCCGACGAAGTGAACTGCGAACGCAGCGAATCGAATGGGGATCATATCTCGCCTCGCAAGATATGGCCGCCACGCGATGAAGGAATCCAAATCGTCGCTCAGCAGAACGGAACGCGAGTCGGTGTTAAGGGCATGGCGCTGACGATCAATGATGGAAACGGCAGCAAGGCAGGCAGAAAAGAGGTTCCGCTGGCAAGCGTGGATAGTCTGTCACTGCTCGGTTCCGTTCAAATTTCTACGCAAGCCATGAAGGTATTGGCGGATCAAGGAATTCCGGTGGCGCTGCTGTCAGCCGCTGGCCGCCTTGTAGCGATGGTGGACCCGCTCGATTCTGTCAGCGCCGTTGTCCGCCGCAAACAGGTGTTGGCCTTCGAATCTTCGGAAAAATGTCTGGAACTCGCACGTGCTCTAATTATTTCGAAGATTGCAAATCAGCGGAAACTGCTCATCCGAAATCATCCTGAACTACCCGCGCAGGCTGCCTCAGGAATGGCTTCACAGGCCACGCAAGCCGCCAAAGCAGAATCGCTAGAATCGCTGCGCGGTTACGAGGGACAAGCTGCCGCGATTTACTTCGAGCACTTCGCGGGAATGCTGAACGGAGCGCCGGGAATCGAATTTGATGCCAATGGCAGGAAGCGCCGCCCGCCGCCGGACCCGGTCAACTCATGTCTCTCAATGGCGTATTCGATGCTCACGCACGAATGTGTTTCCGCATTGCGTGTAGGCCGTTTGGAACCTTCCATTGGGGCATATCACACTTCCAGGCCGGGCCGACCGGCGCTGGCCCTGGACCTGATGGAGCCGTTTCGTCCACTGATCGCAGACTCAGTAGCAATCGCGACTTTTAACCGTGGCGAATTGACGAACGGTCACTTTCAGCGGACCACAGCGGGGTGCATGTTCACGGACGCAGGCCGGAAGGCGTTCTTCCAGGCGTATGCACGCCGGATGGATACGGAAGTGACACATCCGGTGTTTGGATACAAGCTCAGCTATCGCCGGATGCTGGCGCTTCACGCTCGCATGATCGCCGCCTGGTGTGTGGGAGAAATCGAGACCCTCGCATTCTTAACTACTCGCTGAGGCTGGAGGATTCCTGTGCGCCGCTGTTATTTAGTGTGCTATGACATTCGGGAGCCGAAACGGCTTCGTCGCGTCCACAGAGTGATGAAAGGCTTCGGGGAATCGTGGCAATACTCCGTATTCTTCTGCGTTCTCAAAGTGATTGATCGTGTGCGGATGCAGACGGCACTCGAAGCGGAGATGAATCTCAAGTTGGACAAGGCCCTCATCCTTGATTTAGGCGAAGACGAACATGCATCGCGTGAAGCTGCGACTATCCTCGGCCAACCCATACCCGACGTCGGTTCCCGCACAATTGTGATATAAAAAGCGGTCTTACCTTCGGAAGGCCGGACAGGAAGGCCCGCTCGTGCCAACATCTTCAAAGCCTGACCTTACTCAGCGCGCTTATACCCTTCGTCTGGCTGGCACCAATCCCCGTGACCATAGCTGGAGAGAGGCACTCTGGAAGACACACGAGGCTGTCAACCGAGGCGTGGAGGCGTTTGGCGACTGGCTACTCACCATGCGAGGGGGACTGTACCCCGCCCTCGCGGACGATGGGGGTGTGAAGAAATCTGAGGAATCTCCCTCGAATGCAAACTACGAGGAAACTAAGCGTCGCCGAATAATGCTTGCTTTGTCCTGGCTATCTGTTGAATCCGAACATGAAGCCGCGTCGAAGCATATCGTGCCTCACAAGCTCGACATCGCGAATGGCAGAACCGACTGGCAGACAGTGGATGCCCTAAGAAAGATATTGCAGTCAAGCGGCGTGCCCGAGAAAGAAGTTAAGAATTGGATTATCGATTGTTCTGGATCGCTTTCGTCTTCAATTCGAGACGATGCTGTGTGGGTAAACCGTAGACAGGTTTTCGATGAGTTACAGAAAGCATTAGGTCCCACATTGACTGGCGAACAGGCCCGTTCATTTATTGACGGCTTTTTGCCAGATTACTTCTCGTCTGTTTCGCTTGATGAGGATGAAGAAGCGAAGATAAGGACTGATTCGGCAAGCACAACGGAGCAGCCAGAATTCCGAACTTGGGCGCGGGGGTGGCTCAGTTTCCAATGGGGTACAGGCGAGAAAAGTGACAACACACGAATTGCTTCACTCTTGGAAAAACTTAGCAATGCATCCTTAGATCATTTGATTGGCTGTTCTGGAGAACAACTCATCGCCCATTTGATAGAGATTTTGGGCGGCGAGGCCACAAAAGACGAATCAATGGATTGTCTCCGCAAGCTGGTGGGCTGGAAAACGGGGCGCTCATCTAAGGGCAAAATGGCTTTGGAAACGGCGCAGCAGAAGCAAAGTCTGAGTAAGGCTGATATTGACCTGCTCAAGAAAAAACTTTCAGAAGAAACGGAAGAGAAGAAAAGAAATGATCATCGAACAACGCAGGAATGGGCGGGTAATTTACGACTGCGGATTGAAGAAAAGGTTGGAGTGCCGTTCATCTCGGGCCGAAACTTAATCGGCGAGTTCGCAGTAATGTTGGATCATGCCGCTAGACGCGTTTCTCTGGCGCACACGTGGATTAAGCGAGCGGAAGCGGAGCGTTGTCGATTTGAAGGAGACGTTGGGAAGATTCTTGAAGTCCCGGAGGACGCCAAGATTTGGCTTGATAGGTACTGCAAGGACCGTTCCCTCAGCACCGGGGCGTTGGAGTCCTATCGCATCCGCAAGCGCGCGAAAGAAGGCTGGAAGGAAGTAGTGGCTGCATGGTCGAGGAAAGAGTGCAGAACAGAGAAAGATCGTATTGAGGCCGCGCGAGAAGTCCAGGCTGACGTGGAGAAGTTCGGAGATATCCAGTTATTTGAGGCGGTGGCGGTCGAGGATGCGATCTGTGTATGGAAGCAGGATGGAAAACCATCGCCGGTATTCCTGTCAGATTACGTTGTCGCCAAAGATGCAGAGGCAAAGCAACTTCGCTTTAAGGTTCCAGCGTACCGTCACCCTGATCCACTGCGTCACCCCGTATTCTGTGATTTTGGCAATTCGCGATGGGAAATCAAATTCAACGTTCACGAAATGCGTAAACGAGATGCCGAAAACTCACGAGAGAAAAAAGAGGAACGAATTGATCTGCAAGGAATGAGTATGGGGCTCTGGAACGGGGCAAGCGTTACCAAACAGTTCCTGCGCTGGAAATCTAAGCGTTTCACCGCCGATCTCATACGTCCGAAAGTAGGGGCAACTGGAGAAACCCAATGTGTTTCCCGTGCAGACCGCCTTGGACGTGCGGCGCTAGGAGCAAATGAACACTCTGCAATTCATATACTTCAGTTGTTCGATGAAAAGGAATGGAATGGTCGTTTACAAGCTCCTCGGGCGCAGTTGGACGACCTGGCGAATCATCTCGACAGAAACGGGAGCCAGTGGGACTTAAAAGCACGCTGTATGCGAGATCGTCTCGGATGGCTAGTCTCGTTCTCCGCGAAATTGCAACCTCAAGGACCTTGGTCAGAATTTGCCGAACGCAACGCCTTGAGATCAGATTGGAAATACTGGCCGCACGCTGTAGACAACAAAAAACGGCAGGGTCTTGCGCGACTTATGCTTTCTCGCCTGCCAGGCTTACGAGTGCTATCCGTGGATTTGGGCCACCGCTATGCGGCTGCGTGCACTGTTTGGGAAGCTATCAGCGAAGAGCAGATTTGCCGGGCATGCACCGCCACAGGTACTGTCGCACCCGCTGAAGGAGACCTCTACCTTTTCGTCAAGGCCATCAGTAAGGGCAAAACAAAAACAACGGTCTATCGGCGCATTGGAGCAAACGTGCTGGCTGACGGCACAACGCACCCGGCCCCATGGGCACGACTGGATCGCCAGTTCCTCATTAAACTCCAGGGCGAGGATATTGGCGCTCGTAAAGCGAGTCCGACAGAGATTGCAGAGATCGGCAAACTGGAGCGGGATTTGGGTTTCAAACGGTTGGTTTCCCGAAAGGGGTCAGAATTGGCTGTAGACGAATTGATGCATGAAGCCGTTCGTCTTCTACGGCTGGCGCTAAGAAGGCACTCAGACCGTGCTCGCATCAGTTTCAATCTCACGGCCAAGAATAAACTGTTGTCTGGTGGCAGAGAGAATGCCCTCGATCCAGAAAGCCGCATAGAATTGGTTACGGATGTGCTTGTTCTCTGGCGTTCGTTGTTTAGAAGTGATCGTTGGACCGACGAATGGGCGACGAGGCAATGGCAAGCTCATATTCAACCGTTGCTCGGAGATATCGAGTTGCCCGAGACACGCGAGGAAGAAGGCGAAATAGCCCAGAAACGCAAGAAACGCGACGAGGAGTTAAGGATAGGGCTAAGGCGCGTCGCCGGGAAGCTGACAAGTAATCTATCCCTTTGCGCCAAGCTCAATATTCTGTGGGCGGCACGGTGGCAGGAAGAAGACACACAGTGGAGACCTCGACTGCGATGGATTTGTGATTGGTTGATGCCTCGCGGTGTTGGAACCAACGGCAAAAGATACCAATCAATACGTCATGTTGGTGGCTTGTCGCTCGGTCGTATCGCCACTTTCAAGAGCCTCTATCAACTCGAGAAATCTTTCAAGATGCGGCCCGAACCGGAGGATCTCAGGAAAAATGTTCCCAAGCCTAGTGACGAATCCGCACGGAAGTTCGGGCAGAGAATGCTAGATGCGATGGAAAGCATGCGCGAAAACCGCGTCAAGCAATTGGCAAGCCGGATCGCCGAAGCAGCTTTGGGCATTGGTAGAGAAGAAAAGGGCACGGGAGGCAGGCAGAGGAAGCGCCCTCGACAAAGAATCTCAGCACCGCAATTTGCGTCTTGTCACGCCGTGGTAATTGAAAATCTGACCCGCTATCGCCCTGAGGAGACTCGGACGCGCCGGGAAAACCAGCAGCTTATGAATTGGTCGTCGAGTAAGGTGAAGAAATATCTCGGCGAGGCCTGCGAGCTTAATGGTCTTCACTTGCGAGAAGTATCCGCTGCGTATACTTCGAAGCAGGATTCGCGTACGGGCGCTCCGGGAATGCGCTGCAAGGATGTGCCGGTCAAAGACTTTCTCGAATCTCCCTTTTGGAAGATGCAAATTACCGCTGCCGACCAGAAGATGAGAGACGGCAGCAAAGGTGATGCACGCGAACGATACTTGCTTGCTCTTCGTAAACATTGGGCGATGATGCCGGATGCTAAAAAAGCGGGACACTCGATACGAATTCCTTTTCGTGGCGGCGAGGTATTTGTCTCTGCTCAGAAGACTTCACCCGCAAGCAGTGGTTTACAGGCCGATCTGAATGCAGCCGCCAATATCGGGCTCAAAGCATTGCTCGATCCAGATTGGCCGGGACGTTGGTGGTACGTTCCATGTGAAGCGGGAACCTATCGACCGATTAAGGACAAAGTGGGCGGCTGTTTGGCGATCAAAACGGGTCAGCCCCTCATACAAGCAAAAAATGTGAACAGTCTATCGGTAGAGACCCGGACCCCACGCCGAACGGGAAACGTGGAGCGGCGGACCGATTCGCACGACGGGTCACAGGATAACATTGTGAATCTTTGGCGAGATATTTCCGCGCAGCCGGTAAATAGCGAGCAGGCTGCTGGAAATGAGTGGCAGCCGTATCCCGAATATTGGAATAAAGTGCAATTCCGGGTGGTCAAAATCCTGCGAGAAAAGGCAGAACTCCCTCTCGATATTTGAATCGCGTCAGACCCAATTACTAGTGGCGTGAATCTATACCGTTGACTTCTTTTTGCCGCGCTGCATAATTGTGCCGCCTGTATAGCAGGTATCAACGCCACGTATGTGTCTTCCCCTTCGATGGGCTTGGCACGTGGCATCAATGAGAAAGTCAATGGAGTCGCCCCGATTTGAGGCATATGTGTCCACGAGTGCGAAGGTGGTGCATGAGGGGACGGGAGGTGCTCGCGTCGCTGAAACCCGTTCAGATAGAGCGAGATAGGAAACTCTCAGTGGTCGGAATGCTCGTCCGATCGGTACGGATGGGAAATGTGCTCGCGGGCGTATTCGCAAGTGTCTCGTTTTCAGTGGGTTCGCAACGTGGCTGGCGCACCGCCTGACGGGTTTCTCATCGATGGACACCAATACATCTCTATCACTATCCTCATCTCGCGGCACGGCGCACCGCCTGACGGGTTTCTCATCGATGGACACTATGGGTCATAGGTATTATGGCGCTTGTTTGGGCGGGCGCACCGCCTGACGGGTTTCTCATCGATGGACACCGACATTTTCGATGGAGATATTCGCGCATTTTGCAGGCGCACCGCCTGACGGGTTTCTCATCGATGGACACAGCACCGCGTTAACGCGCAGCGCCACGGGAATTACCGGCGCACCGCCTGACGGGTTTCTCATCGATGGACACGCGAGCTGCTGCATCAGCCGGTCGGCGCGTTCGTGGCGCACCGCCTGACGGGTTTCTCATCGATGGACACAGTTGTAGTGCTGGATTTTTTCCGACTGTTACGAGAGGCGCACCGCCTGACGGGTTTCTCATCGATGGACACGTTATTCGTGGCGCGCGCGGCGTTCGCGTAGTTCGGGCGCACCGCCTGACGGGTTTCTCATCGATGGACACGGCACGGAGGCGATGCGTTTGAATATGTCGGCGGCGGCGCACCGCCTGACGGGTTTCTCATCGATGGACACTTCCGCTATGGCGCGCTTGAGACTCTTTGGCCTCGGCGCACCGCCTGACGGGTTTCTCATCGATGGACACGCGGTGTGGCCGGGCGCGTCACCCTCTACGCCATCGGCGCACCGCCTGACGGGTTTCTCATCGATGGACACTAAATTAACAAACCGTTATGAGTCACGTACCAGTTGGCGCACCGCCTGACGGGTTTCTCATCGATGGACACAATTGAAGGTTGCGAATTGGAGTTGTGTTTTTTAGGGCGCACCGCCTGACGGGTTTCTCATCGATGGACACCGCTGTGAGACTATAAAACCAGCATCGCGCTCGAATGGCGCACCGCCTGACGGGTTTCTCATCGATGGACACAACTTATCCCGGTTCGACGGGCGGCGGCATCTGGTGGCGCACCGCCTGACGGGTTTCTCATCGATGGACACGGTCGTCACGCCGGCGGCCAGCTCGAAGATCGCGGGGCGCACCGCCTGACGGGTTTCTCATCGATGGACACAGCAGATAAACGGTCCGCATATCAAGGGGCGGCAAGGCGCACCGCCTGACGGGTTTCTCATCGATGGACACCGCAGCCTGAGTTTCGCTACGTCTATCGCGTCGCCGGCGCACCGCCTGACGGGTTTCTCATCGATGGACACGTACGAGAGCTTACGCGGCAACACGCGCTCAGGGGCGCACCGCCTGACGGGTTTCTCATCGATGGACACGTGAAGGGCAATATCTGGTACCCGAGCAGAGGTGAATCACCATCTTCAGCTCATGAAGGAGGGATCAGGGGTTTCATTTTTCACGCGTGCTTCTCCGTGCTCAACGGCTGGTCTTCGGCAGCTCCGTTCCCTGGTTGAGGATATCCAGGTAACGATGATATGTGAAAAGGCGATGGCGCTGTTTGCCGGTGGTCTCGTGGACCATGCCGAGCTTGACCATGTGCTGCAAAGCCTTCGCCACGGTGGGAGCAGAGAGGGAAAGTTGCTCGGCTGTCGCGGGAATCGTGACGATGGGCTTGCGTTGAAGATGTTGGTGAACGCGCAAAACGGACGCGGCGGGGCGACCAAGCCCTTCGATTTTGTGACGATCCTTTTCAATGAGCGCCAGTATCTCCCGCGAGGTATCCGCCCCCTGTTGTGCGGTTTCCTTAACACCTGTGAGAAAGAATTCGAGCCAAGTTTCCCAATCTCCATGTGTGCGGACGCGGTCAAGTAGTTCGTAATACTTTTGCCGGTTCATCTTGAAATACAGGCTGAGGTACAGAATCGGCTCACGAATCGCGCCAGCAACACACAGCAAGAATGTAATCAGCAAGCGGCCAAGTCTTCCGTTTCCGTCCAAGAACGGGTGAATCGTCTCGAACTGTACGTGAACGAGGGCCGTTTTTACCAAGATTGGCAAGTCTTCGTGTTCGCGATGTAGGAACTTTTCCAGCGCATCTAAGCATTCCATAATCTTCTCGGGTGGTGGTGGAACAAACGCCGCATTCCCCGGTCGCGTTCCCCCAATCCAGTTTTGACTCTCGCGGAATTCGCCCGGACGTTTCTGGCTGCCGCGCCCTTTAGACAAAAGAATTTTGTGAATCTCCCGCATTAGCCGCAAAGACAGCGGAAAATCTTCGCGGAGTCGGCGGAGCCCGTGATTCATCGCTGCCACATAATTTGAGACTTCCTGAACGTCCTCCAGCGGAACGCCGGGGGCCTCGGCGCTTTCAAACAGCATCAGGTCCGAAAACGACGATTGCGTGCCCTCAATCTGCGAGGAGAGTACAGCTTCCTTTCGGACGTAGAGGTAAATAAAAAGCGACGGATCGGGCAGAATGGATGCGAGGCCGTCCAGGCGACCGAGTGCTTGGTTGGCTTGTTCCAGCAGCGGCAAGAGCCGCTGGAGCCCCAGAGGCGGGTCCGGCGGCAGTGGTGGAGGTACGTAAGCTCGAAAAGACTCGTCCTTGAAGGACTTAACAACGTAAGTCCCGAGACGGCTATTGGGTTTCGTTGGTGTTCCCATCGCGAAAGGATCGTTTCGTTAGGAATCTCGCAACGAAAGGATAGCGCATATTCATTTCGTTATCTAGCAAGGCTTCCCCGAACGGGAAAGGCCGGGCCGAGGGCTGAGATATGAAATCCCTCTCAATCCGTAGGGCCATTCGTAACGACGTACCCAAGCGATGAGTAACCAGCCAGCCGCTTCTTGTACATCCGAGCGAGCATGGGTACGAGCACGTCCGAATAGTCGTATACAAGCACCTCTTTCTTGTTCTCGTGAAGGCGATGTAATCGGCCTACGTATTGCTGGAGTGTTCCTCGCCACGAAATCGGCATGGCCAGGAACAACGTGTCAAGCCGGGCGTCATCGAAACCTTCTCCGAGATAGCTTCCTGTCGCCAGAATCATTCGTGGTTCGTGAGCGGAAACAAGCGCGATGGATTCCGAGACCTGCTTTCTTTGTTTCGCACCCATGCCGCCCTTCAAAACGAAAACATGTTGGCACATACCGCGGAGGCGTCCGGCAAGATGGTCGAGATGTTCTTTCCGGCTTGTCAAAACAAGCGGAGAACGGCCTTCAGATAGAGCTTTCTGCAAATCTTGGACGATCAGATCGTTTCTCTGATGGTCCATGATCAACGCGCCGTAAATGTCCTGGATTGTAGTTTGGCTCTCTAAACGATCCCACCCAAAGCCGGTGAATCGCGCTACGACTTTGTGTTCGAGCGGCGAAGACTGGGCCGCTTTCTTGGGGCTGAGATGAAAGCGAATAGGCCCGCATTGCATGTAAATGATGGGATGGTGTCCGTCTTTTCGGGTCGGCGTGGCAGTCAGTCCGAGTACATACTTTGCTTTAGCCTCGCGAAGCACACGCTCGAACGTGAAAGCCGAGAGATGGTGACATTCGTCAACAATGACATGGCCGTATTCGGCCACAAAATCTTGAACCGAACCTTTGCGCTGTAAACTCTGGATCACGGCGACATCGATAATGCCCGTCCTTTTGCTCTTTCCTCCTCCGACTTGCCCAATATTGTTAATTGGCAATTCCAAGAAGGCTGCCAATCGTTCGCGCCACTGGTCCATCAATTGACGCCGATGCACGAGAACCAGCGCGCTGACACTTCTTCGAGCAATAAGGCATGCTCCGATCACAGTCTTTCCAAAGGCGGTCGGCGCGGACAGTATCCCCTGGTCATGAGCGAGTAATTTCTTGACCGCGTCCTGTTGTTCGATGCGCAGTTCCGCGTGAAAGGAAACGCCGATCTGTCGTCCAGCGGTTCGTTCATCTTGAATCTCGGTTCTGACGCCGTGCTCCTTCAACAAGTTGACCACTTCTTCTAAGCACCCTCTCGGAAGGCCGATGTGTTCGGAGAAGCTCTCGCTGCACGATATGACGCGCGGTTTACCGTAGGTCGAGAGTCGCATAGCCTGGGCTTTGTAGAATTCAGGATTTTGGAAAGCGGCAATACGAATCAGGCGGTCCTGCATGGAGCAAGGTAGGCCCTTCTTTTCGACATAAACCAGGTTACTGGTGGTCAGCCGAACACTTGATGGCAACAAGTCTGTGATTCTTGCTTCGCTCCTGCTCCGCGACGGTCGCCACAACCACGGCGGCTCGCCGTCGCCTTCTTCGGGCAAGCTGAGATGCACTCCTAACGCGTTCCCCTCGGGCACAATTTCATGGATTAATCTGGCCAACGTATCGGTCTGAAGCTTCTGGACCGACTCTAGAAATTTCCACTGATCCGGGTACGGTTCAAAAAGCTCATTCAAGAACATGCTGTTGCCTTGTTCTCTGGGGCCTTTTTGTAATGGCAAGGCAATCAAATTCCCGAAGCCGCCTTTGGGCATCGTGTCCTGACTTGGAAATAGGCGGTCGTATGAATCGAGGCCAATTTCATGTCTCTTTTCCATGGTCCGTGTCAGCAGTGCACAGCCAAGCCTTCTGGCATCTGCAGCAAATACTGGGCGATCAAAAAATATCCATATGTGCGCACCATTTCCCGAACGTGATCGCTCAATTGCTGGTGTCACCTGGAAGCGTCGGCATGTTTCAAGAAACGCAGCCGCATCGGCCATCCACGATTTCTTATCGAAATCGACTGCAAGAAACCAGCACGTTTCGTCTGGCAGGAGTGGGTAGATGCCTATTGTTTGCTTCCCAGTGAGGTGTTTTCGGATTGCGTCATTCGTCAGGGGCAGAAGCCTACGAGTTTTGCGCGCAATCCGTTGGCGTTCCTCTGGGTTCGCCGCATGAATAGCACGCCAATCCATAACTCCGGCTGGGGAATATCCCGATTTCCCTCCTCTTCCTTCCCATCGGACGGCATAGATGTCCTCCCGCCCACGAAAGAGGTTCTGAAACAATGCGATCTTCTCTTCCGGCGTGGAAGGACCGCCGATGACCTTGGCTGAATCTTCGGGTCGCGGATTGGAGTGCAGGGTAGCTCGGTCTGTAGCCAACTTGGGAATGCCGAGCATTGTGCGGAGACGTGAATTCTCGTCGCGAAGTCGTTCGCACTCCTCCTGAGCAGATCGCAACCGCTCTTCAAGGTGTTTCTGACCCGGTGTGTCACTGTTGAATGGCATCGCACTCAGGCAAGATTCTATTCGAGGAGCAGTCGGAATTGATAATCCAACTAGCGTTTTGAAGCGTGGACGAGATGCCCAAAACTTGGGTCCAACTTGGGTCCAAGTGCTGCCAAATTAGGTCCAAAACCGTGTATCATGACGCAGAACAAAGCCAGACGGACCAACAAGATAGATTCTTTTCAACTGCCTTGGGCGCAGGAGGTCTGGAGTTCAAATCTCCACGCCCCGACCAACTTCTTCAACAGAATCACTGGCTTAGCATCCGGCCCGTTTCGGCTCCTGCTGCATTGTGGTGCAAGTTGGGAACAGTTGGGAACAATACCTGGCCCAATTTCGCAACCGCATCGCGTTCGGATTCGGAAACAGGATGGGTGTAAACGTCCATCGTTGTTGCAGCGCTCGAATGGCCCAAGAGGGTCTGTTGAACCTTGACGGGCGTTCCGAGATCGTGCAGCAACGTGCTGTACGTGTGGCGTAGCGTGTGCCAGTCGATTCGCCTGACTCCCGCACGCCGACAAGCCGAAGCGAGGCGTTTCTTCCGCAGATTGTCTGCCGATAACGGTTCGCCATTACGGTCACAGAACACGAGTGCATGGGCCGAATCGTCCGCGCACCGAGGTCTGTAAGCTTCGAGGGCCTGAACGACGACGGACGCAAGCGGCGCGCTTCTGCGGCTGGCCTTGGTCTTCGGCGT
>Ga0335075_10008952_pt1 | contig 15313 bp, 8 predicted proteins | sample Lox_Sample_24_FD_206723 | JGI IMG/M metagenome (GOLD analysis project Ga0335075, IMG submission 206723) | Soil microbial communities from Loxahatchee National Wildlife Refuge, Florida, United States - Lox_Sample_2.4 | ecosystem: Environmental > Terrestrial > Soil > Wetlands | place: USA: Florida... | reverse complement strand
TGCAGCGCCGGCAGCGCCGGCGGCTTGCGCGGCTCAGGATTCCAATAATCCCTCGATGACTGCGTTCCAGGCACGGGCAAGATTGCCGCGGTCGTAGCCCCCGCCGCCCATCGCCAGAACGCGTCCATGCCCCAGCCGGTCCGCCAGCTCGGCCAGCTCCCGGGCCGCACGGGCGTGGCAGTCGGCAGAGAGGCGCAGGTGCGTGATGGGATCCCCGGCGATGCTGTCGGCGCCACACTGCAGCAGCACGAACTCCGGTGCGAAGCGCTCGATGTGCGCGAGCATTGCCGGCCAGGCCGCATCGAAGTCGCGCTCATCGGCACCGGCTGGCAGCGGCACGTTGAGCTTGGTACCTGCGGCTGCGCCACGGCCGCTCTCCTGCTCCGCGCCGGTGCCGGGATAGAGAGATTGGCCGCTCTCGTGCAGGTCCGCGATGATCAGATCCGGATCGCTCTCGAAGGCGTAGAACACACCATCGCCGTGATGCGCATCAATATCCACGTAGGCGATGCGACGCAGGCCCCGATGCCGGCGCAGATGCTCGATGACGACGCCGCAGTCGTTGAAAACGCAGAATCCCGCGGCGCGATCGCGCGCTGCGTGATGCAGACCGCCGATCGGCACGAAGGCGCGCCGGTGCTCGCCGGCGAGGATCCATTCGGTGGCGGCGAGGCTCGAGCCCACGACGCACGCCGCCGCCTCGTAGACCCCGCGAAAGGCCGGCGTGTCACCCGCGTCGAGGGTACCGCTGCCGCTCTGTGAGCGCTCCATGACGAAACTCACGTGATCGGCGGTGTGGAAGAGCTCGAGCTCCCCGCGGCTCGCGCTGCGCGGCTCGAGCAGGGTCACGCGATGGGCCAGACCGCGCTGCTCGAATTCACGCTGGAAGGCGCCGTGGCGGTCCGGGCCGAATGGATGGCCGCCGCTGAACCCGTAGCGAGCCAGCGGCTCACCCAGCACCACCGCGACCTCGGAGCCCTTGGCGTCCAATCCCTGCTCGCGCACGCCGGCTCTGTGCCGGCAACGCGCTCGAAGATAGCACACCGGCAGTGGCCAGGCGCCGTGGGCATCACCGATAATGCCGCCATGGCGCAATACATCTACACGATGAACCGTGTCTCCAAGGTGGTGCCGCCCAAGCGCATCATCCTGCGCGACATCAGCCTCTCGTTCTTCCCGGGCGCGAAGATCGGCGTGCTGGGCCTGAACGGCTCGGGCAAGTCCTCGCTGCTGAAGATCATGGCCGGGCTCGATCAGAACATCGACGGCGAGGCGCGTCCGCAAACCGGCATCCGCGTCGGTTACCTGCCGCAGGAGCCGCAGCTGGATGAGGACAAGAGCGTGCGCGCCGTGGTGGTCGAGGGACTGGGCGCGACGTTCGCGCTGCTCGAGCGCTTCAATCAGATCAGCGAGCAGTTCGCGGAGCCCATGGATGAGGCGCAGATGAATAAGCTCCTGGAGGAGCAGGGACGCCTGCAGGATGCCATCGATGCCGCCGGAGGCTGGGAGCTCGAGCGCAAGCTCGAGCTGGCCGCCGATGCGCTGCGCCTGCCCTCCTGGGAGGCGCCGATCGGTCAGCTCTCCGGAGGCGAGCGCCGCCGCGTCGCGCTCTGCCGGCTGCTGCTCTCCGCGCCCGACATGCTGCTGCTGGATGAGCCCACCAATCATCTGGACGCCGAATCGGTTGCCTGGCTCGAGCATTACCTCGAGGAGTATCCGAGCACGGTCGTGGCGGTGACGCATGACCGCTACTTTCTCGACAACGTCGCCAAGTGGATCCTGGAGCTCGATCGCGGCCACGGCATTCCCTGGCAGGGCAACTACTCTTCCTGGCTCGAGCAGAAGCAGCAGCGCCTCGCCCTCGAGGAGCGCGAGCGCGAAGCTCTGAAGAAAACCATGGCGCGCGAGCTGGAATGGGTGCGTTCCAATCCGAAGGCGCGCCAGGCCAAGAGCAAGGCGCGCCTGGCGCGCTATGAGGAGCTCGCGTCGCGCGAATTCCAGGAACGCAACGAGACCAACGAGATCTATATTCCCCCCGGGCCCCGGCTCGGCGAGCTGGTCATCGAGGCGCGCGGACTGCGCAAGGGCTTCGGTGATCGGCTGCTGTTCGACAGCCTCAACTTCAGCCTGCCGCGCGGCGCCATCGTGGGCATCATCGGTCCCAACGGTGCGGGCAAAACGACGCTGTTTCGCCTGCTCACGGGCGCGGATACGCCCGATGCCGGGGAGATCCGCATCGGTCCCACCGTCAAGCTCGCGTACGTGGATCAGTCCCGTCAGACGCTGGATGACTCCAAGACCGTCTGGGAAGAGATCTCCGGTGGGCTCGACATGATTCGCGTCGACAATTACGAGACGCCTTCGCGTAGCTACGTGGGCCGTTTCAACTTCAAGGGCGCCCAGCAGCAGCAGCACATCGGCGAGCTCTCCGGGGGCGAACGCAACCGCGTACACCTCGCCAAGGTGCTGCGCGCCGGTGGCAACGTGCTGCTGCTGGATGAGCCCACCAATGATCTGGATGTTGAGACGCTGCGCGCGCTCGAGGAGGCGCTGCTGAGCTTTCCAGGCTGCGCCGTGGTCATCTCGCACGATCGCTGGTTCCTCGACCGCATCGCCACGCACGTGCTGGCCTTCGAGGGCAACTCCGAGGTGGTCTGGTTCGAGGGCAATTTCCAGGATTATCTGGCCGACCTGCAGCGCCGCCGCGGCGAGCAGGCCGCCCAACCCCATCGGATCAAGTACCGGCCCCTCACCGGCTGAGGCGCCGGCGACAGCCGGGCGCAGCGGGCGGCGCATTATGTTCATTGTCAGCCGCAGCGAGCGTCCGCGGCGCCGGCTGCCGCGGCGATCAGCTGCTCGCGCGGCTTCGCCCATATGGCTGCGGTCGGCATTCAGCTACACTGACCGCTGTCCATCCCGGGGTTGCACCGTGGCCGTCTACATCGACAGCAGCAATCGGCTGCTACACGATCAGGCCCAGAGCCTGGCCCTCACCTGTCCGCACTGTCTGGTGCTGGCGCACATCACGCCCATGGCCGTGCCGCCCTACAGTGAGCTGGCAGCGCATCGACCGCGCCAGGTCGGCATCGTCTATCGCTGCGACGCCTGCAATTCGCCGATCTTTTTGCGCTTCAACGTGCGCGCGTACGGCGCGCAGCGTGTCGAGCTGTCCCCGCAGTTCACCGAGATCGAGCGACCACGCGAGAAATTCACTTTCACCTACCTGCCCGAATCGATCGAGACGCTGTTTCGCGAGGCACTGCTGTGCTACTCGCATGGCGCCTTCAATGCCTTCACCAGCATGTGCCGGCGCACCATGCAGACGGTGTTCGAGCTGCTCGGGGAGTCCGGCAGGCTGCGCCTGTTCGACCAGCTCCATGAGCTGCGCGAGATGGCGCAGATCGATGCGGCAAGTTTCGCGCTGCTCAAGCGCGTGATCTTCGGCAGCGATGCCGACCCCGCCCTGCCGGCGCTCGAGGACGATCAGGCCGGGCTGCTGCTGGAGGTCACGAAGGATCTGCTCTACCAGGCCTATGTGCGCAAGGGCCGTCTGCAGCAGGCCATGGTCGTGCGCCGCTTCTTCTCCGATCAGGGCGATCGTGGCGCCTCGGGCTCGACCGGGGCCGCAACCGGGGCCGGCGCTGGCGCCGCGGAGGCCGCGGGCAGCGCGACGTCCCGAAGCGGCGCAACTGCCGCAGCCGGTACGGGCGAGCAGTCGCACACCCCCGGCTGAGCCCGCCGCACGCGCCTCATCAGGCGAGCCAGACGCGTGCGTTTCGGAACAGCCGCATCCAGCCGCTGTCCTCTCCCGCATCGCGCGGGTGCCAGGAATTCTGCACGGTGCGAAATACCCGCTCCGGATGCGGCATGGTGATCGTCACACGCCCATCGGGAGTGGTCAGCGCAGCAATCGCATGCGTCGCGCCATTGGGGTTGGCGGGGTAACGCGTCGCCGGCGCCCCGTGGTTGTCCAGATAGCGCAGCACCACCAGTCCCTGCGCCAGACACTGCTGCAGCGACGCCTCCTGCGCAAACACCGCGCGGCCCTCCCCGTGAGAGATCGCGATGGGCAGGCGCGAGCCCTGCATGCCGGCGAACAGCAGCGAGGCCGACGGCTGCACCCCGACCATGCCGAAACGCGCCTCGAACTGCTCGCTACGATTGCGCACAAAACGTGGCCAGTGCTCGGCCCCCGGGATGATCTGCTTGAGCAGCGCGAGCATCTGACAGCCGTTGCAGACACCGAGGGAGAAGCTGTCGCGGCGGGCAAAGAAGGCCGCAAATGCATCGCGGGTACGCGCGTGAAACAGGATCGAACGTGCCCAGCCCCCGCCGGCGCCGAGCACATCGCCATAGGAGAAGCCGCCGCAGGCGATGAGGCCGGCGAAGGATTCCAGTCGCTGCGTGCCGGAGAGCAGATCGCTCATGTGCACGTCATGCGCCTCGAAGCCGGCGCGCTCGAGCGCTGCGGCCATCTCCACCTGGCTGTTGACGCCCTGCTCGCGCAGCACGGCCACGCGCGGTCGCGCCCCGCTGTTGACGAGCGGCGCCGCGATATCCTCCTGCGCATCGAAGCTGAGCTCCTGCGATAGCCCCGGATCGCGCACGTCGAGCAGGCTCTCGAGCTCCTCCTCGGCGCACAGCGGGTCATCGCGCAGCCGGCGCATCTGGTAGCTCGTCTCCGACCAGGCCCGACGCAGCTGCACCCAGCTCTCATCCAGCAACACCTCGCCCGCGCGGATGCGCACGCGCAGCGCCTCCTGCGGCGCACCGATGGACTGCACGCACGCACCCAGCCCGTGCGCGGCGAGGCAGGCGCGCACCTCTGACTCGTGCGAGGCGCGTACCTGCACGACAGCGCCGGGTTCCTCGTTGAAGAGCGCGGCAAGCGCCCCGCCCGCGCCCGCATCGAGCATGATGTCCAGACCGCAGCGGCCCGCGAAGGCCATCTCCAGCAGCGTCGCGGCCAGCCCGCCATCGGACCGATCGTGATAGGCGAGCAGCCAGCCGCGTCGACGCAGCTCGATGATCGCCGCGGCGAATGCGCGCAGCAGCGCCGGATCCTCCAGATCCGCGCTGGCACCGCCGAGCGCACCGAACACCTGCGCCAGAGCGCTCATGCCGAGGCGGTGACGTCCGCACGACAGGTCGAGCAGCAGCAGCCGCGTGGGACCGGCATCCAGGCGCAGCTGCGGGGTGAGCGTGCGGCGCACATCGGCGACCGGCGCAAACGCCGAAACGATCAGCGACACCGGCGCCACCACCGCGCGCGCCTGCCCACGCTCCTGCCAGGTGCTCTTCATGGACAGAGAGTCCTTGCCGACCGGAATGGCAATGCCGAGCGCCGGGCAGAACTGCTCCCCGATCGCGCGGACCGAGGCATACAGGGCGGCATCCTCACCCGGCTCATCGCAGGCGGCCATCCAGTTGGCCGACAGCTTGATGTCGGAGAGCGTCCCGATGTCGGCGGCCAGCATGTTCGTGACCGCCTCGCTCACCGCCAGGCGTGCGGCCGCCGGCGCATCCAGCAGCGCCGCGGGGGTACGCTCGCCGATCGCCATCGCCTCGCCGGCGTGATGAGCGTAATCCGCGATGGTCACACCCACGTCGGCGACCGGTACCTGCCAGGGACCGACAAACTGATCGCGGCTGACAAGCCCCCCGACGGTGCGATCGCCGATGCTGATCAGAAAAGTCTTGTCCGCCACCGCCGGTAGTCGCAACACCCGGTAGAGCGCCTCGCGTGCATCCACGCTCGTGCAGTCCAGCGGCACGCTCGGCGGGGGCAGGCTTGCGACCTCGCGCCGCATGCGCGGTGGATGACCCAGCAGCGCCTGCACCGGCATGTGCACCGGGTCATCGTCGAAGCGCGCATCGTGCACGACCAGCACGCCATCGTCGGTGAGCTCACCGACCACGGCCATGGGACAGCGCTCTCGTGCAGCGATCGTCGCCAGCTGCTCGAGCGCGCCGGCGCGCACCACCAGCACATAGCGCTCCTGCGCCTCGTTGCACCACAGCTCCAGCGGCGACATGCCCGGCTCGGCGCTCGGAATCGCACGCAGCTGCAGGCTGGCACCACGCTCGCTGTGCGCCACCGCCTCGGGAATTGCGTTGGAGAGCCCGCCGGCGCCGACGTCGTGGATCAGCTCGATCGGATTGTCCGCGCCCAGCGCCCAGCAGCGATCGATGACTTCCTGGGCGCGGCGCTGCATCTCCGGATTGCCACGCTGCACGGAGGCGAAATCGAGGCCCTCTTCCGAGCTGCCGCTGCCGAGCGATGAGGCCGCACCGCCCCCCAGGCCGATGAGCATCGCCGGACCGCCCAGCACCACCAGCCGGGCCCCCACGGGCACTTGCGGCTTGTGCACATGCGCGCGGCGCACCGTGCCGAGTCCGCCCGCCAGCATGATGGGCTTGTGATAGCCGCGCGCGCGACCGGCGCGCTCCCAGGGCAGCACCGTCTCGAGCGTGCGGAAGTAGCCGCAGATGTTGGGACGGCCGAATTCGTTGTTGAAGGCAGCCGCGCCGATCGGACCCTCGAGCATGATCTGCAGCGCCGAGGCAATGCGCGGGGAGCGCCCGATGGTGCTCTCCCAGGGCTGCTCGAAGCCAGGGATCTGCAGATGTGACACCGAAAAGCCCACCAGCCCTGCCTTCGGCTTGGCACCGCGACCCACCGCTCCTTCGTCGCGGATCTCCCCGCCCGCGCCCGTGGCCGCGCCCGGGAATGGCGAGATCGCCGTGGGATGATTGTGAGTCTCGACCTTGAGCACGATGTCGGCGCTCTCGTCACTGCCGCGATAGATGCCGGTGCGGGGATCCGCAAACCAGCGGCGCGCCTGCGCGCCCTCGATGACCGCGCCATTGTCGCGATAGGCCGACAGCAGCTGTGCGGGGCTCACCTGCGAGGTGTTGCGGATCATCGCGAACAGCGAGCGCGGCTGCACCACCCCGTCGATCACGAACTGCGCGTTGAAGATCTTGTGACGGCAGTGCTCGGAATTCGCCTGGGCGAACATCATGAGCTCGACATCGCTTGGATCGCGGCCCAGGGCGCGGAAGGTTTCCAGCAGGTAGTCGATCTCCTCGCCCGAGAGCGCGAGTCCCAGCCGCACGTTCGCCTCGCCGAGCGCCGCGCGACCGCCGGCGAGGGATATGCGCCGCAGCGCTCGCGGCGGCTGCACCTCGAAGAGCTGCGCGGCGTCGGCCGGGTCCTGCAGCACGCTCTCGGTCATGCGATCGTGCAGCAGCGCGCCGAGCTCGCGCCAGCGCTCGCGGGCGCTGGCCTCACGCAAGCCGATCACATAGGCAACGCCGCGCTCCACGCGTCGAACCGCGTCGAGCCCGCAGACGCGCAGGATGTCGGTGGCCTTGCTCGACCAGGGCGAGATCGTGCCCGGCCGCGGCACGACGAGCAGCGTAAGCCGCTGCGGGCCTGGCTCGCTCGAGGCGCTCACGCGCTCCCCGCCATCGTCGAGCAGCACCGCGAGACGTGCCTGTGCGTCGTCCGCGAGCGGCGACTCGCAGTCCACGAAGTGTTGATAGACCGCCTGCAGCGATTCGACGGCTGGTTCGAGCGCGCGCAGGCGCTCGAGCAGGCGGGCGAGACGAAAGTCAGACAGTGCCCGCGAGCCTGCCAGGCTGAGCATCAGGACTTCTTCGACCCCGGGTCCGCGCCCGCCGGCGGTAGCAGGGGCACCGGGAAGGGCGTGACATTGCCTCCTTCCAGTGCGCTGATCTTGCTGACGCCGTGCTGGCGCACCTCATCGATGCGGATGATGGCCTGCAGCGGCAGGTAGGTACGCTTGACCCCCGCGAACTCGCTCTTCACCCGCTCCTCGATCGGATCCACGACCACCGAGGCGCGCTCGCCGAACACCAACTCCTCGAGCTCCACGAATCCAAACAGCGAACCGTGGCTGACTTTGCGGGCGTACACCTCGTAAACCTTGCTCTGGTTCACAAAGATAATCTTGAAGATATGGTTCGATGCCATCGTTTCGGTATCGGCGAGACAACCCGGGCACGTTTATCGCTGCACGCCCATTATATGTCATGGACCGGCCAGGCGCCCCGGCGAGCCCTCCGGCCATCGGATCGCAGACGTGGCACTCAGGTTGACCGTGGTCAGCGAGCAGCGCGCCCCCCTCGGACGCAACGCCAGCATCGTACTCGGCGTCGGTGGGGGCAGCATCGGGCGTGCCCATGACAATGACTGGGTACTGCCCGATGCGCAATGCTACGTTTCCGCGCACCATGCCCGCGTGCAGTACCGCAACGGCAGCTACTACCTGCTCGATACGAGCACCAACGGCACTTATGTAAACGGCAGCAGCGCGCCGATCAGTCCGCGCAACATTTATCCGCTGCGCGATGGTGACAGCCTGCGGCTGGGCGAATACGAGATCGCCGTACGCATCGACGTCGAGACCGGTGAGGGCCCGGAAGCCAGCTCGATCTTTCCGATCGGCAGCGTCGGTGCAGCCGCCGCCAGCGGCGCCGAGTCGGACATCGGCATCGAGCTGGACGTGCAGGGCCTGCTGCAGACGGGCGCAAATCTGGAGGCGCGCCTGCGGGCCAACGCCGTGGACGCCTACGGGCAGACGGTCGCGCCGGGCAACGCCGGGCTGCAGTCGCTTGCCCGCGCCACCGTCGTCGGGGCGCAGCAGCGCGCACGCCGTGCCGAGCTCACCGGCAGCCAGCGTGCGCTCACCCATTCGAGTCCCGAGCCGGCCCCGCCTGCCGAAGCCTTCTTTCGCGGTGCCGGTGTCGATCCGCGCCGCGTGCCCCTCGAAGTGCAGGCGCAGGCGCTGAAACTCGCCGGGCTGCTGCTGCGCGAGGCGCTCACCGGCATGAAGGGACTGACCCTGGCGCAGCGCGAGCTGCGCGACCAGGCGCGCCTCCCGGTGGGTCGTGAGGACACGCAGCACATCGGGCTCACCGGACTGCCGGTGGAGGAGCTGCTGCTGCGCCTGCTGCTTGGGCACCAGCGCCGCGAGCTCGATGCAGTGCAATGGGTGCGTGAGCTGGCAGCCAATGCGCGCGCCTATGATCTTGCGCTCATGCGGGCGCTGCCGGGGGCGCTCGCCGATTTCATCGCGCGGCTGGATCCGCGCGTGCTGTCTCACCAGCCCTCCGCCAGCGACGCCGAGCTCGGCCAGCCGGCCACGGGCGTTACGGCACGATTTCGCAGCATCACCGACAGCGGCGCGGGTGCGATGCCGCAGCTGTTCTGCGAGGCCCTGGCACGCGCCTTCGGCGTGGAATTCGCCCGCGGCGCCCACGATCCGGGCAGACCCTGAGCTGCCCGCCCGAGTCGGGGGGGTCTCAGTCGCGTGTGCCGCCCGCAGCCCCTGCGTCGACCGCGGGCGCCATGACGCCGGTGCGCAGCATGATCATGGTCTGCTCGGCCGGCACGGCGTGGCTGAAGTAGAAGCCCTGGCCCTGCGCGTGTGCGCTCGCATCCACCAGCAGACGGCACTGCGATTCGGTTTCCACCCCCTCGGCCACCACCTCGATGCCGAGCTCGCGTGCGAGGCTGAGTATGGCCCGGATCATGGCGCCCCCTCCCGGCTCCGCATCCGCCGCGGCGACCATGCCGCGCGCGATCTTCAGGCGGCTGACGCGGTAGGTGCGCAGATAATCGAGCGAGGAGTAATGGGCGCCGAAGTCATCGATGGCAATACCGACCCCGAGCTGGCGCAGCTCCTCCAGTACCCCACTCTGCGCGAGCGTCGAGCGCGCCAGCACCAGCTCGGTGACATCCAGCTCGATATCGCTCGGTTTCAGCGCCCAGCGATACAGTGAGTCCACCACGTCACGCACGAACTCGCGACCCATGCGGATCTGCGCCAGAGCGACGTTGATCGCCACGACCGGCACAGGAATGCGCTGTGCGCGCCACAGCGACATTTGCCGGCAGGCCTCGCCCAGTACCCAGCGGCCAAGCTGCTGCATGATCCCGTACTTCTCGGCGATCGGCAGGAAATCCTCGGGCAGCAGCACTCCACGCGTGGGATGGTTCCAGCGCAGCAACGCCTCCATGCCCATGATGCGTCCGGAGGCGAGCTCGACCTGCGGCTGGTAGCGGATCTCGAGCTCGGCGTGCTCGATGGCCCCGCGCAGTCCGTCGGCGAGCTCCAGCTGCGAGCGCGTCTCGTGATCGATCTGATCGGAGTGAAAGCGATAGCGGCCCCGACCGGCGTGCTTGGCGCGGTACAGCGCCTGATCGGCATGCGCCAGCAGCTCCTCGGGGTTGCGCGCCTCGGGCGAGTACAGTGCGATGCCGATGCTCACGCCCACGTGCAGCTGACTGCCGGCGATGTCGTAGGGCGCCGAGACGATGTCGATGATCTTCTCGGCAAGGGTACCCGCCGAGGACGAGTCGATGATCTCGCTCTGCACGATGGCGAATTCATCGCCGCCCAGGCGGGCCACGACGTCGATCTCGCGCGTCGCCTGACGCAGCCGCGCGCCCACCTGCTGCAGCAGCAGATCGCCGGTGTGGTGGCCGAGCGTGTCGTTGATCTCCTTGAAGCGGTCCAGATCCAGATACAGCACGGCGAATCCATGCGCCCCGCGCTGGGAGGCGGCGAATGCCTGGCGCAGCCGGTCATTGAACGTGATGCGGTTGGCAAGCCCTGTGAGCCCATCACTGCGCGCCAGCTGCGCGATCTGTTCCTGCGCGGCGTGGCGCTCGGTCACGTCGCTGAGGATTCCCTCGATCTCCAGCAGCCTGCCATCGGCCGCGTGCACGGGGCGCAGGCGGTTTTCGACCCAACGCTGCGTGCCGTCGCGCGCCAGCAGGCGAAATTCGATGACCTCGGGGGCCTCCTGACCTGCCAGCAGCGCCCCCATCGCCTCCCGCACGCGCACGCGGTCATCGGCATGGATGTAGCTCAGATAGCGCGTCGGCGTCGCCAGCAGCTCGCTGGCCTCGTGACCGAGCAGGCTGATGTTCTGCGATACGTAGATCATCGGCAGGTGCGTCTCGCCGCGCAGCCGGTAGAGGATCGTCGGGCTGTGCTGGATGATGGTGTCCGCCGTGGCCAGGGCCTGCACCTGCCGCTCGCGTGCGATCGCCGTGCCGATGAGCTCGGCGAGCGTCTTGAGCACGTCGACCTCCGCGCCGCTCCAGAGCCGCTCGCGCCGACCGCTGCTGAGGCTGATGTGGCCCCAGTACCTGCCATCCACGATCACCGGCACCAACAGCAGCGCGCAGCTATCGAATCGGCGCAGCAACTCACGTACCGCGCCACCGGCCGCGGACAGGCGCGCCTGCACCGCCAGGCCGCCCGAGAGTGGTTCGAGCCACGTGGCCACTTCGGGGTGGTAGGGATGCGCCAGCAGCTGCACCAACTCCGGCAGCATCAGCGCCGCACCGCTCGCACGCCAGGCGCAGCGCAGCTGACGGCGGCGCGCGCCACCCTCGCCGCTCTCGACCTCTTCGATGACCAGCACGCGATCCACACCGATGGCCTCGGCCGCAGTACCCAGCGCCCGCGCGATTGCCGGCTGCAGGTCTGCAGCCCCCATGATCAGCGCGGCACTTTGATTGATCGCCCGCAGCAGCGCTTCGCGCTCGTGTACCTGGGCCAGGAAGCGCTCGCGGGTGAGCGCAGCGCCGATGACTTCCGCGAGCATGCAGAGCGTGCGCAGCTCCTCGCCATGCCAGCCTCCGACGCCGTCGCCATCCTCGAACAGGATCTGTCCCCAGTGCCGCCCATCGAGCATGATCGGCACGGCCAGCAGCGCGGTGGCGTGGCTTTCGGCCAGCACCGCGCGTACCGGTTCACTCGCCTCGGCATGCGTGGCCAGCACGCGGCTGCCGGATGCGAGGGGCAGCAGCCACTCGGGTAGCTGCTCAGAGAGCGCCAGAGTCTGCTGCCAGCGCGGCGCGAGGCCGGCCGCCCCATACATGGGCACATCGCTCAACAGCGGAACGTGCCAGTGAAACAGCACTGCCTGCTCCGGCGCTGCGCGGCTGCCCATCTCCGTGATGGTCAGGCGCTGCAGCGGCACAACGCGGGCGATGTGCTCGAGCACTTCGGGCAGCGCGCCGGTCACGGAGGCGGCATTGAGCATGCTGCTCACGCCGTGCGCGAGCGCCTCGATGAGGCCGGCGGCATGACCGACGGGCCGGGTCCGCACGGACTGCTCGGCGGCAAGCAGACTTGCCTCCGCCAGCAGGCGCGTGCCCTCGGATTGCATCTGCTCTCCTCCCTCGCTGCCGGCGCTATTACATCGTAGTTCGATGAATCGCGCCATTTCACGCTGTCGCCGTCTGGCGCCGCTGCGGTTGTCGCAGACAGTACGTGGCACACTCCACAACAGGCGCGCGGCGCGGATGCCAGCGCGCAGGGCGCCTCGCTGTCAGTGAGCACTGACGCCGGGGCGCTTATCGACGGAGCAAGGTGGCTGGGAGCAAAAGGACAATGCAGATAACTGGCGGAGAGGGTGGGATGACTCGGCGCTGCGCGCCTCGCCCTGCGGGCCGGCCTGCGGCCGTTTCCCACCCCGCTTCGTGCCCGACGCGGGGTAGTGTCGTGACCGCTGGAGTGATTCGACCATGCAGATAACTGGCGGAGAGGGTGGCGACCGAATTGTCCTCAATAAGGCATTGAATTTTATGAGTAAGTCCCTCCTTTATTTTCCTGCATACCCCAAAATCTACCCCACTAGTTCCTCTGGCTTTGGGTGGCCCTCAGCAGCCACGGGGAGCGCATCTTGAGTGTTGTTCCGCACCCCGACCGCAAGACCAAGAAGTGAAGTTCAAGCGAAATATTCTCTCTCGCGTCTATTCTCCCACCGATCACTATTCCCAGTTGGGAATCCACGGTGCCAACGCTCACGATCGGCCCCGAAGCCGGAGGATGTATGCATCGTCTCCAGCGGCTGTACTCTCGGCAAGTCTGAGATGGTCCAAGCTGTATCTTAGGTCAGCAGCGCGCCAGAGGTGGCGCAGCTCAGGAGCAGCCGCGATTTCACTTCCCCACCAAACCGTGCGGTTACCACCGTGAGGCGCGCCATCTCCGCACTCGGCAATCTCATCTCCAAAGCGCAAAGCCTGAAAGGCACCGAGATCAAGGGAGACCCGGCGTTTCAATCTGCACTGAAGCGGCTCGGCATGCGCACCGGTTTGAGTCCGAGCCACAATGCCATCAGCCATTCCATCGACGTTGTGGGGGTCAGCCAGGCGGCTGCATTGCGGGCTCGCGCAGCGCAGGTACACCGCCCCATTGCCCAGCCCCGGGGCGCGACCCCGGGCGTTGAGCTAACGCGGCCTGCGAGGCTCCCGGTGTGCCAGGATTCGGGCCCGGCTGGCCCGTAGATGATGCATAACGTGGCAACTTTAGTCAGTCGTGATACCGGTCGCGTCACAGGCGTGGGGCCGGGCTAGAGTTCAATGTTTCGTCTGGGCCAGAAGAATTGCGGATGCCGTCTGCCAGCCACCTGAATGTCAACGAGCTGTCTGATCTGACCTATACCCGCGAGCTACGCGCGCGGGTCGAACGACTGTGCTTCGACGATGAACTGGAGCGTCAGTACCGCAGCGCCCACCTGGTCCGCGTGCGGCTGCGCGCGCGCATATGGTTCACACTCAGCACGATATTATCGCTGGCGTTCACGGTCGCGCAGCTGCGCATCACCGGGCTCAACAGTACAAATTTTTGGCTGCACCTGTTGGTAGTGCCGTGCGGGCTGGTGCTGGTCTGGCTCGCCTGGAGCCGGCACTACGAGCGCCTGTACCTTCCAGTCGCCAACATTCTGGCGCCATCAGTGGGAGCTTTGATCGCGACGTTCGTTGCAATCAGCGTTGCAAGGGGACAGGCCTACCGGATGGGCATCCTGACGGTCGACGTGGTCGCAGCGCTCTTTTTCATGGGGCTGCGATTTCGCGCCGGTGTGGTCACGGCGGTCGCGATGTTACTGGGATTCGCGGGGGCGACCGCTGTCCTCGGCGGGATGAATGGTGTCGCATGGAGCAACGTGCTCACGGTAGCGCTCACGGCACTGCTCAGCAGCATAGTCAAGCGGGAGGTAGAGCTTGCCTATCGCAGGAGCTTTCTGGAGAGTACATTACTTGCGCAGTGGGTGACGCGCGATGCACTGACCGGACTTATCAATCGCCGCGCCCTGGATGCCGAGCTGGGGCGGCTGTGGGAGCAGGCGCAACGCGATCGGCGCACCTTGACGTTGATGATGATCGATATCGATCATTTCAAATCCTACAATGATACCCACGGGCATCAGTCGGGCGACGAAGCCCTACGCGCCGTGGCGCGCGTCCTCGGCACCGCGTCGCGCCGGCCGCTAGATCTCGCGGCACGTTACGGTGGCGAGGAGTTTGTACTTCTGCTGTATGACGTTTCTGAACAAGCCGCTGAGGAAGCTGCCGAAGCCGTGCGCAAGGAGATCGAGAAGGCGGTAAAGCCGCCGGAATCACAAGAGCTGCTGCCGCATGAGCAGGAGGCGCTGCTCGCGTCCAATGTGTCCCTGCACAGCCTCACGGTCACTGCCAGCATTGGCGTATCCGTCATAAATCCCACGCAGGGGCGAACGCCACAGAGTGCCCTGCAACTGGCAGATGAAGCGCTTTACGAGGCTAAGCAGGGCGGGCGTAACCGCGTCGTCCTGCATGGAGCCCAGCGGTGTGCTGTGCAGCGCGAAGAGATGCGGAAGCCTGCCGACCGCATACCCTTCGCGTAATCGACGGTGCGGCCCGGTTGGTCGTGACCTCCGAGCGATACAGCATTAAGAGGCGCACACCAAGAGTGCTGTAAGCACGCTCCAAGGGACTTCTTTCGCCCGCTGTCTAGCGCCAAGCACCGACGACATCCACGCCAACCGAGAGGCGTGGGCCGGTAGTGGCAACGGTATTAGCGTTGCCACCGCCGAGCTCGTACGCCTAAAAAATCTCGTCGATGTTGATGCTGTTGTCCGTTCCGAGCCATGCGTAGTACAAATGGCCATTGAATGCCACCGGATTTGGCCGAACGGCAGATATCTGGCTTTGTGGTGTTTGTTCTTGGTTCACAAAGGCCACACCTGTTCCGTTCACGACCTCGTAAGTCGAAAGGTTCAGATCGTAATTGTGAATACCATCGAACGGTCCAACCCATCCTAAATAGAGATAGCCGTCCAGGGCGGCAATCCCCACTCCGACCTGCGTGGTGCTGCTTATTGCCGCCTGCTCGGTCAGCGCGAGAGGATCAGCCGCCGTTGAAGACAAGATCTCCGGCTCAAAATTATTCGCCTCAAGCCCCACAAAGAAGTTGTCATTTACCTCAGTGATGCTTGGACCTGCAGG
>Ga0335075_10008951_pt1 | contig 15314 bp, 14 predicted proteins | sample Lox_Sample_24_FD_206723 | JGI IMG/M metagenome (GOLD analysis project Ga0335075, IMG submission 206723) | Soil microbial communities from Loxahatchee National Wildlife Refuge, Florida, United States - Lox_Sample_2.4 | ecosystem: Environmental > Terrestrial > Soil > Wetlands | place: USA... | reverse complement strand
CAAACGCGACGTGCCCAACGCGCAGGTGCACCTGCTCGACGGCGGACACTTCGCCCTCGAAGAGCAAGCCGACCAGATCGCCGATCTCACACGCCACTTCCTCGTCACCAACCTCGGAAGCTCCCCGACCGCATAACACGCAGCCGCAGCGCCATCCAAGGCGATGACCCACAGGACCCGGTCATCCTGGCTTCGCGCCCAACGCCATGGCCCACGAACAGAACAAGGCACCGGATCGCAGTCCGGGGCGTCTGACCGGACATCTTGGTTCGCATTCGAGGGCGCGTGGAAGAGATCCCGCGACGGCCGGCCTGACCAAGGCACGGCGAGATGACCAAAAGCGCATCGATTCTCCGAGGAGCAGAATGACTGAAGAACGGTCTTCATGGGACCCGCATCAGAACGCGCCCGACCTCGGAATGGAAGCTAGAGGGATGACTGTCACGGGCTCCGTTCGCACCGGACACCATGGAAGGCGGCCAAGAAATGCCGCGACGAGCAGGCGGCTGAAATTTGGGGCGTCTCGCGAGCAGTCTCGAATTGTCGAGTCGCAGGCTGCACGGCGAGCAAAACGCAAGAAGTCCGAGGTCACGGAGAAGCGACTCAGCACACCCGGACGCATCTCCGGCTACACCGACGCCGTCTTCGCGGTAGTGATCACGATCACGGTACTAGAACTCCGGCCGCCGGCGTCTGCCAGGATAGGGGCCCTGCTCAGCTTGTGGCCTACCGGCCTCAGCTATCTCATCAGCTATGTATTCGTCGCTATTGTCTGGATCAATCATCACTTTGTAATAGGGTATATCAAGCAGACAACGCTACGCGTTATCTGGCTCAACTTCGTCCACCTGTTCTTCGTATCGTTGCTGCCTTTCGCCACGGCCTGGATAGCATCGACCGAACTGGCCCGTGCACCTGTCGTCGTGTATACAAGTCTGTGCGTCGTCACCGACGGTGCCTACAACCTGTTCGAACGCGAAGTACTGGGCAACTCCGGGGATTTTTCCGCTGCAGAACTTCGAGCCAGCCGCCGGCGGTCGCTGACCGCGCTGGCGCTGTTCGCTGCTGCGGTCCTGCTCGCTCTCATCCAGCCGGCGGCCGGACTGGGATTCATCACCTTGGCGCTCTTGCTTCACTTGCGGCCCGACGCGGCCCGTAAGGCACGCCCCTGACCCGCAGGCTGTTCGCGGCATCGGCGAGCAGTTCGAGACGGTCTGGCTGATCGACTGGAAGCACCCAAAGGCCAACCACTTCGTATTGGTCGAAGAAGGCACCGTGCTGGGGCAGCACCCTAAGCGCCCGGACGTCGTGCTATACATCAACGGCATCGCCCTGGTGACACTGGAAACTGAAGCGCTCGTTTGTCGCCACGTCAGAAGGTATACGGAAGACCATCGGCAACGTCGATGAAAGTGAAGTCAGACCGGAGGCGACCGGCGGACTGGCGACAGGATCTGGAATGCCTCGGCACCGTCTGGTAAGCCTGTGCACGATGTTGCGGACGTCAAGTGTGTATCCGGGGTCGGCCCCACAAGAAGGACCTGGTTCTCCATGTCCACCCAACCGCATACCGCTACGACGGCGACGCTAGTCCCCAAGCCGGTCAGGTGGAAAGGCAGGCTCGTCCAGTACGTTGGCCGGATCATGCGCCCCTACCCAGGAAAGTTGACCGCTGAGGTGCACGACTACCACGACGCCGAGAAGGGAGTACTCGCCGCAAGTCTCAGCGGCCGCGCCGCTGGTTACGTCAGCCTAGGATTCCCCGATCCGCGGCGAATTGCCACCGCTCCGAGCGTCGGCGCGCCGGGTGACGAGGTAGGTACTGAGACTCGGGATACCGCAAGGCATCCCATTCGCTAAAGAGCGTCCGCCACCGCCAATCCGACACGGCCGAGAGGCAGCTCGGAGACTTAGCTACGACCATTTGCACACGCTGATGAGCGCTCGGCCACGAGGCGATCCCTGCGTGAATTCCCAGCGCGGCAAGGACGGCAATGCCAAGGCATACCAAGTGCGGCAGGTGCTGGCCGCAATTGCGAATCTGGAAGGCGAGAAGAACGAGGAGGGTGACGACGATGCCTGAGGCAACCCACTACACCTACCGAGTCGTGTGGTCCGCCGAGGACGGCGAGCATGTCGCCACCGTCGCAGGGTTCCCGTCCTTGTCCTGGCTCGCGCCCACCCCGGTAGAAGCACTCCAGGGTCTCGCCGATGTCGTGCGTGACGTACTCGCCGACCTGGGTGCATCCGGCGAGCCGATTCCAGAGCCGCTGTCCGAACGCGCCTATTCGGGCAGATTCGTGGTGCGTGTTCCAGCAGACCTTCACCGCCGCCTTGGCCGCGAAGCTGCCGAACAGCACGTGAGCCTCAAACCGGCTTGTGTCTGATCGGCTTGCTCGCGCCCAACCATGATGTTTACCGGGCAGGTGGCCGAGTTGATTCACGCAGGACCGGTCAACGGCAGATGCGCGCGGGGCCGGTTTGCCGCGAGCCTGGCCTGTCAGCCCTCCTAAAATGCCATCGTGGCAGGCGCGCTAATCAACGGGATCGACGTCTATTACGAGGTCTCGGGCGGCGGACCGCCGTTGCTCTTCATCAACGGATCGGGGTCCACCATCGACGGTGTCCGGCCGTTGATCGGGCTTTTCGACCCGGCCTTCCAGGTGGCGGTCGCAGACTCCCGGGGTGTCGGCCGTACCAGCGTGCCTGACGCCGCCTACGCGATGGCCGACCTCGCCAGCGACGCCATTGGACTGGCCGATCACCTCGGGTGGCACACCTTCAACCTGATCGGCGTCAGTTTCGGCGGCATGGTGGCCCAGGAAGTGGCGGTCACAGCACCCGAACGTATCCAGCGCTTGGTCCTAATGTGCACGTCCTCGGGCGGGATGGGCGGGTCGTCATACCCGCTCCACGAGCTGGCGCAGCTCGAACCTGAGCAGCAGGCCGCTCTGTCAGCGCAGGTCAAGGACACCAGGTTCACCCCCGAGTGGCTTTCCGCTCACCCGCAGGAGCGTGCCCTCCTGGACCAGCTGGCGCGGCAACCGAGCCAGGAACTGACCGCCGATGCCGAGCGTGGCACCGGACTCCAGCTGCAGGCGCGCGCTGGCCACGACGTGTTCGACCGACTGCCCCGCATCAACAGCCCGACGCTCGTCGCATCCGGCCGATATGACGGGATCGCCCCGCCCGAGAATGGCGCGGCGATCGCCGCGCAGATCCCCCGAGTTGCGCCTGTACGACGGTGGTCACGGATTCTTCCTGCAAGACCCAACGGCGATACCGGAAATCATCGACTTCTTGCGAACCGGACCCCGCAGGAGCGCGGCTGACAGCCCGAACACCAGGTGAACTCCAACCCCAAGCGCCAGCACTCGTCTCGGCAGATCCGCGCGCGTAGCGGTTAGAAGCGCGCAGATCGACCTCATCGGTGTGCCCTGGCTGATGATCAGCGAGGAGCAGTCAGCCGCGCCGAACGGCGGTTAGCGCAGCTCACCGTCCGTTAACGGTGGGTTATTTTCAGGCTTCGGGGCCGCCAGGTGGCGCCGGGCGAGTTGTGCTGGGCTCGTCAGGCCGCGTGGGCTTCGAAGCCGACCGAGCCGAGGTCGTCGCCAGCGGTGATACGCACGTCGGCGTCGAGGGCGGCGGCCAGGCGGCGGAGCAGGGTGATGGTGGGCTCGGTGCCGCCTTCTTCGATGCATTCGATCTGGTCGGTGGTCATGCCTGCCCGCAAGGCGACTTCGGCGGGGGTCAGGCTCAGGGCGGTGCGGCGGTCATAGACGGCTTTGCCGAAGGCCAGGGATTCACGGATAGCGATCCGCTCGGGGTCCTCGGGGTCAGCGTCGGGCAGCACCCACCGGGTGTGGTAACCGGTCATCACGCCTGCCTCTCATACAGCTGGCCTGCCGGGCCGTGGTCACGCTCGCAGGCCTGCTGCGCCTGCACTGCCCTGTCGATCTGCCGCTGGTCGTGCTGGCGGGTCTTGCGGAACACAGTCAGTAGCACGATCACGCCATCGGGCCTGCACCAATACGTTACGCTGACCGCCACTTGGGCGAGCCGCAGCCGCATCTCCCAGACCTGTCCCTCCAGGTGATCCGACCACGGCCCGCCCAGGCTGGCGCCTTTGCCGGCGAGCATGCCGCAAACCTCGTCGACCCGCTTTTAGTCGGTGTCAGTGAGGCTGTCCAGCCAGTCGCGGACCTCAGGCTCGAGCTCTAGCTCGTGCAGGCCGCTGGTGTCCGTCACGGGTGGCACGGTACTCGCCGGGGCTGACATTGTGCCCGGTGCCGCGAAGTACGCCTGCGCGTGGATAGCGGCGTAGCGGAACTGGCGCTACCGGGCGGCTCCGGCAACATAGGCGGCGACGACGTAGGTGGGGTGCCGGTCGAGGGAGGCCCTGGCCCGGTCATACCGCATGGTGGTTCTCGGGTCGGCGTGCGAGGCGGCTTCCTGCACGTCCCGCAGCGGCACCCCGGCATCGAGGGCGGCGGTGATGAATGCGTGCCGCAAAGTGTGAGGTCCTATCGGTTTGCTGATCCCGGCGCGGCGGGCGATGCGACGGACGATCCGCCCGGCGCCGTGCCGGTCCAGCCGCGACCCGTCCGAGCTGGTGAAGATCAGTCCCTCGAAGCGCTCTCCGATTGCCAGGTCGATCGCGCGGGCGGTGCGCGGGGCCAGCGGGATGGTGACGACTTTGCCGCCCTTGCGAGTGATGACGAGCGTGCGATGGCCGCGCTCGGTTCCCATGGCCTCGATGTCGGCTCCGGTGGCCTCGGATACCCGCAGCCCGTTGAGGGCCAGCAGGGAGATCAGGGCGTGCTCGGTGACGCTGCCCAGCCTGGCGGCGACCAGCAGCGCGCCAAGTTCGTTACGGTCCAGCCCGGTGGCATGGGACTCATAATCCAACCGCGGACGGCAGACGTGCGCGGCCGGGGAATGGTCTAGCAGTTCTTCCTCCACGGCGTACTTGTAGAACCCGGCGATCGTGCACAGGCGGCGGGTAACAGTCGCACGCGCCCGGCCACGCGCCTCGAGATCACGCGCGAAACACTCGATGTCGGGCCGACGGGCCTGGAAGAGGCGGAGGTGGCGCAGCTGGCACCAGGCGACGAACTGGCGCAAATCGAGCGCATAGGCCTCGCGAGTCAGGCCGGTGTAACCGGCCAGGAACCCGGCCAGAGCCATCCGCTCGGCGTTGCTGAACACCGGCTCTGCGACGGCAATCACGGCGGACGGCGACGAAGTGGTAGTGGTCATCGGGGCACCTCCCGGATCCGGCTGAGACCCGGCAGGCAGGGCCAGCCCACGGCCCCAGCGACAACGATTCACCTCACCATCGACCGGCCCGGGCGATCACGCAAGGTCACCAATGGCCTGGCGGACATCACCCCGCAACGCCGAATATGAGCTGTCAAGCGAGTGGTGGATTCGGTGAGGAAAGTGCGCAGAATTTTCCCAGTTATGTATCGCTGAGATGACCCCTGGCCTGGGCCCGAGGGGTGACCACGTGCCGCCGGTTCCGGCCTCGTGGTGCCGGCGGACGTGTCCATGCTGCGAACCCTTCGATCACGCCATAGGGGAACGCGACCGGCTGGACAGTGCCGAGCTTGAGCCCGGCGGCATTAAGGAGCTCGCCGTATTCGGCGTTGGACCGTTCCTTCCCGCCGGTGAGTATGAGCATGTTGATGTCGCTCAGGAGCGTCGGGACGGGATCCCTGCCGTCCTCTGGCATCAGTCGCTCGACGATGAGGACCCTGCCGCCGCCTGCCATCGACCGGCGGCAGTTTCGCAGGATCTGGATCGATCGTGCGTCGTCCCAGTCGTGCAGTACGTTCGCGAGCACGTAGCAGTCGGCGCCGGGCGGAACTTGTTCAAAGAAGTCCCCGGCCAGGACCTGGCAGCGAGAGCCGACCTCGACCGCGTCCAGCACCGCGTCGGCGCGAGCGGCCACGGCCGGGACCTCGAAAAGCACTCCGTGCAGGTGGGGGTGCGCTCGCAGGATCTCGACCAGCAAGGTCCCGTTTCCGCCGCCGACGTCGACCACGCCGCGAACGTCGGAGAAGTCATAGTCCTCCGCGACGCTAGGGGCGTATGCAGCGGTCCGTTCGGACATCGCCCGGTCGAATGTTGCGGCGCTCTCCGGGTGCTGAGCGAGGAACTCGAATACGCCGGTCCCAAACTCGCAGTCGAGGCCGGGCGTCCCGGTCTTGACGGTCTGCAGGATGTGCTCGAACGGGCGGATGCCGCCGAGCGCCTCGAGGAAGGTAGCCCACGATCGCATTCCCGGGGTGGCGTCAGAGCGCAGCCGCTCCCCGATCGTCGTCAGACTGAACGAGCCGCCATCGTGCTCTTGGAATACGTCCAGCGCTGCGAGGAGGCGAAGCACGCGGTACAGGGAGGGCTCATCGGAGCCGGTGCGCCGCGCCAGCTGCTTTGTGCTAACCGGACCATCGGCGAGTAGATCGGCGATCCCCAGCTCGGACGCCGCATAAACACAGCGCGAGATATGGATCCCCCAGATCAGCCGGAGCAGGCTGGCCGCGCTCGAGCTCTCGGCCTCGGTCGCCCGCACCCCGTTTGACCCCGGACCTGCGACGCCGTAACTACTGGCAGGGTTGATGGTGCTCATCGTGCCTCCTCGGAGCTCACTTGGACACTCAACAGCGTCACGCCCGGTCATTTCCGTGCACGCACGAGTCGATTACCGTCGACTTACCCACTGGGATCCGCTCGAGGCGCACTGGCCCCGGGCCTGCTGCGGGGGAACACTATGGAGTTCGGTGTCCTTGGTCCTCTCGAGGTGACATCTGGCGGGCGATCGCTCGCGATCGGCGGTGCGCGGACCCGGGGAGTGCTGGCAATGCTGCTCACCAACGCCAACGCCGTGGTATCCGCCGACCGGCTTGCGGACGAGCTCTGGCCGGGCCTCGCGCCGGAACGTGCCGCCGCCAACCTGCAGGTCCGTCTGTCGGAGCTACGTAGGACCCTTCGGTCGGCCGGCGAGGCCGATCGGCTCTCTACCTGCCGTCCGGGCTATCGGTTGCGAGTCGCGGCCGAGGAGCTGGACGTACTGCGTTTCGAGCGGCTCGCCGCCGCGGGTCGTGATGCGCTGGCCGCTGGAGAGGCGACGGCAGCCGTACGGCTGCTCGATGAGTCGCTGGCTCTGTGGCGGGGGCCGGCCCTGGCTGACCTGGATGAGCTCCCCTTTGTCAGTGCGGAGCAGGCGCGGCTCGAGGAGCACCGCCTAGACGTCGTCGAGTCACGGGTGGATGCGCAGCTCGCCTGCGGGCGGCACCAGGAGACGATCGCGGAGCTTGAGGCGCTGACCACCGAGCACCCGCTGCGTGAGCGGTTCTGGCTCCAGCGCCTGCTGGCGCTGTACCGCGCCGGGCGCCAGGCCGACGCTCTGCGCGCCTACCGGGAGCTGCGCTCGGTTCTGGTCGGCCGGCTCGGGATCGAGCCCGGCCCCGAGCTCCGGGACCTCGAGAGCCGCATCCTGCGCCAAGATTCGGGGCTCGGATACCGGCCCGCCCGGCGCAGCGAGAGCGATCATGACACCCGGCCGGAGACTCGCTATGTCAAGAGCGGCGCGGTCCACATCGCCTACCAGGTGCTCGGTGACGGCGAGCGCGACATTGTTTTCGTGCCGGGGGTGCTAAGTCATGCCGAGCTGGCCTGGGAGGATCCGGGCACGGCCGAGTTCTACCGCCGGCTCGCCGGGCTCGGACGGCTGATCCTCTTCGACAAGCGCGACACCGGACTGTCCGACCGCGCGCCTGGCGATTCCCCGCTGGAGGAGCGCATGGACGACGTGCAGGCGGTGATGAACGCGGTCTCCTCAGATCGGGCCGTCCTGTTCGGCTACTCGGAGGGTGCCCCGATGAGCATCCTGTTCGCCGCGACCTACCCCGAGAAGGTGAGCTCGCTGATCCTAGGATCAGCGTTCGCCCGCTGGTTTCCCGCGCCTGATTACCCATGCGGTGATGGAGCGAAGGAGGTGTATGCCTCCATGGAAGAGATCGCGACCCACCGCTGGGGACAGGGCGCGACGATCGACTGGTTCTTCCCCAGCCGGTCGAGCTCCCTGCGGGCGCGCGAGATGGTCGGCCGATTTGAGCGCATGGCGATCAGTCCCAGCGCGTTCCTGCGCATGATCCGGATGATCCGGGAAATCGACGTCCGCGCCGTGCTGCCAGCGATCCACGTGCCGACGCTGGTGATCCAGCGCCTCGGCGACCGGATCAATCCCCCGTTCTACGGCCGCTACCTCGCATCCCACATCGCCGGCGCCCGCTACTTCGAGCAGCCCGGCGACCACGTCCTGCGGATCGCGGGACCCGAAGACCTTGAGGTGATGTTCGCCGAGATCGAGGACTTCCTCGCCGCTTCGCCGCCGCCTCCCGAGAAAGCCCGAGTGCTGTCCACGATCCTGGTCGCCGAGGTCACCGGCGATCTGGCGGCCGACGCGGGAGCCGGTAACCAGCGCCAGGCCGCTCAGCTCGCCTGCCTCGGCGCAGCCAAGCAGCATGTGCTGTCTCACCGCGGCCGCATTCGCAACAGCACGGGATCGCGCGTCCTGGCCACGTTCGACGCACCCGGGCAAGCAATTCGATGCGCTGTTGCCATTCGCGACGACTCTGCCGCACGTGGAGTCGGGCTGCGCGCCGGGATCCACACCGGCGAAGTTGATATCGTAGGCGACGAAATCAACGGCATCTCCGTTCGCATCGCCGACCGGATCACCACGCTCGCGCAACCGGGCCAGATACTCACCTCGCGGACCGTCAAGGACCTTCTCACCGGATCCGGAATCGCTTTCGCCAATGCCGGCGCCTACGAACTAGCCGAAACCGGAGACCGGTGGCCGGTGTACGTGGTCACCGGCGCGTAGCTGCCCAGATGCCAGACACCAAGCCGGCTGGCTTACCTGGCCGCCCAGGTCATCGCCCGCGGCCAGCCGGTGCCTGCCCGGTCCCAAGCCCCGGCCTCGATGGCCATCTCGATTGCGCCGGACGAGCCCATCTTCACCGGGAACCCGGCCGCCGGCGCCTTCGCCCAGCGGCTCGTCATTGCTCATCCCACCTGCCCGCCGGTCTTGACCGGGCGCAGACAGTAATTCTGGGACGCACAGATCGTCCAGACGTGCGCGGATGACGGCTCCGCCGTCGCGGCAGGGCCAACCACGCCGATCGGCGGCTCGGGCGCGTCGATGGTGCGGTTCGCGGTGGTGACGTCCTGTGTTGGACGGTCAGCTTGTGTAGGCGCGTAACCGACTGACTGCCGACCTCCCGCAGGTTAAGAATATTCTTAAGCAAGGTGCGCGGAGCAGGGCGCGGGAGAGGAGCCGTGTGGAGTGGGAGATCCTGCTGACTAGCGAGGTCGAGGGTTCCTTGATGAGCTGTACGAGTCCGATCCGGTAAGCCACCAGCTGGTGAACCAGGCCATCTTGGTCCTGGAGAGCAACGGCCCCGGCGAGGGCCGCTAGTGGACACGATCACCACGTCCCGAATCGCCAACATGAAGGAACTGCGGCCGCCGGCGGCCGGGGGCAGCGAGATCCGGATCCTCCTGGTCTTCGATCCATGGCGGTCGGTGATCCTGCTCGTGGCCGGCGACAAGTCCGGGCAGTGGGGCAAGTGGTACCGAACGGCGATCCCCCGCGCGGAGCAGTTCTATGAGGAGTACCTGGCCGAGCGGAGGAAGGAGATGGGCCTGTGAGCATGTCGCGCTGGCGGGAATCCGGCCACCTGGAGCGCGCCGTTGCTACCGCCGGCGGTCAGGAGGCCTTCGCCGCGGCCGTCGCGGCGATGCTGGATGAGGCCCGCGGCTGGCGGCTGGCAGAGATGCGCAAGCGGCGCGGGATGACCCAGGAGCAGGTGGGCGCCCGGATGGGCGTTTCGGTCGCCTGGGTCTCCCAGATCGAAGCTGGTGACGTCTCGACCCAGGACGTCCTGAACCGTTACGTGGCCGCTCTCGGCGGGACGCTCAAGCTCATTGCCGACTTCGGCGACGAGCAGCTCAAGATCGCCTGACGGCGGGCGGCGCGGCGCGCCCGCGCCCGCGCCAGGTTGGCCGGGACGGCCAGTGCGCCGGGACCGGCCGGAAGGAGCGCCAGCGATGACCGGTCCCGGAATGGTCAATGCCATGGCCCCGTTCACCGCCGGACAGAAACTAAGTAGCGCGGACCTAGTCAGATAGCCGGGAGGCGGCGTGGCCGGCGTCGCCGCATTCCCGACCGCGGCCTGCGAGGCTGCCTGGCCGGCTACCGTGGCCCGGCATGGCGCGAGCATCGGCGTGCTGACCAGCATTGCGCTTCGCAGCTAGTGGCCCGATCGGCCTCGCGTCGGCCGCAGCTGGCTCGGCGCTTCATGAACATCCGCAGTGCCTCAGCCTCCCGGTTGAGCCGTGCTTGGGTAATCACCGAGAACTCGGCAGGCGCGTACATTCCAAAATGCCAAAACAGCACTCACCGTCGATCGCAGCGCCCGAAGCATGACAAACGGTCTCTTTCGGTGTAACAGAGCGGAGGCAATCGCTGGTCGCAGCTACGCCAGCTTGCGCCGAGCGTCGGCTCGGCGCGGGGGCCTGAGCTCGGGGCACGATCAGGAACGCGCCCCGAACACTGTGTCATGCATGGCATCGTCGTCATGCATCGCATAGTCCCGGTCCGACGACCGCTGGTGCCGAGGGGTCGGGTATTCGTGCGCAGCTTGCTTGCCGGGATCGCTGATTGCAGACTTGCGTCGTGGGTCTGATCGGGGGCGATCGGTGAGCCGGGGAGCGTGGGATGAGCATGTCATCCGGACTCCAGATCGACGTCTTCGGGTGTTTGTGAGTTCCACGCTGGGCGAGCTGGCCGAGGAACGGCGGGCGGTCTCACGTGCCGTTTCGGCACTGCGCTTGACCCCGGTGATGTTCGAAGACGGGGCCAGGCCGTATCCGCCGACCGAGGTTTACCGGGCGTACCTGGCGCAAAGCGACGTGTTTATCGGCTTGTACTGGCAACGGTACGGGCAGCTCGTCCCCGGCACGCTGGTCTCGGGCCTGGAGGAGGAGTTCGGCCTATCGGGTGAGCTGCCCAGGCTGCTGTACGTCAAATCGCCGGCACCCAATCGTGAGCCCCGCCTGGCTGACCTGCTGGCCCACATCAAGGCGGAGGCGTCCGCCTCTTACCGTCATTTCCGCACCTCGGCCGAACTGGGCCGGCTGGTCCGAGATGACCTGGCGGTGCTGCTGAGCGAGCGGTTCGCCGCCTTGAACGGTCGGGCCGCGGCCACGACGCCGCCGTCGGCGGCTGGCCGCGGCGCCCGCACGCTGCCGGTGAGCACGACGTCGCTGCTCGGGCGGGAGCGGGCCATCGGCGAGGTGGCCGGGCTGCTCGGGCAGCCCGGGGTGCGGCTAGTGACGCTGACCGGGCCGGGCGGGGTCGGCAAGACGCGGCTGGCGGTGGCAGCAGCCGAGCGGCTGCGGGACCGGTTCGGCGCGGGCACCGTGTTCGTGCCGCTGGACTCGGTCACCGATCCCGGATTGGTGCTGGCCGCGGTCGGCAGGGCGGCGGGCGCCGACCTCGCCGGCGCCGGCTCGCCCGCAGAGGCGCTGGCCGAGACGTTCGGTGACGGCGCCTGGCTCATCATTTTGGACAACCTGGAGCAGGTGATCCAGGTGGCCCGCGACCTGGGCGAGCTGCTGGCCCGCTGTCCGGAGGTCGCGATCTTGGTCACCAGCCGGACTGTGCTGGGGCTGCGGGCCGAGCGGGAATACGCGGTGCCGCCGTTGCCGTCGGCGGCGGGTACTGGCAGCGCCTCGGTCGCGGAGGTAGCGGCCTCGCCGGCGGTGGCGCTGTTCGTGGACCGGGCCCGCGCGGTGCGGCCCGGCTTTGAGGTGACCAAGGACAACGCGGCGGCGGTGGCCGAGATCTGCCGACGCCTGGAAGGCCTGCCGCTGGCCATCGAGCTGGCCGCCGCCCGCACCAGGCTGCTGGACCCCGCCACTCTGCTGGACCGGCTGGCGGCCTCACTGGATGCGCTGGGTACCGGCGCGGTCGACCTGCCCGAGCGCCAGCGCACCTTGCGGGCCACGGTGAACTGGAGCGTGGGCCTGCTGGACGATGACGAAAGGTCGCTGCTGGAGATCGCGGCCGTGTTCGTCGACGGTTGGACCGTCCCGGCTGCCTCTGAGGTGGCGGGCCTGGAGGAGGATCGGGCGCTGGAGCTGTTGGAGGCACTGGCCCGCCACAGCCTGGTTTATCTGGACAGCACCGCGCCCGGTCCCCGGTCCCGGATGCTGGAGACCATCCGCGAGTTCGTGGCTGAGCGGCTGGCGGCCCGGCCCGACGCCGACCAGATCGGTGGGCGGCACGCCTGCTATTACCGGGCGCTGGCTGAGCAGGCGGACCGGCCGCTGCGCACCGCCGGCGCGAGCGAGTGGCTGGACCGGCTGCAGCCCGAGACGGGCAACCTCGCCGCGACGGTGCGCTGGTACCTGGCCCACGACACCGGGCAGCTGCCGCACCTGTACCGGATCCTGTGGCTGTTCTGGACGCAGCGGGACCTCGAGCGCGAGGCCCGCCCCTGGGTGGAGCAGCTCCTGGCCGCCGACGGCACGCTGAAGCCGCAACCTTGGGCAGAGCTGGCCTGGACTGCCGCCCTGCTCGCCGTCGACGCCGGGGACGACACGGCAGCGCTGGCGGCCCGCCAGCGCCTGGCGCCACTGCTGGCGGGGATCAAGGACCCGTTCCTGCACGCGGCATCGCAGCTTGCCATGGCATGGACCCTGCCGATCAGCGGCGACTTTGAGGGGACGCTGAGCGAAGTGGTGGCCGCACTGGAGGAGTTCCGCGGCCAGGATGAGCCCGTCTTCACGGCCATGGCCGCGTTCACCGCGGGCTCCCTGGACACGGCGCTGGGCCGCTACGACGATGCGCTGCGATACCTGCGCGAGGCGCGCGACCTGGCCGAGCGATCCGGCGGAGGCTGGCTGACCGCAGGCTCGCGGGTGCAGCTGGGCATCCTAAACGTCCTGCGAGGCAGGCCCGATGAGGCCAGGGCGTTGCTAGATGAGGCGCTCAAGTTGAGCCTGGCCGCTCGCAGCACCCCGTTCGTGACCCTCTGCCTGTCGGGGTACGCCCAGCTGGCGTTTGCGGAGGGCGACCCCGACCTGGCGGCGCTGCTCGAAGGCGCGGCCGAGGGCCTGCGTGGGCGCGTCGGCCTGCCGGCGTGGCCGCATCTGCGGCGGGTGGAGGCCGATCTGGTAGCCCAAGTTCGCCACAGGCTGGGCCGGGCCGGGTTCGATCAGGCGTTCTCCGCCGGCTCCGGGCTCACCCAGCGGGACGCGGTAGCCATCGTCCAGGACGGCGGGCGCAGCGGCGGCACCCAGGCACGCTGAGCCCTCTGCACACAGCGCGGAAACTGAGGCTTGGACGCCAAGTGCGGGAGGCGGATCCGGCGCCCCCCAGACCCGTTGCCCGCCGCGGCCGGCGTGCGACCTGACCTGGCAGCGCGAATTCGGGGAAGAGCCCGTAGCCGGGCGAAGGGCCGGGACGATAGGTGCGCGCGCGGCGCGACCGTTGCTGCGATTCGACATGTGTCAGTGCGCGTGAGCGTCGATTGCCTTTGCCGTTCGAAGGCCCGTGTGCGATCGACTTGGCCGCGTACCGTGTCGGCGTATTACCCAGCTAGCGGGAAGACCACAGCGCTACCTCTGCTAACACCCGCATCGGCAGCCGCTTTAGCGAGCTGTCGTTCGCGTCAGGTCATGGCGCGGAATAGTTGCTGACAATCCGCGCGCCGATGCTCTACCCCAGCTGGGATCACGTGCGCCATCTCAGCGGTGCGCTTTGCTGCGGGCTAGGTTATGCGGTCATCCATCCGTGCGTCTGGCCATCAGGTGGCCGCGTCTCGTCGAAGAGCCCACGGGGGCACGTCGATGTCACGGTTTCGCTGGTCGAACCCCGTCGGAGCTGACGTGACAGGGGCTGGCACCGCACGTGCTCCCTAAGATCGACGCGCCTGGACATGGCCGCATGCCAACGGACTGACCCTCGCTCACACGCCGAAGAGCGCGTCTTGAAGCAGCGCATGGTCATGCGATCATTCGTATGGCTACGTGCCTGCAGAATCTCGCTGCCGAGTCGAAGAAGCGTTACCTGAGTTTCCTGGCCTTGCAGGTGCGTCACGTCGTCGTTCAGCTGCGACGCCAGCGGGAACAGCGGCCCGCCCCCGGCACCGCGGGCAACTATCTCTCGCACCAGCCGCCCGGTCAGCTGCTCGGCCAACGCGGCGACCGGAACTCCGAGCAGCTCAGCCGAGGACTGCCCAGTGCCGGTCAGGCCCGGATCGTCCAACGACGCGAGCTGCCCGGCGACGCCCGCCTGCAGCGCCTCCAGTAACGTGGCCTGCCTGGCTGTCGGCACCTTCGGCACGGGCGTGCGGAATACCTCGCCGATCGACCAGACGACGGCGACGCTTTAGGTCTCCGCTCCGGACGTGATCAGGTGCGCGTGCACGTCGATCTCCAATGGCATTCGAAGGCCCAGTCGGGATCGGCACAGGCGAGGTCGGCCGGGTCGTGGCGTCCTAGCAATTACCTGGTGCGGCCTCGCCTGCGTGATCGTGCCATGTCGCGCACGATCGCGTCTGCGGGCTGGCTGACGAGATAGAGGTAGTTGTCGCCGTCCAGGTAGCCAACATGGCCGGTGTGGTGCCAGCCGTACCGCGACGCCTCGGCCGTGGCCGCCGGGTCACCGTAGTAACCGGCCATCACGAGCGGCCCGCGCACGACGACGTCACCCGGCTGCCCCGCCGGAAGCAGGGCACCCTGCTTGTCCATGATCGCCACGGTCGTCAGGGCGGTCGGCCTGCCGACCGAGGAGTACCGCTCAAGCGCCTTCGAGCCGTCGCTGCGCAAGTGGTCGGCAGGCGTCATAGCCGAGATCATCATGGGCGCCTCGGCCGGCCCGAACATCCGGCCCATGACGGGCCCGATCGTGTCCACTGCCTCCGCCAGCCTGCCGGCCGACATCGGTTCAGCGCCGTACCAGAGGCACTGGAGCGAGGACAGGTCGGCCCGCGCAAGCGCGGGGCGATCCAGCAGCGCAGAGATCAGCGCCGGTGGAAGGAACGCGTGCGTGACCTGATACTGCCCGATCAGCGCGAGCAGCTCGTCCAGGTCCGGCTCGGGCATGACGACGATCTGGCCGCCGAGGGCCATGACCGGGAGCGACAGCAGCCCGGCCAGTTGGGTCAGCGCGGCGACCGCGAGGTACACGGGCCGCGAGTCAAAGGGATAGCTCATCAGCGTGAGCGCGGTCATCG
>Ga0335075_10008950_pt1 | contig 15315 bp, 11 predicted proteins | sample Lox_Sample_24_FD_206723 | JGI IMG/M metagenome (GOLD analysis project Ga0335075, IMG submission 206723) | Soil microbial communities from Loxahatchee National Wildlife Refuge, Florida, United States - Lox_Sample_2.4 | ecosystem: Environmental > Terrestrial > Soil > Wetlands | place: USA... | reverse complement strand
GAAGAGGCCGCGCCTGGTAATACCCATATCGACTGCACATCCGGAATGCCATGGAGGCATCAATATGCGGCCGATGCGCGGGCGGCGGCATCCATGCGCCGTGTCAGGCATGGTAGGACGGGCCTGACCCGTTGTATACGGATGAACTCAGCCGGCGGGCGGCGCCGCCGGCATGCGCTCGCGCAACTCCCTGACGAGCACACGCTCGTTTTCCGCATAGTCGATGGGCACGCACACCAGCTGCACGCCACCGGCCTGGAAGGCCCGTTCGAGCGTGCCCTTCAGGTCGCCAATGCTCGCGACGCGGCTGCCGTGCGCGCCGTAGGCCTCGGCGTAGCGCACGAAGTCCGGGTTGTCGAAGGTCATGCCGAAGTCCGCGAAATGGTCCACGGCCTGTTTCCAGCGGATCATGCCGTAGGCGCGATCCTCGATGACGAGCACGACCAGGTTCAGGCGCAGTCTGACCGCCGTCTCCAGTTCCTGGCTGTTCATCATGAAACCGCCATCGCCGCAGACCGCCATGATGCGCCGCTGCGGATACAGCAGTGCGGCCATGATGGCCGAGGGCAGCCCCGCCCCCATCGTTGCCAGCGCATTGTCCAGCAGCAGCGTGTTCGCCATGCGCGTGCGGTAATTGCGGGCGAACCAGATCTTGTACATGCCGTTGTCGAGCGCCAGGATGCCATCGGGTGGCATCACCTCCCGGACGTCGTGGACCAGTCGCTGCGGCGTGAAGCGATCCTCGTCGTTCCGGTCGGCGATGCTCTTCAGGATCGATGCGCGCAGCGGCAGCAGCGCCTGTGCGTGCGGCAGCCTGCCCTCCAGACGGTCGGCGAGCATCCGCAGCGACATGCCGAGTTCGCCGATCACTTCCGCCTGCGGGAAATAGACCTGCTCCACCGTCGCCGACTGGTAGCCGATGTGGATTACCTGCGGACCTGCGGCGCCCATGATGAAGGGCGGCTTCTCCACCGTATCGTGCCCGATGGTGACGATGAGATCGGCGCGCTCGATGGCCTGATGCACATAGTCGCGCTCGGAGAGCGCGGCCGTCCCCATGTACAGTTCCGTGCCACCCGGGACCGTGCCCTTGCCCATCTGGGTCGTGAAGTACGGGATCCGGGTGCGCAGTACGAACCGCGCGAGCTCCTCGGTGGAGCGCGGGCGCGAGGCCGCGGCGCCCAGCATCAGCAGCGGTCGCTTAGCCTGCATGATGATTGCCGCCGCATGATCGAGGGCCGCGGGGTTCGCCAGGGGCAGTTCCACGGCATGGGGTCGAATGAGCGGCGGCGCATCGCAGGTTGCGGCGGCGATATCCTCCGGCAGTTCCAGGTGCACCGGGCCCGGCCGCTCTTCGGTCGCGACCCGGAACGCTTCGCGCACCAGGGTCGGAATCATGGTCGCCGAGACCACCTGGCGGGTGAGCTTGGTCAGCGGTCTCATGGCCGCCACGATGTCGACGATCTGGAAGCGCGCCTGCCGCGAGGACAGGACCCCTTTCTGGCCGGTGATCATGATCATCGGCATCGCCCCGAGCAGCGCGTAGGCCGCACCGGTCGAGAGGTTCAGGGCGCCCGGACCCAGGGTGGATATGCACACTCCGGGCTTGCCGGTCAGCCGGCCCTGGGTTGCGGCCATGAAGGCCGCGGCCTGCTCGTGGCGGGTGAGGACGAGTTCGATGGAGGAGCGGCGGATCGACTCGACCACATCGAGGTTCTCTTCCCCGGGGATCCCGAAAATCCGCTCCACCCCCTCGTTCTCCAGGGCCGCGACCAGCAGATCCGAACCTTTGACCGGTTTCAACCTGCGCCCCCGGCATCTTTGCGGGCGTGTCGTTGCATATAGGCCACCGCATACGAGCAGATGGGCCGGACGGTCCAGCCGTGGGTCGACGCCAACTCGAGCGCCGTGCGCATCAGTTCCGCCGCCACCCCTCGGCCTTCGATGGGAGGCGCGACGTGGGTATGCGTGATGCTCATGACGTTGCCGTGGAGCTCATAGTCGAGCACCCCGCGCTCGCCCTCCAGTTGCGTCGAGAGCCGCTGGGCCCGCGGATCGTGATCGACTGTCAGCATGTGCAGCCTTCGTAAAGTCCGTTCAGGGTAGGCGGCTCGGTGGATCGGTCGCCCTGGGGGGCAAAGGCCCGCCCGCATAGCTTGGAATCACCGTGCGGATGTTCCTTTCGGAAAATCCGATGCCGTCCACGAATTTCCAGGACGCCCCCGCATTCTCCGAGACGCCGATGAAGTAGGCGGTCTGCGAGTAGCGCTGGCCCTTCACGGTCATGGTTTCCTGATAGGGAATGAAGATGTACTGCCTGCCGTCCCCGGCGAAGGGCTCGGTGGGCTTTCCCAGGTCGAACTGCTGCGCCTCGGGATGCGCCAGCCTGATGTTCTCGAAGGTGACGTTGAGTTCGGCGCGCAGCTCGCCCGGCTCGAAACCCTGATCCAGCAGCGGCTTGGTATACATCCACTTCAAGGTGCAATCCGCGTCCAGGTGCTTCATGCACTCCGTCAGCGACTTGGCATCGTGCAGGGCATTGGCCGCGCTGTCAGCCGCAAGCGCCACCGGCGCAGCGCCCAGGAATGTGATCGCACACAGGATCCGGCAGTGGCTCATGCCGGCTGCAGCCCGTAATCCGCACCGCCCCGCCCCACGAACAGCGGATAAAAATGCGCCCTCCAGGGCCACAGCAGCACCAGGTTGAAGACAATGCTCAGGGCCCCGAAGACGTAGTCCACCGTCGCCGGATCCAGCACCAGGTTCCAGTAGACGATGACGACGTTGATCGGTACCAAGGCCATCAGCGTCAGCGGCATGGCGCGGTGGGCCAGCATGGTGATGCCGAGCACGATCTCGAGGATCTTGACCCAGCGGAACAGGCCGCTGTCGATCAGGGCGTGGGTGAAGGCGATCGCTGCAGGCTCATGGCCCATGGGTTGCCAGGCCGGACTGATGAAGTGCATGGCCCCGGAATAGAGCCACCAGCCGCCGAAGATCACGCGACTGGCATGGTAGACGTACTTGAACACCCGATCTCTCCCAGGCGATGGTCGTGCAGAGCTTAACCGAGAACGGCGTGCTGCGCTGCGCCGGCCAGGCGCAAAAAAATGGGGCGGACCCGAATGGCCCGCCCCGATTCCCGACGAGGATCGCGCAACTTCAGAGCTTCATTTTCACACCCAGGTAGAAGCGCCGGCCGACGGTATCGTAGTTCGCGTCCGTGGCACCGATGGCGGTGGTCGATGCGTTCGCGCCGATCCACACCGGCCAGGCGTTCATCAGATTGTCGATACCACCGCGCAGGGTGAGCGCATCGGTCAGTGCGTAGCTGGCGAAGAAGTCGACTTCGTTGTACGCATTGGCCGCGCCCACCTGGTTCGGGGTGCTCGGATCCGGACCCGCCGCCGGCAGGTGCTGCCAGCGGAAGCCGAGGTTGGCCGGCCCGATCGAATAGCCGAAGGTGCTCAGCACCCGATCCCGGTAGGAACTGTTGGTGATCGTGCCCGTGTAGTTGATGTAGGCCGCGCCCTGGAAGGGCGAGACGGCATAGCGATCCAGGTAGTTGGCGACGATGTTGATGCTGATGCCGCCGGGAACCGACCTGAACAGGTCGGTATCCCCGAAGCGCAGGCCCCAGTCCAGTTCCAGGTCGATGCCGCGCGACTGGATGCCGCCCTCGTTGACATAGGGCGAGATGTAGTTCCGGGGCGCCCCGTACAGGTCGCCGGCGGCCGGCGCGTACTCACGATTGATGTACTGGCAATAGGGATTGCCGGCCACCAGCTGGGCACCGGTATAGGTTCCCGGGGCGGAGCCGATCAGGTTGTTGTACTGCGCATCCAGACACTCCTGGTAGACCTGCCCGAAGGTGGGGACTCCGATGGCACCGTCGAGCTGGATCTGGTACCAGTCCACCGACATCCGCAGGCGCTGCGTGTAGGCGGTCTGGAACGGCGAGTTCAGGACGATGCCCGCCGTCACGGTGCGCGCCACTTCGGACTTGAGGTTGGGATTGCCGGAGTTCAGGCCCAGCACGAACGGGAACGGCGCCGGCGCCGGACCGAACACATCGTACTGGTAGGTGTTGCCGCTGCCGCCCGGGGTCATCAGCGCTGCGGCCTGCGCCGCGGGCATCCCGCCCCGCTCCATCAGATACTGGCAGGCCGCCTGCACGTTGTAGCGGTTGGGGTTGCCGCCGATATTGCCCCACGAGGGCGTCGTTCCCTGATACACGGCGCAGGGATCCGCGCCCACGGTCAGCGCACTGCCACCCAAGGGGGTGAACAGCTCCGCGATGTTGGGCGCGCGGTTGGCGACCTCCAGGCCGCCGCGGACGTTCACCCAGTCGTTCATCACCCAGTTGCCGAGCAGCTTCCAGGTCTTCACGTCCCGGCCGGAGCTGGAGATGGCCACGCCCTGGGAGGCCTCGCTGTAGTCCGAGAAGCGGATGCCGGGGTCGATTTCGATGGACTTGGCGAAGGGCAGGTCCTTGACGATCGGAATCGAAAACTCCGTATAGACTTCCTCTACGCCCGTCTCGCCCCTGACCGCCGTGGGCAAGGCAATGTTCTGATCGACTTCCGGAAAGGCCTGCAGCGCGGTGTAGCCCGAATCCGGCGTGAAGCTGAACTGCTCCTGACGGTAGTCCGCACCCAGTGCGAAGCGCAGCCGCCCGGCATTGAACGGCATGTCGAGGAGGCTGCCCTGCAGATCGCCTTCGTACACGTTCTGCTCGATGGTGGTGACGTTGTTGAGGGCCGGATCTGCATAGGCATTGCAGTTCGCCGATGCCAGCGAGCCGATGGGATAGGCGCCGCCGGTGGCGGTGAAGATCGGCAGACCCGACGTGCAGCTGCCGCCGACCGAGATCGGGTACTGGGTATTGGTCCAGTTCTGGCCGTACAGGTTGGCACTGGCGAGGGTCTGCAGCCTGCTCAGGTTCGGAAAGCCGTTCAGCTGGTAGTTGAGGTTCGATTCGCCGGTCTCGCCGTACACATCCCAGGTCCAGTCCTTGGTGAATGTGGCAAAGGGGATTTCGCCCCGCAATCCGGCGGTCATCTGGTAGACGTTGCTGGTGGTGTCCGTCGTGTATGGGCCGAAGTAACTGTTGCTGCCGCCATAGGACCAGTTGGCATTCGGATTCGGTCGGGAGCTGAGCAGGTTCGCAAGGCCCTGGGGTACCGGATTGAACGTGGCCCCCGCCGGCGGGGATCCGAAGTTCGGGGAACTCGGGTTGTCCCAGGAACCATACGGAATGCTCAGTTCCCAGACGCTGAACAGGCCCGAGGGTTCGCCGACGGCCTCCGTGTAGGTCTTCGAAAACTGCGCCTGCAGGTACGCCGTGAGCGAATCGTTGATGTTGTAGTGCGCCGTGGCCAGTGACTGCCAGCGGGTCTGGGGAATGGTCAGGTTGGGTATCTGGCTGTTGTAGCCGAGTTCCCCGTCGGGATTGATCTTGTACCCGGTGCCGAGGCCCAAGGGACCGCTGTAGCCTGATGACAGGGGCGCGTACTGGTTGAACACATTGCCGTTCGGGTCGACCAGCGTGCCGGTGGCCGGAGCGCCATAGGCGCCCACGCCCTTGGGCATGTTGGCCGGGTCATAGAAGTATTCGGGGATGTTGGGTCCGTTATAGAGCGCGCCTCCCGGCGTGCCCGGCGCCAGTTCGCCGGCCTGGAACCAGCCACGCTTGGTCTGATTGGCCTCGCCGACCTTGGAGTAGTCGAGCACCAGCATCATGTTGCCTTTGTTGTCGGCAAAATTGCCGCCCATGATCGCGCCGATCGACGTGTTGGCCGCATCGCCGTACTGGCTCAGGCCCTGCTGCGCATCGATCTCGAATCCCTGGTAGTTCTGTTTGAGCTTGACGTTGACGACGCCTGCGATGGCGTCCGCGCCGTAGGTGGAGGCGGCACCGCCGGTGATCGTCTCGATGCTCTGGACCGCATCGGGCGGGATGGTGTTCAGATCGATTTCCAGCAGCGCATCGACCGGCTGCGCGCGGCGGCCGTCGATCAGGACCAGGGTCCGGTTGGTGCCCAGGCCCCGCAGGTCCGCGGTCGCGGCACCGGGGGCCGCACCGGTCGCCGACGGGAACGGGTTCGATGCAGCGCTCAGGTTGCTGCTGTTGCCGGCCACGGTGAACTGCGGCAGGTTCTGCAGCGCATTGACCACGCTCGCTTCCGCATGGTTCTGGATCGCCCCCGTGTCGACCGTCACGATGGGGCTGAGCGAGGTGAAGTCCTGACGCGCAATGCGCGAACCGGTGACGACCACTTCGGCCAGTGGCGCGGATTCATCACTGCTCGCCGGTGCAGCGGGCGTCTGGGCCGCCGCCTCGACATCCGCAACGCGCACCAGTTGAGCGGCCGCCGCGGGTACGACCTCGATGGTCCGCTCGTCGATCTGGCGGAAGCTGAGTCCCGTGCCCCTGAGCAGCGCCTGCAGCGCGCCCGCCGGCGAATAGCGGCCCTGCAGGACCGGTGCCTCGTAGCTTTGCGTGATCCGGGATGACACGAGTACGTCGATGCCGGACTGCCGTGCGAAGTCCTGCAGCGCGCTGCGCAAGGGCTGCGCCGCAATCGTCAGTGGGTATTGGACCGCGTCATCGGCTAAGGCCGGTGCGGCCGCGGGCAGACATAACAGGCCTGCAACCGCCGCCCGCACCATGAATGTGCTCACCCTGCTCATAATCCCCCCCGAGATTTTTTTGCGTTGTATGGCGCCCGCGACTTTGTGTCAGCAAAGCCACATCGGCAAAGGATGCTAACAACACAGCGGTTGAGTTATCAAACGCCTAACAATCAGCAACATTTCGGGATCCCATGCGGGGTTCAGCCTGCATTTCGGAACCAGATGCGGACAGCGCGCAACATAGCGTTGCGCGCTGCACGTAGACGCAGGAATGAGACGGAGGCCCGCAGAGCCTGGAATGGGCCTTGGGATCCCGTCGCGCGCGGAGCGCTATTTCATCGAATGGTTTGCAGGTCTAGGGCGTTTCGCAGCGGAAGTTCTGTTCGTCGTCGGTATCGCCATGGCCCGCGTACGTGGCGACCTTGGGATAGGAACACAGCGGTCGCGTTCGCGAGGGCCGACCGGGCGGATTGCTGGCGATCAGCCGTTCGGGCGCATGGCCGCTCTCGACCCACTGATCGATGGCCGCGAGCACGTCCACACTGGAGGGCCCGCTGCCGCCGCCGCAGTGCCCCATGCCGGGCACCATGAACAGCCGCACGTCCTCGGCCGCGCGGTGGCTGCCGATATCCTTCACGAGCGCCTGGTAGAAATCGACCGTCGACTGCGACGGGATCAGGCCATCGGACCAGCCATGCGACAGCAGCAGCTTGCGGTTGCCGGCGAAGAAGGACTTGAGACCGCTGGCGGGCACGTCGAGGGCATCGCTCCCGTAGGCCAGTGCCCGCTGTACGTCGTGATCGTAGTCGAAGGTCCGGAAATCCCAGTTCGGATCATTGAAGACGGGGCCCCGAAAGAAGCTGGTCGCCACCGGGAAGGGTTCCTTGCCCAGCGTCAGCACCGGCATCTGGGCCTCACTGCCCACGGACAGGCCCGGATAGATCTGCCTGCCGGTGCGCGGATTCTTCGGACCTTCGTAGATCGCGCGCAGCGCGGTCACCTGCGGGGCCGTCAGACAGTCGGGTGCTTCATCCCCCTTGCACTGGAGCACGCCCGGATCGAAGTGACAGGCCGGCGGGTTGGTGATGATGCCGTCCTTGACGCCATCGTTCGCATCACAGGCCGCGAGTGCCGCCTTCTGCACCAGCGCGAACTTCGGTGGCGGAATGCCGCTGGCCGGATCCTTCATGGTCGCGGCGCCCGTCCACAAGGACATCACCATCAGCGGCACCATCGGATTGGCCGGCGCCATGGCCGAAATGCCGTCGAAATCCTCGGGATACCGGTAGGCCTCCATCAACCCGATGCGACCGCCGGTCGAGCAGCTGACATAGAGCGACCGCGACGGACCGTTGCCGTAAAAGGCCTTGATGGTCGCCTTGGCGGCGACGGCCATCTCGTGTTCGGCGCGATGCCCGAAATCGATCAGCTTCTGCGGATGACCGACCAGGAAGGTGCCATCCAGGGGACTTCCCTGATGTCCCACATCGGAAGCCGCCGTCGCGTAGCCCCGTGCCAGGGGTGTGACCATGTCGCCATAGGCGATGGAGCCGGCCCAGACCCCATTGCCGCCCCCGACGAACTTGCCGTTCCAGCCGGAAAGCGGCATCCACACTTCGAAGCGGATGTCGGAGTCCGCGGTCGGCCGGGCGGTGCCCGCGACCCGGCAAAATGCCGGCAGCGCGCCGAAGTTCGCGCCCGGTCCCCCGGCTCCCGCCCCCGTCGGCAGCTTGAACGCGCCCGCCGGTACTTCGGTCGCGAGCGTGATGGTGGTGTGAGGAAGCTTCAGCTCCTGTGCCAGCGAGGCGCAGGCGGCTGCGGCATGCACGGGCCGGATGCCGGGAAGGGCGCAGCCGAGAACCAGCAGCGATGCGCAGCCGAGCGAGATTCGATTCATGGTGGCCTCTGGTTACTTGTCCGTCTTGTCCGTCGGGTTACCCGTGGGCGGCAGGGAGCGGAATCCGACCTCCAGCCCTTTCGCCGTTTTGAACCAGACGATGAAACCGCCATCCGAGCCATCCTTGCGGGGCGCGATCAGCAGCTGGATGTGGTCGCCGGGGTTGACGGCGCCCTTGAGGTATCCGGCGCGGTAGAAATTGCTGGCGCTGTGACCCTCGAAGTCCACATCGCGGGTTCCGTTGGCATCCTGCAGGGTCACCGTTGCGCGGGTGTGCGGATTCATGACGTCGAAGGACTTGACCGTGCCTTCGACCATTTTCTGGTTCCGGAAGTCGAACTGGGCGGCGGAGTGATGGGCCTGTGAAAATGAAGATCCCAGGATCAGGGCGACCGTTCCGATGCCGAGCATCAGCAGTTCTCTCGCTCTCATTGCTTGTCCTCCCACGCTTTGTAGACATCGCTCATCTTGGCGTTTGCGGGTTTGCCCGCGTGCAGCTGATCCCGTCGCGCCTTCAGCAGCGCCAGCCAGAATTCATCCGGACACCGGTACGTGATGAGATAGCCCTGCGGAACCAGGGCGAACTTCTTCTGCACCGTGACCGGCCTGGTGTAGTAGATCGGGTCCGTGAGGGTCATCGCGTAGTTCAGGACCTTGGTCCCCTTCGCATCAGAGCTGAGTGAAAAGGTTTCGGAGATATGGGCCTGGTCGCTGTGCGGATGGGACTGGTCCTGGCCATCCAGCAGATCGGAGGTCTCGACCATGAGGGTGTTGCCCTGCCAATGGCCGACCGAGTATCCCTGCCGGGTCGACAGCCGTTTTTCCTCGGGAATGCCGCGCGTGCCCAGGAACACCCGGCGCGTCTCTCCCTCCACCTCGAAAATGATGGTGAGCTGATCGCCCTTCTGGATGAATTCGAGTGGATAGCCGCCCGCCATTTCCATCATCATGGGCATGCCGTAGTCGACACAGTACGCCCCGGGGTTGGCCTGTTCAGGGCCCAGCAGTTTCTTGTATTCGTCGTTGCGCCGCTGCCCCTCCTCCGTGAAAGGCAGGACGTCATTGCGGCGACCGCCGCCGCCGATCACCTGCCGGCCGGACTCGGTGTAGGTGGTCCAGACCCCTGTAAAGTCCGGCTGGGCCGATTTATCGGCGTCCGGATATGCGGCAGCGGGTAATGCGAGCGCGCCGAGCGTCAGCGCAAGCGGACCGAGGCCGGAAAGTCGGATCATTGCACGCCCCCTGTTGTTTTATGGGATTGTATGTCCCCGCCAGTGCCAGCGAAAGTGATATGCACCTAAGCGATTCTGGCGCGGGTGCTCGGGCGAGGTAAGGAGGGCCTGGTCGCGTTCATCTGCGGTTATGTCGTCGGCGACCTCATCTGGTTCGTCCTGGCCGCCACGGGAATGGCAATGCTGGCCCGGTCTGCACACCTGCTGTTCGTCTGCATCAGGTACGCGGGCGCGGCGTACCTCCTCTACCTGGCGGTCCGGCTCTGGACATCACCGGTGCAGCCGACCCGCGAAAAGCCCCTCGCCTCGCCGGCCGAGAGCCGGCACCGGCTCTTCCTGTCGAGCCTGGCGCTGACCCTGAGCAATCCCAAGGCCGCCCTGTTCTATCTTGCCCTGTTGCCCGCCGTGCTCGATCTGTCGGAAATGACTACCGCGACCCTGCTGGAAGTGGCGGCCGCCATCTGCATCATTCTCTCCTCCGTCCTCACGGCGTATTCCATGGCGGCCCTGCGCGCGCGGCGACTGTTCCGAAGCCCGCGCGCGATGCGCTGGCTGAACCGGGGAACAGGAACGGTCATGGCGGGCGCCGCGTTGGGCGTCGCCACCCGAAGCTAGCGGCTCATCACCCTACTTGGTCTGCGCCACCGGAATGGTCAGTGCGATGTGATCGACGTTGCCCACCGCCCGGGTGATGTGGCCTTTGCCGGTGAGGTCATCCATCAGGATGATGCTGCCGAGGCCGAAGCGCCGCACCTGGCCGTCGCCGGCGGTCACCTCGGACATGCCCTGGACCGCGATCAGGTACATCCGGCGCGGGGCCCGATGCCAGTCCTCGACCGCGGCGCGCTTCAGATACAGGAACCTGGCACCGGTCGCGCCCCGCAGGGGCAGGGACACCAGGGCCTCGGGATCCGGATTGGTCCGCGAACCCGTGCCGGCCGTGGGATTCTCCGGTGTCGCCGCCTCGAAGCTCAGTTTCTCGTCCCGGAAATGCGATACGCCATTGGCATCGGCCCACAGATGGGTGATGGACAGGACACGGGTGTTCGCAGCGGCCGGGTGTGCCTCATCGGCGTGCGACATGCGACCGACGGCCCACAGCGCGAAACCGCCCACGGCCAGACTGCAGAGGAGTGTTTTCATGATCGATACCCTTGATTGGCAGGGAAACAGGCCTGCCCTGAAGGATAGCGCGCTTTCGGCGGTGGCATGGCCCGCCACCGAGCCCCGCGCTGCGATGCGGCACCTCGCTCAGTCTTCTCGATCTCATCGCCGGAGCGCGCGAACACGGATGAGCCGCCGCCGACCCGGTATGGGACGCCATGCGCCGCGATTCTGACATTGCCGCACAGGCAACCCCCGGTGATTCGATCCACGATGCTCCTCCTCACTGCGCCGGTTTTCCCGAGGCGCAAGGTCCTACACGATGATGCACGGTCCGACGACTGCATAGGGCCGTGACCACGGCGCCCGATGGGTAATGGCTGGCGGCGATACGGGAAGAAGAGGCGCTGGCTTCAGTCGAGCACTCGCTCGCCAGGCTGGACCGCTGGGAGCAGGCGCATATGGACGAGGAGGACAGGCGCGGTGAGGCGCTCAAGGCCAAGAAGGCCTACGAAGACGCGCTGCGCCAGGACTTGTTCGGCTTCTGACGGACGGCTGCGAGCGCGGAGGGTTCCACGCCCGCAGCCCGCATCCCCTCAGCTGCCGCCGCCGCTCCCCAGACCCGTGCCATCGTCTGCGGGACGCATTCCACCGCCGCCGCCGCTGCCGTAACCGGTCCCGTCATCATTGGGTTGGGCGCCGCCACCGCTGGTCTTGACCTGCACGGCCACCAGGGGTGCACCCGCCGTCGTCGCGTTGGCGACCTGCACCAGGGTGACGGCCTTGCTCGCAGTCAGATCCCCTTCCAGGCGCGACGTGGTCGCCGTGACTCCACTGAGCACGGTGGCTGTCGCAGACTTCCACTGGGCATCCGAGCCGGATGACCAGGGGGGCAGTTTCGTGGCCAGCGGCGGCGCGGGCTGGCTGCCGCGCGGATACAGCAGGCAATTGCTCCAGGGAGCGGGCATGCCACCGCCTGTCACGGTGACCCGATAATACGCAACACCGCCCTTGACGGGATCGTTGACTGCGACCAGTGAAAATTGTCCGGTCTTGCTCGGAGGCTTGATGTCGGGCCCGCCGCCGTACACCGTCCAGGTGGTCCCCGTCCAAGGGTCATTCGCCGCCATTCGATTTTCTCCTTGAGAGCAAGTCCGGTTTGCCCTGACCTTCTGCGCCGGATTTACAATCTATCTCAGTAGTACGCACCATCTGGCATACTCCCTGCCGACCCAACCCACTCAGCCTCCGGTCTGGGCCCGCACGCTGTATGCCCTCCAAGCTCATTGCTGCACGGCGCCAATATCTGCAGCGGCGCGTCCATGGAGCGCTGCAGGCTCTGACCCTGCTGTTCGCGGGCGCCATCGTTTCCCCAGTCCCGGCCTCGACGACCGCCGCCTGCGTGGGCCTGTCGCATGCCCGGCCACTGGGTGAATGGGAGCTGACGCTTCGATCGGACCATTCCGCGACCCTCACCCTGGCGCTGCCGAAGAACCGCGCGATCGCACTCGAGGTCATCGAAGCCGGAATGGATGTGACGCTGGAGGTGACTCCCGCCGCGGGCACGAAGATCGAAGCGGACAACCCGGTCCGCCGCAGCGGCGTGCAGCGCGCCCTGGTTCACACCGGTGGCAGTGGCGCCGTCGGTGTGGTGGTCCGGGCCAAGGTTCATGGCGGGGTGGGCTCGAAGGTTCAGGTGCGCGCCATCGATGCGCAGGCGCCCGAACTCGCCGCCGCCTGCCGCGCGGTGCTCGAGCATATCGCGGTCGCCGACTCCGCCTACGCGGCTGCGCAGAAGATCACGAATGGCCAGGCGGGAGCGACGAGCGCATCGGCGCCGGAGCTGTACCGGCTCGCGTCCCGCAATTACGAACTCGCCTTCAGGCAACTGGATCCCGGAGCGGAATTGCCCCTGCGGGCGCAACTCGCGCATGCGCTCGCCGCCGTGTCGTACCAGGATCTGAAGCAATGGCAGGAAGGCGCCCAATGGTCCCTGGACGCCGCGGCGCTGTTCGCGGACGCTCACGATGCCTACGCACGTGCGCGCGCCCAGGCGCTGCAGGCCGCCGCCTGGATGGAACTGGCGGCGCTGCCCAGGCCCGGCACGGCGACCGAAGTGAACCGCCTCGACAGCGATGCCCTGCTGCATCGTGCCGAGGATCTGCTGGGTGCCGTGGCGCGCTTCCACGAACATCGCGGCGAGTTCCTGGACGCCGCCCTCCAGCGCAATAACATCGGGCTGGCCTCCTACTATGACGGCGCCTTCGGGGCCGCGTTCCGGGCCTACGGACAGGCGCTCGATCACTATCAGAAGGTCGGCTATCGCTATGGGCTCGCGCAGGTGACGCAGAACATGGCGCTCGCGGACAGTGATCTGGGACGATCGGCTGCCGCGCTCGCAGACTACCAGCGGGCGCTGCAGCTGATCAGTGTCGAAGAGTCGCCACGACTGTACGCCGATGTGCTCAACAACTGCGGCCTGTCCAACGCCGCGGCGGGGCATCTGGACGTGGCGCTCCAGCAGCATGCCCAGGCCCTGGAACTGGGCCGGCGCATCCAGTCGCGACCGCTGCAGGCCCGAAGCCTGTTCGGTATCGGACTCGTCTATGAAGAGGTGGGCGATCGAGACCAGGCGAGCGAGTTCCTGCGTGAAGCGCTCGACCTGTGGGGCGCGGACGGGGACGGCCGCAATCGCGTCGGCGCACTGCGCGTTCTCGCAAGCGTCGAAGCCGCGCGCGGCAACCTTGAGGAGTCCGTGCGACTCGAACACGACGCGTTGAGCATGGCGACCGAGCCCGTGACCCGGGCCCGGCTGCTGGTTCAGATGGCGGACGGGGAGTCGCGGCTCCAGCGGATCTCCGCCGCGAACGAGGACCTGGCGCTGGCTGCCCAGGTCGCCGCACCGGCAGGTCCGATCAGCCATGCAGTGGTCGACCTCGGGCACGGGCTGCTGGAACTGCGTCAGGGTCATCTCATCCAGGCCCGCCGCTACAGCCGCCGTGCCCTCAGCATCGATCGCGCCCTGGGACTGAACGCACATACTTTCGATGCGCTGGTCGCCCTCGCCCGCATCGAGATCGCGGCGGGTCGAGAGGACGCGGCGCTCGGCTACCTGGACCAGGGCCTCGCCCTGTCCGAAGTCATCCGGGTCGCGGCCTCGAATCCCGAACTGCGGGCGAGTTCGATGCAATCCCTGCGGGCCGCCTACGAACTGGAGGTCGATATCTGGGCGCACCGCGCTGCGCAGGCGCGCGCTGCCGGGGACGAGGCGGGCGTAGACCGCGCGGCCCGTGCCGCGCTCGAAATCACCGAGCGATCGCGCGCCCGGGCGATGCAGGACATCTCACTCGCCGATTATGCCGCGGCCCCGGCGGCCACCCTCGCGCCTTTGCTGGCCCGCAAATCCGGGCTGATCCGCGACATCGCGGCCCACGAGGACAAACTCCAGGATACCGATGCGCCCGCCTCGGCCCGCGCCGTGGTGCTGCGTCGGGATGTCGGACATCTGCGTGAGCAGCTGGCACTGGTGGATACCCGGCTCGCCGCTCTCGGTCAGACCCCGCAGGTCCAGCATGCCGCCGCCTCGCTCGATCTCGGCCGGATCCCGGCGGATACCGCCGTCGTCGCCTACTGGGTGGGGGAGACGCACGCGTATGCCTGGGTCGCCACCCGTTCGGCACTGCATCTCACCGACCTGGGCGCGAGTGCCCCCGTGCGGGCGTCCGCAGAAGCGGTGCACGCCAAATTCAACGATCTCAACCTGGCCGGATCGGAGCGGCTGGGAGCCGATGCGGACCTCGGCGCACTGGCACTGCAGCCGGTGTTGCCGGGGCTGCCCGCCGACATCCGGCGACTGGTGATCATTCCGGATGGTCCACTGCAGTACGTGTCCTTTGCCGTGCTGCCCACGCGCAGCAACGATCGGGGATCCTTCCTGGTGGCCCGCTACGAGCTTGCCTATGGGGCCTCCCTGGAATCGCTGCTGCAGAAATCCGCCGCTGGGAGCGGTACCGACGACTCCATGCTGCTGGTCGATGATGCGGTCTATGGCAGCGATGATCCCCGGTCCTCGCAGCACGTCGGCGTGAAACTGCGCGGACCTGCGCCGGAGCCGCTGCGACTGCGCAGTGCCCTGAACGGGACCTCCCTGCAGCGGCTGCCGGCCACCGCGGAGGAAGGTGCGGCCATCGTGGGCGCGGCCTCGCCGATTCCCGTCGATCACCTGGAAGGCTTCGCGGCCACGCGCGACGCCGTGCTCAACCGGCCCCTGGAGCGCTACCGGTACATCCACTTCGCGGTTCACGCCATGACCGATGCGCAAATCCCGCAGCTGTCGTCCCTGATCATGAGCACCCACGACCCGAGCGGTCGGCCGATCGAGGATCACGTCTGGGCCGGGGACCTGATGACCCGTCGCTTCAATGCCCGGACCGTCGTGCTCAGCGC
>Ga0335075_10008949_pt1 | contig 15315 bp, 14 predicted proteins | sample Lox_Sample_24_FD_206723 | JGI IMG/M metagenome (GOLD analysis project Ga0335075, IMG submission 206723) | Soil microbial communities from Loxahatchee National Wildlife Refuge, Florida, United States - Lox_Sample_2.4 | ecosystem: Environmental > Terrestrial > Soil > Wetlands | place: USA... | reverse complement strand
CGCGCAAGGTATCGACCGTGAAGGTCATCAAGTTCGCGACCTCGTCGGGGGATCGCCGCCAGTTCTCGGTGGAAAAGCCATACACAGACACGTGACCGAGCTGAATCGCCAGTGCGGCTTCGACGAGGTCCGTGAGCCGATCGGCTCCGGCCCGGTATCCCTCCGAGCGCGGCAGGCCGCGAGCCTTCGCCCAGCGCCCGTTGCCGTCCATAGCGACGGCCACGTGCCGCGGCCGCAGCTGCGGCTCAATCTCGGGCGTGGCTAGCTCGTTAATCGCCATCAGCTCCCGTCCGAATGGGAGGCCGCGTGGGCATGGTACCTTCCCGGCGTGCCGTTCTACGTTCATGCACAGGACAGGCCTGGGGCGTCGGCGGAGATGGAAGCCCTGGCTGAGGCCCACTGGTCCTACATGGACCGGTTTGCCGACCGGCTGATTCTGCGGGGCCCTACCTTGTCGGACGACGGAACTGAGCACACGGGAAGCATCCACGTCATCGATCTGGATGATCGCGCAACTGCCGAGCGCTTCGCGACCGAGGAGCCTTACTGGCTGGACGGTCTCTACCGGCATGTCACGATTTCGCGGACAGTTGTGCTACTCCGGCGCGAACCCGTTGAGGACGTGCTTGCATCGGAAGCACCGAGCGCACTAGTAACAGGCCGGTGGGCCCACCAGCCCCGCAACCTCGGCGGCACTGACCTCCAGGCGCCAGAGGTCAGTCCGGAGGACGTGCGATTCATGGCCGTCCTCGTAGACGATAACCAAACCTGCACCACGGGAATGGCCTCGGTTGTCAGTGCCGTCCCGGGCGAGGCACTCAGAATCGTTCAGCCTCTTGCCGATCAGCTCACCGGCGGACCTGTGGCTCTCACAGCGCAGCGCTGGGAGCGCGGCGGGCGCAGATAGCCCGAGCCGCCGCACTTAGCGCTGGTCGCCGGAACCGGCGTGTCCGCGGGATGCGGGTGTTCCCGGCAGTCACGGCGTCGACGCGCATTCGGTGGCACCGCGCAGAACGCCTCGGACTTGCCGCAGATCTTCAGGCTGGTCGAACTCGGCAGCATCGTCTGCTACCTCCCAGCCTCGGTCACCGGCCACCTTCTCACTGGCGTGGCCAGAGCAATCTCACTCCACTGCCCTCGCCGCGTTCGTCCGCACAGCGACAGAGGTCAGCGCTGCCCAGTCGGAACCCGGTACAGCGCAGGCAGCAGCTACCTGAGACGACGCCAGGGGCTCCGATCACGGCGATCGGAGCCGCCGTCACACCAGGCCCGCGAGCGCTTCTGGCAGCGAACAGAGCCGAATGCCAAGCTGACCGATCAGCGCGCTGATGTCCGGATCGGTCAGTACCTCCAAGTCGGACAACCGGTACTCGGCGGCCCAGCGATACGGCACCGAATCAGGCCCCGTTAGCGACTCCAGTTCGGAACTCGGCACAGCGGGGTGGCTGACGAGCACGTGTACGCCAGGTCCCAGCCCGCGCAGGTATCCGGCCAGCCATTGCTTCTTCCCGCCGGCATCGCGCGGGCTGAGCTCCGAGTAGCTGGCCAGCCTGCCGCTTATCTCGTCGGAGTACAGGAACGGCACTCCGGCCTGCGCGGACACCTCGGCGTACGCGGTCGGGAGCGTCGAACCCATGTGACAGTCGAGGTAGCCGGGACTGAGCCCGGCGGAACGGAACAAGCCGACCTGAGCCAGCAGTTCCCGGACCGCGTCATCGAACTGAACGTGCTGCTGAGCCAGCTCGACGGACGGAAAGAAAGTGCCGTCCGCCCCGGTCAGTGACACCCCGCCGGTGACCGGGCGCCACCGGAAGTAGTCCCATTCGCAGGTCAGCGTCTGATGCACGCCGAGCGGTATGCGCAGGTCCTTGGCGATCTCAACGGCCTCGCCGAACCACGGGCACGGGGCCATCGCCGTCGACGTTGTCACGATGCCGTCGCGGAAAGCTGTCGCGATGCCCTGGTTGACCGCGTGGCACATGCCGAAGTCATCGCCGCGCACTATCAGCCTGATTTCCTCCGACGCATTCACGCATGCATCATCGGCCCTGCCGAGCCGCAGCGCCAAATTGCCGGGAACGCCCGCGCGACGTCGGCCCGGCGGCATGCAGTGCGCGGCCAGCGGGGCGCCGGGACCACTCCGCTAGCAGGCGGGGCGGACCTGCGCCTCAGGTGGAACCGAAAGCACCCGAGAGGAGATGAACGCGCAGGCCCGCCCGTGATCAAATATAAAACGCTACGTAGCGTATTTCTGCCCGTACGGGGTGTGATCTGCCTCACCGCCGCACATATACCGCCGGGTAACTTAACAAGGTTCCATGGCCCTCGCTCTTGCGGGACACTGACCGCATGACAAGCGTTCAGCCCGATGGCACTGCGGTAAGGCAGGCCTTAGAGCATGCGAGCGAGCGCGCCGCAGGGCTGGTGCGCGAGGGCGGGCCGCTGGATGGGCCGGTTCCCGGACTGGAGTGGACGAAAGCCCAGTTGGTCGGGCACCTCGTCGCGATATGCGCGGCGTTTGCGACAACACTGCGAGGCGAGGACTTCGCTGAACGCTTCGGCGCGGACTTCGTCGGCAGCTACGGCTCCGGCGACACCTTGCCCGACGCCGTCGCTGCCGTTAACGCAAAGGTCGTCCAGTACGCGTCGTTCGCTAGTGCCGTTGCGGCCGCTGACGCGCTGACCATGGGCACGACGGCGCTGCTTGCCGCGTTCAGCGCCCATAACGACCTGAGCGTGATGCGGCCCGCTCCCTGGTACGGGCCTGACGAGGCCATGCCTGTCGGCAATCTGCTTTCGCTCGCCGCGTCCGAGCTGCTGGTGCACGGATACGACCTCGCGCGCGCCGTCGGCGCCGATCTGCGTCCCTCGGCGGCCACGACTGCGGCGGCCGCCGCGGTGACCGCCGCGGTGATGAGCGAGATGCTCCCGCGCGTGCTCGACAAGCGCCGCGCCACCGGTTTCACTGGCAGCTTTGAGATCCGCGTCCGGGGTGGGCAGCGGTTCGTCCTGCGCATCGCGGGCGGCAGGGCCTGGAGCGAGCCCGCACAGAGCCAGCCTGTCGACTGCGTGCTGAGTTTGTCGGCGTATGACGCGCTGCTCATGGGCTTCAACAGGGTGCCGGCGTGGCGGGTCATCGCTTCCGGCAAGGCATTAGCATTCGGCCGTCGACCCTGGCTGGGCATGCAGTTCGACCACCTGTTCATGAAGGTCTGACGCGCCGTCGGGCGTTTGGTCAGGCGTCGCGCGTCGCCATCTTCCAGGCGCCGACGGAAAGCCAGCCGATGATCCAGCCAGCGATGACGCCCGCCATCGCCCAGGCGGGCATGGGAGGTATCTGGAAGGTGCCGCCCGTCGGACCGACATGAACCCCTCCGGCCAGAACCGCCGGTTGCAACTGGTCCATCGCGACCCCGGCGAATAGCCGCTCGACGTTGACGAAGTAGGGGATAGCGTGGTCCGCCAGTGCCGGCGTGACGATGATCCATAGCACGATGAGCAGAACTACCGGCACAGTCCGCTGGCCCATCGCCGCGCCGAGGCCAAGACCGACCGTGAACCCGATTACCAGATCAAGCTCGAGCCACAAGCCCGCGTCGGCCAACGCGCCGGCCGACGCGGTGACTGCGCCTGGCGCGTGCGGGTTGCTGAGGAACCCGGTCACAAGCGCCGCGACGGCGAAGCCGAAAGCGGCCAGCAGGAGCAGAATCGTGAGCCCTGCCGGGACGCGGGCCAGGTACAGCGCGAGCCTGGACCGGCCAGTGATCACCAGGTGCCGGAACATGCCGTCGGCCAGGTCGTCGCTACCGGCCGTGGCACCGAGCGCGACGGCCGCGATGAATCCGAACTCGGCCATCAGGGTTACGGTCGTCGCGAAGGCGCCGGGAGTGCCGGTCGGCCCGTAGCGCGCCGGATCGCTCAGGTGGTAGATCATCCTGATGCCGTAAAAGATGACCGGCAGGCCCACGGTGAAGGCCGCTGTGACGGCCATCAGGATGCTGCGTTTGCGTAGGTCAAGAATCTTGGCGCCGATCAACGGCAAGGCCGGCAGCCACGAGGCGCGCCGGGCTGCGGTGAGGCAGTGCGGGGTCGTCATTGCTCCTCCCCGAGACGGCTGGTGACGGACAGGAACCAGTCCTCCAGGCTGGCGCGCGCCAGGCGAAGACCGTGGACGGCGACGCCGGCCGCGACGAGGCGGCGGTTGATCTCGGCCGCGTGCTCGCGTGCCGACCCTCCGTGCAGGTCGATGTTCAGCCCGTCGTCGGTGACAGTGACGCGGGATGCAAACTCGGGCCCGCCGAGGGCGCGTGCCGCCACAACAGGATCCGCGCACTGCACCTCGACGGCAGCCTCGGCCTGGGCCATGAGCTCGCCGACGGGGCCCTGGCGGATGACCCTGCCGCGGTCGACAATCGCGATCTGATCGCATGTGCGCTCCACCTCGTCGAGCAGGTGCGAGGAGAGCATCACCGTGCGTCCTTCTTCGACCAGGCTGCGGATGATCTCGCGAGTATCGTGCATGCCGGCCGGATCAAGGCCGTTCATCGGCTCGTCAAGGACGAGCAGTTGCGGGTCGGCCAGCATGCAGGCAGTCAGGCGCGGGCGCTGGCGCATGCCCATGGAATAAGTCGAGACTTTGTCGTCGGCGCGCTGGGTGAGCCGGGTGCGCTCGAGCGCCGGGGCGATCTGCCTGTCGGCGCCGCCGCCCCTGGCGGCGGACAGGACCTTCAGGTTCTCGCGCCCGGTCAGGTGACCGTGGAACCGGGGTTCGTCGACGATCGCGCCCACCTGCCTCAGGGCGCGCCCCCGCTCGCGGGGCACAGGGAGACCGAGTAGCGAGATCGTTCCGCTGTCGGCTCTGGTGAGGCCTAGCAGGGCCCGGATCAGGGTGGTCTTGCCCGCCCCGTTCGGCCCCAGGTAGCCGAAAGCCGAGCCCTGCGGAACCAGCAAATTCACGGCATCGACGGCTGTCCGGGCACCAAAGCGCTTGGTCAGCCCGCGCACCTCGACGGCCCATCGGCCAGACTCGCCTGAGCGCGGAGGCGGGGCGGCGCCCTGTTCGGAAACGGTGGTCATGTCGGCGGTCCTTTCGGGTTATCGGTTCCGGCCAGCATTCCGGTGCGGCGCCGGACTCGTCTGCGGCCGCCCGAGCCAAGCCGTTCATCCGCAAGGATGAATCCGCCTTCGCCCGGCGGATGATGCCGACGCCCTCGTCAGGCAAGTACGGTCTGGGGCATGCAGGCAATTCGCCGCTTCGCGGGCGGTCATCCAGGCATGACGCTCGATGCCGGCATAGCGCTCGCCGGGGCAGCCCTGAGCGCCGTCGCCGCCTTCGACCCGTCCGGGCCGTCCGGCACCATCCCCGGACCGGACTGGCTCCGCGCAGTCCTGCCCGTGCTCCTGGGCGCGCCACTGGTGCTGCGCCGTCGGGCGCCGCTGGTGATGTGGGCGGCGATCTGGTCAGTCTTCGCGCTTCAGGACCTGGTCACCAGGCATGCGCCGCAGGGTCCTTACTTCTTGTTCGTCCTGTTCTCCGGCGCTTACGCGCTCGGCGCGCACGAAGGCCTGCGCCGGGCGATCGCCGGGCTCGCCGGTACCGTCCCGGCCATCGCCATCATCAAGCTGGCCGGGGTCGGCCTCAGCATGACCGTGACGCCGCTCGCTGCCTTCTGGCTCGCCGGCGTGCTCGTGCGCGCCCGCAGCCAGCACAACGCGCTGGCCGAGCACAACGCGGAGCTCAAGCGCCAGGCGGAACACGCCAGGGCCGCGGAACGGGCCCGGATCGCCAGGGAGCTGCACGACATCGTCGCCCACCACCTCAGCGTGATCGTGCTGCAGGCGGCAGGCGCCCGCGCATCCGGACGGCCCGCCGGGCCTGCCCTGGAGAAGATAGAGAACAGCGGACGGCAGGCGCTGACCGAGACTCGCCGGCTGCTCGGCGTCCTGCGCGAGACCGACCCGGACAGCGGGCTCTCTCCGCAGCCAGGCATCGGTGAGCTGGACGCGCTCGCGGCCAGCGTTCGCGCCGCCGGCCTGCCGGTGACCCTGGTCATTAGCGGCAACCACGCAGAACTGCCCGCGGCCGTGGACGTGTCGGTCTACCGGATCGTCCAGGAGGCGCTGACCAACATCCTCAAGCACGCGGCCCGCGCGGACGTGGCGATCGGCTGCGCACACGAAGCCGTCACCATCGAGGTCACCGACGACGGAACCGAGAAGCCCGCGAACCCGGCTCCGCCCGGCGGGCACGGCCTGACCGGAATGCGTGAACGGGTCGCCATATTCGGCGGCGAGCTGTTCGCCGGGCCGCGGCGCGGCGGCGGGTTCTCGGTGCGCGCCCGATTGCCTTTGGAGCACGGACGACCGTGATCAGTGTCCTGATCGCCGATGACCAAGACCTCGTCCGCGAGGGGCTGCGGATGCTGCTTGAGGCCGAACCCGACGTGGCCGTCGCCGGGGAGGCCGGTGACGGTGGCCAGGCGCTGGAGCAGGCCCGGCTGCTGGATCCCGACGTGATCCTGATGGACGTCGGCATGCCGCAGATGAACGGCATCGAGGCGACCTCCCGGCTCGTGCGGAGCGGGTCGCGCGCCAGGATCCTGATGTTGACCACCTTCAACCTGGACGAATATGTTTACCACGCGCTCAAGGCCGGGGCGAGCGGCTTCCTGCTCAAGGACGCCAGCCGCGAGCAGCTCGCGCACGCCGTGCGCTCCGTGGCCGCAGGTGAAACCCTCCTCTCTCCTGCCATCACCCGTCGGCTGATCGAGGACTTCTGCCGCGGCCCCGCCCCTGGCACCCAGGCCGACGGTGCGGCCGGGCGGCTGAGCGAACGCGAACTTGGCGTTGTCCGGATGGTGGCGCAAGGCCTGTCGAACGCTGAGATCGCCGCCAGGCTCTACCTCAGCGAAGCCACCGTCAAAAGCCACATCGCCCGCACGCTCGCCAAACTCGATTTGCGCGACCGCGTCCAGATCGCCGTGTACGGCTACGAACACGGCATCGTCCGGCCCGGCCGCGAATCGGTTTGAGGCGTGGAGGAGGGCCCGGCCACAATGGCGGCATGCCGCAATTCGCTTCTTACGATGGCACCAAGATCGGCTACCGCGTGCTCGGCGAAGGGACGCCGCTAGTGTGCTTGCCCGGCGGGCCGGGCCGGACTTGCAATTACTTCGGCGATCTCGGTGGGCTCAGTGCTTCTCGCCAGCTGATCATGCCCGACACGCGGGGGACGGGCGAGTCGGAAGATGCGGCCGACCCGTCCAGCTACCGCTGCGACCGGCTGGTCGGCGACGTCGAAGCGCTGCGCGCTCATCTGGGCCTGGACCGTGCCGACATGCTCGGACATTCGGCAGCCGGCAACCTCGCCATCCTGTACGCGGCCGCATACCCGCAGCGTATAGCGCGGCTGGTCTTGCTGACACCCGGCCTGTCTGCACTTGGCGCCGATGCGAGCGAGGACGTGTGGCGGGCAGCACTCGAACGCAGGTCCGGCGAGGCGTGGTATCCGGAGGCGCTGGCAGCAGTTGACAGGGCAGAGGCAGGCGACCAGTCGGCAGAGACCCGGCGTGCCTACATGCCGTTCTATTACGGCCGCTGGGACGACGAGGCGCGGGCGCACGACGAGGTGGGTTTCAGCGGACGGGCCCGCGCTGTGAGAGCTAACTTCCGGAGCGAGGGGGCATTTAACCCTGCCTCGACCCGGGAAGCGATTGGCCAGCTTACCGCCCCGGTGCTGCTGTACGGCGGCGAACTCGACGCCGATCCGGCGCCGGAGGCACTCGCAGCTGCCACGCGCCTGTTCCCGAACGCGACGGTGACCGTTCAGCCCGGAGCCGGGCACTTCCCCTGGGTAGATGATCCGGCCTTGTTCGCCGACGCCGTCAGCTCATTCCTGACCTGACGGCTCGCTGCTGCGTACTTTCGTGCCGCCGGAGTAGACGGCACGAATGTTGCCTTTGAGGCTCGCCAGGTCGAACGGGTCGCCTGCCAGCATGACGATGTCCGCCCGCTTGCCGGGCATGATTGTGCCGGTCTCGTCAGCTACCTGCAGCAGCTGGGCCGCCGAGCTGGTCGTGGCGGCCAGAACCTGAGCGGGCGCCAGCCCGCCATCGGCCATCAGCGGCAACTCGTCGAGATTGCTCCCGTGCGGCCCTACGCCGCTATCGGTGCCCATGGCGATCTTGACTCCGGCTGCGACGGCGCGCGCGAACGCATCGGCGTGCGCGGCGGTGACCTCCTGAGCTTTGGCCAGCACGCCATCTGGCAGCTGACTGCCCGCCTTTGCCGCGCTGAGGACCGCGTGCGGCGCTACCAGAGTGGGGACAAGCCAGGTCCCTGCGCTCAGCATCATGTCGATAGCTTCGTCGTCCAGGTAAATCCCGTGCTCGATGGACCTCACGCCGGCCCGCACTGCGTTCTTGATGCCGTCAGCCGCCTGCGCGTGCGCCATCACTGGCAAGCCCACCGCATTCGCCTCGGCCATGAGCGCGGTCAGCTCGTCCGGCCTGAACTGGGCGTGCTTCGGGCTGTCGCGCGGCGACAGCACGCCGCCCGACGTGTGCACCTTGATCACGTTGGCGCCAGCGCGGATGATCTCGCGCACGCGCTTGCGCATCTCTTCAGGCCCGTCGACAAGCCCGCCAGGGCGGCCCGGATGCGATGACAGCAGGGGCGTCGTGATCCCCGAGGGCAGCCACCCGTCGCCGTGGCCGCCAGTCTGGCTCAGCGCGTTGACCGCAATCTGCATCCGGGGCCCGTCGATCAGGCCGTCCTCAACGGCCCGCTGCACGCCGAGGTCGGCGCCGCCTGCGTCGCGCACCGAGGTGATACCGCAGTCCAGCGTCGCCGCCAGATTGCGCGCCGCCTCGAAAAACTGGTAGGAGAACGGACGCTGCAGCCGCCGCACCAGGTCGATCCCGGAGACCATGACGTGGACGTGGCAGTCGAAAAAGCCAGGCAGCAGGGTCAGGCCGGACACGTCGACCTGCTCGTCGCCATCCAGCCCGGTCCCGACGTCGACGATCCGGCCTTCTGAGATCACCACGTCCGCGGCGGCTACCGGGCTGCCCGTGCCGTCAAATACTCGTCCGCCGCTGAGGACCGTCCTGGTCATCCGTCCGCCTCCGAGGGTGTGTGCACCTGCCTGTTTTCTGCGCGCAATGCCATCATTCCGTATCTTTCGTCCTCCGCGACGCGGATACTCGCACATAGCTTCTGCTACCAATTGCGTTGCGTCAGACTTGTCAGGAATGATGGGCATAACGGCGTGACGCGATGGCCAGAAGATCTCGTCAGCTTATGGGGGCATTCGATGCGGAGTCGGTGCGCGGCATTGCTCGCTGCCGCTGGTCTGGCCATCCTGCTGGCAGGCGCGAGCTTATCGTCCGCGCAGGCTGCGCCGGGGTCGGCGGTTATCGCTGGCAGTTCGGGCGGAACCTGGGGTAAAGCCATTGCGATCCCGGGCCTTGGACGCCTGAACACCGGGGGGAGCGCAGATATCAGCGCGATCTCCTGCCCGGCGCCTGGCGATTGCGTGGTTGCCGGGTACTACACAGCTTCTGACCTCAGTCAGCAGGGGTTCCTCGTCAGTCAGAGCAAGGGCGTCTGGGATAGAGCGATCAATGTTCCAGGTCTGGTGAGCCTCAACGTCGGCAACAGCCACGTCGGCAAGAGCGCCTCGGTCGACTCCATCTCCTGCGCGCGGGTGGGCGATTGCAGCGCTGGCGGGCAGTACACGGCCAAGGACGGCTTGCTCGAGGCATTCGTGGTGACCGAGAGCCGCGGCCGGTGGGGCAGGGCGATCGAGGTGCCAGGGTCGGCTCGGCTCGCTGTGACCGGGTTCGGCGACATCAGCGCGATGTCGTGCACCAGGCCGGGCGACTGCACTGCAGGTGGCGGCTACGGAGTTGAGGGACCCTCGGAAGGTGCGAGCCAGGCTCTCGTTGTGACTGAGCGTCACAGCCAGTGGGGCACGGCGATCGAGGTGCCCGGGTCGGGGCGGCTCGATGTCTTAGGGCAGGGAGATCTCGAGTCGGTGTCGTGCTCGTCGCCAGGCAACTGCAGCGCCGGCGGCTCCTACCTGGACGGCAACGACAACTACCAGGCGTTCGTCGTAACACAGCGCCACGGCCGGTGGGGCCAGGCGATCGAGGTGCCCGGGTCGGCGCGCCTCAATGCCGGCGGTATTGCCCAGATCGAGTCTGTGTCCTGCGCGGGCGTGGGCGACTGCAGCGCCGGCGGCGACTACACCTCCGCACTCAGTCAGCAGGCCTTCGTCGTGACCGAGACCAACGGCCGGTGGGGGAGGGCGATCGAGGTGCCCGGGTCGGCGCGCCTTAACCGCGGCGGTGAAGCCGAAATCGAGTCCGTGTCCTGCGCGCGGGTGGGCGACTGCAGCGCGGGCGGCGACTACGCCGGCTCCGGCTCCGACATCAGTGCGGCCTTCGTCGTGACCCAGAGCCACGGCCGGTGGGGGAGGGCGATCGAGGTGCCCGGGTCCGCGCGCCTTAACCGCGCCGGAGAAGCCGAGATCGACACCGTGTCCTGCGCTGCTCCGGGCGACTGCAGCGCCGGCGGGGACTACGGCCGGTCCGCTAACAGTGAGCAGGCTTTCGTCGTGACCCAGAGCCGCGGCCGGTGGGGCAGGGCGATCGAGGTCCCGGGATCGGCGGCCCTCAACGTCGGCGGTTTGGCCGAAGTCGAGTCGGTATCGTGCGCGGCACCTGGCCGCTGCAGCGCCGCAGGGTCTTACTCCTACGGCAAGGGGGGAGTAGACAGCGAGGGCTTTGTCGTGACGGAGCGTTAACGCCGGAGCGTTCCCGGGGCCGCCCGGACCCAGCGACCATCTACGCTGACGGCATGGCCCGCTCACCAGATGCCACCAGGCTTGTCAGCTTGCGGAGCGCCCGAGACCTCATCGACCGGGACTTCGCCAGTCCGCTCGATCTCTCCGCCCTGGCCGCGCGGGCCGGCTACTCCCGGTACCACTTCATCCGCGCTTTCCGTGCGGCTTACGGCGCGACTCCCGGTGATTACCTGTCCCGACGGCGCGTTGAGCGTGCTTGCGAGCTGCTCAGGACCGCCAATCTCACGGTCACCGAGGTGTGCTTCGTTGTCGGGTTCTCCAGCCTCGGCTCGTTCAGCACCCGGTTCTCCGAGATTGCCGGATGTCCTCCATCGCTGTACCAGCGCCGCGTGCGTGCCAATGGCGGACCGCCCCCGATACCTGGCTGCATGGTGCTCATGTGGAGCGCGCCGCCGACGACAGTGCGCAATCGCGGAGAAGCAATTGCCCAGGCCGCGGCGGTAGCGTCGGCTCCGATGGAAGGAGAATGATCATGATTACCAAGCTGTCGCACGCGGGAGTGCTCGTACTTGACCAGGACTCGGCCAAGAGCTTCTACACCGAGAAGCTCGGCTTCACCGTGCGCAACGACGTGCAGATGGGTGCCGAGTTCGCCGCCGGAGGTGGCTTCCGATGGCTGACCGTCTCCCCGCCCGGCCAGCCGGAACTGGAGTTCATCCTGGCTGCTCCGGAGATGGGACACGACGAGGAGACTGCACGCCAATTGCGGGGGCTGGTCGCCAAGGGAGCCTTCGGCGGCGGAGTGTGGCAGACGGACGACTGCCGGAAGACCTACCAGGAGCTCTCCGAAGGCGGCGTTGCGTTCCTTCAGGAGCCGGCGGAACGCCCGTACGGTGTCGAGGCGGTGTTCCGTGACGACTCTGGCAACTGGTTCAGCCTGACCGAGCCCGCCTCGGGCACCCCGGCGTCCTGACCGAGCCACGGACCGCCTGCAGGTCCGGCTGACGGAAAGAGGCCGGAACCTGGCAAGGGTGGACGCGCACTTCGTGCCAGACGTCATCCACCACATACGGCTCGACACGTAGCCACGCCTCCAGGTGTCACGCGATGCAGCCTCCATGACCAGCATCGAGCCGATCATGGCGCCGTCGTCGTCCAGCACGGCCGCTCCGAACACCGGCCGTGCTGGGCCTGCCTTGCCGGCCTGCGCGAGCTCCCCGCGCGCCGCTGGGCGGCTCTGCCCGAGCAGGCCATCCCGGCACGATTCATCCCGGTCGCTGTGGTGCTCCGCGATCCGGGCATCGTGTTCGAGAATCATAACGGCCGAAATGTGCCTCCGACCAGGCATATTGCCATGGCGGAGCTCGGCAGGCTGCTGTCGGCGCTGCGCGCCCCCACAGCGCCGCAAAACTCCAGCGAAATCTGCCTGGATCAGGCCGTTTACGTCCGTGGTTCGTGCTCGTCGGCACGAACGGCCAGGTCATCCGCCCGAAGATCCCGGTCACCGGCTGCGGCGACCCAAGGCCCGCGGTGCTCGCGATTCTGAACGCGCTGCCAGTCAGGAAATGACCATCGCCGCCACCCGTGATACTGAAGCCCGGTATCGGACGGGAGCTGCGATGAACCAGTGGACCAATCAGGCCGCGATCGAGCGCTGGGCTGCCATGCCCTATGAGGTGCTCGCCGAGACGGCGGACGACGGCGACTTCAGCAAGCGGCATCTGGTCAATCCGGTGCTGCTGAGGATGCTCGGCGAGGTCGCCGGGCAGCGAGTGCTCGACGCCGGCTGCGGCAACGGTTATTTCAGCCGCATGCTTTCCAGGCGCGGGGCGAACGTGACCGGCGTTGAGCCAGCAGGCACGCTGTTCGAGTTCGCAGTCCACAGTGAGAAAGCCGAGCCGCTCGGCATCCGCTACCGCCAGGCAGATATCTGCGAGCTCGACGGGTCGCGTCCGGCCGCGCACGTGGGCGGGCCGTTTGACGCGGTCGTGGCGAGCATGGTCCTTCCTGCAGTGCCCGACTGGACCCGCGCGATGCGCGCCTGCATACAGCAACTGCGGCCCGGCGGCCGGTTCATCTTCTCCGTCACCCATCCGTGCTTCGAGCAGCTAGCCGCGACCTGGCGCGAGTACGGCGCTTACCAGGTCAGCGAGTACCTCGCCGACTACGAGATGGAACTGCGCTATGCGACGGACTTCCACCGGCCACTGTCGGCCTACCTCAACGAGGTGATCAAACTCGGCTGCCGGATCGCTGAGGTGGCCGAACCAGGGCTCGATCCGCAGATCGCAGCCGAGGGTACGGACACCGATCACCCGTATGTGCATTTGCCGAACTTCCTGATAGTCGCCGCTGATCGGATCTGACCACGCACAAGGCCCCTGGTCCATGACCCACCAGAAGGCAGCAGGAGATAATCGAACGTGCCCAGCCCGGCCCTTGACGCTCTCGACGCATCCGGCATCGCGTACCGGGTCATCCGGCATGGCCCCGTACGCAGCCTGGCCGAGGCGGCGAAGGCCAGGGGCGTCGAGCCCGCCGACGTAGTGAAGACCATGGTGGTGCGGCGCGGCGAGGGCGACTATGTCTTCGTGCTCGTGCCCGGCGACCGGGCCATCGCCTGGCCTAGGCTGCGTGCCGTGCTCGGCGTCAGTCGTCTGTCCATGCCCGACGCCACGGTGGCCAAGCAGGTCACCGGGTATGAGCGCGGGACGATCACGCCGCTCGGATCAACGACGGCTTGGCCGGTTATCGCCGACGAGCGCGTGCTCGGACGCGAGATCACTCTCGGTGCGGGAGAGCACGGCGTGGCAGTGGCGGTGGGCGCCGAGGACGTACTCAACGCGCTCAGCGCAACCGTAGCCGATGTGACTGAGCCCGAAGACGCGCCGACACCCCGGACGGCCTGACCGCCCGCCACCCAGGGCTTCCGCCGGCCTGTCCCGTAAGCTGCTCCGCGATGACCCGAGTACAGAACGAGTGCAGAAGGAGCGACGTGTCCGTCCCGTTTGCGGCAGGGGAGGAGCAGTGGCGAGCTGGCCTGGCGACGCTCAGGCAGGCGGTGCGTCAAGAGGTCGTGGCGCGACAGCTCGCAGGCCACCTTCCAGCCCTGCCACCGCGGCGGGTCCTCGACATCGGCTGTGGCCAGGGCACGCAGGCTGTCCTGTTGGCTCGCCGCGGGCACTCCGTTACCGGGCTCGATTCCTCGGCTCAGCTGCTTGACGATTTCCGCGCCGCGCTGACGGCAGAGCCTGCGGAGGTCGCTGACCGAGTACATCTGGTCCAGGGCGAGGCCGAGGCGGTTGCCGACTTGTTCCCGCCGTCGAGCTTCGACGCTGTGCTGTGCCAGGGTGTGCTGATGTATCTTCCAGACCCCGATCCGCTGCTGGACGCTATCGCGAAGATAGTGGCTCCTGGCGGGATGGTGTCCCTGCTGGTGCGTAATGGCGATGCCCTCGCCATGCGCCCTGGCCTGCTCGGGGACTGGAACAGTGTCGGCAAGGCGTTCGACGGGGTCGCTTACGTGAATCGGATCGGCGTGCGCGCCCGGGCAGACCGTCTGGAGGAACTGACGGCCGCGCTGACGCGGCGGCACATTTCCGTGCCCCAGTGGTACGGCGTCCGGGTGTTCACCGACACCGCTCCTTCTGATGCGCCGCTTCCTGATGCGACGACCCTGAATGCCATCTTGCGGGTCGAGGAGCAGGCTGGCCGAACCGATCCGTACCGGCATGTCGCCGCGCTGCTGCATCTCATCGCGGTGCGCGACAACTGACCTGGATCTCACGCGCGACGGCTATAGAGGCCGACCGGTCAGGCTGCTGGCGAGGCTCCGGGCGACCTCGAGGGGGCCGGGCTGGCTGCCGTCGCTGAGCGCATGCAGCATGACGTGGTCAGCCCCGGCCTTCAGTTGCTGGCGCACTCGGGCGGTGATCGTCTCGTCGTTGCCCCAGATCACGAGGTCGTCGACGAGCCGGTCAGCGATGCCCGTGACCTCGTCCTCGGTGAACCCCATCCGGGCGAAGCTGGCCCGGTAGCCGGGCAGGCCAGACAGGAATCGCAGCGGTTGGCGCGCGGTCTCGCGTGCCGTGGTCGCATCGGCGTCGGCGACCAACATCTGGTCGACTACCAGCGTGGCCTGGGGGCCGAGAACCCGCCGTGCTGTGCCGACGTAATCGGGCGTGACCAGCACCACGATGGCCCCGGCCGACCGGTCGCGAGCGATCTCGAGCTTCCGTGGACCCAGCGCGGCCAGCAAGCGCCGTTGCGCCCGCACGGCCTGCTCAGCCTGGTCGAGCCGGTCAAGGTATTCGTTGAGCGGCTGTAGCGACTGTCGCCGCTGCGGCCCGCCAAGCCCGACCACCAGGCGGCCAGGGGCGGCTGCATCCTGCCGGGCATAGAAGTCGATTACCTTCTCAGCGGGGTAGACGTCGGGAGAGATGATCGCGGGCGCAACCCGGACAGCCCTCGTCGCCTGGATCAGATCCGCCAGCCGGCCAAGCTGGTCT
>Ga0335075_10008948_pt1 | contig 15317 bp, 14 predicted proteins | sample Lox_Sample_24_FD_206723 | JGI IMG/M metagenome (GOLD analysis project Ga0335075, IMG submission 206723) | Soil microbial communities from Loxahatchee National Wildlife Refuge, Florida, United States - Lox_Sample_2.4 | ecosystem: Environmental > Terrestrial > Soil > Wetlands | place: USA... | reverse complement strand
ATCGATGCCTGCGCCGCGATCGGTTTCGTGCGCGCCGGACAGATGCCCGAGCTCATGAACCAGAGCGCCCTGCTGGCCTGCGATCAGGAGCAGCACCAGACATAGCGCCTGCCCGGCCGGCCTCATGATGCGCGCAATGGACATCTATCCAAGTTAGCAGATTCGTCAGCCTTTTTCACGTCGCCCGGGCGCAACATCGCTAATCCGCATCCTCCAACGGCACCTTCGAACTCACTTCGGCGCCGATCTTCGAGGCATCCGCGCCGGTGGCGGAATAGGATCGACTCCACACGAGGGAGCCGTCCGCGACATCTGCGATGCTGACCGACAGGACGGGCGCCGATGTCTGCCGCTCGACGAAACCGTACACGACGTAGGCGGCGCGCGCCGCTCGTGCGCGCTCCAAGGCGGCCTTCGCGTCCGTCGAGGCGCCGGAATCCTTGTCGAGATCGAGGCGCCGGTCGCGGCGCATTGCCAGCCGTCCACAGGTCTCGGCGAATGCCGTGTCCGCAAGCTTCTGGGCGGAGGGATCTGCCGCCGGCGCGGCAAAGGGAATCGCCAGAATCGCCTCGTCCTGCGCCGCGCCGGCCTGCCGGCCGGAAAATTCGCGGGCGATCTGTACGCCGAGCCTCGCCACGTTGGCGGGGTCCGAAGCGCCTTGATACTGGTCGGCGATGGCTGCGAGCTTTTTCATGTCCGCGACCGAGACGTCGCGCGACTCGTGATGGCGCGGAGCACAGCCGTGGCTCACGAGGAAGAACACGGCCCAGACGTACACGACGATCCGGATCCATCGAGGCAGGCGCTGGAACGAGATCCAGGCGCACCGCAACGACCAGCCGAGCACCTGCGCCCAGAACCGCAGCCGCGCTCCCGGCAGCTCGCGCGGAAACGGGGGATAGGGGGATGCGAGCCCCGCTGCGGGCGACCTGGCGGCGGGCGCGGGCGCCTTCCTCGGAGACGGCGAGGCGCTGAGGTCGCCGGCGGCGATCCGCCGGCACAGTGCCTCGAGGGCCGGCGTCGCCCGACCCTGCGGAACCTTCAGCCACTGCACTTGGAGAAATTTCTCCGGGACTCGCGCGTGCGCCTGATCGGTCTCATCGATGGCCACCGGCAGCAGGAACAGGTGGTCGTCCGCCATGTCGAGCGTGCGCTCGACCGCAAGGCGCCACTCGCGCCGGAAATAGCCTTCGGGCCGCGCCTCGGTACGCGCCGAAACGACGGGCATGAAGTAGTCGCACTCGCGGATCTGCCTGCGGATCTTCTGATCCCACGCGTCTCCACCGCCGAGCTCGCTCTCGTCGAGCCAGACGTCCAGGCCGAAGCTCGTCAGGGCATCGCCGATGGAGCGTGCAGCCTGTCGATCTTCCGAGGCATAACTGAGAAATACCGAAGCGGCCACGTGCAAACTCCTTCGCGCGGGGCTCTTTCGCGCCGGGACTTCAGGCCAGATGACGCCTGAGGAACTCGCTCGAGCGCGAATTCGCGAGCGCGGCGGCAGCGGCATCATAGTGCACGCCGTTGTGCCGGGCGAAGGCGTGGTTGCACTTGGGATAGGTATGGACGGTGACCATCGGATTTGACTTCGCCGCCTTCACGATTCTCTCGCGCGCCGGCGGAGCAATGTACTCGTCCTCCTCGGCCAGATGCATCAGCAGCGGCTTATGTACCGACGGCATCTCCCCCAAGTACTTGTCCGTCTCGCCCCCATAATACGAGACGGCCGCGTCGGGGCGCTGACGCGCGGCCGTGAGGAAGGTCATCAGCCCACCGAGGCAGAATCCCATCACCGCGCACGAGCCCGATGCCTGCGCAAGCCCGCGAGCATGGTCCATCGTCGCCGCGATGTCCGCGACGCCGCGATCGCGGTCGAAAGCCTGGTAGAGCGCGAAGGCCTTCTTCCATTCGGCTTCATTCAGGCTCGACATGGAGACGCCCGGCTCGATGCGCCAGAACAGGTCGGGACAGACCGCGATGAAGCCTTGATCGGCCACCCACCGGCAGGTCTCCTTCATGTCGGCATTGATCCCGAAGATCTCCTGCACGACGACCACGGCCGGCGCCTTCGCGGCTTTCGGGAGTACGCGGTAGGCGTGGAAATTGCCGTCGGGTGTACGAATGTCGAGGTAGTCACTCATGGGTTCCTCCTGAAGAAGGGATCGCGATGCGGCGGAGCGGCTTGCACAACATACGGAGATGTCCTACAGATTTTAACCTCTCGGAAGGGTAATTATGCGCCATCGCCGCATTGCCGCGATGCATTCGGCTCGAGCTCGTGCCGCGGCGCTTTCGTTCCCACGGAGAACATTGCCATGAAGAGTTGGACCAGCGCGCTGCGCCTCGCCCTGTTGACCGCCTCACCGGCCCTCGTGATCGCCTCGCCGGGCGCCTACGCTCAAGCGGCGAGCCCACCGTCCATGTCCGCTCCTTCAGCCGCGGCGGGGCAGGGCGGAACGGGCGCCGACTTCGTGCGACGGGCCGCCGAGATCAATCTGACGGAGCTGCAGCTCAGCAAGCTGGCGATGAATGATTCCACGACTCCCGTGATCATCAAGTTCTCGAGCGGCATGGATCGGGATCTGAGGCAATCGCGCACATCCCTCCGGCAAGCGGCCGAGAAGAGCGGCCTGGGCATCCCGACCTCTCTCGATGCGCAGGATGCTGCGATGGTGAAGAGGCTGGGGGAGGAAAGCGGCTCGGAATTCGATGCCGACTATGCCAAGGACATGGCGATGAGCGAGCAGAAGGCGCGCGTGCTCTATCAGGCCGAGACCTCCGACAGCAACGCCGCTCTCGCCTCCTACGCGCGAACGGCGCTGCCCGCGATCGAGGAGCATGAGACCACGGCGCGAAGTCTGCGCTCGAACGAGATGCCCGGGGTCGGATGAGCGCGCCGGTCGCTTCGGTCCGCGGCATGTCACCTCGATCCGGCCGATCACCTCGATTCGATGGAGCGGCGCTGGGGAACGAGATACTCCGTTGACATGACGGTGGATTTGACGGCGGCGCGGGTCAAGAGCGCCGGCCAGCTCACCAGCCTGAGCGTGAGCGGTGGCGCGATCGAGCTGGTGGCGGACCTTGCCCTGCACGCGCGAGCGGAGATAACCATCGAAGCGCCGTATCGGCTGTTACCGCAATGGCCCGTCGTGCGCGCCTGCGTGGTGCGAAAGTATCCGCGGGGAATCGCAGTCGAGTGGTGCACCTATGCCCCGCCCTGCATCGTCGAGCTGCTGCGCGCGGGGGTGGGGGCGGATGCGCCGCTCCTGTCGCGCTGGGCGGCGGACCCGTTCGGGTAGAGCTGCGGACCCGCGGCTCTCAGTCGGCCGCCGCCACCGTATGGCCGCCGACCACCGGCCTGCGCACCAGAAAGCACAGAGGCAGAAGCGCCACGCACAGCCATGCCGACAGATAGAATAAATCGAGCGAAGAGAGCAGATAGCTCTGCGCCACGAGGCCGCGCGTCATCGCGCCGGCGGCGGATTGATCGGTGAGCCCCAGTTGATGGAGCTGCGCGAGCGATTGCTGGTACGCCGGTGCATAGACGTTGACGGCGTCCGCCAGGCGAGTCTGATGCAACGCTTCGCGCCGATCCCAGAAGGTCGTCGTCAGGGACGTCGCGAAGCTGCCGGCCGTGATACGCAGAAAGTTCGACAGGCCCGATGCCGCCGGTATCTTCTGCGGCGGCAGCCCGTCGAAGATCACCGCCAGCATCCCCACGAAGAACATGCCCATCGCGAACCCCTGCACGAGCTGCGGAGCGACGAAGGCGAAGAAGCTCGCGTCCGCGGTGAGTCCGGCGCGCATGAAGTAGGAGATGGCATAGAACGCGAACGATGCGGCGGCCAGCATGCGCGGGTCATAGCGGCGCATCAAGCGCCCCACCACGAGCGAGGTGAGCACGGCTGTGACCCCGCTCGGAGCGGACACCACGCCGGCCCACGTGGCGGTGTAGCCGATGTAGCTCTGCAGCCACAAGGGCATCAGCACGATGTTGCCGAAGAACACCGCGTATCCCAGGCACAGCGCGAGGGTCCCCAGCGAGAAGCTGCGCGAGCGGAACAGGCTCAAATCGACGATGGGATGCTTCTCGGTGAGCGTCCAGATCAGCCATGCGACGAACCCCACCACGGTGACCAGCAGGAGCGCCAGGATCAACGGGGAATTGAACCAATCGAGGTCCTTGCCCTTGTCGAGCATGACCTGCAACGCACCGACCCACACGAACAGCAGCAAGATACCGACCCGATCGATCGGCAGCTTGCGCGTAGGCGTCTCCTGGGACTTGAGATTCGTCCAGCAGACCAGCGTACAGACGATGCCGACCGGAATGTTGATGAGAAAGATCCACTGCCACACGTAGTTGTCCGAAATGTACCCGCCGAGCAAGGGTCCGGCGATCGGCGCGATCAACGTGGTCAGCGACCAGATGGTGAGCGCGGCGTGTCGCTTGGCCTCGCCGAACACACTGATGAGGAGCGCCTGGCTGCCCGGAATCATCGGCCCCGAGACCGCTCCCTGCAGAACGCGAAAGACGATCAGCGAAGGCAAGCTCCAGGCGAGCCCGCAGAGCAGCGAAGCGATCGTGAACAGTGCCACCGATGCCACGAAGGTTCGCACCACGCCGAAGCGCTGCATGAGCCACCCCGTGAGGGGAACCGACACGCCGTTGGCGACCGCGAAGGAGGTGATCACCCAGGTTCCCTGGTCGGAGCTCACGCCGAGGTCGCCGCTGATCGTCGGGATCGACACGTTGGCGATCGACGTATCGAGCACCTGCATGAACGTGCCGAGCGCCAGGGCCACGGCCGTCAATGCCTTGGTCGCACCCGCAAGCTCGGGTGCCCGGGCCCCGATTGTCGCGCTCGTGGCCACGTTCAGGGGTTGGCAGCAGCGAGCGCCGCGCCGCTGGGAGCCGCCGCGGGTTGATCGAGGTCGATATCATGGCGATGGCTGAGCCGCGCCGGCTCATCCGCATGCGGGCCGGCGTTGTCGGCAATGATGGCCGCGATGCGGGCATCGACCGCCGGATCGTCGCCGGCGCTCGCCTGCGTCGGCAGCGGCACGTTGCGCACGGCCATCGACATCAGGGGGCCGGACGTGTCGTGCTGGTCCACGCGCACGGTGGCCGACAGGCCTACGCGCAAGGGATGCGCGGCGAGCTCATCGGGATCGAGCAGGATCCGCACCGGCACGCGCTGCACGATCTTGATCCAGTTGCCCGAGGCGTTCTGCGCCGGCAGCAGCGCGAAAGCGTTGCCGCTGCCGGCCGCAATCCCCACCACGCGGCCGCGATAGGTGACGCTGCGCCCGTAGATGTCGGTGCGCACCGTCACCGGCTGCCCCGCGCGCATGTGCTTGAGCTGCACTTCCTTGAAGTTCGCGTCGATCCACACGTCGGCGAGCGGCACGACTGCCAGGAGCGGCGTACCCGGCGCAACCCGCTGTCCCACCTCCACCGAACGCTTGGCGATCTCTCCGCTCACCGGCGAGATGAGCTCGGTGCGATGCAGAGCGAGCTCGGCGTTGCGTACGGCGGCGGCGGCGGCGAGAACTTGCGGATGATCGGCGATGGTGGTCCCGTCGATTTGTGCGACGGTCTGGTCGAGCTGCTGACGCGCGGCGGCGACGTTGGCGCGAGTCGTGGTCACGGCGTCGCGCGCGTGCGAGAGCTCCTCCGCCGAGATGGCGCCGTCCCTCAACAGCCCGCCGCGGCGCCTGAGGTCGTCACTGGCCGTGCGCTCCGCCTGTTCGCGCTGCTCGATCTGCGCGCGCAGCTCCCGGCTCTGCGCGAACAGCCCGCGCACCTGACGCACGGCGCGCGCGAGATCCGCTTCGGCATTCGCGACGGCGATTTTCGCATCCGCCGGATCGAGCTGCAGCAACGTCTGTCCCGCGCGCACGCGCTGCGTGTCGTCGACGTCGATCGCGAGCACCGTGCCCGGGACCTCGCTGGTCACCTGCACCACGTCGCCATCGACGTAGGCATCGTCGGTCGACTCGTAATAGCGGCCGTCGAAAAACCAGTAGCCCCCATAGGCGAGCGCCCCGAGCAGCACCGCGGCGCCGAGCGCGAGAAGGCCGGCGCGCCGGGTGTTGCGCGGAGAATTGGCGGGCCGCGATGCGGCGGTGGCGGGCGCTTGCTCCGCGGATGGGTCATTGCTCATGGCTGCACTCGTGTCAATAAGTGAGAGGAATTGGTGGAGCCGGCGGACGGCAGCCCCGCGACGCGCGGGCCGGCCTGCGGATCGGCGTGCGGGTCGAAGCTTCCGCCGACTGCGAGCAGCAGCGTCACGCGTGCCACCGCCTGGCTCGCCCGGATGTCGACCATGGTCTGGCGCGCGGCGAGCACCTGCGTCTCGGCGTTGAGCACCGACAGATAGCTCGCGAGGCCTGCCCGGTAGCGCTCCTCGGCCAGCTTGTAGGCGGCCTCGGTCGCATCGAGCGTCTGCTGTTGATCGATGAGCTCGCGGCCGAGCGCGTCGAGACGCGTGAGCTGATCCGCGGTCTGCTCGACCGCGTGCAGCACCGTGTCGTTGTAGCCGTCGATCGCCCCATCGAGCTGCGCTTCGCTTCCGCGATATTCGGCCCGCAGCCGCCCACCGTCGAAGAGCGGCAACGAGATGAAGGGTCCCGCACCGTAGCCGCGCGCACTCCACTGCACCAGATTGCTCAGGCCGAAGGCGCCGACGCCGGCGAGCGCGCGCAGGCTCACGTCGGGGTAGAAGGCCGCCTTGGCGGCCAGGCGCTGCGCGTCACTGGCTTCGACGATCGAGCGCGCCGACAGCACATCCGGCCTGCGCGCGAGCAGATTGATGGGCAGCACGCTCGGTACCGGCAGAGCCGCATCGATGTCGAGAAGGGGCCGCCGAATCGACGCATACGCCTGCGCGCCCTGGCCGCTCAACGTGGCGAGCTCATGCACCGCCTGCTCGGCGGCGGCCTGCGCCTGGGTGCGCGCCACGCGCGCCTGCGGCAACTCGCCCTCGGCCTCGCGAATCTCCAGCTGGGTGTCGATCCCGGCAGACACGCGCCGGCGGGTGATGTCGATGATGTGCTGGCGCTGAACCTCGGAGCGCTCGGCGATGTCGGCGAGCGCATCCTGGCGATACAGCTCGATGTACGCTTGGGCGATGGCGCCCGCAAGCATGAGGCGGGCACCATCGACATCGAGACGCGCCGACAGCGCGAGGTCGCGGGCGCCGTGCACGGCGTTGGCCTGGCGACCCCAGAAATCCAGATCCCAGCCCAGGCTCGCGCCCGCCTGACTCATCCAGAAGGTATGTCCCGCGAGTGGCGGGGGAATGAGGTATTCATTCGGCCCGCGCTGATAAAGGGTGCTGGCATCGAGATTGGCGTGGGGCTCGAGCCCCGCCTGCAGCGATTGAGCTTGGGCGGCGGCGGCGCTCACGCGCGCCTGGGCTTGCGCGAGCGTTGGACTGTCCTTCAGACCCAGGCGGATCAGCCGGTCGAGCTGGGGATCCTGAAAGGACCCCCACCAGCCTTCCCCGACCGGAGCGACGGGGCTGCCGCTCAGCCCGACATCGGTATCGACGAGCGCGTGCGGGTGCGCGCTCTCCTTGGGCGGGAGGACGCAGCCGGCGAGCGCCGCGGCCAAGCCGGTCACGAGGAGCAGCCATGCCGGAGCTGGGAGGCGATCACGCACCGGCGCCACCCGATACCTTGGCGTCGTGCTCGGATTTGCAATCGACGGTGAGCTGCAGCCGCGTATTGAGCTTGACCAGGAGCCGCAGCAGCTCCGCGACCTCCTCGCTGGAGAAGTCCGTGAGAGCGAGGTTGAGTTTTTCCACCACCAGGGGCACCAGGCGCTCGAGCGTCCTGCGGCCCGCATCGGTGAGCTGCAGCTCCACCTTGCGCCGGTCGCGATCGCGGCGCACCCGCTCGAGCAATCCGCGCTCGGCGAGCTGATCGATGACGCGAGTGAGCGCGCCGCTGTCGTGACGGAACTGAGAGCAGATGTCCTTGGGGTTGACGGCGATGCCGTCGCGCACCGAGCCCAAGATGATGTACTGGACATAGCTCAAGCCATGCAGAGCGAACAGGTCCTCCATGCAGCCGAGCATCATCGAATGCGCGCGCTTGATCAGGTAGCCCACGCTGTTCTGGGCCTTGTAGGTGGCCGCGTCATAATGCTGCTTGGACATTCAGTGCCTCGGCATTTACTGCTTGAACATTAACTGCTCAGGCAGCTATTATCCATGGCCCGAGGGGCTTGTCAATGCCTCGCCGCGCTGCGGCATCGCATCAGGGACGTTGCATCCCCTCCTGCTGCGGCTGGAAGGCGCGGGCTGGTTCGTCAGTCGATACGGCGTGCCGCGAGCGCACTGTCGAGGCCGTTGTCCGAGCGGTTGGAAGAGGAGTGGCTCGCCGATCTTGCGGCGAGGCACTGAGGCCCGCGCCGGCTACCGGCAGGTGATGCGGTCGACGCTCACCGAGACGACTTCGGTTCGTTGCGCTCCCTCGGCGCTGTCCAGATATTGGCGGTCCACGGCAATGGTGCGCCGTGCCGACGGCGGCACCGAATAGCTGACCTCTCTGGCCTCCGAGCGCAGCATGCCGTCGGAGCCCTTCCAGTGCACCCGGTAGAGGACCGAGCCGTTGCAGCCCTTGCGCAGGCAATGCGCGCCCTCGAGGCCGAAGGCAATCCGAAACTCGTCCTTGTTCAATCGCATGACGAGGGGCGATCCGACCAGCGATACCGCGGGATCGGCCGACGCCGCGACACGCGCACCGGCTCCCGCAGCGGCGGCGCAGGCGCCGATGAGCCACACGCAGATCATTCTCATTGTCCGGAAACTCCTGGTTGGGTTGCCGAACAACGATAGCGAGCGGCCGCCTTCGCCGCAAACGAACAATTCTTCACGGTGATCGAGATCCGCTCATGGCATCGGCGCAAACTTCGCGCAAGAAATGTGAACGGCGCCGTCGTAGCGCGCGTGGCTGCTCAAGATTCGGGATTCTTCTGCGTCTGCGGGGGCACGGGCAGCCACACGCGGATCGTCGTGCCTTGCGGCGTGCGACGCTCGGCCGAGAAGCCGCCGCCCAGCTTCTCGAAGCGCTCGCGCAACCCGAGCAGGCCCAGAGAGTGCGGCTTGACCAGCGCCGAGTCGCTGATGCCGACGCCGTCGTCGCTGATGTCCATGAGGAGCCGCTCGCCATCCCGATGCAGGCGGATCTCAACGTTGGATGCATTCGCATGGCGTGCGATATTCGTGAGAGCCTCCTGCGCGGCGCGATAGAACAGCAGCTGCGTTGCTTCGTCGAGCAGCGGGAAGTCCGCGCTCGTCACCTCGACCTTGATGTGCGAATACGTCTCGAAGCGACGCGCATGCTCGGCGATGACCGTGGCAGCATCGAAGTAGCCGAGCGCCACCGGGCGCAATTCGCTCGCCAGCTGCCGGATGTCGTCCATGCATTGCTGCAACGCCTGGGTGAGCTCCTGAACGATGTGCTGGATGGCGTCGTCCCGCCTCGAGCCGATCTGCTCCAGACCGAGCTTCATGGCGAACAGGTCCTGAGCGATGCCATCGTGCAGGATGAGCGCCACGCGGCGCCTTTCCTCCTCGCGCACGCTCTCGAGCCTCTGCGCCAGATCGCGCACCTGCGCATGCGAACGGCGAGTCTCGGTCACGTCGGTGAACAGCGAGTAGAGTCCGACCACGCGCCCATCCTTGATCTCGGGGACGTATTCTTCTTGAAGCCAGCGCACCGCGCCGCCGGACTGCTCGTAGGCCTGCTCGATCGAGGTGCGGTCGCCGCCGAGGGCGGCGCCGATGCTCGGCTGGGCGGTCGAGTACGCCCGATCACCCATGACCTCGCGCAGATGCGCGGAGGCGGGGAGTCGATCCGCCCCGGGGAAATAGCTCGCCAATGCGGAGTTCTTGAAACGATTGGTGAGATCGCACCGCCACGAGGCGATGCCGGCGGGAACGTTGTTGAGAATCGTCTCCAGATCCGTGCGGGTGCGATGCAAATCGGCGCTGAGCTGCTCGCGCTCGGTCACGTCATAACCGAGCGCGTAGACGCCGATCACCTCGCCGCCCGCGGTGCGGTCGGGCAGATAGGTGACCTCGTGCTGACGCGGCTCGGTTCCTTGCGTGATCTGCACCACGAACTGCACTCGCTCCCCGGCGAGCGCCAGCTGCCGTGCCCGGTAAGTCTCCCGATACAAGGTACCGCCCACGAAGGTGCGTGCCGTAGCGCCGGCCGAGCTGTGCTCGGGCATCATCTCCCGGAACAGGCGATTCGCGAACTGCACGCGCCCTTCCCGGTCGAAGTAACCGATGGAAACCGGCACGTTGTCGGAGATGGTGGCCAGACGCCGCTCGCTCGCGCGCAGCCGCTCGCGCGCGAGATCGAGATTGCGACGATGCATGGCGATCTCGATCATGCTGCGCAGCTCCGCCGTCTTGACCGGTTTCACCAGATAGCCCTGCGGGTCGGTGCGCTTCGCGCGATCGATCATCGCATCGTCGGTATGGGCGGTGAGATAGATGAGCGCGATCGGAAAACGCCGCTTGAGAAGCTCGGCCGTGCGGATGCCGTCCTCCTGACCTTGGATGCGGATGTCCATCAGCACCACGTCCGGCGACCGGTTGGCGGCGTGCGCCAAGGCTTCCTCGGCGGTCGCCGCGATGGCAAACGCATCGTAGCCCATCTCGATGAGCGATTGCTGCAGATCCCTGGCGACGATGCGCTCGTCCTCCACGATCAGGATATTGGGCGCAAGCTGCGCATTCATGTCTTTGGCTCCAGCGAAAACTCGATTCGAAATGAGGCACCTCGCTGGCCGTTCAGCTGGAGCGTTCCTCGCAGTTGCTCGACCAGGGTCTGTATCAAGTGCATGCCGAGCGACTTCGACTTGGTCGGATCCTCGCCCGGGGCAAACCCGATCCCGTCGTCGCACACCGCAAGCTCGTAGCGGCCGTTCGGAAGTGCCCGAAATACGACGCGAATGTCCCCTCGCGTCCTGCCGGAGAAGCCGTGCCTGAGCGAGTTGGCGATCAACTCGTTCAGGATCAGGCCGCATGGAATGGAGGTCTCGAGGGGTAGAGGGCAATCGGCCACATCGAAATGAACCCGGAAGGGCCCGTCCGGCAGGCCGGACGCGCTGAAGATGCGCAGCGCCAGGTTGCGAGCGTACTTGCCGAACGGAACCCGGGCATAGTCCTTGGATTGATACAGCATCTCGTGGATCTGCGCCATGGTCTCGACCCGCTCGCCGCACTGCTTGAGCGCAGCGCGAGTGGCGGGGTCGGCGATCAATCGCATCTGCATGCGAATGAGGCTCGAGAGCACCTGCATGTTGTTCTTGACGCGGTGATGCACCTCCTGCAGCAGCGTCTCGCGCTCGTTGAGCGCTTGCGCGAGCCTCTCCTCCGACTGGCGCCGAACCTCGATCTCCCTCAGCAGCTCGCCGTTGGCGGCCTGCAGCTCCTCGGTGCGCCGCGCGACTCGCTCCTCCAGCGAGCCATTGATCTGGCGGACCTCCTGCTCGATGCGCTTGCGCTCCCTGACCTCGCGCTCGAGACCGAGATTTGCCGCCTGCAGGGCGGCCGGGCTCGGCACTTTCAATGCGGTCGGGACGAGCCGGGCGAGCAGGATCGCGGTGGGAACGGAGGCGAGCGCGGTGATCGCCTTGACCGCACCGGAGATCCAGTAGACGGGTTCCCAGATGGTGACGATGTCCATCAGATGCGACATGCCGCAGGCCACGATGAATGCCGCAAACCAGGCGAAGATCGCCGGAAATCCCAGATCCGGGCGGCGCCGGATGAAGTAGAGGAGCGTGAATGGAATCGACAGGTAGGCGAGGGTGATGAGCGCGTCGGAGACGACGTGCAGGAGAAGCACACCGGGCTGCCAGAGATAGCACATGCCATGGGGCATGAATCCGTCTCCCGACAGGAGGCTCATCAGTGATTGGGTCCTCATCGTGTACCTCCCGCATCTCTCACTCGGCATCCAGCGAGAGGGGCTTGCGCCTACTGCGTACGCAGGGATACCCCGACTTTCGGCGTCGCTGTCGAGTTCCCTGTCATTACGCGCGCCGCGCGCACGGCGCTTGACACCGGGAACGTACGCTGCAGGACATTATGCCGCGATTCCCGGCCCCTCGAATGCATCGCGTCAAAGATTTAATGAGGCGATGCTGCTGTTTCGCACTTGAATTCTCGCGATCGATGGCGCAGCGGCTCGCCGTCGGAGCAGACCGACAAAGATTGGCGGCCGGCGCCGACAGACGCGAGGCATCGCGCACCGGCCGCCTCGGGACTTTTTATTCGCGCGGGCGACCCCATATGGGTGCGCACAGGAGATCGACATGAACGCAGTCAGACGCAGCATGGAGCGCGGCCACGCCGATCACGGCTGGCTCGATTCCTACCACAGCTTTTCCTTTGCCGACTACTTCGACGCCAGCCACGTCGAGTTCGGTCCATTGCGCGTGATCAACGAGGATCGGGTCGCGCCCGGCGCCGGCTTCGGTATGCATCCGCACCGGGACATGGAAATCATCAGCTATGTGCTGTCGGGCGAGCTGGCGCACCGGGATTCGCTGGGCAATGGGTCGGTGATCCGCCCCGGCGACGTACAGCGCATGAGCGCCGGCACGGGCGTGAGGCACAGCGAGTTCAACCCCTCGAGCACGCAGAGCGTGCACTTCCTGCAAATCTGGATCAAGCCGAAGGTGATCGGGCTCGACCCGAGCTACGAGGAGAGGCACTTCTCGGATGAGGACAAGCGCGGCCGTCTCAAGCTCATCGCATCGGCGGATGGCGCGGAGGGGGCGGTCCGCATCCATCAGGATGCGAGGCTCTACGCGGGCCGGTTCGGCGCAGGGGAGCGCGCGCAGCTGCAGCTCGCCGCGGGTCGGCGCTGCTACGTGCACCTGATCCAGGGCGAGGCGCGAGTCAACGGCGTCGAGCTTTCGGCCGGTGACGCGCTCAAGCTCCTCGAGGCGCCTGGCGTGCAGATCGAGGATGGGCGCGCGGCCGAGGTGCTGGTTTTCGATCTGCCGTGAAGCGACGGGGCCGCCGCGAGCCGGCGGCCGACCAGGGTCGGCACGTTCGCCGCATCGACCGCGGCGCAGTATCCGCCGTTAGCCGAGAGGCAACCGATGCGGTCTGACCAGCATGTGCCAGTCCTGATGCTCCTCGAGGATGAGCGCGAGCGCGCTGCGCACGGCGTTGCGCACCAGCTCGGCCGCGAGCGCCGGGTCGTGAGCGAAGGCGACCACGCTCGCCCCGAGATGCCGCGCCGCGTGCTCCGGGCCTGCGGCCGCCGCGCGGATCTTGGCGACTGCGCTTTTCAGCTCCCTGGCCAGCCGGTCGGAGGCCACTTCCAACCGATAGGCCTCGGACTGCGCCAGCGCGCCGTGGAGCGAGGCGCCGAGCGCCGGAAAGAACGTGGTGACGATGGACAGGTATAGCGAGTGAAGGATCAAGTGGGTGAGCGCGCCGAGCCCCGTCGCGCCGAAGAGCACGATGTTGATCGAGTGGATGCGGTGATGCAGGGCCTGCTGGCGCACGACGACCGAGCGGTGATAGTGCTCCTGCCGCTCGAGCACGCTTGCCGACCAGGCGGCGTAGGCGGCGATGAATCGCGGATCGGACCAGGCCAGGGCGAGCTGCTCGCTCATCGAGCCTTCGTGCTGCCGGCAGAGCGTGGTCACTTCACGGATGCCGCGCAGGTTCTGCCCCGGGTCGAACACCCGTAGATACCAATCGGCCTCATCGCTCGCGCTGCCAAAATCGACCAGCGGAGCAAGCATGGGCAAGTAGCGGATCAGCTCTGCGGTGGTGCGGGCGCGCAGCCATTCGCCCTGCCAGTTGCGCCGATGACCGATCCAGTAGACCGCCGCCACGGCGCTGATGACCAGTACCTCGCCGAGCGCCCACACGCCCAGGTAGGGATGCAGGACGTGCCGGCTATCATCCCAGCCCATCGCGAGCGGCAAAACCGCGAACAGCACAGCCACCGCGCTCAGCAAATAGATCAGCCAGAAGCCGCTGCGGTAGCGGTCGCCGAAATGCAGCGCGCGCTCATCGAAGCGGTGGCGCTCCGGATCCAGGGCGTCGATGAGCGAGCGGATGGCCGCAGGCGGCTCGACCGGCTGCGCCAGCGGCGGGCGGTGCCGGTGAACGCGCCAGAGGAGGATCCGTTCGACAGCTCGATGCAGCAAGCGCTCAGCTCATGATTTCGTACGTTGTATCGAAAATCCGCGGCGCTACGATGCCCAGGCTTCCGTCGCCATAATCGACCAGCCAGTCTCCCGCCCGACCGTCGAGATCGGACAGGCCATCGCTCAGCACGACGCGGAAGCTCTGGCTCATGCGCAGCGCCATCACCTCGTAGCGCTTGGCGCGGTAGCGGCCCGGGCCGCCGGGCGCGGTCGGTGGTACAGGCTCGTATTTGCCCGGGAAGTGGGCGCTCGACACGCGCCAGTGCTCGCCCGACGTTCCCGTGAGGATCGCATCGCCCGGCCGGGCGCGCACCTCCCCTTCCGCCGTGCGCACCGTGCACCCCTGCTCGGCGAAGCGCACATCCACCTCGCGGGCGAGCTTGCGCGCCATCACTCGGGCCGGCGCGTCGCGCACGGCACTGGAGAATCCGGGCTTACCGCTGGAGCGGAATACGGGCTTGGCACTCATGGGGGTCCGGCGGCTCACTCGCGCCAATTACACACATCCCCCCGCGGAATGGCAATGCGCCGCTGCTCTTGAACGATCGCTCAGGAGCAACCATGGCGCGCGCCCTTCGGGCTCGTTGCGAGCCCCATGCAAACTCTGGCACACTGCGCCGGGCGCGCCGCGGGAGCGCCCGGCGCCGGGCGCGGATAGGAGTGCCCGCGCGGCAGCGCTCGGGTGCGTGGAGAGGCAGTGAAAATCGCGGGCGTGCACTATCGAACCATCTGGCCCACCGCAGGGGGATCGGTGCGCGTCATCGATCAATCCCGGTTGCCGTTCGAATTCGCGACGCTCGACCTCGAGAGCTTCGAGGACGCGGCGCAGGCCATTCGCGCCATGACCGTGCGCGGCGCCCCGCTCATCGGCGCAACGGCCGCCTATGGCCTGGCGCTCGCGGCACGCGCCGACGCGGCCGATGAGCGCCTCGACGAGGCGCAACGGCTCCTCGAGGGTGCGCGCCCGACGGCGCACAACCTCGCCTGGGCGCTCGCGCGAATGCGCCGCGCGCTTGCCCACGTGGCGGTCCCGGATCGGGGTGCGGCTGCGTTCAAGGAGGCCGCCCGTCTCTGCGATGCCGACGTGGAGCAGTGCCGGCGCATCGGATTGCACGGT
>Ga0335075_10008947_pt1 | contig 15317 bp, 14 predicted proteins | sample Lox_Sample_24_FD_206723 | JGI IMG/M metagenome (GOLD analysis project Ga0335075, IMG submission 206723) | Soil microbial communities from Loxahatchee National Wildlife Refuge, Florida, United States - Lox_Sample_2.4 | ecosystem: Environmental > Terrestrial > Soil > Wetlands | place: USA... | reverse complement strand
GGAATTCGCCGAGGCGCTGGTCGAGCGCCTCCTCGGGACCTGCGCCGAAGCACGGACCTGGCGCGCCGGGCTGCGGGCCGTGCTCGAGCGGTTCGGCGGCTTCATCGACGCCGAACCCGACCTCGCGGGCGGCCTGGTGGCGCAGATCCTGGCCGCCGGCCCCGACGCGATCGCAGTTCACGATCGGCTCACGGGCCGCCTGGTGGCCGCGCTGGCGCGAGCCGACGAGGAAGCGCCCGAGGTGGCGGTGCCCCCGCACGCCGCCGATTTCCTGCTGGCGGCGATCGAGTCGACGGCGGTCGGCGCGCTCGGCCGGCGCGAGCCGGACGAGTTCAGGGATCAGATCCCGGCGCTCACCTGGCTCGCCGACGCGATCTTCTTCGACCGGCGCTGATCAGCGCCGATGAGCCCGGGCGGCCAGCAGGAGCGACGCCGCCGCCAGGACGCCCGCCGAGATCAAGGCACGCCGGGCGTCGCTCTCGTCGAAGACGACCTTCGACTCGAGCCCGGCGACCAGGCCGACGATCGCGATGCCGTCCCGGCGTCGTTCGACCCGACGGTATTCGAAGGGGAACTCGCCGAAGGGAGTGCCGACTTTCATCTCGCGATCTTCGCATGGATGGGTTCCCTATTTCGATTCGATTCCTGCTCTCGTCTTGTTATTTGTAGACGCTTTCTTCTATAGTGCTCTTGGCCTCTCCGTCGCCGCGTTCCCTGACGCTCTGGGGAGGTCTATGGGGCGGGCTCCTTTCCCTGGGGGGCCGTTCCCAGGTGCGAGGCGGAACCTTCCCGGGTTCCAGCCTCGTGCCGTGCCGCCGGCCGGGCACGTTTGAGGCCGGCGCTACCTTTGGCTGATGCAAGAAGTCCGCGTCGTCCGCCTCGAACCCTTCCCCGACCTCGACGACGAGGTCGTCTTTCCCCGCCTCTCGGAGAAAAAGCTGCGCTGGCTGGAGAAGAAGCACGGCGAGCGGCGCTCCTTCGCGGTCGGCGAGGTCCTCTACGAGCACGGGGTGCGCGACGCGCCGTTCTTCGTCCTGCTCGGCGGGCGGGTCGAGTTCGTCGACCGCAAGCCGGGCAAGGACGTCCACATCGCCGCCGCCGACGGGGGCACCTACATCGGCGACATCGCCGCCTTCACCGGTGAGCCGACGATCAGCGCCGCGGTGGCGGTCGAGCCGACCGAGGCGCTGGTCTTCCCGCGCGGCAAGCTGCGCAAGATGGTCGCCGAATGGCCGGAGTTCGGCGAAGGCGTCTTCCGCACGCTGATGGCGCGGCGGGCCTGGCACGAAGAGCACGGCTACGGGGTGATGCGGCTGATCGCCCCGCAGGCCTCGCGGCGGGCCTTCGAAGTGCGCGACCTGCTCGAGCGCAACCTCCTCCCGGTCCACTGGTACGACGTCGACAACGACCCCGAGAGCGAGGAGATGCTGCGCTGGCTCGAGGTGCCGCGCGAGGAAACGCCGGTGCTGGTGCACGCGCGCCAGGTGCTGCGCAACCCCTCCCCCGCCCAGGTGGCGCGCGGGCTCGGCCTGCGGGCCGAGGTCGACGGCGAGCGCTTCGACCTGGTCGTGCTCGGCGCCGGGCCGGCGGGGCTGGCGGCGGCGGTCTACGGCGGCTCGGAGGGGCTGCGGACGCTGGTGGTCGAGTCCTGGGCGCCGGGCGGCCAGGCCGGGACGAGCACCCGGATCGAGAACTACCTCGGCTTCCCGACCGGGATCGGCGGCCGCGAGCTGACCACCAAGGCGACCCTGCAGGCGCGGCGCTTCGACGCCGTGCTCTCCAGCTTCCACCGCGCGGTCGAGCTCGCCGACGGGCCGGAAGGGCTGGTGCGGATCGACCTCGACGACGGCCAGCACGTGCTCGCCCGCTCGCTGGTGATGGCGACCGGGGCGCGCTGGCGGGAGCTGCGGGCCGAGGGGATCGACCGCTTCCGCGGCGCGGGCGTCTACCACGCGGCGATGTCGACCGACACCGAGCGGGCGCGGGACAAAGACGTGATCGTGATCGGCGGCGGCAACTCGGCCGGGCAGGCGCGCAGCGTGCGCGTGATCGTGCGCGGGAAGGCGCTGAAGTCGACGATGTCGCGCTACCTGGTCGACCGGGTCGAACGCTCGCCCCGGATCGAGGTGCTGACCGAGACCGAGGTGGTCGCCCTGCACGGAAGCGCGGTGGTCGAGTCGGTCACCCTGCAGTCGGCCGACGGATCGCGCCAAGACGTCGACACCAGCGCCGTCTACGTGATGATCGGCGCCGATCCCTGCACCGAGGTCTCCGACGGGATGCTGGCCACCGACGACGCCGGCTTCCTCCTCTGCGGCGACGGCGCCCACGGCTGCGAGGGCCACATCGCCTGGCCCCTGGCCGACCGCGAGCCGGCGCTGCTGGAGACGGTGCGCCCGGGCGTCTTCGCCGCCGGCGACGTGCGCGCCGGGGCCTCGAACCGGGTGGCCGGAGCCGTCGGCGACGGCGCCCTCGTCGTCCGCTTCGCCCACGAGCTCCTGAGCGACGAGACGCCGGCGAACGTCGGCGCGCCGAGCTAGCGGGTCGGCTCCGCGTAAGGGCTCGGGGCCGAGGAATCAGGACGGCCGCGCTTCGTGGCCGTCATGGCGTCCGCATTTACCCCCGTCCTCGCGGGGTAAATGAGGACGGAGGAGGGAGTCGGGGTCCGAGGCCTTGGGCGGGGCTTCGCTAGTCGCCGTCCGCGTTCTCGATCAGGCGGCGCGGTGGGGGGCCGGGGCGGAGCTTGGTGGCGCAGGCGGGGCGGAGGCCGTCGAGGACGATGCCGAGGTAGCGCTTCCAGAGGTCCGGGCGCAGGCCCGGGAAGGGGACCTCGGAGACCGAGGCGACGGCGCCCATCAGGAACATCAGGTCCTGGCCGGCGACGTCGTCGCGGAGGACGCCGGCGGACTGGGCGCGCTTGACCAGCTGGGCGGTGAGGTCGAGGACCCGGCGGCGCTCGCCGGCCAGGGCCTGGGAGGCCATGCACTGCTCCTTGTTGGCGTCGGAGATGCCGTGGTCCTGGGAGGCGCGGTCGGCCATCTCGTAGAGGAAGCGTTCGACCCCGCGCCAGGGGTCCTCCTCCTCGAGACAGGAGGCGGCGACCGTGGCGGCTTCCTCCAGCATCATCTGGACGATCGCCGTGATCAGGTCCTCCTTGGTCGGGAAGCGCCGGAAGAGGGTCGCCTCACCGACCCCGGCGCGGGCGGCGATCTCCGCGGTCGAGGCCTCGTAGCCGCGCTCGGCGAAGAGCTCGATCGCGGCGGCGATGATCCGCTCGCGGTTGCGGGCCGCGTCGGCGCGCAGCGCGGTCGGGCTCTCCACCGTGGCCATCGTGGGAAGCGTAACCGCCGCGGCCGGGGAAACGGAGGCGGAGGCGACCATCAGCGCCGCCTCCGGCGATCGAGATCGGTCCGCGCGGCCGCCGGCGCCATCGGTCAAACCGGGATCGCGGCGACGGCGTCGCCCGACTCGATCCGGGCGACGTCGCGCCGGCGCAGCAGCAGCGCCGCCGCCACCGTCCCGGCCGCGACCAGCGCCGCGGCGACGACGAACGCCGTCTGGAACCCGGAGACCAGCGCTTCCTGCTGGTCGAGGAGGCTCGGCTTGCCGACGACGCCGGCGAGGAAGTCGGCGGTCTTCGAGTTGGCGATGCTGGAGAGGACGGCGAGGCCGAGGGCGCCGCCGATCTGCTGCGAGGTGTTGAAGATCCCCGAGGCGAGGCCCGCGTCGGCGGCGTCGACGTTGGTGGTCGCGACCAGGGTGAGGGAGACGAAGGTCACCCCCATCCCGATCGACATCGGGAAGAGCCCGCCGATCAGGCCCGGATAGTGGCCATCGACCGTGGTCGTCGCGGCGAGAACCGCGAGGCCGGCGGCGGCGACCAGCATCCCGGTGAGGAGGACCGGGCGGAGGCCGACGCGGGGGATCAGTTTCTCCGCCACCGTCGCCCCGATGCCGATCCCGAAGGTGACCGGGAGGAAGGCGAGGCCGGTGGTCAGCGGCGAGTAGCCGAGGATGTTCTGCAGGTAGAGCGAGGCGAAGTAGAACATCGCGAAGAGGCCGCCGGCGACCATCAGGAAGACGCCGTTGCCGGTCGCCAGCGAGCGCAGCCGGAAGAGCTCCAGCCGCACCAGCGGGGCGGGCGAGCGGCGCTCGATCGCGACGAAGGCGCCCAGCAGGGCGATCCCGAGGGCCGCCAGGCCGAGCGTTTTCGGCGCGCCCCAGCCCCAGCTCGAGGCCTCGACGATCGCGTACACGAGGGCGACCAGGCCGCCGGTGACGGTGGCGGCGCCGGCCAGGTCGAAGTGGCGCAGGGCGCCCTCCTGGACCGAGTTCGGGACCAGGCGCAGGGCGGCGAAGACGATCGCCACGCCGACCGGCACGTTGACGAAGAAGATCCACTCCCAGGAGAGGGATTCGACCAGGAAGCCGCCGAGCAGCAGGCCGACGGCGCCCCCGCCGGCGGCGACGCCCGCCCAGACGGAGAGCGCTTTGGTGCGCTCGGCGCCCTCCTCGAAGGAGGTGGTGATGACCGAGAGCGCGGCCGGGCTGAGCATCGCGCCGCCGAGACCCTGGATCGCGCGGCCGGCGATCAGCATCGGTTCCGAGGTGGCGAGGCCGTTGGCCAGCGAGGCGAGCGAGAAGAGGGCGACGCCGGCGATGAACAGCGAGCGCCGGCCGAGCAGGTCGGCGGCCCGTCCGCCGAGCAGCAGGAAGCCGCCGAAGAACAGCGTGTAGGCGTTGACGACCCAGGCCAGGGAGGTGTCCGAGAAGCCGAGGTCGGTCTGGATGGCGGGCAGCGCGACGTTCACGATCGTCGCGTCGAGCACGACCATGAACTGGCCGAAGCAGACGACGACCAGCGCGAGCCAAGGATTGAAGTGGTGGTGATCGCTCCGGTTCATGGCGAGCACCGTACCATGAACCGGAGCGGGCGCTCCGTTAAACCGGAGTTTCTACTCCGGAGACTCGTCACACAGACGTCACATAAGCGAAAGGCTCGGTTCGCTCAGAGCTTGAACGGCTTCGCGTCGATGTAGTACAGGTCGCTCAGTTCGCCGGCGTCGACGGAGATGCCGAAGGTGCCGTGCTGGCCGTGCAGGTTGAAGGTGGCCTTGCCGTGCTTGGCCTTGCGGGCGGCGCCGCCGGAGGCCGGGTAGCCGTATTCCTCGGTGATCGCGACCTTGAACGGGCCTTCGATCCCGGTCACCGTCACCTGCACCTTGCCGCCGCCGAGCTTCTTCGCCGTGGCGGTCACGTAGCGCTGGATGTTGACTTCCTGGACCACGGTCGAGAGTTCGAGGTCACCGTCGCCGACCGCTTCGATGAAGACCGTCTCCTCGGTCTTCGTGGTCACGTTCGGGATCTTGAACTTGCCGTTCGCGGCGGCCTTGATTTCGACGGTCTTTTCCGGGGTGATGTCGTAGGCGCCTTCGCCCTGCGGGATCCAGGCGCTGAAGGTCACCTTCAGCGTGCCCGCGACCGGCTTGTTCTTGTCGTTGCGAAGGACGCCTTCGATGTTGCGCTTCTGGCCGGCGGCGACGGCGCACTCGGCGGTCTCGTATTCCTGCGCCTTGTTCTGCGGGCCCTTGCCGCTGCACTTCAGGGTCAGGGTCGCCGCCTGGGCGCTGCCGGCGAGGGCGAGCAGCGCGACGATCGCGAGGACCAGGGACAGGATCACGGGCTTGTCGGAGATCTTCATGGCGCGGCAGGATAGGCGTCCGGCGCCGGCCGAGGGACGCTCGCGCGCGCCCGGCATGGGTGAGAATCCCCCGGTGTCCGCCGGGCCCGAGATCGAGCTGAGCGCCGCGCAGGCGCGCCGCGCGGCGCTGGCGGCCCAGGGCCTGACGGTGGCGCGGCCGCGCGGGCGGGTCGACGTGCGCCACGTGCGCCGCGCCCTCGACGCGCTCGGCATCGTCCAGCTCGACTCGGTGAACGTCTTCAGCCGCTCCCACTACATGCCGCTGTTCTCGCGGCTCGGGCCCTACCCGCGGGAGACGCTCGACCGCCTCAGCGTGCACCAGGACGGGATCGACGCGAACGCCAGGGCCGACCGGCGCGAGCTCTTCGAGTACTGGGGGCACGAGGCCTCGCTGGTCCCGATCGACATGCAGCCGCTGCTGCGCTGGCGGATGGCGCGCGCCGGGGAGCTCGCCTGGGCCGGGGTGGCGCGGGTCGGGCGCGAGGAGCGGGCGCTGGTGCGGCGGGTGCTGAAGCTGGTCCGCGAGCGGGGGCCGATCCGGGCGAGCGAGGTCGGCGGGCCGCGACGCGTGCGCCGGCCGGGCGAGATGTGGAACTGGAACGACGGCAAGAAAGCGCTCGAGTACCTCTTCTTCGCGGGCGAGGTGGCGGCCGAGCGCCGGGTCAACTTCGAGCGCCTCTACGACCTGCCGGAGCGGGTCCTCCCCGCCTCGATCCTGGCGATGCCGACGCCGGGCGAGGCCGAGGCCCAGCGCGAGCTGCTGCTGTTCGCGGCGCGCCGGCTCGGGCCGGCGACCGAGCCCGACCTCGGCGACTACTTCCGCCTCCCCCGCGCCGACTCGAAGGCGCGCCTGGCGGAGCTGGTCGAGGCCGGGGCGCTGGTGCCGGTCGCGGTCGCGGGCTGGGACGTCCCCGCCTACGCCCCGCCCGACCTCTACGTGCCGCGGCGGATCCGGGCGCGCGCCCTGCTCACCCCGTTCGACTCGCTGGTCTGGGCGCGCGAGCGCACCGAACGGCTCTTCGGCTTCCGCTACCGGATCGAGATCTACGTGCCGGCGGCGAAGCGGGTGCACGGCTACTACGTCCTCCCCTTCCTGCTCGGCGACCGGCTGGTCGCCCGGGTCGACCTCAAGAGCGACCGCCAGGCGGGGGTGCTGCGGGTGGTCGGCGCCTTCGCCGAGCCCGGGATCGAGGAGCGCGTCGTCGCACGCGAGCTGGCCGACGAACTAGGTTTGGTGTCGAGATGGCTGGAACTGGGCGGAGTCGAGGTGGGGCGCAAAGGCGACTTGGCGCCGGCGCTGCGCGAGGCGGTCGCTGATGCCGCAGGATGACTACACCTTCGGTGACTCCGAGCTGGCCGAGCGCCGGCTGGAGCTGCTCGGCACCACCTTCCAGGACACGACGCGGGACTTCCTCCGGGCGGCGGCGCCCATGGAGCCGGCGCTGGCGGTCGACCTCGGCAGCGGGCCGGGTCACACCACGGTGCTGCTGCGCGACACGCTGCGCCCGAAGCTGACCGTCGCGATCGACTTCTCCGAGGCCTACGTCGCGGCGACCGCGGCGCGGGTCGGCGACGAGCCGGGGGTCGAGGTGCTGGAAGCCGACGTGCTCGAGCTGCCGGAGCGGGTCGGCGCGGACGTGATCTTCGTGCGGATGCTGCTCACCCACCTGCGCGACCCGCTCGGCGCGGTCGACCTCTGGCTGGAGCGGCTGGCCCCCGGCGGCGTGCTGCTGCTGGAGGAGGTCGAGTCGATCGAGACCGAGGAGCCGGCGCTGGCGCGGTACCTGGCCCTGCAGCGGGAGATGCTCGAGGCGAACGGGAACCGGCTGGAGATCGGGCCGCGGCTCGACGCCGAGCTGGCCGCCCACCCGGCGCTGCGCGGCAGCGAGGTGACGCGGTTCCAGCCGGGCGCGGGCGTCGCGGCGCGGATGTTCGGGATGAACTTCGGCACCTGGCGGGACCGCCGCGAGGTGGTCGAGGCGCACGAGACCGAGGAGCTCGACGCGATCGCCAAGGGCCTCGGCCGCGTCGCCACCGCCCCCGAGGACTCCGCCCCGATCACCTGGGGCATGCGCCAGATCGTCCTCGCCCGCTGACGGCGCGGAAGCTGGGAGGATCGGGGACGGAATGCGCGCGCTTGTGTGTCCGGACTCGTTCAAGGGGACCTTCTCGGCGGTCGAGGTGGCGGCGGCGGTCGGGGCCGGGATCGAGGACGCGGGCGGCGAGGTCGATCTGTGCCCGGCCGCCGACGGCGGCGAGGGGACGGCGACGACGGTGCGCGCCGCGATCGGCGGCGAGGTGAGGACGGTGCCCGCGCATGATCCGCTGGGGCGGCCGATCGAGGCGAGCTTCGTCCTGGTCGAGGACGGCATGACGGCGGTGGTCGACACCGCGGCGGCGTCGGGGCTGCCGTTGGTGGCGGCGGCGGAGCGCGACGCCGAGGCGGCGAGCAGCTACGGAACCGGCGAGCTGATCGCCGCGGCGGTCGAGGCCGGGGCGAGACGGGTGCTGCTGGCGGCGGGCGGCAGCGCGATGACCGATGGCGGCCTGGGGGCGATCGAGGCGCTGCGGGAGCGGGGGTTCGTCGGGGGCGGCGGGCGGGGCACGGGGGCGGGCGCGGGTAGGGCCGAGGGCGCGGATGGTTGGGCGCGGTCGGACGGCACCTCCGGCGCGACCCCAGCTGCCGACCGTCGGGGTGGTGCCGGAGATGTGGTCCTGGTGGTGCTCTGCGATGTGACGACGAGGTTCGAGGACGCGGCGCGGGTGTTCGGGCCACAGAAGGGGGCCGATGCCGCCGCGGTGGAGCGGCTGGCGGAGCGGTTGGGGCGGATCGCGGCGGAGCTGCCGCGGGACCCGCGCGGGGTGCCGATGACCGGGTGCGCCGGCGGGCTGTCGGGTGGGTTGTGGGCGGCGTTCGGGGCGGAGCTGCGGCCCGGGGCCGAGTTCGTCCTCGACCTGCTCGGCTTCGAGGGGCGGCTCGCGGCCGCCGACCTGGTCGTCGCCGGCGAGGGGCGGATCGATTCGCAGAGCCTCGAAGGCAAGATCGTCGGCCAGATCGCGGCGCGCTGCGAGGCGGCCGGCAAGCCCCTGCACGTCGTCGTCGGCCAAGACGCCTTCGAGCCCGCCGCCGCGACGGCAGCCGGGATCGCCTCGATCACCGAGGCCGGCACCCTCGCCGCCCTCCGCGCCACCGGCCAAACCCTCGCCACTTGATGAGTTCGCAGAAATAACCGGATAGCGAAGGAAAGTGCGAACGCACCGTGGGGCGCCCACCGATGAGTTCGCAGAAATCACCGGATAGCGGCGAGAAGTGCGAACGCACCGCGGGGGCCACTGATGAGTTCGCAGAAATCGCCGCTATGCGGGGCTAAGTGCGAACGCAGCGGGGTCGGCAGGCGGTGGGGACGCGGATTGGGGCTTGGGACCGGGTCGGGTGCGGAGGTGGCCGTGGGGCCGGAGGCGAGGTCGGCTTGGCGGCGGGGCTGGGCGGGGTCGTCGATAAAGCTCCAGGCGGACTGGGCGCGGGGTCCCGCACCGGATGGGGCGGCCGTGGAAGGCGTCGGCGAAGCAGTCGATGCAGGCGAGCGGGATCCCCAGAGGCAGCGCGTCGCGGCGACGAGCGGCGGGTCGGCGCGGGCATCGACCGCCAGGTTCGAGTAGTCGGTGTCGTCCCGGTTCGACATCGCAGGCGGGATCGATGGCGCTCGTCCGGCCCTGGCCGAAATGCGGGCTTCGGGTTAGAGTGCGCGCAGAGTGCGGCTGACTGAACGAGATTTCTGCGGGCTTCCACGGTCGACGACGGTCGCGTTCCTCGTCGCCCTGCTCGCGATGGCGCTCGTCGCCGTGCCGGCGGCGGCCGCGGCGCCGCTCTCGATCCGGATCGAAGGCAACCACTTCGTCAACGGCGAAGGGCAGGCGATCCGGCTGCTCGGGGTGAACCATTCGAGCTCGGAGTACGACTGCATCCAGGGCAACGGGACCGACGACGGCCACTTCGACGACGCCGACGCCGCCGCGATCGCCGCCTGGAACGCGAACGCGGTGCGCATCCCCCTGAACGAGGACTGCTGGCTCGGCCTGAACGGCTACGGCGGCAACGACGTGCTCGAATACCGCCAGGCGATCGAGAGCTACGTCGCCGCCCTCAACGCCCACGGGCTCTACGCGATCCTCGACCTCCACTGGTCGGCGCCGGGGATCGAAGTCGCGCTCGAACAGCAGCCGATGCCGGACGCCCACTCGACCGCCTTCTGGACCGACGTCGCCACCGCCTTCAAAGGCAACCCGGCGGTCGTCTTCGACCTCTTCAACGAGCCGTTCTCACCCACCGACCCGCGCTCCGGCGACGACCTCAACCCCGCCGACGCGGTCAGCTGGAACTGCTGGGAGAACGGCGGCTGCTCGACCGCCTCCTACAACGACGAAGGCAAAAGGACCGGGCACACCTACACCGTCGTCGGCATGCAGACCCTCGTCGACGCGATCCGCGCGACCGGCGCCACGCAGCCGGTGATGGTCGGCGGGCTCGACTACGCCAACGACCTCTCGCAATGGGCCGACCACGCCCCGGACGACCCGCTGAACCAGGAGGCCGCGTCCTTCCACAACTACATGGGGAAGGAATGCGACAACGTCGACTGCTGGAACAGCGAGATCGCCGCGGTGGCCGCCAACGTGCCGGTCGTCACCGGCGAGTTCGCCGAGGACAACTTCGAAAATTCGACCTGTGCCAACAAGACTCCGAACAACTTCGACAACGAATACATGAGCTGGGCCGACGCGCACGGGGTCAGCTACCTCGCCTGGGCCTGGCTCGTCGAGTCTCCGAGCGAGATCGCGGCTGACGAATGCGACGCCCACATCCTGATCACCGACTACAGCGGCACGCCGGCCTCGCCCAACGGGGTGGCGGTGCGCAACCACCTGCTGTCGCTGCCGCCGGGGGGCCGGAACACGAGCCCCGCGCCGCCGGCGGGAGGCGGTGGCGGCGGTGGTGGGAATGGCGCCGGCGGGAACGGCGGTGGTGGCACGGGCAGGAAGGGCGGCGGCGGCAAGACGCAGGCGTCGCCGATCAAGCTGACCAAGTTCCACGCCACGGTGCTGAGCGGCGGCAAGGTCCGCTTCCGGCTCGAGGCGGCCGAGTCGTGCACGGCGACGGTCGCCGGCCGGACGGTGAAAGCGTTCAAGCTCGGCGGCGGCAAGCCGCGCAAGGTCGGGCTCGGCTCGGCCCACCTCGGCCTCGCCGCGGGCAAGCCCGGCACGGTGACGCTGAAGCTGCCCGCCAAGGCGCGCGGCCTGTTGGCGGCGCAGGGGTCCCTGCGCGCCCGCTTCACCGTCACCCTGAGCGGCGGCGGCGCGACGACCAGCACGCCGCGCGTGTTGACCCTCGGCGAGCCGCAGGCGAAGTCGCAGTCGCACTGAGGCCGACCTCGACCCGGAGCTCGGGCGGGATGGCGCGACGCGGGCCCGGCGCCTCCTTCACCGATCACACCCCGATCGGCACCGCGGCGACGACCGTCGCGGTCAAGGACCTGATCAACCTCGCCGGGATGGTCACCACGCCGGGCTGCCGGGCGATCGCGCGGATCGGCCTCCCGGCCTGACGAGGAGCGCCACCCCCGCACCACGGAGTGAGTTCGCAGAAATCACCGCATAGCGAAGGAAAGTGCGAACGCACCGCGGGGCGTCCACTGATGCGTTCGCAGAAATCACCGCATAGCGGCGAGAAGTGCGAACGCGCCTTGCGGTGGGCGGTACTCATGAGTACCATCGCCGACATGAGCGAGACCCACCGCCTTCCCGACGGTCCCAAGACGCCCGAACTCCTCAACGGCCTGGCCTTCCTGGTCGCCCGCAACCGGGTGATCAAGCGATGGCAGCGCCGCTACGGCGACACCTTCACGGTGCGGATGCCGACCTTCGGCCAGATGGTCGTCGTCACCACCCCGGACCTGGTCAAACAGGTGTACACGGCGAAGCCCGACGTGCTGCACGGGGGGAAGAACCCGCTCGGCGAAATCCTCGGTCCGGGCTCGCTCTTCTCGATGGACGAAGAGCAGCACCTGAAGGAGCGGCGGATGCTCCTGCCCCCCTTCCACGGCGAGCGGATGCGCTCCTACGAAGCGATCATCGAAGAGGAGGCCCTGCGGGCGATGGACTCCTGGCCGGACGGGGTCGAGTTCGCCGCGATCGAGTCCTTCCAGACGATCACCCTGCGGATCATCCTGCGCGCCGTGTTCGGCGCCGAAGGCCGCGAGCTGAGCGAACTGGAAAGGCTGCTGCCGCCGATGACGACGCTCGGCCAGCGCCTGGTGACGACGCCGATCCTGCGCCGCGACTGGGGCCGCCGCAGCCCCGGCGCCCGCTGGAAGCGGATGCACGCCTCCTACCGACGGCTGGTCGACAAGATCGTCGACGACCACCTCGCCGATCCCGACCTCGAGCAGCGGATCGACATCCTGGCGATGATGCTGCGGGCCCAGCTCGAGGACGGCGGCCAGGTCGACCACTCCGACGTCGCCGACGAGCTCCTCACCCTGCTGGTCGCCGGCCACGAGACCACCGCCTCGGCGCTCTCCTGGTCGGTCGAGCGCCTCCGCCGCCACCCGGCGATCCTGCGCCGGCTCGAAGACGAGGCGCGCACCGACGAGAACGCCCTGCGCCTGGCGACCGCGGAGGAGGTGCTGCGGGTGCGCCCGGTGATCAACGCCACCGCCCGCCTGGTGATGAAGCCCTTCGCGCTCGGCGAGTGGCTGGTGCCGCCCGGCTCGCGCGTCGTCACCGGCATCGCCCTCCTGCACAAGGACGGCCGCTTCCACGAGAACGCGCGCGGCTTCGACCCCGACCGCTACGTCGGCAGGAAACCGGACACCTACGCCTGGATCCCGTTCGGCGGCGGCGTGCGCCGCTGCCTCGGCGCCGCCTTCGCGCAGTTCGAGATCGACATCGTGCTGCGCACCCTGCTGCGCAGCTTCGAGCTGCAGACGACCACCGAGCCGGGCGAGCGGGAAAGCTTCCGCGGCGTCGCCTTCGCCCCCTCGAAGGGCGGCGCGACGGTGGTGCGGCGGCGGGCGCTCGGCGGGCCCGGTGAGGCTCAGTCGGCGGCGGCGCCGGAGAGCGCCGACTTGATCACGGCCTTGAACTCGTAGGAGGCGCGGCCCAGGTCCTCGCCGCGGACCAGCGCCCGCACCAGCGTCTGGTGCAGGCCGCTGACCAGCATGTAGGCGCGCTCGATCGAGACCGGCTCGACCCGCGGATCGCGGGTCGAGTCGCTCTCCACCACGGAGACGATCAGCTCGGCGTAGCGCTCGAAGCCTTCGCGCTGGGCGACCACGGTGCGCTCGCCGACCTCCGGCGCGGCGAAGGTCCTGGTCAGGGCGGGGTCCCCGGTGACCAGCGCCAGGTAGGTGTCGACGGCCTGGTCGATCTGCACCTCGATCGGCTGCTCGCGGTCGATCGCCCCGTCGACCGCCTCGAGGAAGGCGTCGGCGAGCGACTGCATCAGCTCGACGAAGCAGGCTTCCTTGTCCTCGAAGTGGTTGTAGAAGGTGCGCCGGGAGGCGTGCGCGTGGCGGACGATGTCGGAGACCTGGGTCTGGGCCAGGCCTTTCTCGCGGATCGAGGCGGCGAGCCCGTCCATCAGCCGCCGGTGCTGGGCCGCTTTCTCGGTCTCGGCGTCGACACTCACCTCGCCAACGCTACCCGCCCGCGTCGCGCTCGACCTGGCCCGCCGATGGCGGGGGTCGGGTCGAGCGCGGTGCGGGCGGCGGCTGGGTCGAGCGCGGTGGCGGGGCGCGGGTTAGATCGACCGCGGGGCGGAGTGGCGCGGGTCAGGTCGACCGCGGCGGCGGGCTCAGGCCGCGGCCGGGGTGGCGAAGGCCTCGCCGGGGACGATGGACTCGCGGCCCTGGTCGGCGGCGACGGCGGCGTCGGTGAGCCGGCCGGCGTGGACGGAGAGGCCGCCGAGGAAGCCGGGGTCGGCGGTCAGGGCCGCCTCGGCGCCCTGGTCGGCGAGCCGCACCACGTAGGGGAGCGTGGCGTTGGTCAGCGCCCGGGTCGAGGTGATCGGCACCGCGCCCGGCATGTTGGCGACGCAGTAGTGGCTGATCCCGTCGACCTCGTAGACCGGGTCGGAGTGGGTGGTCGGGTGGGAGGTCTCGAAGCAGCCGCCCTGGTCGATCGAGACGTCGACGAGGACCGAGCGCTGCCGCAGCAGCTTCAGCTGGTCGCGGCTGACCACGTGCGGGGCCTTGGCGCCCTTGACCAGGACGGCGCCGATCACCAGGTCGGCTTCGGCGAGGCGCGCCTCGATCTCGAGCGCGGTCGCGTACCCCGTCTTGGCGGTGCCGGCGAAGGTGTTGTCGAGTTCCCGCAGGCGGTCGATCGAGCGGTCGAGGATCGTCACGTCGGCGCCGAGGCCGACCGCCATCCGGGCCGCGTTGGCGCCGACGATGCCGCCGCCGATCACCAGCACCTTGCCCGCGGCGACGCCGGGGACGCCGCCGAGGAGGACGCCGGAGCCGCCCGCCGGCCGGCCCAGCATGAAGGCGCCGGCCTGGGTCGCGAGCCGCCCCGCCACCTCGCTCATCGGCGCCAGCAGCGGCAGCCTGCCGTTGATGTCGGTGACGGTCTCGTAGGCGATGCAGGTGGCGCCGGAGTCGATCAGGCCCTGGGTCAGCTCCGCGTCGGGGGCCAGGTGGAGGTAGGTGAAGAGCGTGTGGCGCGCCTCCAGCATCGCCACCTCGGGCGGCTGGGGCTCCTTCACCTTGACGATCGTCTCCGCGGCGGCGAAGACGGCGGGCGCGTCGGGGAGGATCTCGGCGCCCTGGGCGACGTAGTCCTCGTCGGCGATCGCCGAGCCGATGCCCGCGCCCGCCTGGATCACGACCTCATGCCCGCGATCGGTCAACTCGCGTACGCCGGCCGGGGTCATCGCGACCCGGTACTCGTGGACCTTCACCTCGCTCGGCACGCCGATCTTCATCCGTCTGCTCCTTCTCGCGCGTTTCTCAGGGCGTTCGCCCTCGGGGGGATCCGGACAGACTGCGACATCCCTTGCGTTTCACCAAGTGATCTGCCGTAACCTCCTCGTTTCCACAGCCATGGACGAGATCGACGACAGCATCCTCAACATCCTCGCCACAAACGGAAGGGCCTCCTTCGCCGCGATCGGCGCCGAGGTGGGACTCAGCCCGCACGGCGCCGCCGACCGCATCCGCCGGCTCGAGCGCGACCGGGTGATCACCGGCTACTCGGCGCGGATCGACCCGGCCGGGGTCGGCCGCTCGCTCGACGCCTTCATCGACATCCGCCTCCTCCCCGCCACCGACCCGGAGGACTTCGAGCGCCGCATCGCCGGGCTGACCTCGGTGCGCGAGCTCGCCTTCCTCACCGGCCGCTTCGACTATCAGCTGAGGGTGGCCTGCCGGGACGCCGAGGACCTGAACGACACGGTCCGCGCGATCCGCCAAGGCGGCGCCGCCGGCACCGAGACGCGAATCGTCCTCCGTTCGGCGCGCTTCGAGCGTGGGCTGGTGTAGGAGGGGCCGGCGGCGGACGGGGCCGAGGGACGCGGCGGCCCCGCGGCCGACGCGTCCCGGGCGAAGGACGCCGTGGA
>Ga0335075_10008946_pt1 | contig 15317 bp, 12 predicted proteins | sample Lox_Sample_24_FD_206723 | JGI IMG/M metagenome (GOLD analysis project Ga0335075, IMG submission 206723) | Soil microbial communities from Loxahatchee National Wildlife Refuge, Florida, United States - Lox_Sample_2.4 | ecosystem: Environmental > Terrestrial > Soil > Wetlands | place: USA... | reverse complement strand
GGGTACAGAGCGCCTCGGCGGACTCGAGCGCCGACGAGTGCCCCGCTCCGAGGGTGGCGACAAGCTTGTCTCGCAGGGCTGCCGAAAGGCCGTCGGCCGCCCAGATCACGTCCGACGAGTCGATCCCGATGCGGCGGGGAGCGCGTTCGTCGACGATCCGGCGCAGCACCGCCCACTGGTCTTCGGGATCGGCGAGGCTCCAGGCAGGCGTCATCAGCTCGCCGAGATCCGTGATCGACACGTTCAACCGCTCGACGCCCTGCGCCTCGCCGCGATCGAAGAAGACGACGATCTGCAGGATCGGCGCCCAGGTCTCCCAGGGGATGAGCGTCTTGTAGACCGGGTCGTGGTTGTCCTCGTTGGAGACGACGATCCACATGTCGAAGCCGGTCTCTCGCATCAGCGAGGGCAGCAGCGTGTCCAGCCGCTCGCGGAGGATCGTGCGCACGATCTCGGACCGCTCGCGTACCCCGAACACCTTCATCCCTCCTGACCTCCGATGCGGTCGAAGTCGACGGCGAGCAGCCTGCAGACCTCTTTGAGCGTCGCCACGTGGTCGCCCGGGACCGCGTGGATGTGGTTCGACGCGTAGCGGCCGAGAATGGTCTCGGCGTCCGCGTCGAATCGCGCGAACGCGTGGGGCCAGACGTACGTCGACGCCCGCATCAGGCGCTCGGTCGTGTCGTCGTCGAACGCTTCGAGCTGACCGTGGAGCACCTGCATGCGGTAGCGCTGGTCGAGGCGGCTCAGACGCGCGAAGGTGAACTCGCCGGGCGCCGCAACGTGCTGGACCGAGGCGCCGCCTGCCGGGAAGTAGAAGTCCTCCGGGTGGAGATGGACGCGGGCGAGGTTCTCGGCCGCATCGTCGCTGCGCGCGGCGAACCACGTCGCGTGCTGACCCGAGTTGCAGAGATCCCAGACGTCGAGGTCGCTGTGGTGATGACGGACGTCCGCGAAGAGCACCGGCGTCTGCGACAGCGACTTGAGGATCTGCATCGTCAGCGCCGCGTCCATGTCGGCCTCGGTCGAGCAGACGATCGGCTCCTTCGGGCCGTCCCAGTCGTAGGGGTCGTTGAGGAACGCCTCGACGACGTCCATCGTCGCGAAGTGGTTGGTCAGCTCGGGCTGGCCCTTGATGCCGCAGAAATCGAGATTCCACTCGTCGATCAGCTCGCGCATGACGTAGTACGCGCGGATCTGCCGCTCGAGCAGCTCGGGTGTCAGCTGCTTGCCGTCGTAGTGGACACCGGCCGCGTGCTCCTCGAGCCAGGCACGCGCCCGCGTGACCGTCGCACCGTCGATGTCGGGCGCGCGGCGGACGATCTCCCACTGGTCGATCTCCTCGACGTCGACACCGAACTGGGCGAGCCAGCGGTCGCTGTTCGCGACCGCCGTGTACATGCCCATGGGGCGCCCGCCGATTCTGCCGAACGTCGAGCCGCGCAGGCCTTGCACCGCGGCGGCGGCGCGGATCTGCTGCTCGATCCTCGCGAGCGTCACCGGGTCGCCGACGTCACCCCACGCGCGCCCGTACGAGCGTCCGACCTGGTCGAGCGCGCCCGCCGCGGCGAGCATCCCGACCATGCCGGGGTATCGCGGATCGACGTTGGAGAAGAGCAGGAGCGGGCCGGTGAGTTCGCGTGCGGCGCGAACCGTGAAGTGCGGGAAGGCCCAGACGGGGATGTTGATGACGGTCAGGTCCGGTTGGCGAGCCGCAAGGCGGCGTGCCTCGCGAACGGCGAGCTCGTTCGTCCACACGATCTCCCGCGCACGGACGACCTCGTGCCCCGCCTGCTCGAGCGCGTGCGCGATGCGCGCCTCGACGGAGCTCGCGAAGGGCCCGACGTCGCGATGCACGCTCTCGCGGCCGTCGGACACCGTCAACAACGCCACATGTGCCATCAACTCTTCCTCTCGAGGTCAGTGCGCTTGAGGCCGCACGAGTCGCGGACGCGAAGCTCGAGCGGAAGGACGACGCGCGCCGATTCGCTCCTGCTGCCGTCGAGGCGCTCGAAGAGCAGCGCCATCGCGGTTTCGGCGATCTGCTGGACCGGCTGGGCGACGACGGTCAGCGGTGGATCGACGAGCGCGGCCCACGGCGGGTCGTCGACCGCCACCAGGGCGAGGTGCTCGGGTATCGAGATGCCGGCGGCGCGGACAGCCTCGAGGACGCCGAGCGTCATGAGGTTGTTGCCGACGACGAGTGCGGAGGGCGGCGCGGCGACCGCGAGCAGCTGCGCCGTCTCGCGGCGGGCGGCATCTGCCCGGAAGCCGCCGTCGACTGCGAACGGCGTCAGGTTCGCAGCCCGCATCGCGTCCGTATATCCGGCGAGGCGCTCGGCGCCGATCTCCAGGTCGAGCCGTCCGCCGACATACGCGACGCGCTCGTGGCCGAGCCAGATCAAATGCTCGGTCGCCTTGCGTGTCGCGTCGCTGTTGCTGCAGAGGACGGTGTCGGCGCGGGGATCGCTGACCTCCCGGTCGAAGACGACGACGGGGATCCCGAGGTCGAAGAGATGGGCGAGGCCGCTGCCGCGGCCGTCGGCGGGAGCGATGATCACACCGAGCGCGCGCTCGTCGGCGAGCATCTGCAGGTAGGCGCGCTGCTTCGCGACGGTCTCCCCGGTGCTGCAGAGAAGCAGGCGGTGTCCCTTCGAGAACGCAGTCTCTTCGAAGAGGCTCACCGCCTCGCTGAAGTGAGGGTTCTCGATGTCGGGGACGACCACGCCGATCATCTCGGCCCGCTGACGCCGGAGGTTGCGCGCGATGCGGTTCGGGCGGTAGCCCGTACGGTCGACCGCCTCGAGGACGCGGCGCCGGTGGTCGGCCTGGACGGTCGGGGTCCCGCTCAGGACGCGCGACACGGTCGCGGTCGAGACGCCGGCCAGCTCCGCGATCTCGCGCATCGTCGGTGGAGAATTCGTTTTCGCCACGGTCCCTCATCCTAATCAGACCATTACCCGGATTCCAAGCCATTCCTCACTTGACAGCCGGCGCCCGATCGTTGTAGAACCGCCCCTACGCAATCGATTACTTTCAGCCCAGCCGTTGCCGTGCGACGGCGTCGGGCCGCCGCGGCGGCCCTCGCGCCGTCATCAGATCCCCCTCGGACAAGGAGACGTGCATGAAGCGTCTGATCACCGCGAAGAGCTGGTGGCCGCTCCTGGCCGCGGCCCTGCTCCTCCTCGCCGGCGTCGCAGCAGTGGCTGCGCACGCCTCCACGGCTCACCAGGGGGCGACGACCTCGGTGACCGTCGACACGAGCTCGCCGCCGAACTCGCTCGACCCGCAGTCGGGGTACACCGTCAGCGCGGGCGAGGCGGACTGGCTCGCCTATACACCGCTTCTCACCTACGCGCACAAGAGCGGCGTCGCCGGAACCCAGGTGATCCCGGGAATTGCCATGGCTCTGCCGACGATCACCGACGGCGGCAAGACGTACACCCTGACCCTGCGGGCCGGTCTCAAGTACTCGGACGGGACCCCGGTCGTCGCAGGGGACGTCAAGTTCGCGATCCAGCGGGCGTTGAAGCTGAACTGGGGCGCGAGCTCGTTCCTCATGCCGATCGTGGGCGCCCAGGCGTTCCTCGACGGGAAGAGCACGTCGATCACCGGCATCACGACGAACGACGCGAAGCGAACGGTCACGTTCAAGCTGACATCGCCGGTCGGTGACTTCTCCAACGTCCTGGCCTTCCCGGCGACGAGCCCCGTCTCGCAGAAGACGCCGCTGACCGTCCAGACGACGACGATGCCGCCCGGCGTCGGCCCGTACATGCTCGAGAACGTCGTTCCGAACAGCTCGTACGAGCTGGTCAAGAACCCGCTGTTCGCGAGCTTCCACATCCCGGGGATCCCGCTCGGGCACATCGACGAGATCAAGTTCCAGATCGTCTCCAACAACCTGACCGAGGCCGAGGACGTCCTCGACAACCGCGTCGACGCGTTCGACGTCGGCGACGCCGTCCCCGCGACGCTCCTCCAGCAGATCCAGAAGCAGGCGTCCGACCGGTTCGCGAAGGAGACGGTCGCCTCGACCAGCTACTTCTTCCTCAACCAGCGGATCCCGCCGTTCAACAACGTCCTCGCGCGCGAGGCCGCGGCGTACTCGATCGACCGGTCCGACCTTGCGCGGCTGGCCGGCGGCTTCGTCTCGCCCTCGTGTTACTTCATCCCCGTCGGCATCGTCGGCCATCCGACCGTGCCGTGCGCGTATCCGTCGCCGAACATCGCGAAGGCGCGTGCGCTCCTCAAGCAGGCTCACCTCATGGGCGCGCCCGTCTCCGTCTACGCGGAGGCGAAGAGCCCGGGACAGGAAGAGGGGCAGTACTACGCGAGTGCCCTGAAGCAAGCCGGGTTCGATCCGACGGTCAAGCTCGTCGATCCGGCCATCTACTGGACGACGATCGGGAACGTCAAGACCAAGGCGCAGACCGGCATGGGGGGCCAGTTCCTCGACTTCCCGGCGCCGGATGACTTCCTGCTCCTGATCGACGCCCGGAACATCCACCCGACGCACAGCAACAACTTCGGCAACGTCGACGACAAGTGGATCCAGAGTCAGCTGGTCAAGCTCGAGGCTGTCCCGTCGTCCAAGCTGTCGACGATCGCGAAGCAATGGGCGGCGGTCGACGAATACCAGGCAAAGAAGGCGTACACGATCGTCTGGGGGTCGGCTGAGCTCGTGAAGTTCTTCTCGGATCGGATCGACTTCTCGAGCGCGGTGTTCCAGCCGCTGTTCTTCAACGACTATTCGACCTGGCAGCTCAAGAGCTAGGGGCGATCACCAGTCGTTGAGTTTCACTGACATCAGCACGACGGAGCTCCTCGCACCGGTCCCGCAGCCGGGCGAGGAGCTCCCTGTTCAGCTCGGGATCAGCCCGTACCGGCTGGCGTTTCGGCGTCTGCGGCGAAAGCCGTTGGCGCTCGTCGCCGGCGCGTTCTTCGTGGCGATCGTCGTGTGCTGCCTCTGCGCGCCGCTGTACGCGCGCTACGTCGCACACACGGGCCCCGACGAGAACCACATCTCGGAGACGGTGGTCGTCGACGGCCATCGTCACGACGTCGTGTCGCTGATCGGCATCCCGATCGGCCCCACGTGGCACTCGCGCTTCCTGCTGGGGGCGGACTTCAACGGGCGGGACGTCGCCGTGCGTCTCCTCTACGGCGGCCGGAACTCGCTGGAGATCGGCTTCTGCGCGATGGCGATCACGATGGTCGTCGCGATCCTCGTCGCGCTCTTCGCCGGGTACTACCGCGGCTGGGTCGACAGCGTCCTCGTCCGGCTGCTCGACGTGATCTGGGCGTATCCCGCGATTCTCCTCGGCGTCGCGATCGGAACCTCGCTGACGCTCGGCGGCATCTCTCTCGGCCCCGTGAAGCTGAGCTCCGGATCCCTGTTCATTCCCGCGCTGATCATCGGCTTCGTCAACATCCCGTATGTCGCGAAGCCGATCCGAGGACAGGTCATCGCGCTCAGGGAGAAGGAGTTCGTCGACGCGGCGCGCACGCTCGACGCCGGCGGCCTCCGGATCATGTTCACGGAGATCCTCCCGAACCTCAGCTCGACGATCGTCGTCTTCGTCCCGCTGATGATCGCGAACTCGATCCTGCTCGAAGCGGGTCTCTCGTACCTGGGTGCCGGCGTCCAGCCCCCCAACCCCTCGTGGGGAACGATGATCAGCGACGGCGTCACCCTCATCACGAGCTCGCCGCATCTCGTGCTGGCACCGGGCCTGATGCTCGTCCTGACCGTCCTCTCGATCAACATCTTCGGCGAAGGCATTCGCGACGCCCTCGACCCGCGCGCGACGACGAGGATCAAGCGCAAGTGACGCGGTTCGTCGTTCGCCGTTCCCTGCAGGCGCTGATCGTGCTCGCACTCGTCTCCGTCTTCACCTTCCTGATCTTCCAGGTGATTCCGAACGGGAGTCCGGCCGCCCGGATGGCCGGGCGAACGGCGAGCCCCGCACAGATCGCCGCCATCGCGCGTTCGTGGGGGTTCAACCGCCCGATCTACATCCAGTACCTGCACATGATGGACAAGATCTTCACGGGTTCGGTGATCTCGTACAGCCAGCAGATCAACGTCCTCGACCAGATCAAACGCGGGCTGCCGGCGACCATCTCGCTTGCCGCAGGAGCGGGAGTCATCTGGCTCGCGCTCGGCATCCTGATCGGCCTGCTGAGCGCGATCCGGCCCGGGCGGCTGCTCGACAACACGCTCGGGTTTCTCGCGCTGACGTCGATCTCGGCGCCGGTGTTCGTGATCGGCGCGGTCCTGCTCTACGCGCTGGCGTACAGAACCTCGGTCCTACCGAGCGGGGGGTACGTGCCCCTGACCGACAACCCGTGGCAGTGGTTCGAGCACATGCTGCTTCCCTGGGTCAGCCTGTCGTTGCCGTTCATCGGCTTCTACTCGCGCGTCCTGCGCGGCAACATCCTCGACGCGAAGCACGAGGACTACGTTCGGATGGCTCGCGCCAAGGGGCTCTCCGGGCGGCGCGTGCTCACGCGTCACGTCCTGCGCAACTCGCTCATCCCGATCATGGCCCTGTGGGGCCTCGATTTCGCCGGTGTGGTCGGCGGCGGCGCGATCCTCATCGAGAGCATCTTCGACCTGAACGGCGTGGGTCAGTACGCCGCCGAGTCGATCAAGACCCTGGACGTGCCGCCGATCATGGTGATCGTCATGTACACGGCCGTCCTGGTCGTCGTCGTCGCCGCCCTCGTCGACATCCTGTACGCGTACCTCGACCCCAGAATCTCGCTGAACGATTGAGCGGCGCCGGTCACCTGCTCCAGGTCGAAGATCTGTCCGTCAGCTTCGAGACGGAAGGCGGGACCGTGCACGCCGTGGACGCCGTGAGCTTCGTCGCCGACGCCGGAGAGATCCTCTGTGTCGTCGGAGAGTCCGGCTCCGGCAAGTCGGTGATGACATCGAGCCTGATCGGTCTGACCAGGGCGGAGAACGCGACGATCTCGGGGCGCGCGACCTTCGACGGCGTCGAGCTCGTCGGCGCGCCGGAGCGAACCCTCGAACGGATCCGTGGTGCGCAGGTCGCGCTCATCCCGCAGGATCCGATGAGCGCGCTCGACCCGGTCTTGAGGATCGGCCACCAGATCGCCGAGCAGATCCGCGTCCACACCTCGGTGTCCCGCCGCGCCGCAGAGGAGCAGGCAGTCGCGCTGATGGAGCGCGTCGGGATCCCCCAGGCGCGCACGCGCTCGCGCGCGTTCGTGCACGAGTTCTCGGGCGGCATGCGGCAGCGGATCATGATCGCGATGGCGCTCTCGTGTCGGCCGAAGCTGATCGTCGCCGACGAGCCGACGACGGCGCTCGACGTCACGATCCAGGCGCAGATCCTCCACGAGCTCGCGGGACTGTGTCACGAGACAGGGACGGCACTGATCCTCGTCACGCACGACTTCGGCGTCGTCGCGGAGCTCGCCGACCGCGTCATCGTCATGTACGGCGGCCGCATCGTCGAGCAGGCCGCGGTCGCAGAGCTGTTCGACGATCCGCAGCACCCCTATACGTGGGGCCTCCTCGGATCGGTTCCCCGCGTCGACCGGCCGCGCGCGAAACGGCTGCCGACGATCTCGGGCGCGCCGCCCTCGCTCATCCGTCCTCCGGCCGGCTGCCACTTCGCACCACGCTGCCCGCACGCGTTCGAGCGGTGCGGCGAGGTTCCGCCGCTCGCGGCCCACAGTCGGGAACGCCCGGAGCACCGTGACCGCTGCTGGCTCGACGTCGCCGAGAAGCGTCGCCGCCGCGTCGTCGGCGGCGACATCGGCCTGGCGGGCGGGAAGGAGACGATCGTCGCGTGAACGCCCAGCTGCAGGCGCCGACGGAGCAGCCTCTCCTGTCTGTCGAGCATCTGAAGCTCTACTTCCCGGTCAAGTCCGGCATCGTCGTCGACCGTGTCGCCGGGTGGGTGCGAGCCGTCGACGACGTCTCGTTCACACTCGGAGAGCAGGAGACGCTCGGACTCGTGGGGGAATCCGGCTGCGGAAAGACCACGCTGGCACGCTGCCTCGTCCAGCTCTTGAGCCCCACGTCGGGGACGATCCGCTTCCGTGGGGACGAGCTGACGAGCAACCGCTCGCAGCGGCGGTTGCTGAAGCGGCAGATCCAGATGGTGTTCCAGGACCCGCAGGCGTCGCTCAACCCGCGCAAGCGCGTCGGCCAGATCGTCTCGGCGGGCCTGCGGCTCGGCGGCCTGAAGCGCGCTGAGATCGAGACGGAGCTCCGGGGCTTGCTCACCGACGTCGGCCTCAGCGCCGAACATGTGCAGCGGTTTCCGCACGAGTTCTCGGGCGGACAGCGCCAGCGTGTCGGCGTTGCAAGGGCACTTGCCGTCCGGCCGAGCCTGATCGTGCTCGACGAGCCGGTCTCCGCGCTCGACGTCTCCGTGCAGAGCCAGGTCATCAACCTGCTCAGCGACCTGCAGGACGAGTTCCGCCTCGGCTACATCTTCGTGGCCCACGATCTGGCCGTCGTCCGGCATGTCTCCGACCGGATCGCTGTGATGTACCTCGGCAAGGTCGTCGAGCTCTCGGCGGGCGACGAGCTCTACCGACGACCGATCCATCCCTACACGGCCGCGCTCCTCGAGGCGATTCCCGTTCCGGATCTCGCCCGACGCTCGGGTCGGGCCGCTCCCGTCCGCGGCGAGCCGCCGAACCCGATCGACCCGCCGGCAGGCTGCCGCTTCCATCCGCGGTGCCCGCGCGCGAGCGACGTGTGCCGGGCGGTCGAGCCGCAGCTGACGCAGTACCCGAGCGGCCATCTCGCCGCGTGCCACCACCCGCTCAACGTCGAGAGCTCCGATCTCGCCGGCGCCGTCCGCTCCCCGCTCAGCCCGCTCGAGGCGGGAGCCGCGGCGCCCACACTCGCGTGAGCATCCACCTCGACGAGCGCTTCTCCGATCCGTTCGAGCTCGCGGGCTCGTTCACGCGCGAGCGCGTCGTGAGCGCGGCGCTTCGCGACAACCCGCTCGTCGATCCGGCCGAGCGCACCCTCTGGGTGTACACGCCGCCCGGCTACGGGGAGACGGATCGCCGCTATCCGGCGATCTACTTCCTGCACGGCTACCTCGGCCGTGTCGACGGCCTCTGGAACTGGGTCGGCTTCCAGCCGAGCGTGCCGCAGCTGATCGACGAGCTATTCTCCGACCCGGGTGTCGATCCGGCGATCGTCGTGCTCGTCGACGCATGGACGAAGATCGGCGGAAGCCAGTATCTGAACTCGCCGGCGACGGGCCGCTACCTCGACTACCTCACCGAGGACGTCGTCGCCGCGGTCGACGAGCGCTACCGGACGATCCCCGATCGCGATCACCGGGCCGTCTCGGGCAAGTCGAGCGGCGGCTACGGGGCGATGGTTGCGACGATGCTTCGCCCCGACGTCTTCGGCGCGTTCGCGAGCCACTCGGGCGACTGCGGCTTCGAGCAGTGCTACCTGTTCGACGTCGCGGCCTGTGCGCGAGCGCTGCGGGACCTCTACGGCGGATCCTGGGACGACTTCTTCGCCGACTTCTCCTCACGACCGGCACGCATCCTCAAGGCGTCCGACCCGGACCACGTCCTGATCAACATCTATGCGATGGCGGCCGCCTACTCGGGCGAGGAGGACGGCTCGGTGTCCCTGCCGTTCGACCCGAAGACCCTGAGCTTCCGCGACGACGTGTGGCGGCGTTGGCAGGCGCTCGATCCCGTGCGCATGGTGCCGGCGAAGCTCGACGTGCTCCGATCTCTGCGCGGGATCTGGATCGACGCCGGGCTCCATGACGACTATTACCTCGACCTCGGCGCCCAGGCGATCTCGGCGCACCTCGCGTCCGCGGGCATCGAGCACACCTTCGAACTCTTCGAAGGCTTCCACGCCGGCGTCCAGTTCCGCTACCCGCTCGGCTTTCGCTTCCTCGCCCGGCAACTCGCCTGATCGGGATTCCGCTTCAATAGAGGCGACGGGCGGTTAGCTCAGCTGGGAGAGCGCTTCCCTTACACGGAAGAAGTCGCAGGTTCGAGCCCTGCACCGCCCATTCGTCGGCCATCCATGCGCGTGGATAAGCTCGCCGCGTGGGGTCCGGCTGGCAGCGCCTGCGCCGCGATCCGGTCGGGATGGCCGCGGCAGGCTTCATCGTGCTGCTCGTGCTGGCCTGCTTCGTCGGTGCGCCGGTCGCACACCGGTTGCTCGGACACGGACCTTTGCAGTACTTCGCGTACGGCACCAACGACCGTCAGAGGCCGGTCGGACCATGGACGTACGTGCCGAACCAGGCGAGCTCGTACCCGCTGCCGACGGCGCACACGAAGAAGACCCTGTTCGTCCTCGGCGCCGACGGCCCGCTCGGACGCGACGAACTGCTCGAGCTGCTGTACGGCGGCCAGACGACGCTCGAGATCGCCGGCGGGGCGACGCTCCTGGCGCTGCTGATCGGATTCGTCGTCGGGACCGTCGGCGGCTTCTACCGGGGAACAGTCGACGCGGTCTTTTCCCGAGCGACCGATCTCGTGGCGGCGTTTCCGTTGCTGCTCTTCGTGCTCGCGATCGGGTGGACGATCGGCGCCCGCATCAACGAGGTCACGCTCGGCTTCCTGCAGCCGGGGGTGCTGTCGCTGATCGTGATGATCGGCGTCTTCACATGGCCGTATCCGGCCCGCATCGTGCGCTCGCGCGTGCTCGCGCTGCGCGAGCAGGAGTTCGTCGAGGCCGCCCGCATGGTCGGGGCGCGCGGCGGGCGGATCATCCGTACCCACCTGACGCCCCATCTCGGCGGCGTGATGGTCGTTTACGCCTCGCTGATCCTGGCCGCCAACGTGGTGCTCGAAGCGGCCCTGTGCATGCTCAACGTCGGGCTCCAGCCGGACACGCCCGACTGGGGCGCGATGCTCTCGCAGAACTACGGCACCCTGCTCTTCCAGTTGCAGCGCACGGGCCAGGGCCTCACGGTTCCGACGGAGCAGAGCGTCTGGACGCAGGTGTTCCCGGCGGCGGCCCTGTTCCTGACGATCGTGGCGTTCGCGATCCTCGGCGAGAGTCTCCGCCGTTCGCTCGACGCGCGTGAGGCGGCTGCGTGATCGCCTACGTCCTGCGCCGGCTCCTGTGGGGCGTCGTCGTCATCGTCGTCCTAACGTTCACGACGTTCGCCGTCTTCCAGCTGATCCCGTACAACCCGGGCTACATCCTCGACGGCCCGGACGCGACGCCGAGCCAGCTTCAGGTCGCAGACCGCAAGCTCGGCGTCGACCGTTCGATCTGGCACCAGTACGGCAGCTTCCTCTGGCGGATCGTGCACGGGAACCTCGGGACGAGCTTCACGGGCCGGCGGCTGAACGCGGAGCTCGCGGCTGCGCTCCCCGTGACGGGCGTCCTCGTGATCGGCGGGGCGATCCTCATGCTGATGCTCGCCGTCCCGCTCGCGCTCGTGTCCGCGAGACGAGCGGGGACGTGGATCGACCACGGCGTCCTCGTCTTCTCGGTGTTCGGGATCGCGTTGCACCCGTTCGTCGTCGGAGTCGTGCTGAAGCAGATCTTCGGGCAGTACCTCGATCTGCTCCCGCTCGGCGGCTACTGCCCGATGCACCACGTCGGCCCGGCTCCGCCGGCGCCCGTCGGATATCTGACCGCCGCGGAGCTTCAGGTCTCGGCGCACGGCGGCGCAAACTGCCACGGCGCGCCGTGGCCGTGGCTGTGGTTCGAGCACATGGTGCTGCCCTGCTGCACGTTCGCGCTCTTCTTCCTGCCGTTCTACGTGCGGATGCTGCGGACGCGCCTGGTCGAGAGCTGGGGCGAGCCGTGGGTGGTGGTGGCGCGCGCGAAAGGAGCATCCGAGGCTCGGATCCTCGTCCGCCATCTGTGGCGGGCCGTCACCGGGACCACGATCGCCATGCTCGCGCTCGACATCGGCATGGCGGTGACCGCCGCCATCTACGTCGAGACGATCTACGCGCTCCCCGGCGTCGGCCGGCTCGCCCTGACCGCGCTCGGTGCGAACGGGCTGACCGAGTCGGGATACGACCTGCCGACGATGGCGGCGATCGTCCTGCTCGTCGCCGCTGCGATCGTCGTGCTGAACACGCTCGCCGACCTCCTCGCGACGAAGCTCGATCCGCGCATCGAGCTCTCCTCCTAGGCGACTATCGTCCCGGCATGGCGACGGCGACGACCGCTCCCCCCGTCCTCCACATGTCGCTGGTGGCGGGCGGCGACCTGGTCGACCGGCAGGGCGCGAAGCTCGGGCGCGTCGACGACCTGATCGTCCGCCTCGGCGACGAGTACCCGCCCGTCACGGGTGTCCTCGCGACGGTCGCCGGCCGCCAGGTGTTCGTGCCGGCGGACGAGGTCGAGTCCGTCGAGCACGGCCGGGTGACCATGCGGGAGGCGCGGCTCGACCTGCAGCCGTTCTCCCGGCGGCCGAGCGAGGTGCTGCTGAAGAAGGACGTGGTCGACCGGCAGCTGATCAACGTCGACGGTGCGCGGCTCGTGCGGGCGAACGAGATCGAGCTGGCGCGGCTCGAGGGCTGGTACCGGGTCGTCGGCGTCGACATCGGCTTCCGCGGCCTCGTGCGGCGGCTCGTGCCCCGCGCGCTGGCCGGCTCGGTCGACGCGGGCGCATTCCTCGACTGGGCCTCCGTCGAGCCCTTCACCGGCCACGTGCCGACGGTGCGCCTGCGGATCCCGCACCCGAAGCTCGCGCGGCTGCACCCGGCGCAGCTCGCCGACCTCGTCGAGGCGGCGTCGCACCGCGAGGGCGAGGAGATCCTCGGCGCCGTCGGTCGCGACCCCGAGCTCGAGGCCGACGTGTTCGAGGAGCTCGAGGCGGGTCACCAGCTCGAGTTCATCGAGGACCGCTCGGACGCGGAGGTCGCGGCCGTGCTCGCGCGCATGGAGCCCGACGACGCGGCGGACCTCGTCAGCGAGCTGCCCGAGGAACGGCGCGACGAGGTCGTCCGCCTGTTGCCGCTCGTTCAGCGCCGGCGCGTCCGCGCGCTGCTCGGCTTCGATCCGTCCACCGCCGGCGGGCTGATGAGCCCCGAGTACGTGTGCGTCTACTCGCAGGCGAAGCCGAGCGAGGCGATCGAGCGTGTCCGGACGACCGAGGCGTCCGTCGAGGCGCTCGCCTGGGTCTACGTGATGAACACGCACCGCAAGCTCGTCGGCGCGATCGCGCTCGTCGACCTGCTCCGCGCGGCCGGCGACGCGACGATCGGTGAGATCGCCGACCCGCCGCGGAGCGTCCGCACTGACGCCGAGATCGAAGAGGTGGCGCGGACGATGGCCGACTACGACTTGACCGTCGTCCCGGTCGTCGACGAGAGCGAGCAGCTGATCGGTGTCGTCACCGTGGACGACGTGCTCGAGCTGGTGCTGCCGCGCGGGTGGAGGCGCCAGTTCGGATTGTTCGGCGAGGACTGACGTCTCTAGACTGCGGGCCATGCCGACCGCAGCCCTCCTGATGGTGGACCCCGATGGCCTCCCGAGTCCGGGATGCCATTCGCGGTGCTCGGGCCCGCGCGCTCGGCGCGCGGCCGCGGCTGCCAGCGCCGCGTAACCGGCTCGCCCTCAAGCTCCTTGCGCTGCTGGGCTTCCTCGGGCCCGGGCTGATCGCCGCCAACGCGGGCAACGACGCGGGCGGCATCGCGACCTACGCGTCGGCCGGCGCGAAGTACGGCTACGGCCTGCTCTGGATGATGGTGCTGATCACCGTCTCCCTGATCGTCGTGCAGGAGATGGCGGCGCGCATGGGGGCGGTCACCGGCAAGGGTCTCGCCGAGCTCGTCCGCGAGCAGTACGGCATCCGCTGGTCGGTGTTCTCGACGACGTCGGTCCTCGTCGCGAACCTCGGGATCTGCATTAGCGAGTTCGTCGGCATCGGCGCGGCCCTCGGCCTCGCGCACGTGCCGAAGTACGCGTCGGTTCCGATCGCCGCCGTGCTCGTCTGGCTCCTGCTCGTCCGAGGCTCGTACAAGGCGGCCGAGCGGATCTTCGTGCTCATGACGATTCCGTTCTTCGCCTATCCCGTCGCGGCGATCCTGGCGCATCCCCACTGGCGCCATGTCGGCGGCCAGGTCGTCGCACCGCACATCCAGCTCAACTCGGCGTACATCTTCCTGTTCGTCGCGACGGCGGGAACGACGATCACGCCGTTCATGCAGCTCTACGTGCAGTCGGCGGTCGTCGAGCGCGGCATCGGCCCGGAGGAGCTGAACGCGGAGCGGGCCGAGGTGATCAGCGGCTCGATCTTCGCCAACCTCGTCGCCGGCTTCATCATCATCGCGACGGGCGCGACGCTGTTCGTCCATGGGCATCGCACCGTGAAGAACGCGGCCGACGCGGCGCGGGCGCTCGCGCCGTTCGCCGGCCGGTACGCCGAGGTGCTCTTCGCCGTCGGCCTGCTCGGCGCATCGCTGCTCGCGGCGGCGATCCTCCCGGTCACGGCGGCCTATGTGATCGCCGAGACGTTCGGGTTCGAGAAGGGCATCCGCCACGACCCGCGCGACGCCCCGGTGTTCGTCGGCGTGATCACGGCGCTGATCGCGATCGGCGTGATCGTCGCGTTGATCCCGGGCGTTCCCGTGATCGGCCTGCTGGTCGCGGTGCAGGTGGTGAACGGGGTGCTCCTGCCGGTGACGCTGTATTTCGTGTGGCGGCTCTCGGCGAGCCGCGAGCTGATGGGCAGGTACGCGAACGGGCGCGTGTTCAACGTGCTCGCGGGCGCCACGGTCCTCGCCACCTCGGCGCTGTCGATTCTCGTGCTGGTTGTCACGTTCGCGGCGCTCTGATCGCCGAAAGGCGATTTTTGCAGGGGTTTCCGCTCTGCGGGCGCTGGGTAGCGCGCTTCCTTTACAGGTCGATCATCCGCGGCCGTTACGCTGAGTTGCGGCCTCGAACGCCAAAGAGTCCTCAAACGACGGAGGGAGACGTTCCCGTGGTGAGAGCCGCACGCTTCGTTCTGATTGCGCTCGTGGTGATCCTCGCCGGTTCAGCGGCGAAGGTGCACGCAGCGACGCGCATGCCGATCGGCTTCTTCGACGACCCGAGCTTCCGCTGGGCGCCCGAACGCGCGCAGAACCTCGCTGCCGCCGCAGCCGCGGGCGCGACCGTGATCGACACGGTCGCGAACTGGGCGTCGATCGCGCCGACGCGTCCCGCAGATCCGACGAATGGCGACGATCCCGCGTACCAGCTCGGCGACCTCGACGAGCTCGTGTCGAACGCGGCTCGGTACGGGTTGCGGGTGATGATCGTGGTGACCGGCACGCCGAAGTGGGCGAACGGCAACCAGACGCCCAATCACATGCCGACGAGC
>Ga0335075_10008943_pt1 | contig 15319 bp, 9 predicted proteins | sample Lox_Sample_24_FD_206723 | JGI IMG/M metagenome (GOLD analysis project Ga0335075, IMG submission 206723) | Soil microbial communities from Loxahatchee National Wildlife Refuge, Florida, United States - Lox_Sample_2.4 | ecosystem: Environmental > Terrestrial > Soil > Wetlands | place: USA: Florida... | reverse complement strand
CCAAACTCGTCAGCGAAGCCGATCAGGACGAGATTCTCTGGACCACCGCGCAGTCCCACACGCGCATGACCTTCCTCACCTGGATCACCAGCCTCATGAACAGCCCCGATCAGCCGCTGCCCCTGCCCTACACCCTCCTTCAGCCTGAGCCTGGACCAGAGCCAACACCAGCCCCGGCCGCGCAGGGCCAGGAACAGGAACTTCCCGCGCGGCCTGTCGCCTGACGCACAAAAAAACTGTCATCCTAAACGCAACCATGCCCCTCACCTTCCCCCTGACCCCCGAACCCGCCCGCGCCTTCGCCGTCGGCTGGATCGCCGCCTGGAACGACCACGATCTCGCCGCCATCCTCCACCACTACGCGCCCGAGATCGTCCTCACCTCGCCCGTCGCCGTCCGCGTCACCGGCAACGCCAGCGTCACCGGCATCGACGCCCTCGGCCGCTACTTTGCCCGCGGCCTCGAGCTCTTCCCCCATCTGCGCTTCACCCTGCTCGATGTCTTCACCGGCTACGCAACCATCGTCCTCGTCTACACCAACCAGAGCGGCACTCGTACCGCCGAGTGGATGCAGTTCAACGAAGCCGGCCAGGTCACTCATGTGACCGCCCAATATTCCGCCTGAAACACGAACGCCCCGGCAATTCGCCGAGGCGTCCTGGTTTCGAGTCTTCAGCCTTCTACTTCAACCGCCCCATAATCTCTTCCAGCACCTGCTTGCCCGGCCGTGTGCGCTCCTGCGGCAGCGTCGCCAGCGGCTCGTCCACCAGGTTCAGCAAATCGGTGAAGGTCGGTTTCTCGGTGTCGATGTAGAACACGCCCGTCAGCACTTCGCCCTTCTCGTGCGCTTCCATCAGCGTCTTCACCGCGTGCGCGCGATTCGTCGGGTCGTAATCCTCCTGCAGTTTCTTCAGCCGCAGGCTCGATCCGTCGTGCATCGTCACGTTCATCGTCGTGCCCGGATCGTACTCGACGTCGATCTCCTCGAAGTGCGGCACAAACCCGACTTCGGCGATCGCCTCTTCGTGCTCCTGCATGTACTTGTAGCTGCGCGTCGAGCCTTCGTGATCGTTAAACGTCACACAGGGCGAGATCACGTCGAGCATCACGGTGCCCTTGTGCGCAATCGCCGCCTTCAGCATCGTCAGCAACTGCCTCTTGTCGCCCGAGAATGACCGCCCCACAAACGTCGCGCCCAGCTGGATCGCCATCGCGCACGTATCGATCGCCGGCAGATCGTTGATCACGCCCGTCTTCAGCTTCGATCCCTGATCGGCCGTCGCCGAGAACTGTCCCTTGGTCAGGCCATATACGCCGTTGTCTTCGATGATGTAGATCATCGGCAGATTGCGGCGCATCAGGTGTACGAACTGCCCCATGCCGATCGACGCCGTGTCGCCGTCGCCCGAGACGCCGATGCCCATCATCGTCTTGTTCCCCAGCAGCGCGCCTGTCGCCACCGAAGGCATGCGCCCGTGCACGCTGTTGAAGCTGTGCGCGCGCGACATGAAATACGCCGGGCTCTTCGACGAGCAGCCGATGCCCGACAGCTTCATCACCCGCTCCGGCTGCACGCCCATCTCGAACATCGCGTCGATAATGCGCTCGCTGATCGCATTGTGCCCGCATCCCGCGCACAGCGTGGTCTTGCCGCCGCGATACTCCAGCACCGGCAATCCGATGCGATTCGTCTTCGGTCCCGGCGCCGGATTTGTAACTGTTGCCGCCATAAACTCAATCTCTCCTGAATTTCCCGCTCAAGCCCTGATCGCCCGCCGCTCCACGCTTCGCTTTCGGCTTCCAGCTTTTCGCTAACAGCTTTTCGCTGCCCTACAGTCCTTCGCTCACCACAATCTCATCGGTCACCGATCGCGCATCGATCGGCAGCCCGTTGAAGTGGCGCACGCTGCGCAGCTTCGTCGTCTCCCCCGCCGGCAGATCCAGCTTCAGCAGGCTCAGCATCTGCGCGTCGCGGTTCTGCTCCACCACGTACACGCGCTCGTGCGACGCCACGAAGTCGTGAATCGACTGAGCAAACGGATACGCCCGGATGCGCAGATAATCCACTTCCAGCCCGTACTCTTTCTTCAGCTGATCGCGGCTCTCCATCACGGCAAAGTCCGAAGTACCGTAGGCAATCACGCCCACCTTCGATTTGCCCGTCTGCGCCACCGCCGGCGCCGGAACCAGCGTCCGCGCCGTCTCAAACTTGCGCGCCAGCCGCTCCATCAGGTTCTGGTAATCTTCCGGCCGCTCCGAGTAGAGCGCCTTCTCGTTGTGTCCCGAGCCGCGCGTAAAGTACGCCGCCTTCGGATGGTCCGTGCCCGGCAGCGTGCGATACGGAATCCCGTCGCTGTCCACATCCTTGTAGCGTCCCCACTCCGCAACCTTCTTCAGATCCTCGGCCGTCAGCACCTTGCCGCGATCCAGCGGCTTCTCCGGATACTCGAACGGATCCGACATCCAGTTGTTCATCCCCAGATCCAGATCGCTCAGCACAAACACCGGCGTCTGCAGCCGCTCCGCCAGATCGAAGGCCGCGCCGGCAAACTCGTAGCACTCCTTCACGCTGCCCGGCAGCAGGATCGGATGCTTCGTGTCGCCGTGCGACAGCACCGCAACGCTCAGCAGATCGGCCTGCGACGTCCGCGTCGGCAGTCCCGTCGACGGCCCCACGCGCTGGATGTCGAAGATCACACCCGGCAGCTCCGCGAAGTACCCCAGCCCCGTGAACTCCGCCATCAGCGAGATCCCCGGTCCCGAAGTCGATGTCATCGACCGCGCCCCGGCCCAGCCCGCGCCCAGCACCATGCCGATGGCCGCCAGCTCGTCTTCCGCCTGCACCACCGCGAAGTTCGCCTTGCCGTCCGCTTCCACGCGATACTTCTTCAGGTAGTCGATCAGCTGCTCCACCACGCTCGACGACGGCGTAATCGGATACCACGTCACCACCGTGACGCCCGCGAACATCGCGCCCAGCGCGCACGCGGCGTTCCCGTCGATGATGATCTTCCCTTCCGTCGCGTTCATCCGCTCCACCTGGAACGGATCGGCCTTCGTCAGCGATTCCTTTGCGTAGTTGTAGCCGGCTTCGACGGCCGCCCAGTTCAAATCCGCGGCCTTTACCTTCTTCGCGAACTGTTTCCGCAGCGAGCTCTCCACAGCCTTCATGTCCATCGACAAAAGCTGCGCGGCCACGCCCACGTAGACCATGTTCTTCACCAGCTTGCGCAGCTTCGCCTCGGGGCAAACCGCCGCGGTCAGCTTGTCGAACGGCACCGGATAGCACACCACGTCGTCGCGGTACTGCTTCAGGTTCGCGCTCTCTTCGTAGATCGCCACCGATCCCGGCCGCAGCGACAGGATGTCCTCCCGCGACGTCTCCGCGTTCATCGCAATCAGAACATCGATGTCCTTCTTGCGCGCCACATACCCGTGCTTGCTTGCGCGGATCGTGTACCAGGTCGGCAGTCCCGCGATATTCGACGGAAACAGGTTCTTGCCGCTCACCGGCACGCCCATCGCGAAGATGCTGCGCAGCAGCACGCTGTTCGCCGACTGGGAGCCGGACCCGTTTACGGTGGCTACCTGGATGCTGAAATCATTGATGACAGGCTTCTGGGGAGCCTGTTGTGCTGCCTCGCCCGACGCAGACGGGGCGCCGGCGTTGGTGGTCGCCATGGGGCGGTGTTCCCTTCAATTCGAAAATCGAAAGATAAATCGCTCTTTCTCTTCATCATTATACCGAGCGTATCCGCCGGAATGCCTTCCCGCACGCACCACGGGAATCTTTACAGGCAGCAGAACTCATGTCTGCGATCCAGCGGCCAGCGAGGTCGTTCAGCAAAAACCGCCAATCCAGGACGTTATTGCGAGAAACGTTCAACCCCGGAGGTCCGCCGATGCGGCAGGGTCTTTGACCGGAAGTTCCTCACGAACAGCCTCTCGGCCAGGCGTCCTTTGCGAACAGCCTCTTGCTCACAGTCTCTCGCCAAAAAGCAAAAGGGCCGCCCCTTCGGACGACCCCTCAAAGTACGCGCCTTTCACCGGCCGGTTCTTCACTGACCGCTTTTTACCGGCCCGTTTCTTACCTGTGTTTAATGAATTTCCCCGTCTGCAACTCCTGCATCGCCTGCCGCAGCTCTTCCGGTTTGTTCATCACGATCGGACCCTGCCACGCCACCGGTTCCTCAAGCGGCTGGCCGCTCACCAGCAGAAAGCGCATGCCCTCCGGACCCGCCGTCACCGCAATCTCGTCTCCGCGATCGAAGAGCACCAGGGAGTGGTTCTTCGCGTCGTACACCGCCGCCGCATTCGGATCCGCTCCACTCTCCGTCAGCACCGCTCTCGGCTCGCTCGCATCCCGGAACGTTCCCGCGCCGGCAAAAACGTACGCGAAGGCGTTCCGCGTCGTCTCCACTTTCAGCCGCCGGCTGCGGTTCGGCGGCACGCTCACGTCCAGATACTGCGGCGACGCCGCCACGCCGTCCACCGGACCCTTCTTCCCCCAGAACTCTCCACAGATCACGCGCACCTTCGTGCCATCGTCCTCGGTCGCCTCAGGGATCGCGTTCGACGGAATGTCCTGGTACCGCGGGTCGGTCATCTTGAGTCGCGCCGGAAGATTCGCCCAGAGCTGGAACCCGTGCATGCGCCCGCGCTCGTCGCCTTTCGGCATCTCCTGGTGCAGAATGCCGCTCCCGGCCGTCATCCACTGCACGTCGCCGGAGCCCATCTTGCCCTTGTTGCCCAGGCTGTCGCCGTGCTCCACGCTTCCGGCCAGCACGTACGTGATCGTCTCGATCCCCCGGTGCGGATGCCACGGGAAACCGGCCAGATAATCCGACGGCCGGTCATTGCGAAAATCGTCCAGCAGCAGGAACGGATCGAACTCCTTCGTCTTGCCGAATCCGAACGCCCGCTCCAGGCGCACCCCGGCGCCCTCCAGCGTGGGAGTCGTTGTGTAGATGTCTTTCACTGCTCGTAGAGACATAGGTTTACCTGCCCTCAGCTCACCTGATGGTTCAATGTACCGCTGCCGCCTGTTGTTCAGGGAGTCAACGCTATAGATGTGCGGCCCGCGCGAAGGATTCAGCGGCCGGGCCAGGGGGCTCTTCGCCAAACTCCGTCTCGGAGGTGCGGAGCACCTCCTTCGCCTGAGCTTTGGCTCGTCCGTGCAAACGCAGCACGGACCGCCTTCCCCCGCCGCCATCTTCGCTGCCCCTCATGCAGCCCCGACGTTGCCTTGCCCGGGCGTCGAGCACCCACCTTTCCCCCTCCCCCTGCGTCCAACTCCCAATCCATTCTCCCGAGGAGTCCTGGCATGCGCTCGCCCATTCTCTGCCTTCTCTCCGTGGCCCTTCTGGGCCCCGCTCTCGCCGCCCAATCCCCCACCCCCGAACCCCACACGCAGGCCGCCGTCATCGCCGACGACGACGGATGGGAAAACGCCGAGCTGTCCGGCAATACTGCCTACGTCGATGCCCTCCTGCTGCCGGAGTACCGTTCCATCAGCGCCGACGGATCTATCCACGACAAGGCGGCCATCCTCGCCAGCACCCGCAGCGCCTCCGCCGCCCGCACCGCCAAAATCAATGCGTGGATGGCCCAGCATCCGATGCTCAAGTCGGTCACCCTCGCCGGCGATACCGCCATCCTCACCTTCACCCTCGACAAACGCGACGCGCCCAAGCCGGTCCTCTCCAGCGACATCTTTGTCTATCAGGACGGACGCTGGCGGGCCCTTTACTCGCAACACAGCACAGCGGGATCATGAGCCGCGACGCCCCCGCCGCCGCGTCTGACGTTGGTCCAGGGACAATTAAGATGAAGGATTGAAGGCTATTCCATTGAAAATATAGGCGTTAACCTGGATGGATCGAGCCTCCTCGATCTCGCCAGGAAGCTGGCCCTCGCTCACGGCCCCTCGTCGTCATCGCCGGCCTCCGGAGGCGCGACGCTCACTATTTTCAGCCCGCTGGGATCCTGCACAAAGACGATATCCCGGTGCTCATCGCCCGCCCAGATTTGGAACGCCGTCGCAGGGTCGACCAGCCTCATCGACACCACTTTCGCCGGCTCGCCCGTGGCTTCGCTGGGCGCCGGCTTGGCAATGAAGTGCAGGGTTCCGAGCAGCAGGCTCACACCGGCAACCGCCTTCAGCAGGATCTCCGCCAGAGCCTTCGCGCCCTCGGCGCGCGCCTTGAAGGTCTCCGCGCTCGACTGTTTTGTCTCGGCCCTGGCTTTTTCGGTTTCGGCCTTCGCCCGCTCCGTCTCCGCCTTTGCCAGTTCCGTCTCGGCAATCAGCCTTTGCAATTCATAGTCGCAATGCAACTGCGTGGTGCCGCTTTCTTTTGCCTTCTCCTGCAGGGCGGCCGCGAGCACGATCGCCATAGCCTGCTTGCGCTCCTCAGCCTGCCGCGCCGTGTACCGGCGCTTCGTACGCAAGGTCGGACGCCAGCGCGAGGAACCGATCTCCAGGTCGGTTTGGCGAACGATGTCGCACCCAAACATACTGCAGAACTCCGTAAGCCGAACCATCAGCATCATCAGATAGTCGTTCGGGATCTCATCCGGCGACACGTCGATGTACAGATCGAACGGGACATAGCGGCACAGCGGCACTTCGGCCGGGTCGATTCCCAGCGACACCGCCATCGCCAGGCGGTCTCCCTCCGGAGCAGCCGGATTGATCTCGTAGGCCGATGGCAAGGGTGTGCTGAAAATGCCCTGCATACCCCGATAGGGGAATCCCACCTCCGGGTCGATGGGCCTCGTGTAAATGCGGCCCAGCGGATCCATCGGATCCAGAATCCCGCCCGACTCCAACGGCTCTCTCAGCATTCCTAAGTCCGCCTTTCACGCTGCAGATCGCCGGAAGAGCGCCGTGCCATCGCACCGCGGCCCACCCGTCTGCATACCAGCTGTCCCTGTGTGTCCGGAATTGTACGTCAGAAAAAAGCCGCGCAACAGCAAGCGGTCCGGATGCCCCCGCCGGCGCGATATTCGCACACGGGCGAATCCACCGGTCGCGGCTGACCGTCACGCAAGCTCGTAGCCACGCCGCGGACTGTCGATCGTTGCGGAAGCCTCCTCGCTTCGAGATGCGTGTCCGGGTGCTTCTTCCTTATCAGAATGTGCCTCTGCCCCTAATTGCTCTTTTTTTGTCAACCCCCGCACCTCTTCACCAAAGTAACCTCTCCTCATTCCACATAACTTACACGCCAAAGAGTCCCAACAAATTTGGCGTGGTTAGACGTCGAATTTGGTATTCTGAACTTATAAGGTGAAAAAAGAAAAAGGACCGCTCCGGCGGTCCTTTTTCTTTGCGCTATCCCGCAAATCCCGGGTGCCCCATTCCGCCTGCTTTTGGCGGGGTGGGGCCGTTTTTTGCCGTCATCGCGGAATCGAAATCTGGAGACTCACTCATGGACCCGCACGAAGCACCCGCCCCGAACTGCACCTGCATCCTCGACAACGGCCATCCCTGCCAGGCGCCTGCCCGCCGTGGACAACCCTTCTGCCGCCATCACGACCCGGAAGCCCTCAGGCTGCGCCGTCAGGCGGCCGCATCGGCCCACTCATCCGCCGCCCCCGCGCCTGCTTCCCCAATTTCTGTCGAGACCGACGAGCCGAATCCCTGGATGCTGCGCGCCTACTGGCGCATCCACCATCGGCTCATCCCCACCTACGGACCTGAAGACCTCGACGCCGCATTCGGCATGATCCTTGAAGCCCTCGCCGACCGCCAGATCGCGCCCCGCTCCGCTGGAAAGCTCATCCTCGCGATCCTCGACCGCCGCTGCCGGCTCGCCGAAGAGGCCCGGAACACCGCAATGCGCGCGCTCGCCGAACAAGCTCGCCGCACTGCGCCTTCGCCGGCGGCCTCATCCGCGCCCGCCGCCCTCGCGCCCAGGGCGGCCTCGGGCGTCTCCGTGGAGGCCCTCGGCTAAGTGCCTTGTTTTCGATGAGCGATCGTAAGAAAGCTGCGCCGGGCCAGATTGAAAGACCTCAATTTCTAACTCGTTTTCAGTTAGTTACTCGTCGAGGCCCTCAAACAAAGGTCGCAGTTAATACAAACCGTGGCACTTAGCGAAAGACTTACCCCCTGAAAATTTTTTTGAGGGATAAGCCCTCCTACCACTGCACCCCCGGATACAGGCTCGGAATCCGGTACGCCCGGTAGGAGTAGTTCTTGGGCTGAACCTGCATCGTCCAAACCGCTTGCGGAGTGGCTGAGTCCGTGACTTCATCCACCTCCGACGAGTCCGTGGAAAGTCCGCAGTTGTCGTATTCGATGTCGCCGTTGGCCAGCATCATCGCATCGCCGCCGAAGAAACTGTAGAGGCTGCTTGGCAGCTTCTGGTGAAACTGGATCGTCGCGGTCTTCGCCGACTCATCGATCTGGTACACCGGCACCGTCGAGTAGCACGCCGGATTGCCGTTCACGCCGCAGGTCTGAGCGTTGTTCGGATCGCCGCCCGGATACACCCGGTCGTCTCCGTTGTCGTAAACCACCAGTCCCAGAACCCCGGCGGTTTGCGTCGTGGTGAAGTTCATTCCGTGCTGGGCGTACTGCCAGTCCGTCGGATCGGTCCCGCCCACCAGCTTCAGGTCGCCGCCCGCGCCCAGGTGCCACAGGATGTCTCCGTTCCCCGCGCCGTCGGCGTAGTTCACCTTGACGATCCAGTTCTGGTGGCGGATGGAGACGACCAGATTGCCGTCCGTCGGCGAGTAGATCACCGCGTTCGTGTGGGTCCAGTCAGGAAAGTTCCAGGGATGCCGGTTCACGTCGAGGTGATCGAATTCGTTCCAGACCCAAACCGGATTGAGATTGGTATCGAGATCCACGATCACGTCGCCCAGAACCTGCGTCGGCGCCGTCTGCCCGCTCAGAACCACATTCTGGAGCAGAGTCGCGATCACGATCCAGTGCCCGTTCGGCAGAACCGTGATGTCGTGCGAGAACTGTTGCAGCGTGAGGTTGTACCCCTTGGCAGCGAGCGCCGCGTTCAGCTGCGTCATCGTGATCTGCTTGATCGTGTCGCCGGCCAGATCGAACTCGCGCGCCAGATTCTCGGCGCTGGCCGGCACCTGCTCGGTGATCGGCTTAATTGGCTCCGACGAAGGAGGTGCCACCACCCCGATGAAGTCGCCGTTCGGCAGCAGCTTCGGAGCCAGCCAGCTGCCCTGACTGATGTTGAACTGCGGATCGTAATAGCTCCAGATCACGTTGCCCTGCAGATCCGTTGCCGCGATCTGATTGCCGACTCCGATGGAGTTCACGATCTCAATGCCCGGCTGCGGCGTTTGCCCCGCTGCCGTTGTCGTCTTCACCACCGGCAGGTCAATGGCAGGGTAAGTCTTCGCATCGAAGGTGTGGTCCTGATCGTAAAACGTGCCGCCGTCGCTGTACGTCACCACGGCCTGCACGTGATACGTCGTGTTGGCGATCATTCCGGCAACGAAGATACCCACCGCCCCGCCACCCTCGGGGATATCCCTCGTCCAGGTTTGCCGTCCGTAACTGAGGGTTGGGCCGAACCGCACCATCACCGACGCTGCCCGCGGCACGTACACCGTATACAGAGCCACTTGCGGATTCGCCGTCGCCGACAGTTGCGTCATGATGCCGGAGCCGCCGCCGCACCCTGCGGCAAAAACGATCGTGAAGATGCCCGAGGCGAGGCATGCGAGCCCGCGCAGAAACCCGAAGCGCGCCCCGCGCCGCGGCGCCGCATGGCTGGTTTCGCCCTTTTGCCTTGCACTTTGGCTCAGAGACCAATTGCGTGGATCGACGACTGGCCAACGGCTGCTTTCGCAGGAGGAGGTTGCAACAGAGGGGAGTTGAGGCATCGAACAGCTTTCCTTTTGAACAAAATGGCACTTGCAGGGGGCGCGAGCGTTCATCCGTCTGTCGGGGGAAACCCCGGCGCCATCCTCCGCAAAATACACGAAGACCCCAAATCGATCAGTTCAACAGGAAATCAGAGAGAGTCGCTGCACTGACGAGAATGACTGGACGAAAGTTTACAGGGGATCGAACCACCCGCGGAAAAAATCATAGTCGGGGGATTGCGGTTTCGGGTACGCATGCAGCCCGGCGATAAGATCATCGGCCGAATGTCCCGCTGGCGCCGATAGATGAACGCTTAATATCGCGCCGACTATTAACGACTCTTGACAATTCTCCACCGCAGACCTAAGAATGTTGGACGCGTGATAACGCTTACTCGCGGCCGCTGTCAGGCGAGCCGGCCGGGCAGCCAGGCCACGGAACTCTAAGGCATCATCAAAACACGCGCGCTCCCAGGTTTGCGCAGGAGGTAAGGTATGAAGCGGGAAATCGATGGCTGGGCCCTTCTTTTGCAATCGGCAGGTAAACGTATACTGCCCCTCCTCCTCTTCCTCGCCCTCCCCGCGCTGGCCCTCGCTCAGCTCGACCAGGGAGCCATCACCGGCGTCGTCACCGATCCCAGCGGCGCCGTCGTGCCCCATGCTCAGGTCACGCTGCGGAATCCGGATACCGGTCTCACCCTGCAAACCCAGTCCGACGGCAGCGGCGTCTACACCTTTCAGCCCATCAAGATTGGCCACTACAGTGTCACCGTTGCGGCGCAGGGTTTCGCGACCTCCACCCGCAACGGCCTCGATCTGCATGCCGCCGAGAACCTGCTCGCGAACATCAGGCTCCAGGTAGGCCAGGCCAGCGAGAACGTTCAGGTAAACGCCAGCGCTGTGCCCCTGCTGCAGACTCAGGACGCTTCCGCGGGCGACACCATGACCCAGCGGCAGATCAACGACATCCCCCTGAACCAGCGCAACTACGTCTTCATCGCGCAGCTCGTGGCCGGCGTCAACAACTCCAACGGCTCGCGCGGCGAAGGCAATGGCGACTTCATCGCCAACGGCGAGCGCGCCACCGAAAACAACTTCATCCTCGACGGCGTCGACAACAACTCCAACTCCATCGACTTCCTCAACGGAGCGAGCTACAACGTGAAACCGCCGCCGGACGCGCTCCAGGAGTTCAGCGTGGAAACCGCGGACTCCAGCGCGCAGTTCGGACATTCGGCCGGCGCCGTGGTCAACGCGGAAATCAAGTCGGGCACCAACCATGTTCACGGCGATGCGTGGGAATACATCCGCAACAACGATCTCGGCGAGGCCACGCCGACCGAATGGGCCTCCGGCGTGACCCATCCGACCACCGTGGAGCCCTACCACCAGAATCAGTTCGGCGGCACCGTTGGCGGCCCGATCGTCAGAAACAAGCTCTTCTACTTTGGCGATTACGAAGGCAACCGGATCATCGAGGACTTCCCTGAGATCACCAGCACACCCACGGCGCTCATGCACAGCCAGCCCGGAAACTTCAGCGAGCTGCTGCAGCCCGCGCTCACCGGCGCAACCGCGCCGTGGATCGTTTACGAACCCAACACCGACGGCGGGCCCGGTGGAACGAGCTATCTGGGCTCGGCCTGCGGCAACCCGAAGAACGTGATGTGCCCCTCGGAAATCAATCCCATCGCGGAGAAGCTGTTCCTCGCAGCTTATCCGCTTCCGAATACTGGCCCGGTGGGACAGACCTACAACAACTACTCATGGAACCAGGCCATCAGCGACAATACGAATCAATTTGACGTGCGCGTGGACTACGATCTCAGCGCGAAAGATCAGATCTTCGGGCGCGTGAGCTGGTCCCATGAAAACCGCTACGTGGCTGCGCCGCTCGGCCCGGTCTTCGACGGCGGCGGCACCGATAACGACGGCACCTTCCTCAACTACGCGAAGAACGCGGTGTTCAGCTGGAATCACGTGTTTTCGCCGAACTTCATCAATCAGGCTCGCTTCGCCTACAACTGGGGCAGCTATGCGTGGTATCAGCAGAGTTACAACAATGGCGGGCTCGACGCTGCGTATGGATTGGGCGGGCTGGCGCCGTATTCGGCTTCGCTCGGCAATGGCGGATTGCCGCAGATTTGGGTGAACGAATTCCCCGAGATCGGTCCGCCGCTCTTCCAGCCCTCACCGGAGGGCCAGAACGTCTACCAGATCATTGACGACGCGACGCGGATCATCGGCAACCACTCCATCAAGTTCGGCGTGGACTTCCAGAACGTGCGCTACTCCGTCTATCAGCCGACCTTCGGCAAGGGCGCCTATAACTATGGCGGCCAGATGACCGGCCTGGCCGGAAGCACCTATCCCTCGGGCTATGGGCTGGCGGACTTCTTCGCCAATCAGATGGATTACACCTATGTCTCCGCTCCCACCCCCACCAACAACGGGCACTGGTACCGCGGAGCGTATTTGCAGGACACATGGAAAGCAAAGCGGCGACTCACCGTCGACCTCGGCGTGCGCTACGACTACTTCTCTGCCCCGGTCGAACGGCAGGATCATCAGGCCGAGTTCTATCCCACCAGCCCCATCAGCGGGCCGGGTGCATCCGGCGTATATCTCTTCCCCAAGTCGCAGCAGAACGTGCCGCTCAGCTCGCTCTATACGAATGAGCTGACCGCCGACAACATCTCGCTCGCGTACACCGGCAATCGCGGCCTGCTGCACCCGCAGCATATGAATTTCTCTCCGCGCATCGGCGTCACCTGGCAGTCGTCTGACCGCCTGGTCTGGCGGACGGGCTTCGGCATGTATTATTCGGGGCTCGAGAACCTCGGGAACTATGTGAACCTCGGCGCCAATTATCCCTACGACGTTGAGCAGGAGTGGTACATCACCGGCTGCGGCGTCGGCAACTGCAACTCCGATGGCATCGGGCTGGCCACCGGACCCGCCGCGGGATCTTCGGCGCTGACCGCTCCCACCCTCACCGGCTGGGACTATAACCCGAAGACCTCGTACTCCTTGAACCAGAATCTCTCGGCGCAATATGCCATCACCAACAACACCAGCTTTACGCTGGCGTATGTGGGCAGCGAGTCGCGCCATCTCTCCGACGTGGTGTGGCCCGATGGCTGGACCGCGCTGGAGCCGCCCGGCGTGAGCGGCCAATCCACGGAACCCTATCCCGCGTTCAACGGCAACATCCACATGCTCTGCTTCTGCGCCATGGGCAATTACAACTCGCTCCAGGCCACGCTGCAGCGCAATTTTGCCAACGGGCTGAGCTACCTTGCGTCGTACACCTGGGCGCACAGTCTTGACGATGCCCGCGAGCCGCTGCCCAGCAACAACGACGGCGGCGACCGCATGTACCCCGTCTATGGTGTGCGCATCGACTATGGCAACTCGCCCTTCAACGTGCCGCAGCACTTCTCCTTCACCGGAACTTACGAGCTTCCCTTCGGGGTAGGCCGGCGCTATCTGAATCATCGTGGCGTTGCGGACTCCGTCGCGGGCGGATGGAACGCGACCATGCTGTTCCGCACCCAGCAGGGATTCCCGTTCACCGTGTCCTCCAACACCGCCACCGTGAACGGCGCGGCCGCATACCCGTATCGCATTGCCGATCCATTCAAGGGCGGAGGCACACCGCCTCCCAGCAATCCCGACATCTCCTGCCCCGCGCAGGTCAAGACGCGCGCGAACTGGTATAACCCCTGCGCGTTCGCCGATCCGCCGCTGGCCAGCTCGGTCACGGCTCCCATCACCGGCGCGGCCAACATTCTCCCCTATCTGGGCAGCCCTCGGTCGCAGATCTCGGCGCCAGGCTACGAGCGTATCGACATGACCGTGACGAAGAACTTCGCTACATTCGAAGGGCAGTACTTCCAGTTCCGCGCTGATGTATTCAACCTGTTCAACACGCCGACCTGGGGCGTTCCCTCCAACACGTCCACTTCGAGCCTGGGCGGACTGATTACCGGGAACCAGTTCCTGGGCAATTACACCCCCGACCCCAGGTTCTTCCAGCTGGCCGGTAAGTACTACTTTTAGGAGGGATGAGCAGGAAAAACGAAGGGCGGCCGAATCTGGCCGCCCTTCCCTTTGATGATCGCAGCAACCGAATCGCGTAGCTGCTCCTCGCACCGCGATCACGAAGGATCGTAGTTCAGGTTCGGCGCCAGCCAGCGCTCCACCTCGCCGACCGTCATGCCCTTGCGCGCGGCATAGTCGGCCACCTGGTCGCGGCCGATCTTGCCCACCGCGAAGTAGCGCGACTGCGGATGCGCGAAGTAAAAGCCGCTCACGCTCGATCCGGGCCACATCGCGAACGACTCGGTGAGCCGGATGCCGGTCTTCGCCTCCACATCGAGCAGCCGCCACAGCGTGGCCTTCTCGGTGTGCTCGGGGCAGGCAGGATAGCCCGGCGCCGGGCGAATGCCGCGGTACTTCTCGTCGATCAGTTCGTTCCGGCTCAGGCGCTCATCGGCCCCGTAGCCCCACTCCCTGCGGACTCGCTGGTGCAGGTACTCCGCGAAGGCTTCCGCCAGACGATCGGCGAGCGCTTCGGCCATGATCGCGTTGTAGTCGTCGTGCTCGGCCTTGAACTGCTGCACGAGTTTGTCCAAACCCACGCCCGCGGTCACGGCGAAGGCGCCGATGTGGTCAGCCAGGCCCGTCTCGCGCGGCGCCACGAAGTCAGCCAGCGATCGGCACGGCTCTGAGCCTTCACGATTCGCCTGCTGGCGCAGAAAGTGAACTCGGTCGAGCACAGCGTTGCGCGACGAATCCGCGTACAGCTCGATATCGTCACCCGTTGCGCTGGCCGGGAACAACCCATACACGGCGCGTGCCGTGAGCGATTTGCGCTCGACGATGCAGTCCAGCAGCCTGTTGGCCTCGTCGAAGAGCTGCCGCGCCTGGGCGCCCTGCTTCTCGTCGTCGAAGATGCGCGGATACACTCCCTTCAGTTCCCAGGTGTGGAACAGCGGGCTCCAGTCGATGTACTCGCGCAGCGTGGCGAGCGGAAAGTTGTCGAGCACGCGCACGCCGGTGAACTCCGGCGCCGGAATATCTTCACCCCGCCATTCGATCGGAGTATGCCGCATGCGCGCTTCGGCCAGCGGCACGATGGGCTGCTGCGGAGCCGCGTAGGCCTTGCGCACCGCGGCGTAGTCGACGCGCAGCTGCGTAACGAACCCGGCCTTGTTCTCGTCGCTGAGCAGGCTGGTGGCCACCGGGACAGCCCGGCTTGCGTCGGCTACGTGGATAACCGGCTCACTGTAGTGCGGCGCGATCTTGATGGCGGTGTGGGCGCGGCTGGTCGTGGCCCCGCCAATCAGCAGGGGCAGCTTGAATTCGAGCCGTTCCATTTCGCGCGCGACATGTACCATTTCGTCGAGCGATGGGGTGATGAGGCCGCTGAGCCCGATGATGTCGGCGTTGACTTCGCGGGCACGCGCCAGGATCTTCT
>Ga0335075_10008942_pt1 | contig 15321 bp, 12 predicted proteins | sample Lox_Sample_24_FD_206723 | JGI IMG/M metagenome (GOLD analysis project Ga0335075, IMG submission 206723) | Soil microbial communities from Loxahatchee National Wildlife Refuge, Florida, United States - Lox_Sample_2.4 | ecosystem: Environmental > Terrestrial > Soil > Wetlands | place: USA... | reverse complement strand
AACCATAGAGTTGACCTGCGGGAATGCCCCGCACCCACACATGCCAGATGTCGCCTGTCCGGTTACGCACCGGATCCAGGTCAATGACTCTGCGCGGAGAAGAATCGTCAGAATGTTGGTATAGCTCCAGGCGAACACCGGTTGCGTGACGACTGAACAAAACAAAATTGACTCCACTACCCAGTTTGTGGGCGCCCCCAATCGGGACGGGATTTCCTGCCTGAACTTCATCTTTCCCAGACGCTGCTGCGAAAACGGTCGCCAGCTTCCGCTCCGCTGATTCAGTTATTGCCATCGCTTTCCACCCTGACGCGTCATCTCCCAGAAGTTTCGCTCCGCAGATCCCCTTGAGGCCGTGGGGCTACTTATACTGACAGATCCTCAGCTTTCCTGATGATCCCCTGAAATGGCCAGCAGTTGCTATCCGGCTCACTGAATATGGCATAACACTGCTCCATTGATTCCTGCTTCGTTTAGTGAATCTTCAAACAAAACTCTGTGAACGAGCGGAGTTGAACCCCGCAACTCTGACGCCGCGAACTTGGCTGATGCGGACATTTCAATGCCGTTTCTCTCAAAGATCCAGCGCGATACCCGCATTGGGTTGAGAACAGCATATGAGCAAGTTCCCGGCAACGGGCTTCTCCAGCGGCTCTGGGTTATACATAATCGATCCGTCAATCAGACCAGTCATGCAGGTATGACAGACTCCAATTCGGCACGACCATCTGACCGGAATGTCGCACGCTTCCGCCAGTTCAAGCAAGCTCCTGAATTTCGGATCCCAGGCGGCGGTAATCCCGCTACGCGCAAATGAGACTGGCGGTCCAGACCCAGGCGGCCCTGGTGGCAAGTGAGGAGTGTAAACAACCTGTGCCATACCAGGGGTAACGGCCTCGAGAGAACCAAAGATTTCAGTGTGCACATTCCCAGCGAGCACTCCCCAGTTTCGCAGCCCATCGCTCATACTTTGCGAGAACGAAGATGGGCCGCACAGATAGAAGTCGCTAGCCTGTGACACGCCGATTCTCTCTAGCAAAGCTGTGTCAATGTGCCCGGGAGCATCGAAGTCTGCCCCTAGCTGGTCAGCTGCAGCGGGCCTGCTATACACGACGTATCCTCGTCCGCGAGAAAGCTGTTTTAGTAGCGACCGCGATTCTTCCGCGAATGGATGTTCGACGCGATTGCGCGCTCCATAGACCCACCATATCTCTCGTCGTGATTTTTCAGCAGCGAGTGCGTGCAACATCGACATCACGGGCGCCGCACCAACCCCAGCACTCAGCAGAACCACAGGATTCTGGCCGGAACGCAGAGTAAAGCTTCCTCGCGGTGCACTCACGTCCAATACATCGCCTTCGTGCGCACGGTTGCACAGAAACGAACTCCCAATCCCATTCAATTCGTTTTTGACGCTGATGCGGAAATAGTCAGCTACCGGCAGATCAGACAGCGAATAGCTGCGGAGAACTGGCGGTTTGTCCGGGTCGAGATACAAGCGCAAAACAACAAATTGACCCGCCTGGAAAACGGAGAGAGGTTGTCCATCGATTGGCTTCAGAATGAAGGAAGTTACGCTATCGCTTTCCTTATGGATATTCGCAACCCGCATCTGTCGAAATCCGGGCCATGCTGGCGGTTGTTCTTCGTTGGCGAGTCCCGGATTCCCCACCGCCGTTTTGGAGCTCAAGTTCTGCTGGAGCATTGCCTGCAAAGAACTCTGCCAACCCTTGCTAAGTGCAGGAATCCGCAGCGCCCGCTGCAGTTGCTCGCTGGTATGTCCTGGCAAATACAGGAGAGCGTCAACCTCGGCAACAGTGACTCGCTCGGGACCGTCGGTAATTTTTACAATGTCGTCGTTTGCGCCTACTTCTCCCTCCTGCAAAACGCGAAAGTAAAAACCTGGTCTGTGATGCGATACGAGCAGGGCCGGCATCCGAGGTTCATTCATGCGGATGCCGACGCGATAGCACGTTACGCGTGGTTGCGTTACTTCAAATTCAGACCCACCGATGCGATATCGATCACCGATGCAAACCTCGTTATCAGCAAGCCCCTCGACAGTGAAGTTTTCTCCGAACTGGCCGAAGGTGAAATCGCTCCGGCCCAGAAAGCGCTCCCAATAATGATAAGAATCCATCTGATAGACAAAAACGGCGCGCTGTTCCCCTCCGTGACCCGCCAGATCGGCTTGCGCATCGCCATCAATATTCAGTTTGCGCACCATTCGCCGTCCATCCACTGGAGTTTTCCAGACTGACGTTCGGACGGTTTTTCCGTTCCATGTCACGTCGCGTGGAAAACCGACATTTACTGAAAGCAAGCGAGCCATGCGTCCCTCGTCGAATTCAAGCATGTGGTTAGCATCCATCTATCTAGATGCACCGGGGGCAGCTTTGGCCTAACCAATATTCAGGAGGCCGGCGTCGATTTCCTTCTTAAGCGAACCTGGCTTCTAGAGCCACATCCATTCACATGCGCAAGTCAGCGGAAAGGAATCGCAGAATTAGGCGAATTCGAGGGACCCATCAAATCCGGATGACGGTCGTCTTCAAGATTCTTTTGGCACTAATGACTGCATATTCCGGATTTTGCCTATGGTTAAGCAACACCACGAATGTATCGCCGTGTTATCGGCTAAGCAGTCGGCTCATTTAAAGGAATTCCAACCCAACGGACAGATAGACGTCACGAAAGATGCAAGGTTCAAGATTGCCAACCTCCCCCCAGCGCACTGTATAGCTGAACGAGAGCAAGGTCCTCACCCTCCTGCGCATTCACCAGGTTCAGTTGAGCCGCGAAGAGATCGGAATCTGTGGTAAGCACTTCGAGATAGCTGGTAGATCCTCCCTGGTATCGAAGGCGTGCCAGACGCGTCGCATCTGTTGCAGCTTCGACCAGTTTTTCCTGCTGTTCACGATAAGCTCGCTGCTTGTTCAGAGCGATCAGGGCGTTAGACACATCGCGGAACGCGCCCGCAATGGTCTTCTGATAATTCAGCACCATCTCTTCCTTGGTGTGCTGGGAAAGCTCCAGTTGGCCGCGCAGCTTGCCCCCTTCAAACAGAGGTTGCGTCAGTGTGCCGAGGCCGTAGATGGTCTTTCCCGCAGGATCGAAGATGCTTGAAAGGGTGTCGCCGCCCACTCCCGCCGAGCCGCTGATCGATAAGTTGGGAAAGAACTGTGCGCGCGCGACGCCAATTTGCGCATTTGCGGCAATTAGAATTGCTTCTGCCTGCTCAATATCTGGCCGCCGTTCAAGAAGCTGCGACGGGATGCCGGTGGGAAGATTCTGGGGCGGAGGGGCCAGCGCATTCGGGTCCGTATGAACGATTGGGCCAGGGTTCTCTCCGAGCAGCAGCGCGATTGCGTTCTCCTGTTGTTGAATCTGCTCTTCGATCTGGGGCACCTCTGAAGTTGCTGTGTACAGCAGTTGCTCCGCCTGGCGCACGTCGGATAAAGGTGCTGAGCCTCCGCTTTCCAGCGTTTTGGTCAGGGCCAGGGAAGTTCTCCGAGCCTTGATCGTTTCCCTCGTGATCTCGAGCTGGGAATCGAGAGCGCGGAGCTGTAAATACGCTGTCGCGACCTGCTCCACAAGCGTCAGACGAACTGCTCGCTGGGCCCAGACCTGCGCCAGCAACTGGGCGCGGGCCGCTTCGGTCTGCCTGCGGTACAGACCCCAGAAATCCGGTGTCCACGATCCTGAAACATCGAGCGATCCTTCCACCAGCGGGCTGGGAATCTGCGTTCCAAGAGAAGAAGGCAGCGTAGCGCCGATGCCGCTTCCGCCGACGGTGAAGCTTGGGAACTCCTGTGAGCGGGTGATCTTGACCTGCGCCTGCTGCTCCAGAATGCGTTGGGCTGCGATGCGAACGTCATAATTGTTGGCAAGAGCTTTACGAATCAGCGCCTGGAGCTCCGGCTCGCGGTAGACGGCAGCCCATTGCTCATCGCCGAGCGACTCTTTGGTGTCGCTTGCGACGGCTGCATTATCCGCTCCGCGAAAAGCCGGCGGCGCCGGGTAATTCGGTCGAACATACTTCGGCCCCACGGTGCACCCGGCCAGCCAGCTGATGGTTCCGGCGAGAAGGCTCAGACGAAAGAGTTGAGGAAGACGCGTCATGCCTGACCACCGTCCGTCCGCGCGTGCGCGACGACTGCGCCGGTTTGCACTTCGGGTGGTGCTCCCGGACCGCAGATCGAATCCATCGTCGTCCCTTTGCCGCCGCGTACAAAGCGGTGCGAGAGAAACTCGACTACCGCAAAAGTGACAGGAATGAAAATCAGTCCGAGGATGGTGGAAAGTGTCATACCGCCCACAACAACAGTGCCCAGGATTTGTCGGGAGGCAGCACCTGATCCGGTGGCAACCCACAACGGCAGGCACCCGACGATGAATGCCAGGGCCGTCATCACGATTGGACGAAAACGCAAGCGGGCAGCGTTCAGCGCGGCATCGCAGATGCTTTGCCCCCGTTCGTAGTTCAATTTGGCGAACTCGACGATGAGGATGGCGTTCTTGGCGGAGAGGCCGATGAGCATGACCAGACCAATGGTTGCGAAAATGTCGTTTTCAAAATGCCGGGCGTGCAAAGCGAGATATGCGCCCAAAATGGCGACGGGTGTGCTGAGCAGAACGCTGAATGGCAATGTCCAGCTCTCATACAACGCAGCCAGGATAAGAAAGACGAAGACCAGTGAAAGTCCGAACACGGCCCACGATGGGACACCCTTCTCGGCCTGCTGCTCCTGGAACGACATGCCGGAGTAGTCGAAGCCGGCTCCCGGCGGCATGGTCTGTTTGAAGACTTCTTCCAGCGCCTTTCTTACCTGGCCGGAACTATATCCCGGCGCGCCCGTGATGTTCAGCTGCGCGGCATTGTATTCGTTGAATCGGTAGATAAACTCCGGACCTGTGGTTCGCCTCACGGTAACCAGCGAGCTGAGCGGCACCTGGCTGCCGTTGGCGCTGCGCACGTAGAACTGGTCGATGTTCGCGATGTTGGTGCGCGACGTGCCTTCGGCCTCGACGTAGGTCTGCCACTGACGTCCGAAGCGATTGAAGTAGTTCACTAGATAACCGCCCATAAAGGTTTGCATCGTGGTGTAGACGCTATCGAGGCTAACCTGCTGTTCGAGAGCCTTTTCTTTGTCGACATCGGCGTAGAGCTGCGGCACGGCCGGCTGATAGGACGGGATGGCGGCCGCGATCTCAGGACGTTTGGAAAGAGCCGCGAGAAAGGTGAAGACGTTTTTGGTCAGGGTTGCAGGATCGTCTGAACCGGAGCGATCTTCGAGGATCATGGTGACGCCACCCGAAGTGCCGATACCCGGAATGGAAGGTGGTGGAAACGCGAAGGCGATGCCGTCCGGATCGGCGGCAAGCTGCCGCTGCAAATGACTCTGGATATAAGCGAGCTGCTCTTCTTTGCTCTTGCGGACAGCCCATGGCTTGAGGTTTACGAAGAAGAAGCCCGAGTTGGTGCTCTGCACCTGCGTGAGGAGCGAAAAGTCGTTCACCGCGATCACGCCCTCAACACCGGGGGTCTTGAGCAGGGCGGCGGTGATTTTTTGTTCAGCGGCGTCGGTGCGCTGTGCCGAGGCGCTGTCAGGAAGCTGCAAGGCGAGAAACATGTAGCCCTGATCTTCGGTGGGAATAAATCCTGAGGGAAGACTGCTGCCCATGTACACGGCAGCTGCGCCGACGAGGATCAGGCCGAGCATGGCGAAGGCGGACTTGTGAATGAGAACTCCGGAGGCGTGAACAAATCCATCGGTGGTGCGCCGGAAAAACCGATTGAATAATCCAAATCCTTTGTCGAGCAGACTCTGCTTTCTGCCCTTCTCCCTGGGCTTCAAAAGAAGCGCAGAGAGCGCCGGTGAAAGCGTGAGTGCGTTGAACGCCGAGATCAACACGGAGATCGCAATCGTAACTGCGAACTGCTGATACAAGCGTCCGGTGATGCCGGGAATCGCCGCAGTCGGAATGAAGACCGCCGCCAGAATCAGTGCGATCGCGACGACCGGACCACCCACCTCTTCCATTGCCTTTTCGCTCGCCGACTTCGGATCCATGCCCTCTTCGATATGGTGCTCGACGGCCTCGACGACGATGATTGCGTCATCAACGACCAGACCAATCGCCAGCACTAATCCGAAGAGCGAAAGTGTGTTGATGGAAAAGCCGAGCGCCGGAAAGATGATGAATGTTCCTATCAGCGAAACAGGAACAGCCAGCAGTGGAATGAGAGTGGCGCGCCAGCCCTGCAGAAAGATGAATACGACAATCACAACCAGGCCAAGCGCTTCAAAGAGCGTCAGCATGATCTCGTGGATACCCGACGTAACTGCCTTGGTGGTGTCGAGCGGAACGCTGTAGGTGATGCTCGGCGGGAAGGTGGCGGAAAGCTCCTTCATGCGTTGCCGCACGGCCTTCGCAGTCTCGACTGCGTTTGAGCCTGGCAATTGGTAAATCGCCATAACCCCTGCGGGCGCTTGGTTGTACCTGGCGGAGATACCGTACGACTGAGCTCCAAGCTCGACCCGAGCCACGTCGCGAAGGTGAAGCACGGAGCCATCGGGATTGGCGCGCAGGATGATGTTTCCGAACTGTTCAGGCGTGACGAGACGTCCTTGCGTCCGGACCGTGTACGTAAACTGCTGCCCTTTCGGAATCGGTTCGCCGCCGATCTGGCCCGCCGGGTGGACATCGTTTTGCGTCTGTATCGCTGAAATCACGTCCGTTGCCGTGACCCCTAGCTTGGCAAGCTTATCGGGGTCTACCCAGATGCGAAGCGCGTACTGTCCCCCAAAGACCTGCACGCGCGAAACGCCATATACGCGCGCGAGCTGGTCTTGAAGATTGATGACAGCGTAGTTGGTAAGAAAATTCTGGCTCAACTTGCCGCCAGGTGAATTGAGCGCGATCAACATCAGCGGCGACGTCAGTGCCTTCTGCACTGTAAGGCCGGCCGTCGTCACTTCTGCCGGCAGTTGAGACTGCGCCTGATCGACGCGCAACTGGGCCAGAACCTGGTCGATGTTGGGATCGGTCTTGACGTCAAAATCTACAAAGAGCTGCACCACGCCGTTGTTGGCGCTGACAGAATCCATGTAGATCATGTTGTCCACGCCGTTCATCTGCTGCTCAAGCGGAGTGGAAACCGCCTGGCTCACGGTCTTGGCGTCCGCGCCGGGATAGGTTGCGGTCACCAGGATTTCCGGCGGAACAATATCGGGGTACTGCGAAATCGGCAGCGTAAACAACGAGACGATGCCAACCACAACAGTAATGATGGCGATGACAATCGCAACAATCGGCCTGCGGATGAAGAACTTCGACATCATTTAGTTTCCCGCCGGTTGATTTAGCCGAGTAGCCGCGGCCACCTGAAAGGTCGTGAGCCGCGGATCGACCGGTGCGCCTTCGCGGAGCTTCTGAAGATTGTCGGTAATCACAAGGGATCCGCCGGCAAGTCCGCTTTTGACTACCGCACTATTGCCGTACTGGGGGCCGAGCGTCACGTTGTTCGTGTGGACCGTATTGTCTTTGCCAACTGTGTAGACCTGCTCCTGCCCTTGAAACTCTGTGATCGCTTCCTGCGGTACTAGAACCGCATTGTGCAAAACTCCGGTCTCTGCTTTAACCCGGCCGAACTGCCCTGGACGAAGCACGTTGCCCGGATTCGGAAAAGCGGCAGCGATTCGAATCGCTCCGGTCTGCGTGTTCAACTGCCGATCTACGAAAACCACGTGGCCCTTGTAGGGATAGACTTCGCCATTTGAAAGAGTCAGCGTCAGGGGAAGCTTCGATGCTCCATGAAGCAGATCGGCGCCGCTCCCATCCGCGCGCATTGTCAATGCAAGATACTCGCTGTCGCTGATGGAAAAATAGACCTTGATTGGGTTGAGCTGGGAAACCGAGGTCAACACGGACTGGGTATTCACAAGGTTGCCCACCTGAGTTGTCGCCTGTCCTGCAACACCGGTGATCAGCGATCGCACTTTGGTGAATCCGAGATTGAGGTTCGCCGTCGTCACGGCTGCCTCCGCCGTCTCCACCGTTGCTTTCGCCTGAGCCTCCTGCTGGATATCGTTGTCGAGCTGGCTCCGTGCAATCGCATGAGCCTCGGCCAGAGGCGTGTCGCGCTTCACATTGATTTGTGCGAGCGCCAGCTCCGCCTGCGCCTGTCCAAGCTGGCCCTGTGCCTGTTCAAGCGCCGCCTCAAACGGGCGCGGATCGATCTCGAACAGGACCTGACCTTTTTCCACCTGCGAGCCTTCGCGATAATCCTGGCGGATCAGGTAGCCGTTCGCCTGTGGTTGGATCTGAGCGTTAACATAGCCGTCGAGTGTGCCCACCCATTCGCCCGTCAGCGGCACATTGCTCGACTCTACCTTCACCACACTCACTTTCATTGCGGGGCGAGGGTGGGGAGATGAAGCACTTACACTCTTGCCGCACCCAGCGAGGAGTCCGGCGCCAACAGCCAACAATCCCACCGGGATAGTAGCCACTATGGCGGTCTTCAGTAAATTCGCCAACGCCTTTGGCTTAAGAGACGCATTCATACTCATTCTCCAATCAAGCTTGATACTTTCTCTCAGTTAGGTTCTCTGTTTGGGAGCGTTCGCGCCGTGAGAACACGTATGCATGTTGAAGCTTGGATGAAGGGATAGAGACGATGGATTCAGAAAGTCAGCTCCGCAATAACATCGCGCTGCATCCAGCAATTTTTCTTTGAAATTGAAGAAACAGAAGTTCCGCTCGGAGCGGATTTCCCTTGATCTAGCAGCGTGTCAACTTCGTGGAAAAGCGAAGCCGTGTCGATCAGGGGATTCGTCAAAAAGCTTTTAGGTCTCACTTCGGCAAACGCTTCTATCGCCGATCAGAGCATAAATCCCGAATCGAACCGGGAGACTTGGCCCAATTGAACCAAGCGCGTTATTCGAAAGCATGCGGCCCACGCGTTTACGTTTGATTCCACAATTACTGCAATCAATGGGCTCTGCTTACAGCCATGGTGAATCACTGCGCGGTGGACTAGCCTCAGTGACCCGCTCACAGATATGTTGGAAAGGCGCTGCCGAACATCGGAGCTTTACTTTTGGATTGGTCCTCGGTTGCTTCGTCCTGAATTACGTCCCAGTGCTCAACGAGAATGCCATTCTGAACTCGCAAAATGTCGGTGGCGATCCAGTTCACAGGCAAGCCGAAATTGCTGAAGCGACCATGCACAATCACCCATTCGTCCTCGGCAAGGATCAGTCCTGACTCATACTTGAGCGTCGGCGGTGTATTGCGGATGAGATTGAACAGGCCGTCACGTCAGGGCTCGATATGGGCGCTGTGCTGGATGTAGTGGGGCGACCAGTACTTCTCGGCTGCGACGTAATCTCGCTTGTTGAAAAGCGTATCAAATGCTTCAAGCACCAGCTTCTTGTTGCGCTCCTGCACTGACTCGGTTGCCATTTTGTGTTTTCCTTTCTCACGGGAAATCCGCGTCACAGTTTCGATCCGCCGGGAGTGTTCGCGCCGGCGATCCAGCGTGCGCCATCAGAAGCCAAGAACGCGATGACATTAGGCACGCCTTCGGGTTTGCCGATACGTTTGAGCGGCTGCATATTGAGTGCGAGATTGCGGCCCGCCTCAGGTTTGGTGAAATTCGACATGTCGGTCTCAATCACGCCTGGAGTAACGGCGTTCACGCGAATGCCGTGCATACCGAGTTGCGTGCCCAAGTGCCTCACCCGCGTGCCCAGTGCGCCTCTGGTTGCGGCGTAGGCTGGGACCAAAGGCGTGATCTGCTGCGCAACCATCCCGCCGATGGAGAAGCCGAATAGATCGATCTTTCTCAGTCCCAGAGCATCGACGAACGCCTCGGCATTCTTCGCCATACCCGCAAACGTCGTCGGAACCTCTCCGCTGGGGGCTGGCGGTGCCAGCATTGTTGAAGAGGATGATCTCTCGCTCAGCGGCGAGCCCATCGAACACTGCCGGATCCCAGAAGCGATTTGACAGACTCGTTGTGCTGACCATCCGGTGTTCGGTCGGTATCTCATTGAAAATCGACTCGGCCGCCTAGTCAACTAAATTCTTCTATCAAATGAACGATCCACGAATCTCGGCGAAGTTCATGCTTGTGATCGAGAAAGGACGGGGGCTGTCCTTTCAAGAAGTGTCTCGACCGGCATTCTATGTGATTTCCATTTACACGTTTGCCGCTAATCGCAAGCAAGCGGGTCGGGTAACACGGATAGCACATTGAGCAGGAGTTCCGCATCGCCTGCCTAAGTAATTAGCAATCGCGCTTGATTCCAGCCAGAACGCCTACGTGGCCGGTCAGTACGACAGTGCCAGCAGCTTTCCGGTAACGCCAGGTGCATATATGTCTACATCCAGCTGCGGCGCTTATTGATCCCAATGTGGCGGGAGCCACACTATGCCTGGGGAATGCGGCGGGGCAGGGATTGGCATTTGACAATCTGATGCCGCAAACGACCTTGACCGATAATATTCAAGTAAGCGACTGTGGAAACGCAACCCTGACGTTCACTTCAATTAGTTCCAGCAACTCTGCATTCAGTGTCCCATCGGGAATAACGGCTGCACCGGATCGATCGCTGCGGGAAGTTCTTGCACTTTTTGCGTTGAATTTGCGCCCACAGCGGTACAGACATATACAGGACAGCTAACGCTCACTTCCAACGCCTCGGTTGCCGTCACCTCGATTCCACTCAGCGGCGCTGGCGCAGATCCAGTCGCATCCTTCAGTTCGGGTGGTGTCAATCCTGCGATCGTGTTCCAGCCAATGCTGGTGGGATAAACTAGTCCATCGGCAATAGCACAGCTCTTCACCCATGCGAGTACGGTTCCTCGTTCCCTCCCTGGCCCTACTCGTCAGTGGAGCAGCCCCCGACCGCCCCCAGTAATGCCAGCGCAGAGTATGCCCGTGCGGCCAGCCCCAACCAGCAAACGACTTCAGTTTGGCGCATCGCAGCCAAGGCACTTGCCACAAAAGCAACCCTGCATAATCCTTCAACTTCGCTGCATAATCCTTCAACTATTCCGTATAATCCTTCAACTTTTCCCCCCGCAAGCCAGGATTCAAAGCCCTCCACGCCGCCAGCCCATCGCCGCAAAGATCGGATCCAGCGAAGCCCGCGTAATCTGCGTTCACCATAAAGCCCTACGGCTGACCGTGGTGAGCGGTGGGCGGCAGCATGCCATTGGCGCGTAGATATGCGGCTTCCTGGCTATAGTGATCCGCCCAGTCGTCGCTGAGCGCGAGCACCAACGCTGCGGCGGTGACCGTCCGCCCCCCGTAGAACGGAACCTGTCCGCTCAGCTTGGAGTCGTTGAAGTTATCCAACGCCTGGCTGCAGTAGTCAAAGGAACTCTTCAGCGAGGCCACTAACTGCGCCTTCGGCGACTCAGGAGTCAGATCATTTTTAGGCGCCTCGGCCGCACCGGTCAGCCAGTGGCAGGCGCCCTGATTGGAGTTGGCGATGTGCAGCACGATTCCGCCAAATGTCCGCGAGCCAGCGGTGGGCTTAAAGCTGTACTTCTCCGCCGGCATTTGCTCCGCGGCTGCGACCATCTTGTGCGAGGCGCGTTGCAGCGAGTCCTTCAACGCAGTGGTGACCGGGTTCGACGACTGCGCGCGCCCAACCACGGGCAACATAACCATGGTCATGGCAAGCGCAGCAGGAAATGGGATGGCATACTTGAGCACTTTCATCCGTACCTCCTTGCTTTCAGATTGATGGTTCGATCGGGATACAACCCAATCCTCACCTTAGCAGAATTCACCAGGCGCCCATCAACGCCTATGTCACCGGCATCGGCATCACCACCAGCATCGTCGTGAGGGATAACACTGTACGCTCGGAATTACCTCGTGGGCGTCATCGCACGCTAGGAGTCGCATAGCACACGGGTCTGGTGCGCCGCTTCCACAAACATTTTTGTAACCTTTCGCATCGCCAGGTTTCAAACGCAGCAGAAAGGAGTTTTCATGGATCAGTTCGCAATTTTGGCAATCTTGCAGGCCAGGCCCGGAAAGGAGCACGACGTCGAGGAATTCCTCAAATCCGCTCGCCCCCTTGTGCTCCGGGAAACAGGCACGCTCAGTTGGTTTGCCATCAGAATCGGTTCTGCACGCTTCGCCATTTTTGACACGTTCTCCGATGAGGCAGGTCGAGACGCTCATCTGAGGGGAGAAATCGCCCGCGCGCTCTTTGCGAACGCCGCGGAACTCTTCTCGACGCCACCCCAGATTGAGCAAGGCGCAATTCTGGCCAGCAAGACACCTCGTTCCTAGACTGCCCAGGCCCGGAGTGATCAAGCATTCGAAACACGGGGACGACTGCGCAGGAAGACATTCAGTGGCGCCCGAGATCTCTGCGCCACTGAGTCGCGAAATTTACCTGGTGCTCTATCCGGCTACTTGATCGTTCGATGCGAGAAGCTGAAAATATCGGGCCGGGCATAGTGGCCCGTCACATCCAGGCTCATGCTCTCGCGGTCGATCATGGAAAGATCAAGGTCAGCAATGATGAGTTGCTCGCAATCGTAAATGGGTGCGATAACGTAACCCGCATCAGGCCCGATAATCGAGCTCCCTCCACGCTCAACCCAATGCTCCTGTATGTCATGGGGCAGCTTGGCCGGAATATCGGTTGTCCGCATCATCAAGCCGACCGCAAGTACAAAGCATCGCCCCTCGAAAGCATAGTGTCGGCTCGCGAGCTGTGCCATTTCATTCACCGTGGGCCAAACCGCTACGTGAATTTGCTCTCCGGCCTGATGCATTGCCATCCGCGCGAGGGGCATCCAGTGTTCCCAGCAGATGAGGCCTCCAATGCGTGTCTCGGCAATATCCACGGATGCCAGACCGCTGCCATCTCCAGATCCCCACACAAGACGTTCAGTGAAGGTTGGGACGAGTTTGGGATGATGGTTTGCCACTCCACCATCCGGTGAAAACGTTAGCAGGGTGTTGTAAAGGGTATTCTGTCCCGGCCCGTCTTCGACTCGTTCATTGATGCCGATGACAATTCCGATTTGATATTCTCGGGCGGCAGCAGCAAGCTGTGCGACTTCTGGTCCCTTTACCGAGATGCTATTTTCCCGCAATTCTGCAAACACCTCTTTTGTCGGTTCATGGTTCCAGAGTGCGGCATTCGGGCAAACATCGAGCCAGGCCGGATATCCCGGGAGCCATGTTTCGCCAAAAGCTATCAGCGCAGCTCCCCGACTCGCGGCGTCTCGAACGAGTTCAAGCGCCATAATCAGACTTGCCGTCTTGTTGTGATAGACCGGCGTAAATTGGGCAATCGCAACACGGATGACTCGATCAGTTGGACTCTTCATGCCATTCACCAGGATCTAAAAAAAGAGCGCGCACTAAGCCGGCGGCACTTTTCCGCGAGACTTCATCCCAGTGTACGAAACCGCCAAAGAAGGTTACAGAATCAACGCAGTTCTATAAGGTGGAGTCAATGCAAATCGTTAGTCTGGTTCCTTCAATCACAGAAGCTCTTTGCATGCTCGGGCTTGAGGATGCACTTGTGGGGATTACAGATTACTGTCTGTACCCTGCGCAGATTGTTGCATCCAAGGTGCGCGTCGGAGGAACAAAGAATCCCCGTATCCGAGACATCCAGGCGCTCAGTCCCGATCTGGTGATCGTGAATACGGATGAGAATCGGATACAGACGTTCGAAACATTGAAGTCTCTCGGGCTGAATATGCTGGTCACTTCAACGGATTCCCTGGACCAGGTTGAGGCGACATGGCTGCAGCTTGGGGACGCGACCGGAACAGCGGGCCTGGCGCGTCAATATCGCGCAGACATCGCCGCAGCTCGCGCGTTCAATCGCTCGGAGCTGAGAGATATCAAACCGCTCTCCACCCTGATCCCGGTTTGGCGAAACCCTTGGATGGCGAGTGGTTCAGGAACATATATGGAATCCCTGCTGGCGGAATGCGGCTTCCGCAATGTGCTCTCTCAGTCTTACCGCAAATGGGCCAAAGTTGCACTGAACGGAAACAAGTCGGACGATGAACTTGCGTTGCCCGAACCTCCTGAACTGATCCTGTTGCCCAGCGAACCTTATCATTTTGGCGAGGCAGACCGCGATTCCCTCGTAAAGCTTGGCTTCCTCCGAGAGCAGATTGTGTTGGTTGACGGTGTGTTGCTTTCGTGGTGGCTGTCGCGCACGGTTCCAGCACTGAAAGAGTTTCGCGAGCTTCGGATCGCCAGAGAAGCAATCGTCTAAGCCGACATTCATCGCAGGGACATCTATCCTCTAGCGAATATCGCGGCGCCTGCTCCTGACCCTGTTGAGCTTGAAACGTCTTTAATGATCCTGCCCGTTCAGTCTGTAACCTTTCGCCGGGATGAAGCCTCTCATTGCAAGGTTGGGACGGACGAAAACCCAAGCGGATTGATTGCGGAGAAACAATCAAACGGCTTGGGGACGTGTCTTCGTGTGTCCTAAGTCCTCAATCTCAAATTCCTTCTTCTGAAAACCGCTGTCCGGAAGAAGCCGATCGACAAATCAGCACAGGAGAGACTGCAATGTATGACATGAAGAATCTTGGCAAACTAAAGCGCCTGGATGAAAACAACGCCGAAGCGATGAAGGCTTTTTGGGCTTTCGACAAGGCAACTTTTGCTCCGGGGGCGATCGATGCTCTCCATAAGCAGCTGATGGCCGTGGCCGTCGCACTTACGACACAGTGCCCCTACTGTATTGAGTTGCACGTGAAAGCTGCCCGTCAAGAAGGTGCGACAGACACGATGCTTGCTGAGACAGCGACAGTGGCCGCGGCAATGAGAGCGGGAGCAGCAATCACCCACGCCAGTCATCTGTTCAAAGACTAAGGAAAAATCCGGACTCGGGACGGCCTTCGGGGGATCACTATATCGACGGCGCAAATATCCTTTGCGCCGCACCTCCTCCAGTCGCTGCGCGAACCCGTCCATTATCCTGCTACGATCCTGATTGCCGAATCGCGTTGAGCACTACGCTGCGCGTCAGTAACTCGGGCAACACGCGGGGCGAGCCGCCCGTTGTCCCCGAAAACACAACATAGGTTCGCACACCGCTTCGGCCGACCCGACGCCGGAGGCAGGCGTCCAATCACCGCGAGCTGGCAAAGAATTCGTGTTTCTCCGCAACACAGCGCTCGAAATATTGCGCATCGCCGTCGGGCTTTTCTTCGTGCTCTTTGGCGAGTACAAAGTCTTCGGGGCAGGCTTCACCCTACATGGCGGATTCAAGAGATGGGTTCGAAGCTAATCGGTCGACAACC
>Ga0335075_10008941_pt1 | contig 15321 bp, 21 predicted proteins | sample Lox_Sample_24_FD_206723 | JGI IMG/M metagenome (GOLD analysis project Ga0335075, IMG submission 206723) | Soil microbial communities from Loxahatchee National Wildlife Refuge, Florida, United States - Lox_Sample_2.4 | ecosystem: Environmental > Terrestrial > Soil > Wetlands | place: USA... | reverse complement strand
TGTGTCAAAATCTTTCAAGATCGGGCATCATCATTCGAATCACATGATCTACAAAGCAGCACCAATTGATGCAGATGCAGTTGAAGTTACAATTATTCATTCATTCTACTTTCTTCGTAGTGGTGTAAATACTCAAACGCCAAGCATCCTGGTATTCTGGTATGCTGTCTCATTCTCGGTCCATGAGTCCTATCCAAACGCCAATATACATGCATCATTCTATGATTCCATGCTATGATTACCCATTCCCTTCATATTCTCATAATCACATTCCTGCATTCATGCAGCTTGCGTCTGTTGAGTTCTAAATCTTGAAAACAACCCTCCTGTCCGCGCCTTCTTCGCTCTCTTGACACCGAAGTCCTGTAGTGGAAGCTCCATCTGCACTGTATTTAGACTGTGCTTCGAGCTCTGCATGTGTCCGATATGAACAACCTGGTAAGGACTTTCACTTGACATATAGGGGTAAGCGTAACCAATCCCCGCACTTTCGGACATATCAATGACTTCATGGTCGGATTCCATGTAATCAATGCTCGATGCAGGAGTTTCACTCCGACTGCGTGAAGATGCTCTTGACGAGGCAATAGATGTAGGTGCCGAAGGAGTGTAAGAGGATACGGTGGCTACGGTGCCGCTTCTCGATAGTGCTGGAACGTCAGAAGGTGAGGGTGGTGAACCTGATCGCTTTTCGTAGCGTGCCTTGATATGGCTAGATATCTCACTCTGCCAGCTGAATAAAGCCGGAGCCTCGTAATAGGGTTGCTCATCAGTGCGAGCATATCCATACGCAGGCTGTGACTTGGACATTGAGTAAGCGACCTGCTGCTTTCTTTCTCTCTCCTCCTGTTGCCGTTGTAATCTCTCCCGAGTGAGTCTCTCCATCTTTCTTACCCTCGCCTTTTCCTCCAATGCCGCACGAATAGGTGCAAGGAAGGGCTCGAATTGCTCCTCCAACTCTTCGACATCGAAGTTCAGATCCCAATCCAATAGTGAGAGTAATTGCTTCTCCATCAAGTTGACTTCAGTCCTCGAAAATCCAAAGTCCTCGTATCCTGGTGCCGATCCAGACCGACTGGGATAGGGATTGGAGATATGCGAGTAAGCAGCCCAGTGCTTGTTCTTTGGCGACGAGTCATTGAGGAACTTCGAAGAGAGGATCAATGCTGCTAAAAAGATGCGGTGGGTAGTGCAACGAAGGCCCTTAGCGACCGGTGGTAGTCGTGCGCGAAGGCGAGAGAGGTAGAGAAGAGTAGTCATCAGTGTTGGTACTTGCACGTTCGATTTTTGAACGAGGCAGGTGATGAAGAGCTCGAGAGATGGAAGGGGATCGGTTTCAATATCCGTAGAGCCTTGCGATCTCGAGAAGTCTTGAGGTGGCGTCGACGGAGGTGTGAGTGGGAGTTGTGATGTAATGGTTGACTCGCATTGAATGACCTCTGATGCCTTCAGTGCAAGGTACTCAATCATCTGAGGAGTGACAGGGCTGCAGACAAAGTGCTCGAGGGCAGCATCTTTTTGAGCTCTTGAAGGGTGCGACATGATTTGTGCGTAACCTGTAATACAGAAGAGCTTTGTGATGAGATGTTGTGGGAAGATTGAGAGAAAGAGGCGCAATAATATAGTGCGGCTCTTCTATTATATAATTGAAGAATGAAATGGTCGTTATTGGATAAAATATTATAAAATTTTTCGTGAAGCCGTATTGTGCAATCAATATGATTGATGCTATTGTAGTGGGGTCTCAATAGGTAGGCGGCCTCCAAGGCTGAGCGAAAGGCTGATTGTGGCCTCGTCAAGTCGGCTATTGTTGATAAGGCAGAAAAACCGAATGTGACAATGACCAACAAACTTCTGACCAGCAGAAGAAATTTATGGCAGTCCGTGAAGATATAAAGGAATGTGCAAGGTCCAAGATCCAAGATAGAAGGAAAGTGAAGTTGACGATGTATTTGAGGATCGATGCGATGAATGTGGAAGGTAAGTATGATATTTTAAGCTGGGCCTTGGGCCGTTGAAGGATTCTGAGGGGGAAAATGTACGTATTGACGCTGAAGGTTCAGGCGGTAGCGAATCGCTAGATGAGAATAGTAGGTCAGCCAGCGCCAAAGGGAACGTCAAATGTTTTCGCTTACCGAAAAGGTCGACCTCTGAAAGGGCGGCGGAGAAAATTAGATCAATCGCCGAAAATGGAAAATTCGTGTTGCTGGAAATAGGCGTGTGGTGGTTGGTTGTAGGGTGGATGGCGTACTCGGTACCTCCGACTCGTGTACTTCGTCGAATCGTAAATGGGTTGCCGAAGGCGATGGCGAAAAGGCAGGAGTTATACGAAGGGCTGACTTGGGGAAATGGAAAATGAGTACGAGCAGATGCAGCTGTACTTATCAACATACGATCCTTTTCTCCCTGCCTTTCTCAGACACAAGAGAAAAATACGCCCGACCCTCGTTGCCCCCCTTGATCGGGAGCAAAGACAGGTGTCGAGCAATGGATGGCAATAGTTTAAAGTTGGAGGTGGTGTGTGCAGGCGGTGAAGGCTACGTAGAGCGTGGCTGTCCGGAAGAGTGCCTGAAGGACGTCGCTGGTTGGTTCAGGCCCGCCGGATCTTCGCAAATGGGCTTAGGCGCCCCTGAGGAGAATGCTTCTGCTACCACTTCCTTAATTCGCAAATATGCGGAGTCGATTTGCGTGCCAGAAAAAACTTGCGTACAATGACCGTTTCAGAATCTAGGGGCCTGATAGTTCGTTGGTAGTTGATGGTAGTCTGAGAGTCACAAGAGAGATTTGATGACTGACGGCCTCTCCTTTCGGCTTCGTTTCGTTTTACCTTTCGTCCGCCGATCTTCGAATCTGGCTTGTGGAAACTATTTTATTATCCGGTAGTTGTCGCAGTCCTGATTCGGCCACTGATAGAGTGCAGGAATACAGGAGTAATGAGATCCTCCAGATGCGGCGAAATTCCACTGCTGATTGGAGTCGAGAGGGGAGGTGGATGTTTCAGTATTTTACGGCTAATCGTCGAGTAAGGTGTATGATGGACAGACTGCCAATCGAACTGACGTAAGAGCCGGTAACGAGGGAGGAGTCGTCTCTGATGAGATATCTCGTATATGAGTAGGGAGAATGAAGAAATGCAAGCTTCGGGGAAGGATTGTGGGCTATTGGCAATAGTTGTACATTTCTCTCCCAACCTCGTTTCCAGAGGAGGCAGGCTCGTGCGGCTACGGCATGAACAACAAGAAGTCAACCCTGTCGAGCGCAGGTCCCAAGTCTAAGCCTATACACCATAACAAGTATAATATGACGGCCATCTGTCGACGCCTCCCCCTTCTAGGCGTGACCCATACGCAATACGCAAGCGGCGGCGGTGGTGGTGTAATGTTGCCTCTGCTTTGCCTCCTCATATTTGGTCCATCCAGCCCCGGTGGTTCGGCAACTGCGATTGGACAACCGGCCTTCGGCCACTGCCAAGTAGTGTTTCACCCTGGCGTCCGCCCAACGAATAGCCAGCTGCAGGCAGTTCAGAGGGTGTGAGGCGGTGCATATTTTCAGGCTCGTGAATAGCCGTCTCCTCGTGATGCTGCAGCCAATTGCGGGGCACAAGGCCGCGAAGACAGGCCGATGGGCCCGGCTTGTTTACTGCTTTCATGTATTCCAGATGATCATAAGGTTCCAGATGTCTTTGTGCATGACATCCTCAGCTGCGTTGTGTCGCACTCTCCTCCTTGGCCATGTCTAGCAGCCGTTGTTATTGTTGATGTTGTTGCTGTAGTGGTCGTTAGTGGCCAACACCATATTCCATCATCTGCTGGCCGTGGCTGAGACCATCAGCATTCCCAGCCCCGTGAACATCAACAAACAATAACTCCACCTACTAAATGATGCCACTGCGGCTCTATCCGTGAGTTGTACCTCAATAACCGGCTACTTTACCCGCAAAAGGGTGCGAATCCTTTTGCCTCATAAGTCGTAATTCAATAGGCTTACCATCAAAATGTCGGATACTCCGCGCCAGCCGAAACGTCACAGCCTCAATCCGCATATCAGCGTCACGCTGCGGCTAGATGCCTAGAATTGTCCTGACGGATAACCATGGGGTCTCCGCAGACCATTCAAAGGCAAGCGGTTGATGAGGGTGTCGCAATAAGCGCTGTGCCACAGGGCCCTGAGACGGCTGTGACGAAGCCTTCATTTCCGCGTCAGAAGGCGCCTAAGGAGACAAAACACCGTCCCATCAACGCGTGCGTTCTTGTAATAGCTCAAAGTACCTCAAAGTCTGTCGCGAGAAGCGCTGTTTGACAGTTCCCTGCAAGAAGCTATTTTGATCGCGGAGAGCTATCTCGACTAAGCCAATTATCGAATCAACAGAGCCCGCCGTGACCGACTTCCAACGCATTTTAGATTTCATCATGATTCAGATTCTATCACCTTCCTAATTCACGAACAAAGGATGACTAGATGAAGTAATCTTTTCGTTGGCGCCTTACGCTTGGGGATTGGCTGCATCCTCTGAATCCTTCCGTTGGCTGGCTTGTTAGGCTACCACATTAACCAAGGGAGCCTCCGCATTAATACACCTCTAGTCCATCGAAATGGCGGCTTCGCCGACCCTTTCGTCAAATGATTTGAATGCCTCTAGCTTGGAATAGGCTGATGAGTTGATACGGTAATCAGTATTTCATCTTTGCACAGTCTGCCTTGCGTTGGTTCGATACTTTGGTGACTTCCATGCCGATCATCTTTAAGGTAGAGATGCCTCCAAGGCTGAATCTTACTGGTCTCTTTACGTTTTCTTGTTCCTAATTTGATCAAATCAGGTTCGCTTGAAGGTCCGTTAATTTCAGGACTGACACTCTACGTGTCCTTTCTTGCCAGCTGCTGACGTCCCTTATTCTATGTAGTCCAAAAGCTGCGTATCTATTCTTATCGCATCTTTCCTAGAGAACATATCATGCCGTCCGAGCCTATTTCTATGGAGGCCAGAATGCTACCATGGGATACAATCTTGTATATGCGGGAAACGCCGCTTGCAGCTCAGTGTCAGGTCTAATACAGGCCGGATTTAACTCGACCAGGACGCAAAAATTGGTAAGCCATTTCTCGATTCCTTGCTCTAGACAACTCGCCACGAAAGCCCTTCCAATTACTCAAAGCCAACCCTATTTCTGCGTACTCGACACAAAATCCGCACACATTCTCATTCCTTTCACTCTAGAGCAGCTTATTCACACTTGTTGAATCCCAGTAACCAAGAAACCTCCTTACAGTTTTCCCTCTTCCTCCCCTACCTCCTTCTCTTCTTCATCCCTTATGCTCTTCGCCTTTCTTCCCCCTTCCCTATTCTCCTTCATACAGCCTCAACACTTCTTCATATTGAAATATTTGGTGACTGCATCCTGAGCACGTCTTTGCTCGTTTAGCAAAACCTTAGCATCATCACTCAAAGCGCCGAGCTTGATGGTGTCAGTGAGTTTAAATCATACGCAGGATTCATAGCCCAGTTTGTGTCTGAGATGGGTGTAGGAGTAGCGGGCGCGGCCGGCGGTGCACATCGCGGATTTAAAGGAGGAATAGACCATCGTTGTGAGGGGAAAGATAATAGTGAAGGCACTGACTACCAGGAGTATCAACAACAGCAAGATGTGCTATCAACGATAGAAATTGATGTCGGTAGTAAGTGGTGATGACAATGATATGTGTCGTCAACGGTGAGAGTCACTGTCGACAGTGATGGTTATTTGGTGGAGCTTGGACTTGAATCATAGGTTGCCGGGAGATGAGCTTTTGTTCGTTAGTGTCGTGTCCGGGAAGTGATCTGATATTGATATGCTGATTTGACTCTACCTTGCGACGGATCTAGCTCTTCAATTATCTAGAGCGCTGGCGTAACTCTTGTTTAAATTCTGGAGAGGAGCCGTATCTGCTGGTGAGTGAATTAATAATGCTCATCATTTAGATCTTCACAGGTGAATATCACTTATGGTTCAGACGTCTTTGGCCTGTACTCCATTCTTATGAGCTTCATTTTTGTTTCAATGTGCACGAATTTGGAAAGACTGAGCAGACTCAACGCCTGCTGATGGGAATGAATGTTCATTTTAATGCCCTCCCGAAAAGGGTTATGCGCAACTTGATACAGAATTTCGTCATTGTTGTAAGATTAATCACTGTTACATGAACAAACACATCATCAAGAATTATGTAAATCGCCCGACCTGCCGTCACTTTCTTCATGAACTTAATCTCGACACATGGGCTTGCCAAGACTCAGTTATATCTGAGATTCGGGAACAACTAGCTCACTGGATGTCAATTATCAGGTCTTTTAAGAAGAGTATTTATAAAATACAATTTTTTGACAAGTCTTCTCATTGAATACTCGAAACGATCAGATATGGAATGTAGCACGTGACCAAGCACAAACATATGATAAATCTAATTTTATGCCTAAATAAATGCCATGATTATTAGGCAACAGCAAACTGGCGGCCGCTTTGTCCCACAACTTATTTCTAGACGTTTCTCTTTGTGAGGACGAACTCATTCTCAAAAACATTCACTTCCTCCAACCTCACTAAAATACCCGTTACACATCAGAGGACTCACTCTAAGGAGTTGTACATAATTTTATCTCGTGCAGACCTAGGAGCTTCCCATTGCACTCCAGGTACGTTTGGAATAAGCAATTATTATTCCTTCTTCATATGATGAACCACCAGCTGGCACCAGTCATAGAGCGACTTGTACTCCTTTCGTTGATGACAATGCTTTGCGCCTTAGGGCCTCCTTCTGATTTGCTTCTCTCTTAACCAAGGCATGCTTAAGATCCGCGAAAATTTGCTGACCGATATCCCGGGCTTACAGAAGTTTGTCCTCGTTAGAAATCAAATCTCAGCTCACAATGGTGCTTCACAACCCGAATAATTGGCACTGGGTCAACAAAGATGCATCGGGATGGACAAAGCAGTGGTTTGAGGAGAATCTTACCTCGATCAAAGCAGAGGAAGGAGACATATCCGCTCAGGTGGATAAAGTGATTAGCATGGATGGAGATGTGGACGTCAATCAGCGGAAGGGCAAGGTCATCACCATATATGACGTAAGACTAGTTCTAGAATACTCGGGTGTGTCTGCTGTACCACACTGAAATCGCCACAAATACTAACTGTGCGCAGGGACGACAGCGGATGAGGAGGAAGTCAGCGGGACAATCACAATACCTGAGATCGCCCATGATACTGAAGAAAACGAGTATGTTGTATGTTTCCTCGTCCCATGGGCGTCTTATATTACTGAACTCTAACTTTTCCAGTTCGACGTAGACATCTACTCCGACGCGAATTCAAAACAGCCGGTCAAAGAGCTCGTACGGTCGAAAATAGTCCCACAACTGAGAAAGGAATTTGCTAAGCTGGGCCCTGCATTGATTGCTGAGCATGGAAAGGACATTCAACATACACCGGATTCGAATCCTTCAAGTGGCTTTGCTACACCGAAACAGCACGCTCCTACCACATCCAATCCACTGGATACGCATCCTTTTTCAACAAGTACTAGCCATGCTGATGGACCCCTGGTGAATACTATAACAGTGACTGATACCGAGGAATTCCGCGCTCCGGCATCCGAGGTCTACAAGACCTTCACGGATCCCCAACGAATCACCGCTTTTACGCGCGCTGCCCCAAAACTATGGGAAGGTGCAAAGAAAGGAGGAAAGTTCGAGCTTTTCGGAGGAAATGTGTCTGGCGAATACCTCGAGCTGGAAGAGCCCACGAAGATCGTTCAGAGCTGGCGGCTAGAACAGTGGCCAAAGGGACACTACTCAAGACTAGAAATCTGCCTCGACCAGAATGATGTTGACAATGTTACAGTCATGAGAGTTACGTGGACAGGTGTGCCGGTTGGACAGGAAGATGTTACGAAGCGAAACTGGGGAGAGTATTATGTCCGTAGCATCAAGCAGACATTTGGGTGAGCCAGGAATCTTAAATATTTCTGTACAGTGAGATGCTAATATTATGCAGGTTTGGTACCTATCTATAGAAAGAGAGGCAGTGGCATCTGAGTGCGGCAGGCTTTCAAAAGGAACTTACGGAGCATTGGGGCTCTCAGTGCGGATGTAGATCAAGAATCGAATCCCAGTTGAAGAAGAACCTTGTGTCCTTGAACATCAATTCCCTCTCTCTACATGATTCTATGCACGTACCATTGCTAAAATGATAATTCTTCATGACCTCTTATCTACATCCGTCCCCCTTCCTCGGGTGCTTATTTAGCATTGCTAAATCATCGACGTTTTCTTACTATACATAATTTTAAGCCAGAAAAACGTCTCTCTGCCGACGAAATTTTTCTACCTCATTACTTATGTCACGAACCCATTACCTCAACGTTTCTATCATCGCTTACACCAGCACAACCTCCTCCATCCTACCCTCCAACAGCTCATCCTCAAACCCGCTCCCACACATAAAATCATAAACAAACGCATCCCCCACCAATATCCACTTCTCGTTGCCCGTTTCCCCCCGCCCTACGCACTACGAATGGGACATCCCCCCCTCGAAAGATAGCCACGGAATCGCCCGCTTGCGCCTCCACCGGGATTAGGCCGATATATCCTTTTTGCGTCACGCAGAATTTTCGGCCAAGGCAGATGCACGTTGCGGCTTTGACGAAGGGTTAAAAGAATGCCGGCCGCGCGGCAGCCTTGGCATCGGCAGTGGAGAGTGGACGGTCTTGGTCAAGGTATGCTCTATAAGCCGCGAAGATTTGAGCGTAGGACTCGGGAGCTTTTCGTCCTTGGTCGTCGAGGTTGGCTGTGAGGAATTTCCAAAGAATGTCATTATGTTTTTCTCATTCGACGGGCATTTTTGCGTCTCATGTATCGCGGATTCGAGTTTGGATATCAAAGTTTTGAAGGCCTTGTCTGCTTCGAGTTCCGAGTTCGAGTTTCCTTTGGAGAGAGTCCAGCGGCCAATGTCGTATTGGGCGATAGTATCGATGAACCTCCGTGGATATAGAGGGTCTGTTCTGGGATATTGAATCGGAATTCAGGCTTGTGCGTGGACTGGTTTCCGAGGGGGCTGTACGCTGAGTCTTGGGAGTCTCTGGCTAAGGGTGATCGTGGAGGAGAGAACGATCAGTCGGACACCCATGATGGTAGGTTTGGGATACTCTTCGGAAGACCCGCCAACGAGAGTATCTCAAGGATTCCTTCAATCAATCTATAGAAGCCGTCCATTCTGTGAATGTTTGCTCTACTGGCTGGGTATATTGGACGCCGCAAGGTAGTTGTTCAACAGTACCAAGGATGCCTAAAATGGCATATATTGCATCGTGCTTGTTGGTGGCATTTGCAGTCTTAGTCCTAGTTAGGACTTGGGCCATGCCCAGATCAGTCTCATAGTTGAACATTGACGCCTCTATTCTCGAAATGAGAGCGAACGAAGGTTCGTATGTCGAGTATGGAGTTGAAAGGATGATTCAAGTCCATAAGCAGACTTGAAACCCCATCAGGCGTCGTTATAGAGGCAAGCCCATATTTAATGCTCTCTGTGAAGAGGTTCTCAAGGAGATTAGATGGAAAGACGCGACTACTACAAACCATCGTCACTGCCCGTGCGGAGGCGAATTCTTGAATGATCTACTTTCTGTAAAACCACGGGCGGTTCAAAAGAAGGCGAAGTGCCACCCAGCAGCAATCATGTGGCGGGGGTAGGTTCAGCCCATCGAAATCCGAAATGCGAACGTGGTAGTCTGTCGGGAGGTTTTGGAGTAAGCTGGTGAGATTTTTCCGCGAAGCCTATTGCGAGGTCACTATCATCATTTCCACCAAGAAACACAATAGCGCTTGTTGCTATTCCGTACAGATCACCCATCATGCCAACTTGATCGGTCTTCTCCTCGATGTCCGCTTGAGTGATGCAAACTGCGTCAACCCAGAGGAGCCTCGACTGGTTGGATAACGCAAGCTTCGAAGGGCTGCATATAGATTCTTAACGATCCTCATCTCCTTTCCATTACACACTATTCAATGAGTTTGTTCAAGATCACCCCAAGTATAAGACAGGGCCTTGAACTCTCGAAAATAACTCCTATCAAACGGGAAGAGATGGCATCGATGCACACGACAGATGATGGGGGCCTCGTTCTTTCCTGGATACAGCTCAAGAAAGCGTATATCAGCATAATCGTCCATGCTGAGTGTTACACCAGTAGCTGGAATGTGTTTGGGACGTAGAGAATCGTATTCATAGGGGAGTCTAGTTGAAGCTGTGCCCAATGGCAAAGCCCCAAGTATACGTAGGAGGAGATTCCCCATAATCGTGATGATTAGAGAGTAAGATGTTGGCGGAATGGCGTAAACTGTTGAGGCTTTCTGGTGCAGCCTCGCGCAGCAATGCTAATTTAAGTAGGATTTGCCTTACATCTGGGGAGCATCAGTCTTTAGAGAAACTACATTCAGGAATTGTGTCAGACTATGAATAAAAATCATCTAAGCAAGTCATTACGCCGAGGAATCGAGGAAATGAGAGGTACAGAATCAGTTATTGGACGAGAGCATACAATTGCCTAGCGAGGCTCTGTACGAGGCTGATTTCGCATTTCCTTCGGTGAATACTACTTTTTACAGTGCTCACGTCAGCATGTGCTTCCATGATTGAGAACAACGATACTTAAGCATCTTGAATTGGAAGATATAGACTGCTTACATTATCATTTACTAGTCTTATGCAAAGCATGTCGGACTCATTGTCTTCTTAGCACTAGCTGATCTCCGGAAAGCGATGACAACGCAAAGCCGCTTCATCAAGAAATGTTTAATGCGTAGCGAATTAAGAAGCCCCTATCCAAGGAGCTTTCATCCAGTCTGTTTCACCCAAGATATCAAAGTCGCCAAAAGCATCGAAATCAAACACGTCCATTGGTAGATCCCAATTGAAAGCTGGCTGAGGTTGGGTCTGTGACGGCCCTTCCAAGATTTGGTCAAGGACGCGACTGATAATTTCTCTCATCTTGCAGCAGACCTCGTAGTTTGCAGCATTTGGGCGCACCCAGTTCAGGAAGCCAATGAAGAGGCTAAGGTTTTGTATGGTTTCGGATTTTGGGAGGTTGAGCCGGTGAGCTTGAGGATTCTTGGACTGTTTGAGCAGCTCGAAGCAGAGGACGCCGCTAGAAGGAACTCCATAGCAGACAATCTATAGTAGCTTAGTTAGTGGACGCATGGAGACGGAAAAGATGTGATTCTGGAAATTTCTAATCCATTTTCTTTAGGAAGTACTGCTTATTTTTATGATTATGACCACTTACCATCCATTCAAAATTGTAGTGATCCCCAAGAAATCGATCTCTGTTGGTATATAGTAAAAGAGTCAAACTTAGCATCTCCCTTGCTATATCAAGCAGCGTCTGGCCGTCTGCTTCGCCGTGCTTGATTGCCAACCTTTCGATCAAGAACAGATTCTGTAGATACTTCAAGCGGCAAGATAGCTTCAGGGCCAGTTTCATATCCAAGACATCTGGATCGAACACGTCGCCTGGTCGATACTTTAAATTATCAGGAAATTCCGAATATTCCTTCTCAGATCTTGTCTTTAGTGAACTGCTGATGCATTAGCCACCCTTACCCGTCTGATTTGACTATACCTACTAGATACAGTTGGGTAAGCATTCGTTCCATGACCCTAAGGATATTTCCAAAATTTCATCTCTTATGAGTGCCAAATACATATTGATGCGCAAGTACGTCACTGTGGTGACCTGACCGTCGGCATTCCATCCTTGAGGGGTGAGTTTGGAAATAACCTTAGCCCGCTCCTTTTCATCCATAAGCCATACGTCGTCATTGATATCGAGAAGCATTGAGCATGAGCTATAACGGTGACTTAGGAATGGAGGTCGCCCTGTAAAGCTTGCAAGTGTTTTGTCTATGCTGAAAACGGAAGCAAAGATCCGCCTTCGTATTTCCGATCTGATACTGATTTTATGACGCGAGTCTGGCTCCCTGTGGAGGCCGAGCGCTGTTGTTGCGCTTATAAGATCACCATGATATCGCCATAGCAAAAAGCCTAGTGCGATGTAAGCCATCCACATTCAGTGCGTAAGATGATCCGCAACTTACTTGTATCACCACCCGGGCCCAGAGTACTCAGTAACAGACAGTTGTTATAGAATAGTGCAACCATCACAGGGTTAACAAATTCTGTATGACTGCACAACGTAACACATATCGACACACATTCTTGCATCTCTCGCACAAGTTGCTTCTTCTCCATTCGCCGGCCATCTTTACTAGCAAAGGTTTCACTATCCGGCGAAGCCAAGGCTCCATAACAACATGATTTTAAAAGAAGGCCAAGAGCTTCCCACCGCAGATTTTGACCGGAGAAGGAATCTAACCATTCTTTCGGATTATCACTGGCAGGCTCTTGAAGATTAGTCCTTGCATTTTGGCATAGAATCCGTGCCACAGTCTCAATTTCAGTCATGCTTCTAGACCCGATCAAGTGCCTCCCGTAGATAGACCACATCGTGTCTGAGATGTATTGTGTAGCTGGCTTAAACCACCCGTCATTTTTGTTTGTGTGCAGGTGGCGCTGCAACAAATAATTGCATGTTTGCCGATCTGGCAGCCGGCTAAGAACTTTCGTTCCTAGCCGTACCAGGTGAACATCTAGCGCAACGTTCTCTATCTCCGCCTTATGCTGCAGTGAATCTTCAGTCGTCACGACGCCTTCTCCTGAATTTGGAGCTGGGCCCAAGTCCTCCTCGTTCTCATGGAAGACAGCAGAAAAGCTTGTGGGACCAAAGAAAACGGAGGAATCATTTAGACCTGTATGGACCGCGACTTTTCCTCCTCTAGACGCCCCAGGTATGCTCAATCTCCTCAGGCGAGGTGAGACAATATCAAGGGCCGGCAGAGACGAGCTTGGTAATTCTTGGTCCACCTCTGCCTTTCGTGTCATTGGAGCCACGAGGTAAACACACGCCACAGTTATATTTCTCTGCTTACAACGCTGGCAAACAGGGAAGGCATGATCGCATGCGATCTTCCTCTTCCGACATGGCTCACAAGCTTGAAGCTTGCCATTTCGGCGTCGCGGCAATTCTAGAGACATGGAAAAGAAATATGACTACAACTTCAGAAAGTGATAAGAAAAAAAAAAATTGTAGAGGAGTTGCGGGAAAGAACTTACTTCTGGAGAGAGACAAGATGGAATACCGCTTCAGACAAGGAGGGCGGGGTTGGACGGAGTTCGCTTACTTTTTGCTTAATGACATCGGCTTCTCGGAGTTCATTTCACAAGGGCGAGAGGAACACGTGATATGCTATGGTGAGGTTGTATTTACTTCCTAATATTGCAAGTTATGTGCCCAACTTCAGAGAAGTGGCCTGTGCGAGCTAAAGCCATACTTGATGCGTGATCAAACCTTTTCGCCGCTACAATGCTTTCGTACTACCGTAGTCTTCGCTATGCATAAATGTAATAAGGCCGGACGCCAAAAAAAAAAAAAAAATTTTTGTGCTTCGAACAGCCGCCCCCGCTGTACTTCTATGTAACAAATTCATCTTCCTCAATGATCCTGTCTACATCAGAAGGCTGTAAAAGAATACGTCGGCCACGTTCTTCGGGTGGAATGCCATCGCGAGATGCACCGAAGTCAAGGACCTGGAAAGTATTAGCGGGACGAACGCCATAAATGAAGATAATGCACTTGCCTCTATGTAGGTTAAGCTGTCCCGCTGCACTGCAGCAACACATCTTCTCTCATCAAACTTGACCTGCCAGACTCCGCTCAGGTCGGTGAGAAGATCTTTAAGACATTCTCCAGTTTGGACATTCCACATCTTGAGAGTTCGATCTGACCCTGAGATGACCTTAGTGCCATCATGTTGAAAACATGTAATAGCACCGGTATGAGCTGTGAGTGTATTCTTGCATTGTCCATTCTCTGGGTCCCAGATCCGTAGAGTCGAATCTGCAGCAGCCGAGACAAGCCGTCCATCACGTAAGTCGAGCAGACCCACAAGTGACGAGTGCCCTTCGAGGGTGTACAGATTTGCACCAGTATCTAGTGACCATATCTTCACGGTATTATCCATTGAACCGCTAATACAGCGTCTTCGCATGTGGTCAAGAACAACACTGTAGACCTTCTGTCCATGACCGCGTAGCTGATGCAAGGTCTCTCCAGTTGATATCTTCCAAACTCGGACGGAAGAATCATAACTACCACTCACGAGAGTATCTTGATATGCAGCAATAGCGCGTACTGAATGAGTATGTCCTGCAAGGACACGGATGAAGTACGGACAATCCGCATCATTGGCAGGTGGTCCAGTCTGGATATATCGCTTCTCACCCTGTTCTGGAAGTCTCCACACCCGTAATTGCGAATCGCGAGAGCCGGTAATGATAAGTGGAAAAGCTGGTGTCATAATTGGCTTGCCGTTGAAAGACCTGCCCGTGTCGACAGGTAAGAGAATCTGTAGGCATCGCACAGTAGACGTATGGCCATGGAATACTTGCGTGCAAAGACCCTTCTCAATATCCCACACGCGGACGGACCTATCTGTAGAACCTGAAACTAAAACATTGCCTTCGTATTGGAGAGCCCAGACTCCGCCTTCATGACCTTCCAGCCTCTTTCTCAGCTTCCCAGTTTTGGTATCATATACATGAATATAAGTATCATCGCTTCCAGTCAATATTTTGTCTTCATCAAATTGCAAACAAGTGATGACATGTCTTGGATGCGCTGGGAAAGCTATATGTTGCGGTTGGATCTTACCGCTCATCCAGCTGCGCTGAAGCATGTAGCGACGTCTGTAAATAGACTTGAAAAGGTGGAGCTTGCTTAGGCTTGGCAAGCCTAAATGAGGATTTGGCACAGCTAAAGCAGCGGCTGTGGCGGCAGCATTTGGACCGTCCGATCTAGAGGCATTACCGATGGCCATGCTATGATTTCTTGAGTCCATAGACCGCTTCCGCTCGCTCGGTTCCTGTGACAATGCCCTCCTCTTCATTCGCTCTAAGCCAAGGCTGCCCATAGGTCTTTTCCGCTTGTTGATTGATGAGTACGATCTAGAAGAAACCGTATCAGCTGTGAGGCTGCTATTGCCACTGCTGCCGGTGTAACCTGCTGATTCACCATCCGAGGACGTTGGTCGACCTCCAAGGTCTCGCTCCCAGCCATCAGCTCCGTAAGGATCCTGCCAGCCCCAGCCTCCTTTGATCGCCCTTTCTAGCTCTCCAGCTGGTAGAATGAAGTTGTCCCGATCGAGCAACTCTTTCCAGCCCGTCTCATTGGAAT
>Ga0335075_10008940_pt1 | contig 15321 bp, 22 predicted proteins | sample Lox_Sample_24_FD_206723 | JGI IMG/M metagenome (GOLD analysis project Ga0335075, IMG submission 206723) | Soil microbial communities from Loxahatchee National Wildlife Refuge, Florida, United States - Lox_Sample_2.4 | ecosystem: Environmental > Terrestrial > Soil > Wetlands | place: USA... | reverse complement strand
ATTCCCAAAGTGAATTACCGGAGGTTGAAGGTGTGAAAAACAAACACATTTTGCTGCTTTCCAACAATCCCCCGAATGTGACATACTGCTCCAAAATTATCTTTCAGCTAACCCCGATGACTGAAAGATGGAAAAACGGAAGAAAACGATCATGTCCGGCTTCTTTTCGAAACTATCTCCTGCCCGTTGTTGGCCCACTACGGAAGCTACCGTGGACTCCTGCCAGTGGTTACGGCTTCACGACCACCTGGGAGGCATCGCGGGGCATTACCAAGTCAAATTCACTTACCAGGCTGGCGGGAAAGAAAATCACGGGGAGTTCTGCCACCACGGTACACAGCACATTGCACCCTATAGCCCAGGCGAGCACTTAGACATCCAATACGACCCCAAAAAGCCGGGACGATACCACTTCCAGGGTGCTGAGTCGAGCTACGAGAAATTGGAAGCAATCGTAGTGGTGACCGTTTTTGCGCTGATTGCCGGCTACTTCCTGTACGCGTTTTAATCCCCCACCAGATTCGGCCGACTGCGCGGTCCGCCCGGGAATTCTTGGGCGTTTTCCTACGTTGCATTTTCGCGCCCACACAATAGGATGGTTTGGACCGCCGAACCAGGGCTCTAATCCATCTCGAATCAGAAAAGCGATCATGCAGAATGCGCGTTTTTTTTCTCTGGCGCTGATTCTCGGCTGCATTGCACTCACCGTGGCTGTGGCTCAGGTTTCCTCAAAGGAAAGCGTCTCTTCAGATGACATCAGCGTAGCGGAAGGACTTCAGCTACCCACCTATGGGCACGTATGGGCGCTGGACACCTGGAAAGGACTTCGCGAGCTGGTCCGCCTGAGTCCCCCCGATACCACCACGGACGACTCCGGTTTCTCCCTCAAACTGAGGCACGTGATTGGATTCAAAGGGGAGGCAGCGAAAGTCAGGGTACATGATCCGGCAGCTTCGTTTTTCCTGCGTGGTGTTTCAGGGAACGACAACGACCGCTGCGATCTGGTGATCGTGCGCCTGAATGCCGATGGCCAGCGGCGCGAAGTTACTAAGGATGGCATGGCTCAGCTGAAGCAGCGCGCAAAACACGGCGAGGGGCAATACCCGGATGTCATCAGCATCAAGCAACAGCGGATCGGAACAACGGACTGGTATCGGCTCTCTCCGCTGCAGACTCTTTCTCCGGGTGAGTATGCTCTCGTCCCACTTCCTTCGAGTCCCGGGTTTGCCGAAGGAGAAGTATTCGACTTTGCCGTCGACCCTGAGGCGCCCGAAAACGCGGATCCACTGCGCTCGGAACTGTACCGCGGCGCTCAATGAATCACACAAGCTAATAACACTAAGGTGGGATGAGATTTAGCGCCCTTTCGCGCGCCGCCACCAAGTAAAAAAGGGACGAAAAATTTTCCCTCTTTCCGCAAGCGCCGGCCCGGCGGCGCGCATGCGCTACAGGCTTTATCCGCAGGTTGATGACTCGATGCATACACACGCCGAGGCGTAATCGCAAACGATTGCGGTGGCGAAAAAAGTGATCCGCGCTCCGGCTTCTTTCGTAAGCCGAGCGTTCGATAAAGTCACAATCATAGATACAAAATAACTCGCTGGCACGACTCTGCCGAAATCGCGATTGGGATACACGCTCATAGCAGTTGCGGGGAGAGAAAAATTATGCGAGCGGAGAGGAAGGACCTGAGCCCTGAAGACCCAGCAGCTCAGCATGAACTCGCATAGCGGCTATGCAGAAGGCGATATGGGCTTCCAGCTCGAGCCCCAGCTCCTGCGCTCCGAGGAGAATATCCGGGCGCTGCACACCACGCGCAAATGCCTTATCTTTCAGCTTCTTACGGACGCTCGCGACATCCACATCGAAGATGGAACGAGTGGGTTTTACGAGCGTCACAGCGGTCAGAAAACCAGCTAATTCATCACAGGCAAAAAGTGCTTTAGCGAGATGAGTTTTTCGGGACACACCTGAGTACTGAGCATGTCCCATAATCGCTTCGCGTATTTCTTCCGGCCAGCCTTGTTGAGCAAGAATTTGATTTCCGACGAACGGATGTTCTTCTGCGCTGGGATATTTTTCGTAGTCAAAATCGTGCAGCAGTCCAGTGATGCGATAGGTCTCGCGCAACGTGTTTGAGTCGGCTTCACCGAGTCCGCGAAGTCGCGCTTGTTCCTGACCGTAGGCTTCCATACAGGCTTCGACAGCAAGAGCATGCTTTAACAAACTCTGCGACTGGGTGTACTGGTTGAGAAGACTCCAGGCTTCGGCGCGTGTGTATCTTATTCCGGCCATTCAGTTATCTTTTTGCACAGACGACCGCGAGATTCCGAGTTTTTTAGGGTTTCTTCCGAAATTCGTACCACGTTTTCCGCTTTGACCCCTACTTTTTAACTTGACATTGAGAATACCCTGCATCACTGTAATCATGAATCAGCTAGGGACCGTCGTTAAACGAATACTTGGCACGGGGACGTGCAAGGTGATCTAAAAGCGGCTCTTCCTGGCGGGACCGCCCTGCTCTGGCGCTCCGTTCAAGAAAAATTATGGCTACTAACTTAGCAACAGTCGAAGCGCGTGAGGTTCTACGGTGTGAGCGCTGCACATTGGTGCAGTTCCGCACTGCGAACTCTTTGTGCAGGCGCTGCCACAAACCGCTCGAAATCGAAGAACCGGAACGGCTCGTTCCGCAATTCGCGGGCGAGCCGGAAGAAACCGTGACCGAAGATAACGGTCTTCAGGTGGCACGCGCTGTGCGTGACCTTCGCAAGGGCCGCAATCTGAGCCAACGCCAGCTTGCCAGCCGGATGCAGGTACCGCGTACCTACATCTCGAAAATCGAGAATGGCAAAGCGATGCCAACGCTGTCTTCCTTATCAAGGTTGGCGGCAGCGCTCGAGATCGATATCTGCAATCTTCTTCGTGATGCCCGTAGCCGCCGACATGAAGAGACTGCGTCGATTCTCAGCGATCCTTTTCTGGCTGAGCTCGCACCATACATTTCCCAGATGGATACGCTGCAACGTTCCATGTTTTTAAACCAGGTGCGCGACCTGGCCATGGGCCGCCGTAGAAGCGCATAACCTACGGCGTTTTCCCTATGCGAGGTGTTGCTGGAATCCTCCGCCTGGCGTTTTGCGGGGGAAGGGACCATGTGCTACGGTCGTAAGGAAAGGCGATCGTTTTGCGCTTCCTGCCACCGAGCCGAGTATCCGAATTATCTTCCGAAGAGCAGGCCCTCTACAGCAGCCTGGATCCAGCTCGCCTGCCGCAGCACGTTGCCATCATTATGGATGGGAATGGGCGCTGGGCAGGCAAGCGTAGCCTCAGGCGTTTCCTTGGCCATCAGCAGGGCGCAGAAGCGGTCCAGTATGTGGTTGAGACGGCTTCGCGCATCAATTTGCCCTGGCTTACCCTGTATGCATTCTCGCTCGAGAACAACCTGCGCCGCCCCAAAACCGAAGTCAATTTCCTGATGCGGCTGTTGCGCTCCTACCTGGTAGATAATGTCCAGCGCATGAACGACAACAATGTCCGGATCGCCTACATTGGGCGGACCCATGAGTTGCCCTCCGAAGTTCAAGAGAAGATGCAATGGGCCGCAGAAGCTACGGCTCACAACAATGGCACCGTACTGACGCTGGCGCTCAATTATGGAGCGCGTTCCGAGCTGGTGGATGCGGTGAAAGCCCTGGCCCGCGAAGCAACATCCAACAACCTGCCGCTCGACCGAATCACGGAAGAAGACCTCAGCAGGCATCTATACACCGCACACATGCCGGACCCGGACCTGATGGTGCGCACCAGCGGTGAGTTTCGGGTGTCCAACTTTCTGCTGTGGCAAATGGCCTATTCCGAGATCTACGTGACCGAACGGTTCTGGCCTGACTTTCGCGGCATCCATCTGCTTGAGGCCATCGCCGACTATCAGCGCCGGGAACGCCGCTATGGTGGACTGAACAAGGCGCAGGAATCGGACGAAGCTCCCATCCCCGATAGCTTCCTGGTGCCCCGCTAACCCCTCCCCAGCTATCCACGGGCTTTTAGCGCGCCGACGAAGCGTGTGATCAGTAAGGTGCGGGGACACATATTCCGAGGCCCCCGCCAACATGTCGCCGGTATTCTCGGTTCATGAGTTCGCCTGCCCTGGCTCGTCCCCGGAGGTCCCGTAAAAAGAAGAAGCCCGCAAATTGGTTGGCGTGGTGGCCATTAGCAGCCGGGATCGCGATCACCCTGGCAGCAGTGAAGACAGCGGAGATCCTGCCACTGATGGGAGCAGGAGGACTGCTCCGGTTGCAACTCCTCTATCCTTTTGCACTGCTGCTCAAGCAGCCGCAGTTTGGCCTTTCCGACGCGGCCAGTGAGGGCTGGTCGCAGATCATGCTGTACACGCAGTATCCTCTTTACGGCCTTTATGCCAGCATCGCGACGCGATGGAGACCGCTGTGGGCCGTACTCCTGCAATTAACGGCGATCCACTTGGCCGGCTTTGCCGTACTGTGGTTGCTGGCGCCGAGCTGACCTGCTGATCATTGAAAAGTACAAACTGGCAGCTCATTATTAAGGAAGCTCGTGGGGACCGCTGGCTTGAAGTCTGAACCGGTCAAGATTATTGAGTGCCCGCGGGATGCGTGGCAATCTATGCCGCTTCCGATTCCGGCGGAAGTCAAGGCCGATTACCTGAGCGCTCTGGTCGCCGCCGGCTTTCAGCATATTGACGCAGTCTCGTTCGTTTCTCCGGCGGCTGTGCCGCAGATGGCGGACTCCGAACGCGTATTGGCTTTGCTGGCGCCGCGGCGAGACGTAGAAATCATTGGCATCGTGGTCAACCAGCAAGGAGCGGAGCGCGCCGTCGCCACCGGAGCGGTGCGCACCTTGGGTTTTCCTTATTCCCTGTCGCCTTCATTTCTTGAGCGCAACCAGAGACAGACACCCAAGCAGGCCCTGCAAATATTGGAATCGATTGTCGCGCTTGCGCGGAAAGCGAGTCTGGGAGTGGTTGCCTACCTCTCGATGGCCTTCGGCAATCCCTACGGAGACCCGTGGAACCAGGAGGGAGTCATTGCGGCTTGCATGAAATTAAAGAACCTTGGGATTGGCGAAATTTCACTCGCAGACACAGTAGGGCTGGCCAGCCCGGCACAGATCCACTCGCTGCTAACGGCCGTGCTTGAGGCAATCCCTGGTTTTGAGATCGGCGCTCATCTACACGCCAAGCCCAAGGAGGCAGCCGGCAAAGTCGCAGCCGCTTACGAGGCGGGTTGCCGGCGCCTGGACATGGCGCTTGGCGGGCAAGGCGGTTGCCCGTTCGCACAGGATTCACTGGTAGGCAATGTGGCGACCGAAGGCGCCATGAAAGAGCTCGCCAGGCTCGGCGCCCTCCTTCCCCGTTTCGCGGCGCTTGACGAGTTACTTGCCAAAAGCCGCGCGATCGCCGATAGATTTGGCGGCCCGCGCACGGACTAGAACTTTTTCACGGTGGAGGCAGGGCGGACAGCTATAAAAGCAATGAGGAGATTCCCGTAAGGTGGCTATTAAATACGCAACGCTGGAAATCAGAGAAACCGACCGCGTTCATACCATCACGCTGAATCGGCCCGAACGCAGGAATGCCTTGAGCCCGCAGATGATCGCCGAGCTTATCCATGCCTTGGGAGAGGCCGGAACCTGCGATTGCGGCGTGGTTGTGCTTACGGGTGCGGGAACGGCGTTCTGTTCCGGGATGGATCTCGAAAGCCTGAAATCTCTCACTCATCAACGTCCGGAAGACCAGCGTGCCGATGCTGAATCCACCATGTGGATGATGCGCCGGTTGTACGACCTAACCAAGCCCACGATTGCAGCCGTAAATGGTCCAGCCATTGCGGGGGGGACCGGGCTGGCGACTTTGTGCGATTTCACGTTGGCAGCGCCCCAGGCCAGGCTGGGCTATACCGAAGTAAAAATCGGTTTTATCCCGGCCATGGTTTCGGTATTTCTGCTCGAGATGGTTGGGGAAAAAACAGCCAAAAGCCTGCTGCTCTCGGGCCGGATTCTGGATGCCCGGGAAGCGCTGGCGCTGGGCCTGATAACGGAAATCGTTCCCGACGGCCAGCTGATGACCAGGGCTTATGAGCTAGCTGCAATGTTGCTCAAGAACAGCCCCGAATCAATGAGCACAGTCAAGAAGCTGCTGAGCTCATTTGCCAAGGAGCGGCTGGATCGCGACTTGGCACGCGCCATGCGGTGGAACGAGAAAATTCGCAACAGCCCTGATTTTCGTGAGGGCCTGCAGGCCTTCCTGGAGAAACGCGAGCCGGTATGGCCTGGGCGCAAGAACAAATAAAGCAAGTATCATTCCCGATATGGCAAATAAAGTTCGCTGGGGAGTTCTGAGCACGGCTGCAATCGGCATGAAGAAGGTGCTGCCGGCCATGCAAAAGGGTGATTGGAGCGAAGTGACCGCGATCGCCTCGCGCGATCTTCCCAGGGCCCAGGAAGCTGCGCGCACACTGAATATCGCCAAGGCTTATGGATCGTACGAAGAGCTGCTGGCCGATCCCGATATTGAAGCGATCTACAATCCCCTGCCGAATCAGCTCCACGTTCCGTGGTCGATCAAGGCCGCGGAAGCGGGAAAGCACGTGCTATGCGAGAAACCCATCAGCATGACGGTAGCCGAAGCCAAGAAACTGCTGGCAGCGCAGCAGCGCACGGGAGTCAAGATTGGCGAAGCCTTCATGGTGCGCACGCACCCGCAGTGGCTGCGAACACGCGAGCTGATCGCCTCGGGCCGGATCGGCTCGTTGCGTTCTGTGCTGGGATTTTTCAGCTACTTCAATACCGACCCTAAAAATATTCGGAATATTGCAGATTGCGGCGGTGGCGGCCTGATGGACATTGGTTGCTACCCGATCAATACTTCCCGATTTGTGTTCGGCGAGGAGCCGGTGCGCGTATCCGGCGTCTTGGAGAAAGATCCCAACTTCCGCACGGACTGTTTGACTTCAGCGGTTTTGCAGTTTCCCTCGGGTCAGGCAATCTTCACTTGCAGCACGCAGCTGGTGCCTTACCAGCGGATGCAGGTGCTGGGAACCAAGGGCCGGATCGAAATCGAAATCCCTTTCAATGCTCCGAATGACCGCCCCTGCCGGATTTTCATCGACGACGGCCGGGATTTGATGGGAGGGGGAATCACCATCGAGAGCTTCCCCATCTGCGATCAGTACACGTTGCAGGGAGATGCTTTCTCCAAAGCCGTGCGTGAGGGGACGGAGGTGCCCGTGCCTCTCAGCGACGCGATCCGGAATATGGCAGTGATCGAAGCTGTCTTTCGCGCCGCCAGTTCAGGCAAATGGGAGAAACCTGAAGCCTAGAGGCCGTTGCTATTTTCGAAGGTCTAGGGATCCGGGCGCGGGTCGTCGGGAGCATCCTCGGCGCCTTCGTCCCAAGGCTCCGAATCGCCTATTTCGCGTTCCAGCTCATCGGAGGGGAGTCGCGGCTGATCCAGTTCTCTGCGCGCAGGGTTTGGCACCACTTCGGGGTCGTTCACGACAAATGTGAGCCTACCACAGCGCCGCGGGCATGATAATGGGCATCGGTACGCTGATGAGATTACTGAATTTCCTGGTAGAAAGCTTCATCGCAACCTTCGGCATTACTCGGCCCAGGCCGGAACAGCAGCGTACCGTGGCCCTGGCGTTGGGTGGCTTTCTGTTGCTTTTCTTGGCCGGCCTGCTCAGCCTGATCGTCTGGATGCTCTTCGGAGTGCGCCGATGACCAGCGTCGCCCAGGTTTCCTCGGTTTCGCCCGTCGCGGGAGATGCCCGGACTAAAGGGATGAGGGAGCGGAGCTCTTCAGGGAGCGCGAAAAGCGCTCCTCGCCCGCGAGCACGCAATTTAGCGTGCGCCCCATCGCTTGGCTATTCGCCAAGGACAGGGCGCGAAGCTGAGCGCGGCGATTAGAGCTTGCCGTTGTTCACAGCAATTGGCTCGACAGTGGGAGCGCCGCCTGCCGAAACCGTACCGGCTGCCTTTTTGTGCAGCTGGTGATGCAGGCAATAGAGCGCCAACTCGAGGCGGTCCGAAACTCCGAGCTTGTCATACACCTTACGCAGATAATTTTTGATCACCTGCTCGGTGGTGCCGAGCTGATAGGCAATCTCCTTATTGCGCTTGCCCTGCGTGATGCAGGTGATGATGGCCAGCTCCTTCGGCGAAAGCCGTGGCTGACTGCGAGGACTGGTCAGCGCCGTCGCCTGCGAGCGGTAAGCCTCGATCACCCAGTTGATCGATTGGTTATCGATCCAGGTTTCGCCGGCAGCGATCTTGCGCACGCACTTGACCAGCAAGTCGGGCGAGATAGATCGAGGGATGATGCCGCGAACGCCGCGGCGATAGAGCTCGACCGTGTTGGACTCGTCGTTTTGCGCTGACTGCACAATAATTTTCAATTGCGGAGCGCGGCGGACAAGTTCGGGAATGGCGTCGACTGTGCCTGCGATCAAATTCCCTTCGAGCAGGACCAAATCGGTTGGAAAGCGTTGGATGGCGCCGTGAAGACCAGCCAGGGTGTCGACTTGAGCGACCACACGAATATCGTCTTCAAGAGCAAAGATCTTCCGGATTCCTACCCGGTAGATCGCTTGCGAATCAGCAAGGACGATTCGTATCGCAGCTTTGTCCGCACCCTCTTCGGGTTCAATGGCGCCGTCAGGCAGACCGGCATCGAGAGCTTCAGGTTTGGCAGATACCATAGGTTCAAAGACCAAAATAGCTTCAGTGACTGAAATAATATTTATCTATAACGGCAGCGACGTGTTTTGTCTGTACATCTGTTTTTACGTCTGGTGTGCAGCGTACCACGCGGCCGGTGCAGTGCAATACGACATCGGTGGGGGTGCCCATAGCCTCTGCCGGCATTTTAATTGTGAAGCTTACGTTACTGCCTACGGCCAACGCAGTAGCGACCTCAAAGAGAACGCCACTGGCGGATATGTTTTCGGTTACCGCGGGCAGATCTGCTGTTTCCGTAGTAATAGTAATCGGTACACGCAGTGGAAAACGCACCGCAGCGCGGAGTTCAATCGGACGCTCTGAAGCGGCTGCGGTTGAGATATCCATGCCGTGATCATAATCAGAACCGAGATGTACGTGAATCCCCTAAAAAGGCCACCTATTCGTCCCCATAGTACTAAAGTCACCCGTGGGAGTATCTCGGGTTTTACCGCTTCATAAGAAATTTTTCAGAAATCGCCCCGGAAGTGAAGCAAGGACTGACGCCAAACCCCGCAAATCGCGTTACTTGATATTCCGGATATATACTTAGTAATAATCACACGAAAGTTGTAGCGCCCAGGCATCCCTATCGGTAACATCTGCATAACCGGTTTTTTCTGAAGGAGATGCCCTATGAAAGCCACACTGATACGCGCTCTGACTGTAGCTGGATTGCTCGCGATGTCTATGCCCGCCCATGCCATGCCAGTCGGCTTTTGGACCTGGTTTTTCTAAGTTGTAAACTGGGATCTCTGCGCATTATTTAGCCAAACAAAGCTTTGCTATCCGCAGATCTTGCGGCTATTCTGCATCTGCAAAGGTGCAATGTGAGCTTGCGCGCCATATTCGCGGCTTTCAGCGTGATTGGCCTCCTGGCCGAGGTCTGTCTCCTCGTCGTACTCATTTGGCGCCGCCAATATAAGACCTTTCCGATTTTCACGCTTTGCATCGCATCCAATCTCCTCAATGACATCGGTATAGGCATCCTGATGGTGGCCTATCCGATCCACGTGGCGCGTTCCGTTTCCTTTGCTTTGCTGCCACTCCAATATTTACTGGACTTGGCCGTGCTGCTCGAGATCAGCTGGAATGTTCTGCGGCCTGTGCACACGTCCCTCCCCCAAGGGACTGTTCGGGCGTTTGTTATAGCGATGGTGGCGGCTCTGCTTGGCGGCGTTCTGTTGGCTGACCACTTTGGCAACACCGGTAACAAAATTCAGGATATTAAGGTGCCCCTCGACCTTACGGTGGGTCTGCTGCGCATGCTGATCTTCGCCGCCACGGCGGGATTTGCCCAATTGCTGGGAATCGGGTGGCGAAACAAGGTGCTGCAGTTAGCCACCGGTCTCTCCTTCTACAGTGCGGTGGACCTTGTCGTGAGCCTCCTCGGGCGCTATGGGGGCGATTCCCGGGACCTGGAGGGTGTCAGAATGATCGCGGTCGCTCTCCAACTGGTTTTTTTCGTGTGGGTCTTTACAACTAAAGAGGTACAAAGGCGCGAATTCAGTCCACAAATGGAGCAGTTTTTGGTTACACTGGCTGGGCGGGCGAAGCTCGCGCGTACGGCGCTGGTGCGGATGCAGGTGAAATAATCACATGATCTTGCCGATGCTTCAGGTAATTCTTGCCACTCTGCTGATTGGCTACGCCGCGTTATGGCGCAGGCAGCAGATGAAGCGTCGTTCCCGGAGTTGGCACGCAATCATCAACCAGTTGCATGGCAACGACTGGGGCATCGAAGACATCACCGAGCGTTTCCTTTATAAAGGCGAAGTTCAGGTGACGCCGAAGGACGTCTGGCAGCGCATCCAGGGCTGCAAGGGTCTGTGGGCGATGTATAAAAATTCTCCAGTACTGGTGCAGCTCGCCGACTATGCCGCAGAGCATGGTGAGGGCGTTGATTTGGAGATGCTGGAAGGTCTGCGCAGCGATGCGTTTCAAATCCGTGTTTGCGTGCTGATGGCGCTGGGGCAGTACCTGTTCTCCGCTTCTTCGGTTGGGGCAGCGGTAAACGCCCACCGCGCTGTGGCCACTTACAGTGCCATGCTGGTCCGGCTCACTGCCTTCATCCAGGAATACTCTACAGCTCTTTTTCCGAGCTATCTCGACGCCGTCGCTTAGTCCTTCGTTCTTGCGCAAGACTTGCGCAATCGGTTTGATGCAGCGATACTTGTATTTTGGGTCGCGTGCGCGAGCAGCGTTGTCTGGCCTGCAAATCGCGGTCTTAAGCCTACCTGGTTTGCCCCATCAGGAAAGAATTCTGAAAGGATTTACATCTGTGTTGATGATTCGCCTGGCTCGCTTCGGTGCACGTAAGCAGCCCTATTATCGCGTTGTCGTGATTGAAAAAGACAGGGCCCGCAACGGCCGGTCGGTCGAGGTTGTGGGGACCTACAACCCGCGCACCACTCCAGCCACCGTAGACTTGAAACGGGATCGCATTCAGCACTGGACCAGCAATGGCGCCCAACTGTCTGACCGTGTTGCGAAACTACTCGCTGCTCATCCCGCGGCGTAAAACCCTCTGGACACAACCACAGCAAAAGCGGTTTAATGCTCGGTCATGAAGCGACCCAGCCAATGCCTGTGTCTGAATCCATTCAGATGCGGGGCAGACTGCTACCAAAACGTGCGTTGGTTGGTTCTTTGAGGCCGTATGACGATGCAAGACGCGAATCACAATGATATGCAGCAACTGGTCACAGAAATCGCCAAGGCCCTGGTGGACGATCCCCAAGCGGTAGAAGTGCAGGCCGTATCGCGAGACGAGAACACGGTACTGCGGTTGCGCGTCGCTTCTGCAGACGTAGGTAAAGTCATCGGCAAACAGGGCCGGACCGCACGCTCGATGCGTACCATTCTGAGCGCGGTCAGCATGAAGCTGCATCACCGATATACGCTGGATATCCTGGAGGAAGATGAGGCCGGCAAACCGGCGGAGTCCTAGCGTCATCTGCGGCGTGCCCGGCTTGTGCCGGCGCGTCCCTGACCTTCCCATCCTGAGCAGAGTTTTCGCCCTCATGCAGCGCGGAACGCTCCAATGAGCGCTCCAAATTCGAATTGGGTGCTACTCGCCCACATCGTGCGGCCCCAGGGCCGTCATGGCGAGGTTCTGGCGGATATCCGCACCGACTTTCCCGAACGCTTCGCCCAGCGCAAGCGGCTGTTCCTGCACCGTCAGGAGGTAACGCGGGAAGTGAACCTGGTTTCCCACTGGCTGCACAAGGGGCGAGTGGTCCTGAAATTCGCCCAGGTGGATACCATTACCGAAGCTGAGAAATTGCGTGGCTTTGATGTCGTCATTCCACGCGAGGAACGAGTTCCCCTCGAGGGAGATGCGGTGTATATCAGCGACTTGCTGGGGTCCAGGGTGGTCGACGTGAGCCGTGGCGGCGCAGTGGAGGTCGGTGAAATCACGGACGTTGAACCGGAAGGAACCGCGCCTGCCATGCTGGTGGTGAGAGGCATCTCCGGCGAAGAGCTCTTGATTCCTTTTGTTCGTGCCTACCTGAAGGAAATGGACCTCGGAGCCAAGCGGGTGGCAATGGATCTTCCCCAGGGTCTGCTGGCAGTCCAGACGGCGTCTTCGGATGAATCGGAATAATCGGTATGCGCTTCGACATTGTCACCATCTTTCCCGGATTCTTCTCGGGGATGTTCGACCATGGGATGGTCAAACGGGCGATTCAGAACGGCCTGCTGCGCGTTACTGTGCACGATTTGCGGGCGTTCACGCATGACCGGCATCGCACCGTGGACGACCGGCCTTTTGGCGGCGGCGAAGGTATGGTGCTGAAGCCGGAACCTCTGGCCGAGGCAGTCGAGCATCTCGGGCTGCACAGCAAGGAAGAGCGAGCAGAGCATCGGGAAACCGTGATCCTGCTCTCCGCGCAAGGGCAGAAATTTGTCCAGGCGAAGGCGCGGGAGTTGGCACAAACGAGCCGAGTTGTGCTGCTGTGCGGACGCTATGAGGGGGTCGATGAGCGAGTCAGCGAACTCGTCGCCGACCAGGAACTCTCGATTGGAGACTATGTGCTCTCGGGCGGAGAGCTGGCGGCCGCCGTTCTCCTGGACGCAACCATGCGTCTGCTGCCTGGAGTCCTGGGCAACGAAGCCTCGTCGGAATACGAAAGTTTCGGCCATCCGGATGAGCTGCTGTCTCAGCGCAGCGGCACAGGCTTGCATTCTACTTATGGTTCAGGCGGCCTCCTGGACTATCCGCATTACACTCGCCCGGCGGAGTTTCGGGGGGTATTAGTTCCAGAAGTGCTCAGCAGCGGAAACCACGAGCAGATCCGCCGCTGGCGCCGCGAGCAGGCCCTCAGGAAGACCCATCGCAATCGGCCCGACCTGCTCGAGAACGCACAATTGAGCGCGGAAGAGCGCGCGTTTCTTGCCCGCCTGGAACGGGCGCAAAGCTAGAATTCCGTGTAAACTAGAAACTTCGACGTTAGCGTTTTCTGTCGCAATTAGGAAGCAATCATGTCTATCAATCCAGTCATGCAGCGTCTCGCCGAAAAGCTTCGGCGCACCGACCTGCCCGAGTTTGGCCCTGGCGATACGGTCCGGGTGCAAGTCAAGATCAAGGAGGGCGACAAGGAGCGCCTGCAGGCTTTCGAGGGCATTGTGATTGCTCTCAAGAGCGGCGCCCAGGGCAGCTTCACGGTGCGCAAGATGAGCTTCGGCCAGGGTGTCGAACGCATTTTTCCGTTCAACTCCAAAGTCGTCGACAAGGTTGAGAAGCTACGGTCCGCGCGTGTGCGGCGTTCCAAACTTTTCTACCTGCGTGAACTGCGCGGAAAGGCCGCCCGTCTCAAAGAGGTGGAGCGCAAATAGCTTCGTTCCCGAATTTTGTCCAGAGACGCCCCGGTCCCGGGGCGTTTTTCATGCCCGCCGAACGCGCGATTGACCCTGCTCGCAAGTCAGGTTTCGCAGCGGATTCCTGCCCGCAAATTTTCGCTGCCTGCTGTGGGAAACACGGTACCGAATCCGGCGAACGACTGCGCGCATGCTCTAAACTCGACTGTGGCGATGCCTGAGGCACTCATAGACCCAGAAGTAGTTGAGCGAGAGCTTTCCCCAGCCGCGCGCAAGATGCGCATGCTCAAGTCGCTGGTGTGCGGAAACCGCTACGAGCGGGCAGCGCGCTCCACGGGAGCGAAAGTGATTGCCGGAGTCGACGAAGTGGGGCGGGGCGCGCTCTTCGGGCCGGTGGTCGCAGCAGCGGTGATTCTCCCCGAGGGCTGCCGCATTCCCGGCCTGCGCGATTCAAAACAACTGATCCGGGAAGAACGCGAGCGCCTGGCGAAGATCGTCGAACGCCGCGCCCTGGCAATTGCGATTGAAGAAGTCGATGCTGAGACCATCGATCGCATCAATATCTACCAGGCCACACGCGCTGCGATGACGGCGGCAGTTTGCCGCTTACCGGTGACCCCCGACCATCTGCTGATCGATGCCTTACGGCTCGACATAGCCTGCGCGCAAACCAGCATCATCTATGGCGATTCGCTCAGCATTTCTATCGCGGCTGCCTCGGTGCTGGCCAAGGTGTATCGTGACAATCGCATGCGCGAGCTGGACACGCATTTTCCGGTCTATGGTCTGGCTTCTCACAAGGGCTACAGCACGCCGGAGCACAAGCAGGCGTTGCTGGCCCATGGGCCCAGTCCCCTGCACCGGCGAAGCTTCCGCCCGGTAGCTGAAAACTGCCTTCCGTGGGATTAGATTCCAATTGCCACTACGATTGATGTGTATTACCGCCCATCCGGACGATGAGTGCGGAGCATTCGGTGGAGCTCTGATGCTCGCCCATCTGCGCGGCGTGGAAACCTGCGTGGTGTGCCTCACCGAAGGCCGCGCTGCATCCCATCGCGGCACTGCCGTCGACGGGAACGAATTGGCCCAACTGCGACGGCAGGAATTTGCCGCGGCCTTGCGGGTGCTGGGTGTAACTCAGGGTGAGGTGCTCGACTTCCCTGACGGCGGGCTGGCGGGGCAGGACTTTACCAGGGTCACGACCGTGCTGGTAGAGCGTATGCGCCGCTTTCGTCCCCAGGTGGTGCTGACGTTCGGGGGCGACGGCAACGTCAATCTGCACCCGGATCACACTATGGCGTCTTTTTTTGCCACGGCAGCCTTTTACTGGGCTGGACGCGCTAATTTCGCACCCGAGCAGATTGCCGCGGGACTAGTTCCCTACCGCCCGCAAAAGCTTTATTACGGCGCTGCTCCCTTCCTGGCGTGGGCGGATTCGGAGGAGGCGAAACGGATTGCACTCATGCCCGCCTCGCTCGTACTCGAACTGGGGCCTTTGAAGGCGAAGAAACTGGAAGCGTTCATGGAGCACAAAACCCAGGCGGAGTTGCTGGCCAAGGTCAAAGCTGTCTTCGAGGAGACCGGCGGCGAGGAGAAATACCTGCTGGCCGCCGCACGCGGCTTCCGTTCCTCCCCACTAGAAGCAGATATGTTCGCCGGCATCGAGGGAGACTGATCGCTAGCGTAAAGCGGCAATTTGCGCCTGCTGATTGACCTTCTGCCTGACGATCCAAAAGATCCGCGCCAC
>Ga0335075_10008939_pt1 | contig 15325 bp, 12 predicted proteins | sample Lox_Sample_24_FD_206723 | JGI IMG/M metagenome (GOLD analysis project Ga0335075, IMG submission 206723) | Soil microbial communities from Loxahatchee National Wildlife Refuge, Florida, United States - Lox_Sample_2.4 | ecosystem: Environmental > Terrestrial > Soil > Wetlands | place: USA... | reverse complement strand
ACCGGCGTCGGCGTCGAGCAGCGGAAGAAGGAGTTGTAGTAAGGCAGCTCCTTCATCTGCTCATAGGCCGCCTCGGCGAGCTCATTGCGGCCGTAGCCGATGTTCACGCACCACAGGCCGGCCATGCCGTCGAGGATCTCATTGCCCTCGCTGTCATAGATGAACGGCCCGTCGGCGCGGGTGATCATGCGTGAGCCGGCGGCGCGCAGATCCTTGTGGTCGGTGAAGGGGTGGAGATGATGCGCAGCGTCGATCGCCTGAAGCTGCTTCAGGGAATAATTCTGATATGTCATGGGCTTCCAAGCTCCCGTTGAATCAATCCGGCAGTTCGTGCCGGGGCGGATTCAACCGAGGCGCGGTGGCGAATAGCCGATGCGGGCGCAAAGCCGAAGCAGTTCGGCGTGCAGCGTCCGCGGCGACGGTGTGACCGCCACGGCCGGGCTTACGCTGTATGGGTGAACGGCGGACATGGCGTAAGTGTAGGCGATCTGGCTCCGACCGTTCAAGTCCGCCTGCTCGTCCAGTCGCCGAGAAGCGCGAAGAGGACGATCACGCCGGTGAGCAGGCCAAGCGTCAGCGGAAGCCCGCGCGGCCCGAACAGGTCCATCGCCGCGCCCGCCGCGGGCGATACGGCAATGCCGCCGACACCCCACATCAGCGCGAATGCGGCATTGCCGGCGACCAGCATCGAGCCGGAGAAGCGCTCGCCGAGCGCGATCAGCGCCATGGTGTAGATGCCGTAGGACACCGCGCCCCACAGGAAGATGAATGGCCAGATCACCGGCGTGTGGAGAAGCACCGGCAGGAGAACGCAGCCGGTCACCGTGGCCGCACCGCACACGATCAGCATAGGGCGCGAGCCGAGCCGCTCCGCGAGCAGCCCGAGCGGAACCTGCAATGCGATGTTGCCGGCGATCATCACCGACAGCAGCGCCTACATCCTGGCCTCGCCGATGTCGAACGACGTGCCGTAGACCGGCAGGAGTGCCAGCACCGCCTGCTCGAAGCCGGCGGCGACGGTGACGGCCAGCAGCATCAGCCAGGCGAGTGGCACAAACCCCAGCACAGACACTTGCGCGCCGCCGGCTTCATCGACCTTCGGCAGCCGCGTCAGCACCGATGCCAGGCACGCACCGCAGATGACGAACGCCGAAATGCCGACGAGGAACGGCGCCCAGCCTTGCGTTCCGACAAACAGCAGGCAGAGCGGCCCGGTCGCGAAGCCGGCGGAAATGATGGTCGTGTAGACGCCCATCACGCGGCCGCGCCGAGCCGGCGGCGTCAGCGCGATCATCCAGATTTCGGAGAGCACATAGAGCGGGTTGGTCACCACGCCGATCAGGAAGCGCAGCGGAAACCACCACCAGACATCCTGCGTCCAGCCGATCGCGGCAAGCGTGAGCGCCGAAAGCGCGGCGCAGGTCAGCGCCGTGCGTTCGGCGCCAAAACGGCGCGCAATGCCGGGGATGAGCGGCGAGGACACGATGAAACCGATCGGCGTCATCGCTGCCGAGAGGCCGATCAGCACGGGCGATACGCCCTGCCGCTGCAGGATGAAGCTCAGCAGCGGATAGGTCAGGCCTTGCGCGATTGCAAACACCGACACCGTGGCGATCACGCCGGCGATCGCTGCCCACTCGGTTTGCGTCTTTGCCACAGCCATGCCCTCGCAATAGCCGGGCCAAGGCCGGGCGTAAGAACCTCCCGCAGCTTTGCGATTGCGCCAGTGGAGGCGTCAGGGATCGGCGCGCGTGAGCGCCCGATAGAGCGCGAAAAGCACCAGTATGCCGGACAGCGAGGCGATGACGACCGGAAGGCCGGGCGCGCCGATCACCTCCATCACAAGGCCGGAGCCCGGCGGGCCTGCGATGCCGCCGACGCCCCACATCAACGCGAAGGCGGCATTCCCTGCGACGAGCGCCTGCCCGCGGAAGCGGTTGCCGAGTTCGACCAGCGCCATCGTGTAGACGCCGTAGCCGACGCCGCCCATGACGACGAGCACGGGCCAGACCGCGGGCGTGAGGATCACCAGCGGCAGCAGAATGGCGCAGATCATGTTGCCAAGCGCGCAGGCGATGATCATCGGCCGCGCGCCGAACTTCTCCGCGGCGAAGCCGAACGGGATCTGCAGGAAGATGTTGCCGAGCGACATGGCGGTGATCAGCACCGCCAATGTCGCCTCTGGCAGCCCGTATCCGGCGCCGAAGACGGGCAGCAGGGAATAGACGCTCTGCTGTGTCGCGGCTGAAACGGTCACCGCCAGCAGCAGCGCCGGCGCGACGACCCAGAAGGACCAGATGCCCGTTTTCGGCGAGCCGTCATCTTCGAGGCCGCGAATGTTGCCGGCGGTGATCGCGAGCAGAAACGCACAGCCGAGAAACCCGAATATGCCGATCAGAAACGGCGGCCAGCCATCGCTTCCGACCAGCGCGAGCGACAACGGCCCGAGCGCGTAGCCGATGCCGGTCACCGCGTTGAAGATGCCCATGATGCGCCCACGCCGTTCGGCCGGGGCAAGCGCGAGCATCCAGACCTCGCCCAGCACATAGAGCGGATTGATAATGACGCCGATCAGAAAGCGCAGCGGGAACCAGGCGATCTCGTTCTGGAGATAGCCGACCGCGAGAAAACAGAGCGAGGCAATCAGCGCGCAGCCAACCGCCAGCGCCCGCGCGCCGAGCTGTCTGACGAGTGCGGGAATGAAGACGGCCGAAAAGATCAAGCCGAACGGCGTCATGGCGGCAGACGCGCCGATATAGCCGGCCGACAGGCCCTGCTTCTGCATCAAGAAGGTGAACAGCGGATAGCTTAGCCCTTGCGCCAGCGCAAAGACGGAGACGGCGGCGATGACCCCGCTCAGCGCCAGCCAGCGCGGCTGCTCAGTCGCGCCGGAAGTTGATTGCGAATCGTTCAAATCGGCAAAGCTTCCAGAATGCGAAATACCACCTCTGCCATGCACGGGACGGCAGTCAAAGGCAAGATTAACGTAGCGAATTACTGCGCGGTAGCCTGTATACATACACCTCGTGGTTTCAACATGATGATCAAATCGAGCCGAAACGGCTGAGCGCAAATCGCGAAATATCGTGGCGTGTTTCGCCGGCTGTCGCGACGTCCGCCAGCACCTCGCCGATGACGCTGGCGAACTTGTAGCCATGGCCGGAACAGGCCGAGCAGACGACGATCCGCGGGTCGGCCGGCAGCCGGTCGATGACGAAATCCTCGTCGGGAGTCTTGGTGTACATGCAGGTCTTCATGCCGAGCAGCTTTCCAGCAGCGTCCGGCAGATAGGCATCGAGGAAGTCGCGCATTCGCTTCTCGTCCGCTGGTCCGGCACCCTGCCGTGCAGCGTCGGCATGGTCGAGCACGCCACTGTCGTAGTGCGAGGCGCATTTGAAGCCGGCGCCGAGGTTCGGAAAGCCGTAGGCGATGTCGTCCGGACCATCGACGATGAAGACAGGCAGTCGCCCGAGTGCGACGACGTCGGCGCGCTTCGGTTCGAACCAGCAGAGCACCTGGCGGGCGATCGTCAGCTTCGGTTTGAGCGCCGGCACGAGATCGCTGATCCACGCGCCGGACGAAACGATCACCGACCGGGCTTCAACTGGGCCGTGATCGGTCACGACAGTGACAGACCCCGGACGTGAATCGATGGCATGCACCTTCACGCCGAAACGCGCCTCCGCGCCGGCACTCCGTGCGAGGTCGAGGTAAAGCCGGTTGGCAAATTCGGGCCGGACGAAGCCACCGTCGGCCTGCCAGACGGCCGCGTAGTCGTCCGGCAAGGTGAATTGCGGAAAGCGCCGCCGAACCTCGCCGGCGTCGAGAACCTCGTGCGGGATGCCGTGCTGCTGGCTCGCTTCGATGGATCCATTGACAATGATGCTGCCGGGTTTGCCCATCTCCAGCACGCCGGTTTTGGTCAGCACCGTCTCGCCGGTCAGCCGTTCCAGCTCCGCCCAGCGGTCGTAGGCGGCACGCACCAGCGGCACGTAGGACGGATGCTCGAAATAGCCGAGCCGGATCGCCCTGCTCTCGCCATGCGACGAGCCGCGGTCGTGCCCGGGTTGGAAGCGCTCGATACCAACCACCTTCAGCCCGCGCCGCGCCAGATTGAACAGCGCCGCACTCCCCATCGCGCCAAGACCGACAACCGCGACGTCAAATCCCGCCAAAACCGACCCCTTCCGCCATGTCGCTTCCCTCGCTCTACTGGTCGTAGCTTCCGTACCGCCTGAAATGGCCCCGGTCCAATATGCCGGCCAAGATGCGATATCCATGGGGATTTTCATGAACGCTGCCGTGCAGCCTGCAGAACCGGTGCTGGCAACGGACCGCTCCCGCCGCGGCGGCCGCGCGGGAAAACGCGCCGGCGCTTCCGCCTCGTTCGAGCAGCCGCCATTCCGCCAGCTAAAAATCCCGTTCGCGCCGACAAAGTTGGTCTCCGACGACGAGCTGGAATCGATCCACCGCGCCTCGCTGCGTGTGCTGAAGGAGATCGGCGTCGAAGTGCTTCACGACGAAGCGCGCCGCATCATGAAGGAGCACGGCGCGGATGTGCGCGAAGGCTCCGAGCGCGTCCGCTTCGACAGCGATCTGATCCTGGAAAAGATTTCAAGCGCGCCGTCGGAATTCACCATCCATGCGCGCAACCCGGGACACAATGTGCGCTTCGGCGGCAACAACCTCGTCATCTCGCAGATGGCGTCGGCGCCGAACTGTTCGGACCTCGATGGCGGACGCCGTCCCGGCAACCAGAAGGATTATCGCAACTTCCTGCGCCTGGCGCAGATGCACAATATCCTGAACACCACGGGCGGTTATCCGGTCGAGCCGGTCGACATCCATCCGTCGATCCGCCACCTCGAATGCATCCGCGATCTGTCAACGCTGACCGACAAGGTGTTCCACATCTATTCGCTCGGCAAGGAACGCAACCTCGACGGCATCGAGATCGCCCGCATCGGGCGCGGCATCTCCAAGGAGCAATTGCTCGAGGAACCGTCCGTCTACACCATCATAAATACGAACTCGCCGCTGAAGCTCGATATCCCGATGATGGAAGGCATCATCCAGATGTCGTCGCATGGCCAGGTCGTCATCGTCACGCCGTTCACGCTGTCGGGCGCGATGGCGCCCGTGACGATCGCCGGTGCGCTGGTGCAGCAGAACGCCGAGGCACTTGCCGGCATCGCCTTCACGCAGATGGTTCGGAAAGGCGCGCCGGTCGGCTATGGCGGCTTCACCTCGAACGTCGACATGAAGTCGGGCGCGCCCGCGTTCGGGACGCCGGAATACATGAAGGCGCAACTGGTCGGCGGCCAGCTCGCGCGGCGCTACAAAATCCCCTACCGCACGTCGAACACCTGCGCGGCGAACACCGTCGACGCGCAGGCGGCCTACGAAAGCGTGTTCTCTTTGTGGGGATGCATCCAGGGCGGCGCGAACTTCATCCTGCACGGCGCCGGCTGGCTGGAAGGCGGGCTGCGCTGCTCCTATGAGAAGACGATCCTCGACATCGATCTGTTGCAGATGGTTGCGGAGTTTTTGACGCCGCTCGATCTGTCGGAGGACGCGCTGGCGGTGGACGCGATCCGCGACGTCGGTCCCGGCGGACACTTCTTTGGCACGCCGCACACCCAGTCACGCTACAAGAACGCGTTCTACTCGCCGATCCTGTCGGACTGGCGCAATTTCGAGACATGGAACGAGGCCGGCGCGCCGACCGCGATGCAGAAGGCCAACAAGGTGTGGAAAGAGCGGCTCGCCGCTTACGACGAACCCTTCATGGACCCGGCCATCCGCGAAGAGCTCAACGCCTTCGTCGAGAAGCGCAAGGCTGAAGGCGGCGCGCCGACGGATTTCTGAGATGAAGCTCGTACCGATCAACGCGCCCGATGCGCCGCAGCCGGTTGGCGGCAGCTATTCGCAAGCCGTCGAGGTGACCGGCGCGTCGCGGCTGCTCTTCATCTCCGGCCAGATACCGGCGGAAGCTGAAGGTGGCGCGGTGCCGGAAGATTTCGAGAACCAGGCGCGGCTCTGCTGGAAGAACATCATTGCGCAGCTTCGCGCCGGCGGCATGACGCTGGACAATCTGGTGCAGGTCCGCATCTTCCTGGCCGACAGAAAACACATCGCCGACTACCGCAAGGTTCGCAACGAGGTGCTGCAGGGCCGGCAGGTCAGCCTGACCACGGTCATCTCCGGCATCTTCGACGAAACATGGCTGCTGGAGATCGAGGCGGTCGCGGCGGCCTGATCCAATTCGAATGCAAGAACAAGTTTGCTGAGGGGCACGCGTAACCTATGAAATCCCACTACAAAGCGGTTGTGATTGGCGGCGGCGTCGTCGGCTGCTCGGTGCTCTACCACCTGGCCCGTGCCGGCTGGACCGACATCGTACTGATCGAGCGCTCGGAGCTGACCTCCGGCTCATCCTGGCACGCGGCCGGTGGTTTCCACACGCTGAACGGCGACCCGAACGTCGCCAAGCTGCAGGCCTACACCGTCAAGCTCTACAAGGAGCTGGAGGAGGTTTCCGGCCAGTCCTGCTCGCTGCATCTGACCGGCGGCGTGATGCTGGCCGACAGCCCGGAGCGCATGGACTTCCTGCGCCTCGCCCACGCCAAGGGCCGCTATCTCGGCATGGACACGGAGCTGATCACGCCGTCAGAAGCGAAGGCGATGTTCCCGCTGATGGACGAGAAACATTTCGTCGGCGCCATGTGGGACCCGGTCGAAGGCCACCTCGATCCGTCGGGCACCACGATCGCCTACTCCAAGGCGGCGAAGAAGCTCGGCGCTGAGATCGTGCTGCGCAATCCGGTGAAGGAGCTGACGCAGCAGCCGGACGGCACGTGGGACGTCATCACCGAGCAAGGCACGGTGCATGCCGAGCACGTCGTGAACTGCGGCGGCCTCTGGGCACGCGAGATCGGCCGCATGGTTGGCGTCGAACTGCCAGTGCTCGCAATGGAGCACATGTATCTGCTGACCGAGCCGATGCCGGAGGTCGAGGCCTTCAACAAGGAAACCGGCCGCGAGATGATCGGCGTGCTTGATTTCAAGGGCGAGATCTATACGCGCCAGGAGCGCAACGGCATCCTGCTCGGCACCTATGAGAAGGCCTGCAAGCCTTGGGATTTCGGCCACGAATTGCTGGCGCCCGACCTCGACCGCATCGCGCCCTCGCTGGAGGTCGGCTTCCGCCACTTCCCCGGCATCGCCAATGCCGGCATCAAGCAGGTGATCAACGGCCCCTTTACCTTTGCGCCGGACGGCAATCCGCTCGTCGGCCCGGTGCAGGGCCTGACCAACTTCTGGGTGGCCTGCGGCGTGATGGCTGGCTTCAGCCAGGGCGGCGGCGTTGGCCTCGCTCTCTCCAACTGGATGGTCAACGGCGATCCGGGCTTTGACGTCTGGGGCATGGACGTCGCGCGCTGGGGCGAATGGGCATCTTTGCGCTACACCAACGCCAAGGTGCGCGAGAACTATTCGCGCCGCTTCTCCATCCGCTTCCCGAACGAGGAACTGCCGGCAGCGCGGCCGGCGCAGACGACACCGCTCTACGACACGATGGTCGGACAGAACGCCGTCATGGGCGACTCGTGGGGCCTTGAGACGCCACTCTGGTTCGCGCCGAAGGGCAGCGAGCCGAAGGACATCGTCTCCTTCCACCGCTCCAATGACTTCGAGCACATCGGCAACGAGGTGAAGGCAACGCGCGACAAGGTCGGCATCACCGAGATCGCCAACTTCGCCAAGTATGAGGTGTCCGGCACGGGTGCCGAGGATTTCCTCAACCGGCTGATGACCAACAAGATGCCGAAGAAGGGGCGCATCGTGCTCACCCCGATGCTGAACGAATTCGGCAGGCTGATCGGCGACTTCACCATCGCCAAGACGGGCGAAGAGAAGTTCATGATCTGGGGTTCTTCGGCCGCGCAGAAATATCACATGCGCTGGTTCGAGAAGCATCAGCCGAAGGACGGCTCGGTCCGCATCCACCGCTTCGACCAGACGCTGGTCGGCCTCTCCATCGCCGGTCCGAAGTCTCAGGCGCTGCTGCAGAAGCTGGTCGACGTCGACGTGTCGTCGAAAGCCTTCAAGTTCATGGACTTCCGCGAGATGGCGGTCGGCGGCGCGCCCTGCATGGTGAACCGCATCACCTACACCGGCGATCTCGGCTACGAGATCTGGATGCAGCCGGCCTACCAGCGGCTCGTCTACAAGGCGATCAAGGACGCGGGCCAGGAGTTCGGCATTGTCGACTTCGGCATGCGCGCGCTGCTTTCCATGCGTCTGGAGAAAAACTTCCCCACCTGGTTCCGCGAGCTCCGTCCGATCTACGGTCCGTTCGAAGGCGCGATGGACCGCTTCATAAAGCTGGAGAAGAACGATTTTGTCGGCCGCGACGCTGCGGCCAAGGAACAGGCCGCCGGACCGAAGCTCAAGCGCGTCTCGATGATCGTGGATGCGCTCGACGCCGACGTGATGGGCGACGAGCCGATCTGGGCGAAGGTTAACGGCAAGGATTTCGGCACCGTCGAGAAGACGCACGATTTCGGAGCGCCGCGCTTCGATGGATCGGGCAAGGAAGTGCGTGGCTCCACCGCCGCTCAGGGCGCGTCCGCCGTACGCGGCACCAAGGACGGCGAGTGGTCGGTCGTCGGCTGGGTGACGTCGGGCGGCTACGCCCACTATGTCGGCAAGTCGATGGCGCAGGGTTATGTGCCGGCGGAACTCGCCGACAATGAAGGCGCCGGCATGTTCGAGGTCGAGATCCTCGGCCATCGCCGCCCGGCCCGCATCAACATCGAACCGCCATTCGACCCGAGCGGCGAGAAGATGCGCGGTTAGCGGACAACGCGCATGACCGGCACCGGAGCCAATTTCGGCCGGCACCGCAAGATCATGCCGTTCGAGCCAGGCAGCGTGGACGCGCTGCGCGGCGAGGCGCGCGACAAGGCTGCGTCGCTCAACCAGCACGTTCTGGGATACGGCGAGACGGCGGAGCGCGAATGGGCGGCGGCGGGCATCGCCGCGCCTGATCTTCCTGCGATGCGGAAGTATCGGCTGCAGCGCATCCGTGCCGAACTGAAACGCCGCGACTATGCCGGCGCCTTGCTCTACGACCCGGTCAACATCCGCTACGCGACAGACAGTACCAACATGCAGCTCTGGGTCGCGCACAATCCGACCCGGCACTGCTTCGTCGCCACCGAAGGCCCGGTCGTGCTCTTCGACTATTTCTCCTGCGAGCATCTGTCCGACCATTCGGGCGTGGTCGATGAGGTTCGCCCCGCAGTGTCGTGGATGTATCTCTACGGCGGCGAGCTGAGCGAGGCGCGCGTGCGCCGCTGGGCTGCCGGCATCGCCGATCTCGTCACCGCGCGTGGCGGCGGCAACAAGCGCATCGCCGTCGACCATCTCGACCATGAAGGCGTGGCGGAACTTGCCCGGCTTGGCGTTTCGGTCGGCAATGGCGAGGCGGTGATGGAAAACGCCCGCCTGATCAAATCGCCCGACGAAATTCTGGCGATGCGCCGCTCGATCGTCGCCTGCGAGGCGGCGATGGGCGAGATGCAGGCGGCGCTGAAGCCGGGCATCTCGGAAAACGAGCTCTGGGCCGAGCTGCATCGCGGCAACATTGCGCGCGGCGGCGAGTGGATCGAAACGCGGCTGTTGTCGTCCGGGCCGCGCACCAATCCGTGGTTCCAGGAATGCTCGTCGCGCGTCATCGAGGGCGGCGATCTGGTTGCGTTCGATACGGACCTGATCGGCCCGTACGGCTTCTGCGCCGACCTGTCGCGCACCTGGCTCTGCGGCGATGGCGAACCGAGCAACGAGCAGCGCGATCTTTTCGCCATCGCGACAAATCAGATCGCGGCGAACACCGAATTGATGAAGCCCGGCACGACCTTCCGCGAACTGGTCGAGCGCTCCACCGTACCACCGCCGGACTGCTTCCCGGCGCGCTACGGCGTGCTCTATCACGGCGTCGGTCTGGCCGATGAATACCCGACCTTGCCACACGCCTCCGACTGGACCGCCGATACGCCGGACGGCGTGCTGGAGCCCGGCATGGTGCTCTGCGTCGAAAGCTATATCGGCAGGCTCGGCGGCCACGAAGGCGTAAAGATCGAGGAGCAAATTCTGATCACCGCGACAGGCAACCGGCAGCTCTCAACCTATCCCGTCGCGCTGAACGTGTAGCTAAAGAAGCTCGAGCGCCTTCCGCATCTTTACGACCGTTTCGTTGGGCGTTGCCTTCGCAGTGATGAATGGCAGCCCTTTGCGCAATGCTGTCCAGCCGACGACCTTCACATCGGCCGCCGCTGGCTCCAAGCGCTTCGCCAGATCCCAAGAGCGGCAGTCGATCGTCGCGACATCCGCCCTGCCCTCGGCCACCGCGGCGATCGAGGCGCGGTGCGCGCCTGTTTCGATGCGCTCGGAAAATATAGCGAGGCTTTCGCCCATCGCGGCGAGATCGCGCGTGATGGCAAGCATGCCCGACATGGAATCCTTGGTGTTGAAGGCAAATCGCTGGCCGCGAAACTGATTGAGCGGAAGAGAAAAGCTGCCCTCCGCACCGTGCGCGGTCTTTGTCCGGACCTCCGGCGCAGAGGCTGAGCGCCGCATGATCACGGCGCTCGAATAGAGCGGCCCCTCCCCGCCTTCGATGCCTTCATAGCTCGGCTGACCGACGAGCTGCACCTTATCCCGCAGCCCGAGTTCCATCGGCCCCCAGCACGTCTGCGCAATCAAAAGGTTCGGCCCCAGCCAGACATCGTGCATATCGATGTCGCGGGTCAGCGCATCAGGCGCATCGACGCCGACGACGCGCAGCCGGTCGCGCATCGACGCCCATGCGGCGTCGGTGTCGGAACGGATTTCCGGCCAGTCGTACATCTGAAGTGCGGCGATGAAATCGCTCATGCTCACAAAGTCAGTCGATCAGGCTGAAAGCGCAAGACGGAGCCGGCGAGGCTCATTCCTTCGGCGGCTCGGCCGGTACGGGTGCAGCACCCAGCCCCGAAACGTTGCGCGCGCGCACCCGCGGCTGGAAGGCACGCCCCGCCTCCGGCGCACGCCGCAGCACCGGATGCACCACCGGCTCCTTGGCCTTGAAGGCGAAGGATTTGAACAGCGAGAAATAGTTCGGGAAGACATAATTGCCGTTCGCGGCGACCCACTCGGCGCGCCGGTCGCGGAAAAGCTTTGGCAGTCTGTACCAGGCAACCGTCGGCTGCTTGTGATGCACGAAGTGGAGGTTGTTGTTGAGGAAGAGGAAGGAGAGCGGTGAGCGCTCGACGATGACGGTGCGGCCTTCCGGATTCTCCGACCACTGATGTTCGGCATAGGTGCGGATCGAGATGAAAGCCTGCCCGAACCAGACCGGCACCAGAATGTAGAGCCAGAGCGGCATGCCGAAGCCAAATGTCACGACCGGCAGGACAACCGCCAGCCCGGCCACGTGCAGCAGCCAGGCCTTGCGCACCGCGCGGTCGCCGGCGGCGATGAGCTTCGCGTCCGAAATGAAAAAGCCGATGCACGACATCCACGGGCCGAGGAAGAACCGGCCGACCATGGTGTTGTTGACGCGCAGCAGGAACTTCATCGCGTCCGGCAATTCTTCGTGCTGCCAGAGCGCCTGATAGTAGCTCTCGGGATCGTCGAACGGATCGGTCAGCCGCTCGTCGGCATGGTGCCTGAGATGCACCCATTTGAAACGGCGATACGGCCAGACCAGCCCGATCGGCAGGGCAACGAACGCCTCGTTGACCAGCGCGTTGCGCGTCGGGTGGCCGTGCAGCACCTCGTGCATAATCGAGGACTGGAGCGCCACGGTCAGCACGAGGACGGCGAGCGCAACCAGCGGATAGTTCGGCCAGAGAAAGAAGCCTGCCCCCGCCCAGGAGGCATAGCATGCGGCGATCAACGCCACGGTTGGCCATTCTATCTTCGGCGCGCCAACTCGCCGTTTGCCTAAAGCGGTCATGCGATTTCCAAGTCCGGAATCCCCCGATTCCTGACAACATCCTGTCAGGAGACTTGGCAGTAGACAATGCGACAACGCGCACTAAGTGTTGATATTGCGCTGCTTTAACCGCAAGTGTTATGTATTGTAAACAATGCGGACTCTTTTCGTTCTCATTTGTTAGAGGCTTCGAATGGACAAGCGCGACCTCTCGGCGATTTTCCGTGAACGCCTGAAACTGCTGCTCGACCGCTCGGACTTGAACCAGTCGGCGTTCGCGGCTGCGGTCGGCATTGATCGTTCCGCGCTGTCGCAACTCCTCTCGGGCGCCTCGACCCGCCTGCCCCGGGCCGAGACGCTTCTGAACATCGCCGCCGAGCACAAAGTCTCGCTCGACTGGCTGCTGGGCTTGAGTCAGGACGAAACGCTGACCGGCGAGATCCGCGATATGCTGGAGATCGAGCAAGGCGCATCGAGCTATGGCGAGTCCTTCATGGCCAGATGGTACGCCGAAGCGGCAGGCTCGAAGGTGCGCTATGTGCCGGCCGGCATTCCCGACCTGCTGCGCACCGGCGCGCTGGTCGACTACGAGGCCGGCATCACCCACCGCGACCCGACCATCCAGGCGAGCGAGACGCGCGACCGCATTGACTACAACCGCCGGCCGGAGACGGACATGGAAGCCTGCATGCCGCTCCATACGCTTGAGGTCTTCGCACGCGGGCTCGGCATCTGGACCGGCTTTCCGGAGAGCGAGCGCCGCGCGCAACTGCTCCACATGGCAAGGCTGCTCGACGAGCTCTATCCGGCGTTCCGGCTGTTTCTCTATGATGGCCGCGCGCGCTACTCGGTGCCGTATACGATCTTCGGCACGAGCCGCGCGGCGATCTATGTCGGCGACATGTATCTCGTGCTGAATGGGACGATGCCGATCCGCACGCTGACCGGCCATTTCGACAATCTGATTCGCTCCGCGGTGGTCAATCCGCATGAGGCCGCGGCGCACGCGACGCAGCTCGCCAAGGCGTAACGTGCAGCAAATCATTTGACGAGATATAAAGACTTCTTTATATCCTTATCTGAGTTCATTTAAAGGCGTTCCCATGACCAATCCGATCGACGCGCTCCTTGCAGAAAAGGGCGTATTGCTCGCCGATGGCGCGACCGGCACCAACCTTTTCGCCATGGGACTGGAGTCCGGTGAAGCGCCGGAGCTGTGGAACGAGGCCGCGCCCGAGAAGATCGCCAAGCTTCACCAGGGCTTTGTCGATGCGGGAGCCGACATCATCCTCACCAATTCGTTCGGCGGTACGCGTCACCGGCTGAAGCTGCATCACGCGCAGGACCGCGTGCATGAGCTGAACAAGAAGGCCGCCGAGATCGCGCGCTCGGTCGCCGACAAGGCTGGCCGCAAGGTGATCGTGGCGGGTTCCGTTGGCCCGACCGGCGAGCTGCTCGTTCCGCTCGGCGCGATGACCTATGAGGATGCGGTCGATGCTTTTGCCGAACAGATCGAAGGCCTGAAGGCGGGCGGCGCGGAAGTCGCGTGGATCGAGACCATGTCGGCGCTGGACGAGATCAAGGCGGCAGCAGAGGCTGCGATCCGCGTCGGCCTGCCCTACACCTATACCGGTTCGTTCGACACGGCCGGCCGCACCATGATGGGCGTGCTGCCCAAGGACATTTTCGACGTGACGGGCGACATCGGCCAGCCGGCCGTAGCGGTTGGCGCGAATTGCGGCGTCGGCGCCTCGGACATCCTATCCACTTTGCTCGACATGAGCGAGGCAAGACCCGACGCGACGATCATCATCAAGGGCAATTGCGGCATCCCGGAATTCCGCGGCACGGAGATTCATTATTCCGGCACGCCGGAGCTGATGTCGGACTACGTCCGCCTTGCGGTTGATGGCGGAGCAAAGATCATCGGCGGCTGCTGCGGTACCTCGTTCGAGCATCTGGCCGCAATGCGCAAGGCGCTCGACACGCACAAGAAAGCCGAGCGCCCGACGCTGGAATCGATCGTCGAGCGCATCGGTCCGTTCCGCAACAAGACGGCGCAGGTTGGCGGCGGCGAGAACGACAATTCGCGCCGCGAGCGGCGCCGCGGCCGCGGCTGAGTTCGGAAGAGACATCTCGTTGGGACTGCACTTGGTTCGCATGAGCCAAGTCTAAGGGCGCTCCCAACCCCGTGGATAAAAAAAGCCGGCAGTGATTGCTCACCGCCGGCTTTGCCTCACCCGCCCAAGGGCCGGTTCTCCGGCACAGACGATCCCATCTGCGAGAACCGGCATATCGCCACTTTGGTTTTCAAGCGCCACGCCGAGGCATAGAGCGCACGCGAGGAGCAGTGCCCGTACCCAAAAGGCGCGGCTCCGGCCAAAATGGCAATTCAGTCTGAGATGAGACGCCGGCGGCCGGGTCTTCCTTGGCCGCCGTCGAACACGAACGCGTGAGCTACTTATCGAGCGCCGAGGCCAGCCGCACGAGCGACAGGAACTCCGCGCGATAACCGAACGGGTCGGTGCCGCGCGCAGCGGTGGCGATCTCGTTGATGCGCTCCCAGCCCATGTCGCCAAGCTGCGTGGTGCCGCGCAGCTTCTGGCCGAAGGCGGCGACCGCAACCGAGAAGCGCTGGTCGGCGCTTGCGCTGTCGAAGGACGAGACGTCGTTCGCTTTGGTCACCGGCGTGGTGATGAGCTTCGAAACGTCCTCTGTCGGCAGCTTGTAGCGGATCTTCACGAAGGCGTATTCGTCCGCGTTCTGCACGCCGCCATTGTTGGTCGAGGCGTCGCCGTAGCGCAGATCGTCGATGACCTGAGCCGGGCTGCCCTTCGGCGTGATCTCGTAGATCGCCGTCACTGAATGGCCCGAACCGATCTCGCCCGCATCGATCTTGTCGTTATTGAAATCCTCGCGCTTCAGCGCGCGGGTCTCGTAGCCGATCAGGCGATACTCGGAGACCGCAGCCGGGTTGAACTCGACCTGGATCTTCACGTCCTTGGCGATCGGGAAGAGCGTCGAGGACGAGTCCTCGACCAGAACCTTCTCGGCCTCGGCGAGCGTGTCGATATAGGCGGCCGTGCCGTTGCCGTTCTGGGCGATGGTCTGCATCATCTGGTCGTTCAAATTGCCGCGGCCGAAGCCGAAGACCGACAGGAAGACGCCCGACTTGCGCTTCTCCTCGATGATGCGCTTCAGATCGTCGTCGCTCGACTGGCCAACGTTGAAATCACCGTCGGTGGCGAGCATGACGCGATTGACGCCGTCCTTGACGAAGGACTGCTCGGCGAGGCGATACGCTTCCTCGATGCCGGCCGCGCCCGCCGTCGAGCCGCCAGGCGT
>Ga0335075_10008938_pt1 | contig 15327 bp, 9 predicted proteins | sample Lox_Sample_24_FD_206723 | JGI IMG/M metagenome (GOLD analysis project Ga0335075, IMG submission 206723) | Soil microbial communities from Loxahatchee National Wildlife Refuge, Florida, United States - Lox_Sample_2.4 | ecosystem: Environmental > Terrestrial > Soil > Wetlands | place: USA: Florida... | reverse complement strand
AGAATTCCGGAATAACCGTTTTGAATGGCGGACGCAGCCCCGGAAGTGACCAGCGCACTATAGCCCTGCGGCAGTTTGAGCATTTCAGCGATCCGCTGGCCCACCGCTGCTTCCAAATCGTTAATGTTCACGAAGTGCAACGAAGCAAGTTTCATCACCGCTTCCGCCTCCGGCCGCATCAACGATCCTCCCAGGTAGGTCATCGTCCCTTGACCGTTGATAACCGTGGTTAATCCAAGTTCGTCGTACACATTTCCGCTCTCGCCAAAGCCTTTGATCTTTCCGTTCCACGAAGACGGACGCCTCTCCGGCGCCGGTGCAGCCAAGGCCTTGCGGCCAATTGTTGACGCGGACAGAACCGCAAGCGCGTGTAAGAAAGCCCGACGATTGATCTTATTTCGCATGAAATTACCTCCGATGGGTCCGAATGGGTTGGGGTGGGATCAGTGCTTCCCGTCGTCCAGGTACATACATATGACTGACTATTTTATAAAGCGGCTGAAACAATCCTGGCCAGAAACCCTTACGACATGACGGTTGCCCGTGTACTGCCTAATCCAGCGAGGATGCATCCGACGCATGACCGATATGCCAATGCCGAAGCAGCTTACAAGTCGTTTGGTCAACCGCCTCCAATGCTACACCTCCGGATTCATTTTGAACTTCCGTGGCAGTCAGGCTGGATTTGAACCACCGACCTTTGGGTTATGAGTGGCGCAACATCTGTATTTTCAGCGAGCGACGCAGTCTGGTTGGTAGCTTTAAAGAGTGCTAGGTCATTGAAAATACGTTGAGGGCGATAGTATTTTTGGTTTGGAATCCGTTATCGGCTGCTCAATGGCTGGTTTACATTGCTTCTGGAGCGCTTGGAGTGGTATCCCGACCATGGACTTTTTCCTGGATAAGGACAAAATCCTGACATATACCAAGAACTCCAGCATTGGCTGGTCTTTTGACGGACCCATGTATTTGATTATGAATATCGCCTGCGGTGGTCCTGACGAATGCGCGCCGGTTGATTCCAAGCTTCCACAATTCATGACGGTGAACTACGTACGGGTCTACCAGAGGAGGTAACTCGCCCTGCAGCGGATTTTGAAAGCCGGCTGCCGCTGAACGTGGTTGGTTGTGTTGCAGCGAACTCTGAATCATTCAAAACTCCTCTTGACATCAGACCGCCTTAGTGTGTTACTGTCAGTAACACAATGAAGACACCTACTCCACAGCGTCATAATCCAGCCGAATTAGGAGAACTCGAGAGCAGCATTCTCTCCATTGTGTGGCGCGAAGCGTCGGTTACGGCTGAGGAGGTGCGCGAAGGGCTTGAGCGGCGACTGACAGATTCCACCGTTCGCACCATGCTGCGCCGACTTGAGGAAAAAGGCTATATAGAGCACACCGTGGAGAACCGGGCCTTCGTGTATCGCCCGGCAGAATCGAGGCAGCGTGTTGCGGGCCGCGCCGCGAAACGTATCGTGGATTGGCTTTGCGGGGGATCTGTCGAAACGCTGCTCGTCGGTATGGTGGATTCGAACATATTGGATCGCGCCGAACTTCAGCGGCTCGCAAAGAGAATTGCCGCCGTGCGCGAGCAGGACAAACGTAAGACCAAAGACGAAAGTTAGCGCGGCAGATCGAGAGTCTGCTGGCAACAGTCGCCTATCTTTGGGCTTGTCGATGCTGTGAGTGGCTCTGGATGACCGATCATGATTGCTGCAAGCTTCAGGATCGGAAACAAGTGGAAGGTGACCCATGTTAGCTGCATTCATTGAAGCCGTTCTTCGATCCCTCATTCTTGCACTGATTGTTTGGGCGGCCCTCCGGATCTTCCGCGTCCAGAACGTCGTTTCGCAGCGCTATGCATGGATCGGAGTTCTCGTAGGCTCCTTGCTGATGCCGTTCGCGCTTCCATTCACCGCGCGATGGCAGGTCCTTCCCCTCGCAACAATTCCTGCACCAACTTCGCTCGGGCTCCACTCGGTGCTCGCACCAACCACACCAACAGCAGCATCAGGAGCGAATTCATTCACCGGCTCAACGATCGTCGCGCCACGACACGATCAAGGCGGCATTCTACAAACTGCAATGGCAACTGCCGACCGCAATCGCGATCACGCTCCATCTTCCGACCCAGTTCAGTCGTCCCATTCAAGCGCCGCCTCTGCACAGTCCGTCACTATCCGTGGGAAACTTTCGCTGTTACGTGTCGCCCTGCTCGCCTACTTTCTGATCGCTGTCATGCTCTTGGCCCGTTTGCTCTTTGGCTTCGCGTGCGCATTGCGCCTCTGGTATTCCTCCACTCCCGTTACATCGTGCGGCGAAATGCACATTAGCGCAGACTTCAAGCTGCGCTTCAGCCACCGCATCACCACCCCCGTCACCATCGGCTCAGGTGTTGTCTTGCCCGCAGGCTACACAAGTTGGACTGAAGAGAAGCTTCACGTTGTGCTTGCGCACGAGCGCTCGCACGTGACTTTGCACGATTTTCATTTGCAGATTCTCGCCTCTCTTTATGCGGCTTTGACCTGGTTCAGCCCGCTTGGTTGGTGGCTCAAACGCAATCTCTCCGATCTTGGGGAGGCGATCAGCGATCGCTCCGGCCTCGATGCAGCATCCAACCGCTCGGCATATGCCCAGATTCTCCTTGAATTTGCAGCTGCGCCGCGCCCAACCCTCATAGGAGTCGCCATGGCCCGTCCCAGCAGCATCTCCCGCCGTATTGAACAGCTGTTCAACGACAGTTACCTCCGCCAAGCGTTCTCCGGTGGCGCACGCGCTCGCGTCGCCTTCCTTGTCCTTCCCGCCATATTGTTTGCCGCAGGTGCCATCGTCCGTGTGCAGGCAGCCACACAGTCAAGCACGGTTGCGACCGTTTCAAGCGCTCCGGCAGCAACATCGCAATCGGCGCAAACAGTTTCGATGTTGACTGCCACGCCGGGGATGTCGTCAACCCTACGAGCACGTTCAATACCGACGACAGTGGCAACCTCAGCTGCCCCTTCCGCCCTCGCGTTGCCTGAACTTGCTCTCGCAAATCCTCCTGCTCCTCCCGCTCCGCATGCGGCTTTAAGCGAGGGCGCGGCCCAATCCGAGGCTACCTTCGATCGCAACTTGTCGTTCAACGGCACGCTTAATCTCTCGGTCAGCACCGCTTCGGGCAACATTACCTTCACTCGAGGAACCGCCAACCAGATCCATATTCACGGCATCGTCAAGGCGAATCAGAATGGCGACCCGGCACAGGTGCAACAGATCGCTGCGAATCCGCCCATCGAGCAGGATGGAAACACAATCCGCATCGGGGCACACCAGCAGAACCTTCACAACATCAGCATCAGCTATGTGATTGAGGCTCCTGCGGACACGCTGCTCAATGCCGCGAGCGCTTCCGGTGATATTGCCGATACAGGCGTCGGCAACGGAGCGAAATTGATCACAGCATCGGGCGACATCAAGGCCTCTGGGCTTCAAGGGGGATTTAAGGTTCAGACCGCATCCGGCGATATCGCAATCGACAGTACAGGCCGGGGAGATGCATGGGCGCAGACGGGTTCGGGCGACATCGACCTGAAAGGCGTGAACGGCGCACTCGCGGCACAAACAGGATCGGGCACAATCAAGGCAGCTGGAACACCCACTTCTCCATGGAAGCTCCAGACTGGCTCCGGCGACATCCAGCTGACAACCGGAAGTGCACCGATGGATCTCGACGCGTCGACTGGCTCGGGCAACATCTCTGCGCCCTCTTCGATAGCGATGCAGAGTTCGAGGGATCATCACCATCTGCGCATCCAACTGAACGGAGGCGGCCCTGAAGTCCGCACGGAAACAGGTTCAGGAGATATTCGCATCAACTAGCTCACTCCCTTGACCTGTATGAGCGCGGGCTACAACTTCAACTTCCGACTACCCGATCGAAATGGAGCCCTACGTCCGCCACTACGATCTCTACTCCGCCGCCTCGCACGATCCATCAAGCCACGACTCGCGCCCGCTCATTCAATCAAAGCAAGGGCGTTTATCCGTACTCGCGAGGAGCCTAGGCCCGATGCTACGATCGACTCATCCGACGGAATTGCCCGAGTCTACGGAAAGGAGAGTATCTGGCACGAAACTCTTCTGGCCCGGCGCATTCAGCCGTGGCAGAGGAGCTTGGCCTTCCACATATCACGTGGCTTCTTCTCCGGTACTGGGCAACGACACAGATGGTAGAGGAACGGGTTCCGATCAAGGCAGCGCAGCAACGTCTTGGCCACTCGCGGCCCGAGATTCTCTCAAGTCCTATGCTCCATGTCCTTTGACGCCTCTGCGGACGCGTCCGCCGAGACATTGAGCGGTCAGTTGAGCGGCAGATTTTCTGTCGCGCAGGCTGCTTTATAAGCGGTTGGGCGCTTTATTGCCGCGTATCGATTCCAGTACCAATCAGCCTGGAAACGCGTTGCGCTGTTATCGCCAGTTGAATTCGAATCCCATCTTTCTGATCGTGCTCCGGGAGCAAGAGGTAACTTCCCGCAATCCATAGATCAGTACTGGTCATACTTAATCGTTATTTTGTTGCGGCGAGCTGTGAGACTTTCTGGTCCGGGCTCCGGGAAGACGAACGACGGCGCAACGCTGTCCGCTTGATGAGCAGAAAAAACACCGGAACCAGAATCAGCACGTGGATCGTGGACGTAATCATTCCGCCCACAATCGGGGCGGCGATCGGCTTCATCACGTCGGAGCCGATGCCAGTTTCCCATAAGATGGGCGCGAGGCTCAGGATAACTGCCGTGACAGTCATGAGTTTCGGTCGCAGTCGCTGCACTGCGCCCTCGATGACGGCCACCTCCAGCCCCGCTTCCGTCATCGACGAATCCTGGGTGAGGTGGCGCTGGAATGCTTCCTCCAGATACACCACCATTACCACGCCGGTTTCAACCGCGATGCCAAACAGCGCAATATACCCGACCCACACGGCAACGCTAAAGTTGTATCCGAGCACCCACTGCAGCAGCAGACCACCGGACATGGCGTAGAGCGTGGGAAAGATTAGCACCCCGGCTTCGATGGCAGATTTGAAAACGAGGTAGAGCAGCAGGAAGATGACAAAGAACACGATGGGGAGTATGACTCTCAGGCGCTGTTTTGCGCGCATCTCAAACTCATACTCCCCCGCCCAGCGCCAGGTGTAGCCGACGGGCAGCGCAAGTTGCTGCTTGAGAATCTGGCCCGCGTGATCCACAAATCCGCCGTAGTCGTTGGTTTTCAGGTCAAGATAAACGTAGCCGGTGAGTGCATCGTCTTCGTCGCGGATCATCGTCGGGCCGCGGGAGAAAAAGACACGCGCTACTTCGCCGATGGGAATCTGCTCTCCCGAAGGAGTCGGAATCAGAGCCTGCGATAAGGCTTCTGGGTGATCGCGGAAATCGCGCAGATAGCGAACGGCAATCGGAAAGCGCTCGCGGCCTTCGATATTCTGCGCAATGTCTGCTCCGCCAATCTCCGACGTGATCACCCGCTGCACGTCGGCCACCGTCAAACCGTACCGCGCCGCCACGGGCCGGTTCACATCCACATTCAAATAGAATCCCTGCGAAACTCGTTCCGCAAAGACGGAGTTGGTCTGCGGCAACCGGGAAAGAATCTGCTGCATGTGCGCGCCAATCTCCTGAATGCGGGTCAGATCGGGGCCTTGAATTTTGATTCCCACCGCGGTCTTGATGCCGGTCAGTTCCATGTCGAGCCGGTTCTCGACGGGCATGGTCCAAGTATTGATGAGCCCGGGAAATTGCAGTTTCTCATCCATGTCGTGGATTAACTTCTCGTACGTCATGCCGGCACGCCACTGGCTGCGTGGCTTCAGCATGATGGTGGTGTCATACATATCCAGAGGCGCATTGTCGGTCGCGCTGTCGGAGCGACCCACGGTGCCGAACACCGTTGCGACCTCCGGAAAAGAGCGGATCATTCGGTCCTGTTCTTGCATCAGCGACACCGCTTGCGTAATCGAGATGCCCGGCAGCGCGCTTGGCATGTAAAGAGCGGAGCCTTCATACAGCGCCGGCATGAATTGACTGCCAAGTCGGAAATAGAGAGGGATGGTCGCTGCCAGGAAGGCAAGATTCAGTGCGATCACCAGCTTCCAGTGGCGCAGGCACCAGCGCAACGCAGGGAGATACATCGCCTGAGTGATGCGCGCGGCAGTATTTTTCGATTCCGGCCGCAGCCTTCCGCGCAGGCATAACGGCATCAACGCAGGCACCAGCGTGATGGAGAGCAATGAGGAGAAGGCGATGGCCAGCGTCTTGGTCCAGGCCAGAGGCCGAAACATGCGACCCTCCTGCGCCTCCAGCAGAAACACCGGCAGAAACGACACAACAATAATAATCAGCGAGTAGAAAAGCGCGGGTCCCACCTGTTGTGCGGCGCCAATCAGAATGCGTCGCCGCTCCGATTCGGCGGGTTCCTCTGCGCGCTCCGCCAGATGACGGTATCCATTTTCCACCATGACAATGGCAGCATCGATAAGTACGCCGACCGCCAGCGCCAGCCCTCCAAGAGACATGATGTTGGAGCTGATATGCAGGTAATACATGGGGATGAATGCCGCCAGCACGGCAATCGGCAGTGTCAGGATAGGAACGAGCGCGGAGCGGAAGTGAAACAGAAAGGCCCTGCTGACAAAACTGACGATGACTGCCTCGAGGATGAGGTCTCGCTTTAACGTATGGATCGACTGATGGATCAGCCAGGAGCGGTCATATGCCGTAACAATTTCAACTCCCGCAGGCAGCGAAGACGCGATCGCTCGAAATTTGGCTTTCACTGCGTCGATCACTTTCAGTGCGTTCATGCCATACCGCATGACGACGATGCCGCCCACGGTTTCCCCTTGTCCTTGCCAGTCGGCAGCACCACGCCGCACATCGGGCCCGAATGAGACAGTGCCAAGATCCTTCACCAGCACGGGTGTGCCGTTCCTTGTGGCCACCGGAACATTTTCAAGATCGGAGAGTGAGCGTAAGTAGCCAAAGCCACGGACCATGTATTCGGCTCCGCTCATCTCCAGAACGCTTCCGCCAACTTCGTTGGTGCTTTGACGCACTCGATCGATCACCGTGGCGGCGGAAATGCCATAGGAGAAAAGCTTGTTCGGGTCGAGGTTCACCTGGTACTGACGCACAAACCCGCCAATGCTGGCTACCTCCGCAACGCCGGGCACGGTTTCGAGTTGGTAGCGCAGATACCAATCCTGCAACGCGCGCAAATCAGCCAGGTTCCGGGTGTGGCTGCGGTCGACGATGGCGTACTCATACACCCAGCCTGCACCCGTGGCGTCCGGGCCAATTGCGGGATGCACATCCGCCGGCAAGCGTCCTGCGATCTGTTCCAGATATTCCGTGACCCGTGACCGCGCCCAATAGAGATCGGTGCCATCCTGAAAAACAACGAAGACATAGGAGTCGCCGAACATGGTTTGCGCGCGAACGCTTTTCACTTTGGGAGCAGAAAGCAGCGCGGTGACGATTGGGTATGTCACCTGGTCTTCAATCACGTTCGGCGGCTCGCCCGCCCACTCGGTGTGGATAATCACCTGCACATCACTGATATCGGGCAGCGCATCGAGCGGAACGTGCTGCATACACCAAATGCCGGCGACTACCAGAAGAATCGCCCCTGTGAACACCAGGAAAGGATTGTGCGCACACCAGGCAATGATTCGCGAGATCATGCCATGCCTCCCGTAACGCTCATGCTGAGCTGCTTATTGGCGATAACGTTGCCGCCGCGCTGCACGCTCACGTTTACCTGCCAGGTGCCGCCCGATTCCAGTTGCAATGGGCCTTCATAGAATCCGTTTCCCTTATCAGTCAGTGTGACGGCTGCGCGCTTGGCCGGCATCAGGAATGTCGCGGTCACCTGCGCCCCCGCGACCGGCTTACCATCCGCACCGGTCAGCTTCACACGCACTGTATTTGCGCCTTTGCGCGGCGGGTCCGGCTGCGTGTTGAAATCAATCTGCATCTGCGCAGCCGTCATGCTGCTGGTCGACGCGGTGGACCCCTGCGGCAGAGGTGAGAACGCCTGCAGCGCCTGCTGCAGCTGTGCCTCCGAGTCCACCAGAAAGTTGGCCGAGCTGACTACCTGTTCGCCTGCCTTCAGACCCTGAAGGACGATCACGGAATCGTCAAGCTGCGGTCCAATCTCAATCGTGCGCGGCTCCAGATTTCCGTTCCCGTGATTGATAAACGCGATGGCCCGCGAGCCTGTTTGCAAAACGGCAGACGCCGGAATGACGAGTTGCCGTCCAAGCGGGACTGCAATCGCGACATTCACATACATTCCCGGCTTCAGCACAACCCCAGGATTGCGGAAGACCAGGCGCACACGCACGGTGCGCGTTGCCGGATCCACTTGCGGCAGAACCTGATCAATGCGCCCATTGAAATGTCGCCCGGGATAGGCATCGACCGTGACCTGCGCCGCATCGCCCGGCTTCAGACGGCCAACGTCGTTCTGAAATACGTTGGCGTACACCCACACGGTCGAAAGATCGGCGATCGTGTACAGCTTCGTATCCGGCTGGACATAGGCCTTCGGCAAAGCGTTGCGCTCGATAATGTAGCCAGAGACCGGCGACTCGATCGCGATATTGCGTTCGACCGCACCGCTTTGCTTCAGGTCTACGATTGCCTTCGCCGGAACACCAAATTGCCGCAAACGTTCCTCGGCCGCCTGCAGCAACCAGCCACTCTCGTGCGCGGCTATGCCGTGCGCATCCGTTGCGAAGGCGCTTTCGTTTTGCCTGGCCAGCAGATATTCCTGCTCGCTGCTCACGAGATCCGGGCTGTACACCGTAAACAGCCGCTGCCCCTTACGCACGTACTGGTAGGTCGCATTGGCGAAGACATTCTGAATCCAACCCGCAAACCGCGTCTGCACATACGAGACTCGCTCTTCATCAATGTCCACATTGCCAGGCACACTCAGGTTGTCGCTCACGTTCTTCTGTTCCACGGCCGCCATGGTCACGCCGATTTCCTGCAGCCGCTGCGGCGACAATTGCACGTTGGACAAAGCCGGATTGGCCGCTGCCGGAGCGATGCCTGGCGAAGACCCAGGCTGGGACGATGGCACAGGTCCACGAGCAATGACCGGGTCCTGCGACGCGGCTTCCCGAGCCGCGGGACTCCGCTGCACAAGAAGGTAGACAACTGCCACGGCGAGCGACATGCAAATCACAACAGCAGTCGTAAGTGCGATCTGATAAGAACGGGTCTTCATGGCTTCACCTCCGACTTGACGGACTGCAACTGATCGAGAGGGGCGCCTGTGGCAAGTTCGAGATCGGCGAGGCGCGTGTCGAAGTCGGCAACTGCCTGCACCCAGGCAAGGTCGATGTCGATCACTGTCATCTGGCTGTCGAGCAGATCGAGAAAATTCGTTTTGCCATTTTCATAGGCAATGACGCTTGACTGCAGCGTGGCTTCGGCCTGAGGTTGGAGATGGTCGTGATAGAGAAGCGCGAACCTCCGTGCGGCGCGCGCCTGGACAAGCGCTTCCTCAACCTGCCCGAATGCCGCATTGCGCAACTCGGCCAACTCCGCGTCCTGCTCGGTGGTCTTGGCTGCGGCTTCGGCAATCTCCGCATTGTGCTTGCGATGATTCAGCCAGGGTAGATTCATCGAAGCCTCCACCATGTAGTTGTTGCGCATCTTCGAAGTCGGCTGCGTCAGCATGTACCCGCCCGTAACTGTGACATCCGGGATGTATGCCTTCTTTGCCAGCGCCTGCTCCTTGCGGCTCCGCTCTGCAGCGACTCGTGCCTCGACTAAATCGGGCCGCGAGTGGAGAGCCAATTCTTCCAGCGCCTGCTCGTCCGGCAGCGGCGTCAGCACTGCATACGCTCCGCGCACATTGAGCGGCGCGTTCGGATCGCGCCCCAGCAGCGTGTTCAGGCGGGCGCGCGCGAGATTGGCATCCCGATCGAAGCGGATCATATGTTCCCCAAGCTGCGTGAGCGCAATCTGGGCCTTCAAGACATCCTGTTGCGGAACCGCCCCAACGGTGTACTTGATTCGGGCCGCCTCAATGGCCTGCCGCGCAATGGCAACATGCTGCGCGTGAATCTGTATTTCGTCATTTGCGAGCAACATGTCATCGAAGGCTTTTTGCACCCGGACCTGGACTTCCAGGCGAACCTGCTCTAACTCGGCCTTCGATTCGGCCACATCGGACTCAGCCACGTCGGTGCGCAAGGCTCGCTTCCCTGGCCCTGGCAGCGTCTGGCTCACGCTGAACATGTTCTGTGCGTCGTTGTAATTCCATGGCTGGTGCAACGGCACCCCCCATCCCCGATACATCGCGGTCGGATCGTCGAGCGCCCCGGCGGCGGGAATATGGGCTTCGGCGATGACGACTCGACGGGCCGCAACTTCGATCTCAGGGTTTCTGGCAAGAGCAATCCGTTCCACATCGTCCAGCGTGAGTGCCGGTTCCGAGGTATCCGGCGGAGGCTGGTCCTGAAGCAGCGCGGCTAACGCGCCCAAGCTATCGCCATTCCCCGGCGTTTGCGCGCGAGAAACGCAGGCGGACGCGATGAGCAGAAAAATGCAAAATACTGGACTAAGAAATTTCATGACTCCCTCGTAGAAACACACAGTTCACAGTCCGTCGGGCGTACACGATGCGCGTAAACGCATACAGACGCACGAAGGACCAGGATTGGGCTGGAAACGAAGGAGTACTAGATGCGAAGGATGGAGTTGCCGGCGGAGGAGAGGATCGACGGAGGCGGCGTGAGAACGCTCCGATCCACGGCGCTCGTGATGATGGTCGCCGCTAAGCTGTCTGTATGCGATACCACAGCCAGCGTCTGTAAATGATCCGCGGCGTCAGGAAAGACGGGAGCAACAGCCGCGCTCTGCCGGTGAACCAGGCAGCACGAACCACTCGCACTCATTGCAGGCGAATCGCATGCCTGTGCAAGACCGTGACAGCACGCATGCTGACTCATCGGCTGAGATGCCTGCAGACACGCAGAAACCGGCAGTATGGCCCATAGAGCCATCATCGCCAGCATCAGGAATGCGCGTGGTCTGCTTCTCTCCACCTGCATATTGTAACCGCCAAGCCTCAACTATCAACATGAAGCTTTGAAGCAGCCTTCGCAGTGATCGATATCACATCATTACGATCCGGCAATCGCATGTTCGCCAAGGTCGATTTGCGTCGGGTGGGCTCTGCCTGCGCCGATCTCCACGCGTTCTCCATATCGTCATACCTACGGCAGTCATCGGTTTTGATCTTGGCTTGAGTCATCTATCAAATTGACTTCTCCAATTCGATGGCTCGCGGAAACAAAATATTGTTCTCAAGATGGATGTGATGATGCAGGTTTTGCTCGAATTCCCGTCGGAATCACGCGAATCAATCGCGTGCCGACCTTCGAACATCTCCCCCCAACGAAGGTTTCTCAATTTGCGCGAGATCGCCGAGTCCCTCGATGAGCGCATTGACCTTCTCATCCCATCTGTTATCGCCATTTGAGGATTCGAGATCAGCTTCCATTCGCGAATATGCACAGACCGATCGTTTACAAAAATCTCTCAGGCGACGAGCGTCCCCATGAAGGTCTGAAGATAATGGAATTTCAGGAACAGTGCTGCCAAACGATGCCCTTCTGATATTTCATTGTCATGCTGCTCTCAGTTTTCTGCTTCTGATCCTGGTCGTGGAGAACAATTCCTTCATACACCAAACCGTGAACGGCAGAATGGGCAGCGTGTGAAGCTCCCCCATGAAGACATCGACGCGGCACGGCGGTACCAGATAAGTTTTCCAAGTGTCACGATGGGGATTCTGGGCGATCGGCGTGTCGTGTGATCCTCAGATGCTTTTCAATAGATTAGCTGCCGTGTTCGCAAGGGATAGAGAACACAAAGGTGACGCCAGGGCCATCGTTTGGCGTTGCCCACAGTTTGCCATGGTGTGCCTCGATGATTGAACGGCTGACAGACAGCCCTATCCCCATGCCATCCTTCTTGGTAGTGTAAAAAGACTCGAAAAGTCGTCCGGAGGCCTCAGAGGAAAAGCCGATTCCGGAGTCCTGAACCCTGACCCGGACGTTGCTGCCATCTGTCTCTGTTCCTATTAGCAAGCACCTTGGCGTGTCCACGACATCATTCATAGCTTCCGAGGCATTGCGCAGGAGATTAAGCACGACTTGCTGGAGCTGAATACGATCCCCCCTTACAGGGGGAAGGGGATCTGCGAATTCGAGCTGTAAGATCACCTGATTTCTTTGCAACTCGCTTAAGGAAAGCGTAATCACTTCTCTAGTGGCCTCATTGAGGTCAACTAATTCGTCGGCTACTTCCTTCTTCCCAAAGAGTGTGCGTAACCGCGTAATTACGTCCGCAGCTCGACTACCGTCTCGAATCGCACGACGCACAGTCTGACGAGCGCCGTCGATATTTGGAGGGTCGCTCTCCAGCATTCGAAGGCAGGTAGATACATTGGTCATGATCCCAGAAAGCGGCTGATTGACCTCGTGAGCGATCGAAGCAGTCAGGATTCCTAGACTCGTGACTCCGGCGACTTTCGCAAGTTCCGACCGCGCCTTAGCAAGAGCTGCCTCGGAGAGATGTCGTTGTGTCACGTCTTGGACAGCACCAATGTACTCCAATAGTCCATCATGGTCTCGGCTCGCATGAGCGACAAGATGAAGGAATTTAATCGAACTGTCAGGCATCAATAGCCGATATTCATACTCCAGGTCGGTCGCGGCGCTTTGGGCTTGCCCGATCATGTCGTCCAACAACCTTAGATCTTCAGGGTGATAACGACTGCCGATTATATCGAGTGTCACCGATATAACTGGATCGAACTCAAAGATCCGATAGAGTTGCTGAGAACATTTGATTTCACCAGTAGCGACACGCCAGGAAAAACTACCAACGCGTGCGAGGTGCTGAGCCTCTGCGAGGAATGCCTCACTGCGCAACATCCGCTCTTGTGCCAGTTTTCGACCATGAATATCTGTGATCGTCCCGTACCATCTGACAATTTCTCCCGATTCATCGCGTAGTGGCTCCCCACGAAACAAGAACCATCGATAAGTACCGTCAAATTTTCGAAGACGCGCTTCAATTTCGCCTGGTTCGCCGCTAACAATATGCGACCGCCAATAGTCGTTTAAGCGATTGAGGTCATCACCGTGAACCGTCTTGGCCCATCCCCAGCCTCGAGCCTGAGATAAAGACAAGCCCGTGTAATCCAGCCAACGCTGGTTGAAGAAGTCAACGCCACCGTCTGGCTGGGCGGACCATGCGAGGACCGGCATCGTATTGATGATCATGCCCAGACTTTGTTCACCTGCAAATATTGCTTCCTCGGTGCCTTTCACGTTCCGGGGCTGCGGGCGGTCATTCAAGCGCTTGAACTCCTCATTTTTCCGAAGTGGTTCAACGATGTACTCTGAGAGGTCCATAGCGATTACCTCCGTCTTGCCCGGTTGAATTTCGAAAATGCTGTCCGGCAGGGAGCCAGGGAAAGCCGAAGTCCGCGTGGGTATCGATCAGCCCGCGCCCTTGGTACTGCTGCCGTCGTGCCGAAAGGCCGAACGAACGGTTTTGAGCAATTGCTTATCAGTAAAAGGCTTGTCCAGGATTGCAACGGCGCCGGCCTGCATCGCTTGTCCGCGAGAAGCTTTATCGTGATAAGCCGTGATAAAGATAATGGGAATATCGTGACCTCCGGCAGCGAGCTCGCTTTGGAGTTCTAATCCATTCATGTCTGGCATGCGTACGTCCAGGATGAGACATGAAGTGTCGTGCAATTGGCCAGACTTCAAGAATTTCTCAGCAGATGCGAAGGCTGTTGCTCGAAAACCGAAAGATTCGACGAGCAGGGTTGTGGTCCGTCGGACGGACTCATCGTCGTCGATCACCGAGATCAGATTATTTGTCTTTTCGGAGTCTTCCTGCAGAGCTAAACGGACAGCCTGGAGCAGGTCTTCGTCGTTGAAAGGCTTGCTTAAGAATGCGACTGCACCGGCTTGCATGGCTTGCTGACGGGCATCTTTGTTGTCATATGCGGTGATGAAAATGATAGGAATGGCGCGGCCTGCGATGGCGAGCTCTCTTTGGAGTTGTAGGCCGTTCATGCCCGGCATCTGAACGTCAACGAGCAGACATGAAGTATCGCGTAACTGGGCAGACTTCAAGAAACTTTCGGCAGATTCAAAGGCAGCCGCTCGAAAGCCAAGCGACTCGATGAGGAATGTCGTGGACCTACGGATTGACTCATCGTCGTCGATCACCGAGATCAGATTCTTTGGCACTTTTCAACTCCGTTCTGGGAACTAAGCTATTCCCAGATGGACAAAGAATCTATTGGATGTTGGGGCTATCCACCGCGCCAAAAAGCAGTATGCAAATAAGCTTTGGCTTATCGGAGTTTCCCCGAAGCACCCCTCAGTTTCTCGATCATTCTTACCAGGTCGACAAGAGACTCCGCGTGCATTTTTTCCAGTGCCCGGCTGCGCTGAACTTTTACAGTACTCTCGGCCGTTCCAAGCTGATCCGCAATCTGCTTATTGAGCATGCCCGAGACGACCATGGAAATCACATCCCGCTCGCGCGGAGTCAACGAGTCGAAGCGTCGTTGAAGTATCATTACTTCCTTTTCCTGTTCACGTCTGGCACGATCTCGCTCCAGTGCGATGCGAACAGCATCCAGAAGATCCTGATCACGAAATGGCTTCGTCAAGAACTCGACGGCCCCCGCCTTCATGGCTCGAACACTCATCGGGATGTCGCCGTGGCCGGTGAGAAAGACTATCGGAATACTAATTTTCCTTGCTGCCAGCTCGCGTTGAAAATCGAGACCGCTCAATCCAGGTAGCCTGACGTCCAGCACAAGGCAGCTGGGCGCATCTGGCAAGTTCTTACGCAGAAAGGTATCCGCCGAGTCAAAACTTTCAACGTGCAGCCCCACGGTGCCTAAGAGGAACTTCAGTGAAGAGCGCACCGACGCATCATCATCGACAACGAAAACCACTGAACCACCGGTCATGAGGGACTCCCGACGGTTGCTGGCAGTGTGAACGAAATTACCGCGCCGTGGGGAGAATTGGACGCGGCCCATAGTCGACCGCCGTGACTTTCAATGAGGGAGCGACTGATTGACAAACCCATTCCCATGCCCGTTGCTTTGGTGGTGAAGAAGGGAGTGAAGACGCGATCCACCTCGAAATCGAAGCCAGTGCCGCAGTCACTTACCATAACGAGCACGTCACCAGATTTGCCGATCTTCGATTGGACGCAGATTGAACGAGGCCGA
>Ga0335075_10008937_pt1 | contig 15328 bp, 11 predicted proteins | sample Lox_Sample_24_FD_206723 | JGI IMG/M metagenome (GOLD analysis project Ga0335075, IMG submission 206723) | Soil microbial communities from Loxahatchee National Wildlife Refuge, Florida, United States - Lox_Sample_2.4 | ecosystem: Environmental > Terrestrial > Soil > Wetlands | place: USA... | reverse complement strand
ACGTCCGGCAATTTGAACCTTCGCCGTGAGAGCCCGGCAGCGGCGGTTTGCCACCACGGCACGATGATCATCGGCGATCCGGTCCACTGCAAGAAAGCCCGCGTTGTGCGGCGTGAACTGGTATTCGATCCCCGGATTGCCGAGACCGACAATCAGCAGCACGCCGGAACTTCCTGCGGAACTTTCTTCCTCAGTCGCCAAAGCTTACTTCTTCGCGCCCTTCTCCGGAGCCGCGGCCGCATCCGCCGTCTCCGTCTTGCCCTTCTTCACTACTTCGGGTTCTGCCGGCGCCGCAGCAGCCAGTGCATCAGCCGCCGGAGCCGCCTCTTCCTTGATCGAAACCACGTGCGCGACGGTTGCATCCTCGTCGCTCAGGAACTTCAGTTTGTCGGTGTGCGGCAGATCGGCAACACGCAAGACATCGCCGAAGGCAAGGCTCGAAACATCGACGTCGATGTGGCTTGGAATGTCGCCCGGCAGGCACTCGATTTCCACCTCGCGCAACACCTGATCCAGAATGCCGCCCTGCGTCTTCACCCCAACGGGAATACCGGTGAGCTGAATCGGCACTTCGACACGAATGGCCTTGTCCAAGGCAATGCGCTTGAGGTCGATATGGATCAGGTTGCCCTTGATCGGCTCGTACTGCCAGTCGACGATCATGGCCTTGGTCTTCGCCGTCGATCCATTGATCTCGAGATCGAAGATCGAGTTGTGGCCGGAATCCGAGTGCAGGATCTTCTGGATCTGCTTGGGATCCACTTCAATGGCGATGGCCGGCTCGGCCGCGCCATAAACAACGGCGGGAATCTTGCCCTTGGCACGCACACGGCGGGCGGCGTTTTTGTTGAACTTGCCCTCACGGGGCGTGGCTGCGACGACTTCTTGACTGATCATTTCCTTTTCCCTTCGGGCACGAACGGCAGCTTTTAGCTTTTAGCTACTTGTTGCCTTCCCGCTCCCTTTTTTGCGGGGCAAACCAATCCGGCCCGCCCCGCGAATCTTGTTTTGCAGCCCCTCCAACGAGAAGCTGGAGGCTAGTAGCCGCACGTTAGTTGAACAGCGAACTTACGCTGGTCTCCATGTGGATGTTTTCGATCGTGGCCGCAATCAGCCCCGCAACCGAAAGCACTTTAATCTTCGCCACCTTCTGCGCCTCTTCCCGCAGCGGGATCGAGTCGGTAACCACCAGCTCGACCAGCTTGGAATGCGCGATACGCTCGATCGCCGGTCCGGAAAGCACCGGGTGCGAGGCGCAAGCGTAAACCTGGGTTGCGCCGTTCGCCAGCAGCGCGTCGACGGTCTTCACCAGCGTGCCCGCGGTGTCGACGATGTCGTCGTAGATGAGGCAGGTGCGTCCCGCCACATCGCCGATCACGTGCATCACTTCCGTCACGTTGATATCCGTCCGGCGCTTGTCGACAATCGCCAGCGGAGCTCCAATCTTGGTCGCGAAGAAGCGGGCGCGTTCCACGCCTCCCGCGTCCGGTGAAACCACGGTCAGATTCGGCAGGTTCAGCTCCCGGAAGTAGCTCACCATCACCGGGCTGGCGAACATGTGGTCCACGGGGATATTGAAAAAACCCTGAATCTGCGCCGCGTGCAGATCCATGAACAGCGCCCGGTTTGCCCCGGCCGTGGTCAACAGATCGGCAACCAGCTTCGACGAAATCGCCACGCGCGGACGGTCTTTGCGGTCCTGCCGGGCGTAGCCATAATACGGAACGACCACAGTGATGCGGCCAGCCGACGCACGCTTCAGCGCGTCGATCATGATCAGCAGCTCCACCAGGTGCTGGTCCACCGGATTGCAGGTGGGTTGCACCACGAAAACATCCGCGCCGCGAACATTCTCCAGCAGCTGAAAGTAAACCTCGCCATCGGCGAAGCGCTGCATCTTGGTTTCTCCCAGCGCGATTCCGATGTGCTTGCAGATATCCTGCGCCAGAATCCGGTTCGCCGATCCGGAAAAGATCTTAAAGCGCTTATCTTCGCTGTATGACCGCGCCCGCTTCTTTTCCGCTGCCGGCTTGTGCCGCCCCGCGCCGTCTGCCTCCTGAGGAACTGCCTGGTTGACTGCTTCCGCCTCTAACACCGTTTCGTTCTTCACAAGATCCTCCCAAGCTGGTTGGCTATGGTTGTCCTGCCCTAATTTTTCTGGCCATGTTGCTTGCCAGGGCTGCTGCGACCGGCTGGTGGACCGGCACTTCTGAAAACTCTACTGGCTGGGCGACTAGGATTCGAACCTAGACAAAGTGCTCCAAAGGCACTTGACCTACCATTAGTCGATCGCCCAGTAACTCAACGTCTGCACTGCCACTGCTCAGCGGGCCCCAATGCGGTCAGCTTTTGACCGTATTGGGCAGAAAGACACTTGACCTGCCATTCGTCGATCGCCCAGTAAAAATCCTTTTTTGGTTACTTCACCACCATGCTGCGCCAGTATTGCTCGCGCGGCAAGGTCTTTGTCAGTAGCGAGCGAATTCCCCGCTCTTGAAGCCGAATCACCGCCGCCTCCGCAGCTCTCGCTGAGCCGTACAACCCGAAAAGGGCCGAACCGGAACCAGAGAGAGAGGCGAAGAGCGCCGACTCCTCCGAAACGTCCGAGGCCGCAAGAATGCGCTTGATTTCACCGAGCAAGGGATACTTAGGAAAGACAACTTCTTCGAAGTCGTTTTCAATCTCGGTTCGGACAAGCGCGAGAAGCGGATTCTCGGCCAGGCCCCCACCCAAGGTGAAGACACCGGAGGAGTGCGGCTCGCACAAAGCAGCAGAGAGAGCCCTACTCAACTCGCTTAGTCTATCGGATGGATGAGCCTGGGTCAATGAAACATCCAGTGCCGCGCTGACGGAGAGCCCCGGCGCCGGCCCGGAAGGCTCCGTGTGCAGGAGGTCCCAGTCGCGAAACGCCTGCGGGGTCGAGACGCCAATCTCCGGAAGCGCCACGACACAGTGCGTAACCGGCAGATCGGGCAGGGGATAAACCTCCTCCCCCCGGCCCAGACCCAGAACCGCTCCTCCCACCAGGAAGAGCGGCACATCGGACCCGATCCGGGCGGCCATATGGATCCGTTCCGCGCCCGAAGGCAACGCGCTGCCCCGCTTCTTCAGCTCGATCTCGAGGCCGATGAGGGCTGCCACCGCATTTGCCGATCCCGCTCCCAACCCGCCTTGCACCGGCAGCCGCTTGTCGATGTGAATCTCGACCGCGGCCTTCAAACCCGCAGCCTCCAGCAGGAACTCCGCCGCCTTCCAGGCTGTGTTGCGGCTATCCACCGGCACGCGGCTGTCGTTGCTGGCCAGGGAGATGGCCGTCGCCGCAGCCGGCCGGGCCTCGACCGTCACCAAATCATGCGCATCCAGGGTCTGGTAAAGCGTCGTCAGCCCATGGAATCCATCCGCACGCGACGGACCGATCGCCAGGCCAAGGTTGATCTTCGAGAATGAACGGACAGTGGTGGGCATGGCCTTCATGATTGTAGCCAGCCGCGGCCATTCCACCGAGGGCAGGCGGGCAAATTAGCGAAAGAGCCTACCAGAGAACGCGCTAGACTACCGGTAATCCATGACACGCTTCGCTACTGCCCTCGCCCTGGCTGTCTGTCTCTCTTTGTCTTCCCGCCTCACGGCGCAGGATGCCGCCCCCGACGACTCGAGGAACAACCCAGTTGCTTCGAACGGGCAGCCGGTCCGGACCAGGCACGCGATGGTGGTCACCATCCACCACCTGGCCACCGATACCGGGATCGAAATCCTCAAAGAGGGCGGGAACGCGGTCGATGCGGCGGTGGCCGTCGGATTTGCGCTGGCGGTGGTTTATCCCTACGCCGGGAACCTGGGCGGCGGCGGTTTCATGCTGATTCATCTTCATGACGGCAAGTCGACCTTCATCGACTACCGCGAGCGTGCCCCACAGGGGGCAACTGAAAGCATGTATCTGGACGGCCAGGGAAATGTCATTCCCGGGCTGAGCATCATCGGATACAAGGCGATCGGCGTCCCCGGATCGGTCGCCGGCTTGGTATACGCGGAAGAGAAATATGGCGCACTCACCTTGACAAAGGTGATGGCCCCCGCCATTCGTCTCGCCAGTGAAGGCTATGTCCTGAGCGACGAGGAAGCCCAGCTATTGCACGACAAAAAACTGACCGAGTTTCCGGAGTCGAAACGGATCTTCCAGCGGGATGGCAACTTCTACCAGCCCGGCGACACGTTCAAGCAGCCCGAGTTGGCCGCGACCCTGCGCACCATCGCCTCCGATCCTGACGACTTCTATCACGGCGAAATTGCAAAGAAGCTGGCCGCGGACATCCAGAAGGGCGGTGGCCTCATTACCACCGAGGATCTGGCCCGCTACGCCGTGAAGGAGCGCGAGCCGCTGACCGGTACCTATCAGGGGTACACCGTGGTCAGCGCGCCGCCGCCGTCCTCCGGCGGCATCGCTCTCATCGAGTCGCTGAACATCCTCGACGGCTACAACCTGAGCCGCTGGAAGGACCGGACGCCGGAAGAGATGCACCTGATCGTCGAGGCCTACCGCCGGGCATACATGGACCGCACCGATTACCTCGGCGACCCGGACTATGTGAAGATTCCGATCGATGAGCTCGCTGATAAGAAGTACGCCGCGGCGTGGCGCAAAAGTATCGTTGCCGACCAGGCCACGCCGTCGAAGGACCTGAAACGTCCGGAGGGATTTCTGCCTCCGCCGCCCACCATGGCCGAGATCCGCCACGAGTCGACCCAGACCACGCACTACTCCATCCTCGATGCCGAGGGCAACGCCGTCTCGGTGACAACCACCCTCAATAACAGTTTCGGCTCGGGAGTCACGGCCGAGGGCCTGGGCTTTATCCTCAACGACGAAATGGATGACTTCACCTCCAAACAGGGCGTGCCCAACATGTTCGGGCTCATCCAGGGACCGGCCAACGCCATCGCACCGGGCAAGCGGCCATTGTCGAGCATGACGCCCACCATCATTCTTAAAGACGGTAAGGTCGCGTTCGTGCTGGGCTCACCCGGCGGCCCGCGCATCATCACCACCGTAGCCAACGTCTTCCTCAGCGCGGCCGACGAAGGCCTCAACATCCAGCAGGCGGTGGATGCTCCCCGCTTCCACCACCAATACCTGCCCGACATCCTGTTCATGGAGCCCGGTTTTCCCGATTCAACCATCGAAGGCCTGCGCGCCATGGGCTATCAGCTGAAGATCGGCGGACACTGGAGCGACGCCGAGTGCATCGAGGTCGACCCGAAAACCGGCGAGCTCGAAGGCGGCCACGACAGCCGTAACCACTTCGGCAAAGCCGCGGGATATTGAGGCATCGCGAATCTCTCTTGCAGAAAATCGCCAAGGCGGCCAAAGTCAAAAAATTACCGCCGGCTGTGGAGCGGCGGCAAAGCCGCGTGTCGCTGGACGGGAAGCCAATGAGAGAATAGCCTTGAGGGTTTGCTTAGGTCTTATTCATGCTGAAGGTCATCTCGACGCACGTCTTTCTTCGTAACCGTCTCCATCCGGGCCTGCTCGATACCGTTCATAAATCCGGAGCGCAGGGAGTTGAGCTTTTCGCTGCACGTCAACACTTCGACTACAACGACCGGGCTGCGATCCGCGATCTGGCCGACTGGTTTCGCTCCAATCCGCTCGAGGCTTTCTCCATGCATGCGCCGCTCTATCCGGACCACGAGATGGGCCGGGCCGGAGCCCCTGCCGTCAATGTGATTCACCCCGACAAATCCCGCCGCATCGACGCCATGGACGAAATCAAGCGCGCCCTGGAAGTCGCCGAACAGATTCCCTTTCGCTTTCTCGTTGTCCACCTCGGCGAGCGCGACGACAGCTGGAGTCCGCGGGCTCTCGAGTTTTCCATGACCGCGCTCGAGCACCTCCGCGCCTTTGCAAATCCGCTGGGCGTCAAGCTTCTGGTCGAGAACCTGCAGAACGAGGTCACGCGCCCGCTCAACCTGCTGGAGATCCTCAACACCGGGCACTTCAGCGACATCGGCGTCTGCCTCGACGTGGGCCACGCCCATCTTGGAGAGGGCCTGACCAGCACTCTGGCCGAACTGAAGCCCCGTATCCGCACCGCGCACCTGCACGACAACCATGGCCAGAAAGATGAGCACCTGTGGCCCGGCGATGGCGGAATTGCCTGGGACGAGGCCTTTGACGGATTGAAGACTGCGCCGCAGTCACCCGCCGGCGTTCTCGAAATCCATTACGCGCTCGAGGAAACACCTGAGACCGTGGCCCAGAAGGCCGCGAAAGCCTTCGAGAAGTTCTAGAGACAGGTATGACGGAAGAAACAAAGACCGAAATCGCAACTGATACAGTGGCAGAATTCAAACCCCTCACCACCATCGCCGCAATCGGCGAATACGAAGGCCGCAGCGTCACCCTGCGCGGCTGGCTCTACAACCTGCGCGAAAGCGGCAAGCTGCTCTTTCCCATCTTCCGCGATGGCAGCGGAACGATCCAGGGCATCGTCCCCAAGGCCGCGGTTCCACCCGAGGTCTTTGACGCCATCAAGGGACTTACTCAGGAATCGAGCGTCATCGTCACCGGCAAGGTGCGCGCCGACAAACGTGCGCCCGGCGGTTACGAATTGGACGTGGAGGGCATCGAGGTCGTCCAGCGCGTACCGGAAGAGGCGCCGTTTCCGATCTCGCTTAAGGAGCACGGCACTGACTTTCTGATGGAGCATCGTCACCTTTGGATCCGCACGCCCCGCCAGGCGGCGATCCTCAGGATCCGTGCCGAGATCATCAAAGCCGCGCGCGACTTCTTCGATGACCGGGGTTTCGTCCTCACCGACCCGCCGATTCTCACCCCGGCGGCCTGCGAAGGCACCAGCACGCTCTTCCCGGTGGAGTACTTCGGCGATGAAGCCTACCTCACGCAGAGCGGCCAACTGTACATCGAGAGCACCGCGCTGGCGCTGGGCAAGGTGTATTCCTTCGGCCCGACGTTCCGGGCGGAAAAATCGAAGACACGCCGCCATCTCACTGAATTCTGGATGGTCGAGCCGGAGGTTGCGTTTTGCGATCTCGATGGGCTGATGGAGCTCGCCGAACAATTCCTCAGCTTCATCGTTGACCGCGTCCTCACGCGGCGCTCCGCCGATCTCAAGGTGATCCAACGCGACACCGCAAAGCTCGAAACCATCAAAGCTCCGTTTCCCCGCCTCAGCTACGACGAGGCGGTGCAGATGCTGAACGACGCCCACGCCAAAGGCCTGCTCGAACAGCCCTTCGAATACGGCAACGACTTCGGCTCACCCGACGAGACCTACATCTCCTCGCAATTTGATCGCCCGGTAATGGTGCATCGCTATCCTGCGGCGGTGAAGGCCTTCTACATGGAGCCCGATCCGCAGAATGCGAAATACGCGCTGTGCGTCGACGTGCTTGCACCCGAGGGCTACGGCGAGATCATCGGAGGATCGCAGCGCATCGCGTCCTACGAGTTGCTGAAACAGCGCATCGAGGAGCACCACCTGCCGCTCGACGCCTTCCAGTGGTACCTCGACTTGCGGCGCTACGGATCGGTGCCGCACTCGGGCTTCGGAATGGGAATCGAGCGCGCGGTGGCGTGGATCTGCGGACTCGACCACGTCCGCGAAACCATCCCCTTCGCACGCACGTTGAACAGGATTTATCCGTAAGAATGCCCCGAACGGGCGAGTGGGCAAGGAAGACGTATGTCAAAAAGCAGTGAAGCGTTAGAAAGAACAGCGGCAACGGCGATCGCGGGCCCCGTCTATGGTGGAGTGCAGTCGCTGCCGCCGCGCCGGATCAAAATCATCGGAGTTCCCCTCGACCTGGGCGCATCGCGCCGGGGCGTGGACATGGGCCCATCTGCAGTACGCGTAGCCGGCCTAGAAGCGCGGCTGGAAGCGCTGGGCCACGAGGTCAACGACAGCGGTAACATCAGCGTCGCCATTGCCGAAACCAAGCATGTCGGCGAACAGAGCGCACGCTATCTGAAGGAGATCACCGAAACCTGCACCAAGGCTGCCGAGCTCGTGGTGCGCTCGCTCGAAGAAGGCATGACCCCGGTAGTGCTGGGCGGTGACCACTCTGTCGCCGCCGGAACCGTCTCTGGCGTTTCGGAGTTTTATCGCCGCGAGAAGAAAAAGATCGGCCTGATCTGGATCGACGCCCACTCCGACATCAACACGCCCGCAACCTCGCCCAGCGGCAACGTGCATGGCATGCCGCTCGCCGCCCTGCTCGGGCTCGGCCCGGAGCCGCTGGCCAATATCTTCGGCTTTTCACCAAAGGTCGCGCCCGAAAACACCGTCCTCATCGGCGTCCGCGATATCGACGCCACGGAGAAGGAGAATATCAAGCTCGCCGGCGTGACCGAGGTCTACACCATGCGCGACATCGACGAGCGCGGCATGCGCACGGTGATGGAAGAAGCACTGCGCGCGGCCGGTCGCGGAACTGCCGGCTATCACGTTTCGCTCGATATGGACTGGATCGATCCTGAAGACGCACCCGGGGTCGGCACACCGGTGCGCGGCGGCGCCACCTATCGCGAAGCTCACCTGGCCATGGAGATCATCGCCGATCACGGCCGCATGCTCAGCTTCGAGATCGTCGAGGTCAATCCGGTGATCGACGAGCACAATCGCACCGCCGATCTCGCCGTCGAGCTGATTTCCTCAGCCTTTGGTAAGAAGATTCTGTAGACGATGAAAAAACTCCGGGTAGGCGTGCTCTTTGGCGGACGCAGCGGCGAACACGAAGTCTCGCTGCTGTCAGCCGCCTCGGTTCTGAAAGCTATCGATCGCAGCAAGTACGACGTAGTGCCCATCGGCATCACCAAGCAGGGCCGCTGGGTCACCTCCTCGGACGCACAAAAACTGCTTACCGGCGACAGCGCTCCGGCCGAGCGCCAGCTTCGCGCCGGCGATCCGGAGACAACCTCTGCCGCCGCTGTGCTGGCGCGCGGCGAATCGGTGATCGTTCCTCCAGTACCGTCCGAAGGCAAGACCGGCGCTCTCGTGCCTTTCGAGACCACCACGCAGCCGCTGGCGAAACAAGCCGCCGACCAGGTTCTAAATCTCGATGTAATCTTTCCCGTCCTGCACGGCACCTTCGGGGAAGACGGCACCATCCAGGGCCTCTTCGAGCTAGCCGATATCGCCTACGTTGGCTCGGGCGTGCTCGGCTCTGCAGCCGGCATGGACAAAGACGTGATGAAACGTCTCTTCGCTGCCGCGAAACTGCCGATTCCCAAGCACGTGAGCTTCCTGCGCGCCGATTGGGAGGCGAGCCCGAAGAAGACCATCGCGAAGATCGAAGCCGCGCTGAAATATCCGCTCTTTGTAAAGCCGGCAAATCTAGGCTCGTCGGTCGGGATCACCAAAGCTCACAACCGGAAGGAACTCGGCCCCGCCATCGACACAGCCGCGGGCTTCGACCGCAAGATCGTCATAGAGCAGGCGGTCGGCGGCAAGAAGGGCAAGGCCCGCGAACTGGAAGTCGCGGTCCTCGGCAACGACAAGCCCGAGGCCTCAGTTGTCGGGGAAATCGTCCCCGGCAAGGAATTTTACGACTACGAGGCGAAATACCTAAGCGAGGGCTCGTACCCCATCATTCCCGCCAGGCTGACCAGACAACAGTCGAAGGCAATCCGGGACATGGCCATCGCCGCTTTCCGCGCCTGCGACTGCTCCGGCCTGGCGCGTGTCGACTTCCTGATGGAACCTGCTTCGAACTCCGCCCGGCCGCCCCGCATCTATTTGAATGAGATCAACACGCTGCCCGGTTTCACGTCTATCAGTATGTATCCCAAGCTGTGGGAGGCCTCGGGCGTCCCGTATCCGGAGCTGATAGACCGCCTGGTATCGCTCGCGCGGGAGCGCCGCGCGGAGAAGGATCGAACCTCATATAGCCGCTGAATATAGCCGCTGAGGGAACCACGCGGACGAATGTGGTGTCAGAATAGGTAAGTGGAACTCTGTCTGCTCAGGCTGGATGTCGCCGATCTTGGAAAGGAAACTTGCTGCCGATGACTCTGCTGGACGCTCCCAAATTCGACGCCAAAAAAGCGCGCCTCGTTCGTAATTTGAGCATTGCCGGGGTTACCGCGGCGGTCATCGGAGCCATCCTGCTGGGAATGTTCCTGCTCAATCAGCCCTGGTGGCTATGGCACTGGCCGGCGGATCATCGAGTCAATAACTTCCTGGCCACGGTAGAGTCCGGCGATCTGCAGAAAGCCTACGGGCTCTGGAACAACGACCCCAACTGGCAGCAGCATCCCGATCAGTACAAGCCCTACGACTTTAACCAGTTTCAAAAAGACTGGGGCTCGGCCAGCGACTACGGCGTGATCCGTTCGCACAAAATCATCATGGCCGCGACCGTAGGCAACGGAGTGGTCATGGGGGTGGACATCAACGGCGGAAAGACACCAATCTTCCTGCGCGTCGACACCAAGACCAAGACCATCGGATTCTCTCCCGTCGAACTCTACACCGGCCCCTGATTCGCCTGCATCCAGCCGTATCTGCCTGCATCTCATCGCCGTGGGAGCATCGCGAATGCAACAGCGCAAATTGGGAAATCAGGGACTTGCCGTCTCGGCCATCGGACTGGGATGCATGGGCATGTCCGAGTTCTACGGGGACCGAGACGAAACCGAATCGATCGCCACGATTCATCGCGCGATTGAGCTTGGAATCAATTTCTTCGACACCTCCGACATCTACGGCCCCTTCACCAACGAGCTGCTGGTGGGCAAGGCACTTCGCCCTCACCGCGACCAGGTTGTCATCGCTACAAAATTCGGCATCGTCCGCGACGCCGATGGAACGCGACGGGGAATCAGCAGCCGCCCCGAATATCTTCACAAGGCCTGCGACGCCAGCCTGCAACGCCTCGGCGTCGAGACCATCGACCTCTACTACCAGCATCGAGTCGATCCCAACACTCCGATTGAGGAGACGGTCGGCGCAATGGCAGAGCTGGTACAGGTGGGGAAGGTCCGCTTCCTGGGCCTCTCCGAGGCATCGCCGGCAACCATCCGGCGCGCCCACGCCGTACACCCCATCAGTGCGCTGCAAACTGAATATTCGCTCTGGAGCCGGGAGCCGGAGGATGAAATTCTGCCCACCCTGCGCGAGCTCGGCATCGGCTTCGTGCCCTATTCACCGCTGGGCCGAGGTTTCCTCACCGGCCAGATTCAAAGGCCTGAGGACCTTGCCCCCGACGACTGGCGCTCCGCCTCCCCTCGCTTCCAGAGAGAGAATTTCCAGAAGAACCTCGACCTCGTCCGGAAGATCGAGCAGCTGGCCGCGAAAAAGGGATGCAGGCCATCCCAGCTAGCGCTGGCCTGGGTGCTGGCCCAGGGCGACGACCTCGCGCCCATCCCCGGAACAAAGCGCCGCAAATATCTCGAAGAAAACGCCGCCGCCGAGCAGGTTCAGCTCACCAAGAGCGATTTCGACGAGATCGACACCATCGCTCCCAAAGGCATCGCCGCGGGAGATCGCTACGACGTGGGCGGCATGCGCGCCGTCGGCCTCTAGTTCTCTCTACTCACTTAGCCCGGCCAGCGTCTTTTCTAAGCTGGCCTCGTCCTGGATGTTCAGGCACTTCTGGCCGCGATCGATCTGGCGCATCAGCCCGGACAATACCTTCCCCGGCCCGACTTCAATAAAGTGGCTCGGCTGCTGATCGATCAGCAGCCGTACGCATCCCAGCCAGCGCACCGATCCCGTCACCTGGCGCACCAGGGCATCCCGCAGCATACCACCCTCGGTGGCCAAGGCTGCGTCGACGTTCACCGCGACGGGCACACTTGCGCCGGCAAACCCGATTCCCTGCAGCAGCGGAGCCAGCCGGTCCTGCGCCGGCTGCATCAGCGTGCAATGAAAGGGCGCGCTCACCGCCAGGGCCACGACCTTCTTCGCGCCGCGTTCCTTGGCTAGAACACTCGCCCGCTCCACCGCTCCGGATGCACCCGAGATCACCGTCTGCTCCTGCGAGTTGAAATTCGCCGGAGACACGACTTCGCCGGTCTCCTCCGCCGCCTCGACGCAGATTTTCGCCGCATCCTCGGGAGTCATGCCCAGCACGGCGGCCATCGCGCCCTGACCGGCAGGCACCGCATCCTGCATGAACTGCCCGCGGCTGCGCAGGGCGCGCACCGCGTCGCCCACGGAGAGAACTCCCGCGGTTACGTTCGCCGAATATTCACCGAGCGAGTGGCCGGCAACAAAACTCGGCGTCACTCCCTTCTCTGCCAGAACTCTCTGCGCCGCGATCGACACCGTAAAGATGGCCGGCTGCGTGAATTCGGTGAGCTTCAGCTGCTCCTCGGGCCCCTCGAAACACAATTGCGAGATACGGAAACCGAGCGCGTCGTCGGCCTCTTCGAATGTCTGTCGCGCCACTGGAAATTTATCGAACAGGTCGCGGCCCATGCCGACCGCCTGCGAGCCCTGCCCAGGAAAAAGAAATGCAAGCCGATGCGTACTCATGCCAGACGATATTTCAAATGATCGGGCTGCCGAAGGCAAGAGGGCGCTCGACGCCGGAGGACTCCCCCACCTTCACAATCGTGGCGTCTTCGCGCCGTGGTGAGGCGGGAGTGCGATCTAGTCTTCCCTCGGCCACCCACGGCGGCCAGTCACCTACTCGTGGCGGAGAGCCTGCATGGGCTGCACCTTGGATGCCCGGAGCGCCGGCGCCCATCCCGCCAGTAGCGCGACCGCAAACAGCAAGGCCCCGGCGGAAACCAGCGTAGCCGGATCGTTCGGTTTGAGGCCGAAGAGCATCGTCCTCAGGAAGCGCGTGAGCAGCAGTGCCGCTCCCAGGCCCGCGACAACTCCCCCGACAGCAAGCCACGACGCTTCGCCGAGCACCATCACCAGAATCTGGCGCGCCTGCGCGCCCAGCGCCAGGCGAATACCGATCTCGTTCGTTCGCCGCGCCACGGTGTAGGCCATGATGCCGTAAATCCCGATCGAGGCCAGTGCCAGCGCCAGCAGACCAAACCCGGTCGTCAGATCGGCGAACATCCGCTCGTCCTGCACTGTCGCCTCGATCTGCTGCTCCTGGGTGCGCACATCGATCAGGGGCAGGTCCTTGTGCACCGACTGCACCGCACGGCGCAGCAGCGGTGTGAGGCTGGCCGCGTTCCTATGCGTCCGAATCTCATAAGTCATGCCGTTCGCCGCATCCGGCAATTGCCGATACGGCAGATAGAACTGCGGGGGCGGATCCTTGCGCAGACTGTCATATCGCGTATTGGCGCAAATGCCCACAATCTGAAACGTCATGTTGTAGCTGCGGAATTTTTTCCCGATCGGGTTTTCGCCGGGAAACATCTCTTGCGCCAGCGCCTGGTTGATCACTCCCACTTTTGGTGACGTCTCGGTATCGCCTGCGTTGAAATCCCGCCCGGCAAGCATCGGAATTCCCATGGTCGCGAAGAAGTGCTCCCCGACCGCGGTGTCGTACCGTCCATGGTCTTCGGCATTCGAGTTGGGCCGGTCCAGCGGAACAAAATCATCCCGGTTGATATTGTTTGCAATCAGCGCTCCGTTGCCCAGGGTAACTGACTCCACTCCCGGCACGATGGCAAGCTTTTCCTCGAGTTCATGATGCAATTCGATATCTTTGGGCGGCGGATACTGCGATCTCGGCTGCTGAATCTCGAAGAGAAGAAGATGATCCGCGCGAAAACCCGGATCGATCGAATCCAGGTTGGCCAATGTACGCACAAACAGCACCGCCCCCACCACCAGCAGCGTAGACAGCGCTACCTGAAAGGAGACAATCGCCTTCCCGGCGAAGCCCTTGCGGCGATGTGTGGCGGCTTGCGCGCTGTCCTTCAATCCGGAATTCACCTGCGTGCGCGTCGCCTTCCACGCTGGGACGAAGCCGAAGAGCAGTCCGGTGAAGATCGAAACCAAGGCCGTAAATCCGAAGACGCCCCAGTCGAACGGGCTTACACTCTCAAACGGCTCCCAGGGCGAAGACAACAAGCGGGGGATTGCATTCCGCCCAAGATATCCAAGTACAAATCCGGCAGCGCCTCCCAGCAAAGAGAGCGAAACGCTCTCTGTGAGCACCTGCCTCAAAACCCGCTCCCGGCTTGCTCCCAGAGCCATGCGTACGCTCATCTCCCGTTGCCGCGCCGCCGAACGCGCCAGCAGCAGGTTCGCGATATTCGCGCAGGCCAGCAGTAGAACCAGACCCACCAGCGCCATCAGCACATACACCGGTTCCGTGAGAGTGCGCGCGCTCTCATTCAGCCCGCGGCTGCCATCAGCCAGAATAAGATGGGGAATCGCCTCGCCCGGGTCGATCTTCTCGCCTGCGCGAACTGCGCCGGCCAGCAGCACGTTCATTGCGGCGGCTGCAGTTTCTTTCCTGATGCCCCCTTTGGACCGGGCCATGATCTGCATCCACCATATCTGCGGATCGCTGAGGATCGAACCGTTGCGCCGTGGGATGAGGACAGGCTGAATGCTGAACGGCACGAATACTTCCGGCGACATGTGGGCATTCTTCGCCCCCGTAAAATGGGGCGGATTCACTCCGATAATCGTGAACGGCGTCGAATTCAGGTAGATGGTTTTGCCGATTACGGCCGGCGAACGCGCAAAGCGCCGGGTCCAGAAGCCATCGCTGATGACCGCGACCGCACCGCTGCCGGGTGTGGCATCGTCCGAAGGCCCGATCGGCCTGCCTAGCGCGGTCTGCACACCGAGCTGTTGATAATAGTTGCCCGACACCATCTCACCCTGCACCACCCCAGCTTCGCCATCGATGGTCGCCGTGAGGCGGCCCACTCCTTTGAAGGCAAACAGGTCCTGCATCGATGAATTCCGGGCGCGCAGCAGCTGATAAATGGGGTACGGGAATGACGTGCCGGTTGATTGACCGTCTGCGTTTGCCTCATCTCCCCACTCGTGGTGCACGACGTTATTCACAGGAGCGGTCCAATGAAAGAGCAGCAACTGCTCCGGGTGCCGCACATGGAGACGATCCAGCAGCACTTCCTTCGCGACCGTGAAGATCGCGGTGTTGGCACCAATGCCCAGCGCCAGCGAGCCCACCGCAATCGCCGTGAAGCCGGGGCTCTTCCACAACATGCGCAGCGCATAGCGCAGGTCGGCCCATAGATCGTCCCAAAGCCGCAATCCCAGTGACGCCCGCATCTCCTCCTTGTGAACGGCGATGCCCCCAAATTCGATTCGCGCCTGTCTCTCTGCGGCCTCTCGCGGTACACCCCGGCGAATCAGGTCTTCAACGTAGCTTTCGAGATGGAACTCGAGCTCCGCCTCCATCTCGCCCTCCAGGC
>Ga0335075_10008936_pt1 | contig 15329 bp, 15 predicted proteins | sample Lox_Sample_24_FD_206723 | JGI IMG/M metagenome (GOLD analysis project Ga0335075, IMG submission 206723) | Soil microbial communities from Loxahatchee National Wildlife Refuge, Florida, United States - Lox_Sample_2.4 | ecosystem: Environmental > Terrestrial > Soil > Wetlands | place: USA... | reverse complement strand
TGACGAACACCGGCCGGTCGATAGGCACCGCGGCGTAGGTCGGGTTCGCCTGCCACGCGGCCTCGCTGCACAGCCGCGCCGCCAGCGCGCCGCGCAGGAACACCCGCTGCATCTTCGCGCCGAGCGAGGTAAGCCCCGCCTCGCGGTCGTAGGACTCAAGCAGCACCGCGAGCCCGTCGGTGTAGTCATCCGGGCCGAAGTCGGCGAGCCCGGTCCGCCGCGACGCGGACGCGCGCAGGTCCTCGACCGTGCCCACCGGGTTCACCGGGCCCACCGGGCGGTCCGGGTTTGCGTGGGTTGGCTCGGCGGGGCTCAATGGTGGTACTCGCCGCAGTTGACGTCCAGGCACTGGCCGGTGATGGCCCGCGCCAGCTCCGACGCGAGGAACACGACGGCGTCCGCGATCTCGTCCGGCTCGGGCAGCCGGCCCAGGTCGAGGGGTGCCGCGGTCTCCTCGTACACCTGCTCGGGCGTCACGCCGCGCTTCTTGGCGAGGTAGCCGAAGTACCACTTCAGCGAGTCGCCCCAGATGTGCCCGGGCGCGACCGAGTTCACCCGGATCCCCTGCGGGCCCAGCTCGGTGGCCAGGCTCTGCGCCATCGCCAGCAGCGCGGACTTGGCGAGCTTGTAGGGTCCCATGGTCCGCTGCGAGAACCGGACCACCATCGAGTTGATCATGACCACGGAGCCCTTGCTCTCCGCCAGTGCGGGGACGAGCAGCCTGGTCAGCCGCAGCGCGGCCACCACGTTCGCGTCGAAGCTCGCGCTGAGCGCCTCGAGCCTGACCTCGCGCAGTTCCTTGATCGGCGGCATCGCGAGCGCGTTGTAGACCAGCGCGTCCACCCGCCCGAACGCGCCGAGCGCCTCGTCCACCAGGTGCTCCGCCGCCGCCGGGTCCGCCAGGTCCGTGGTGACCGCGAAGCCGCGCCGTCCAAGCGCGCCGACCTCCTTGGCCACGTCGTCGAGGCGGGCGGCGGTGCGCGCGGCGAGCACCACATCGGCCCCTTCCCGCGCGCTGGCCAGCGCGACCGAGCGGCCGAGGCCAGGGCCGACGCCGGCCACCACGACTACCTTGTCTCGCAGCAGCATCAGCCAAGCATCCTTTCCGCGATGGCCGCCTGGCGCGCGGCGATACGTGCCCGCCATTCAACGGCGGACACCCGCGCGGCATCGTAGAACGGCAGCCGTTCCGGCAGTTCGCGCACCGGGAAGACCGACACGTCGGGCCCGTCTTCCTGCCCGAGGTCGCGCGTCAGCCGCTGCCACCTGAGCTGCACGTAACCGCGGCCGTGGCCCGTGCGCTCCAGCCAGTTCGCGACCCCCGGGTCCCGCTCGCTGATCACGAAGCGCATCCGGCCGTCCGGGTCGATCCTCGCCTGGTCGGCGGTGAGGCTGGTCTGGTGGTTGATGTAGTCAAGCGAGACGTACCACATGCTGCCGAGCTGTATGCCCTGGTAAGGCGCCGTCTCCTGGCCCGCGGCGGGCACGGTCACCAGCATCGCCTCGTCGTCGGCGAGATCGAAGTGGCCGGCCGAAGAGAACTGGGTGGCGAGGCCGCCGGGCGTGGCGCGCGGCGGTGTCAGCGTGTTGGCCGGCTCGTTCAGGTAGAACCACTCGGGGAAGGCGAGGAACGTCCTGAGCCTGGACAGCAGGAGCTTGCCCGCCACCGCGTAGCGCTTCGCCGCGGTCGCGGTGCCGGCCGCCGGCGGAGGCGCGCCGCCGCCGGCGTCCGCGCGGCGAATGCGGATCGTCCCGCGGCGTTCCGTGGCCCAGTCGCTGTAGACCTCGCGCACGATGAGCATCGCCGAGCCCGGGCCGAGCGTGAAGTACCCGGGCCCGGCCCGGCCGGGACCAAGCCGGAACTCGAATCCGCCGTCGCCGGCCACCTCGATCGCCCGGTCGTCGAAGGCGCTGAGGCTGTCGGGCACCGCGGCCGGGGTGTAGTCGCCCTTCAGCACCTGGAAGCTCAGGTCGGCGGTCGTGCCGCGGGTGCCGGTGACCACGTACTCCGCGTCGTCGCGGAGGTAGGCGTGGAAGTACAGGGTGTCGGGGTTGTCCAGCCCCATCTTCGTGTACGGGCCGGTCGACTGGACGAAGTACGGGAAGTCGCGCTGATAGGCCCAGGCCAGCCGGAGCGATGCCTGGACGCTGCCCGCGAGGTAGTCGTACCCCTCGGCGAGGTCTCGCTCGGACGTGACGTGCGGCGCGCCGGCGATGATCTGCTCGGCCTCCGCGAGGGCCTCAGCGAACGGCCGGGTCAGCAACGCTCGTCCCTCCGGCTCCGGTCCCTCCGGCCAGGAACTTGAGGCTCGGCAGGTCGTCGAGCGACAGCATCGTCTCGAAGATGCGGACGTACCCGGTGTGCGCGATGCGCCAGCCGCCGTCCGTGCCGCGCTCGTAGCGGTCCTGGTAGAAGGCGGCGCCGGAAACGACGGTGCGGTGCTCGGTCGCGATCACGGTGTCCTGGAACCGCCAGCTCCCGGTGGCCTTGTCGCCGTCGACGGTAATCTCCGGCTGGCCCGCGGCGTGCACGGTGATGATCTCGGGTCCGAGCTTGGCGCGGAAGAAAGCGATGATCTCGTCCCGCCCGGCGAGCCTGAGCGGCTTCCCGTAGACGCGGGTGCCGTAGTGCACGGTGGCGTCCTTGGTGAACACGTCAGCGATCTCGTCCCAGAGCTTCTGGTCGACGCAGCGGAGGTAGCGGTACTTCAGCTGGCGGATCTCTTCGACTGCGGCAAGGTCCATGGGAACCAGCTTCGTGCATTCGCTTGATCGAGACAAGAACATGTTCTATTTTTGCGACAAGATCGGCAGCCGGGAGGCGCGATGCGGTTCAGCTATGCCGAGTCGATGACCGACCCGTCGTTTTACGCGCCGCTCGCGCGCGCCGCCGAGGAAGCCGGCTACGACTCGATGGTGATACCGGACAGCATCTGCTACCCGCGGCACGCCGACAGCAGGTACCCGTACAACCCGGACGGCAGCCGCGGGTTCCTTGAGGACAAGCCGTTCCTTGAGCCGTTCTCGCTGATACCCGCGCTCGGGGCCGTGACCAGCCGGATCCGGTTCGTCACGTTCGTCGTGAAGGTGCCGGTGCGCAACCCGGTCCTGCTGGCCAAGCAGGCCACCTCGACGGCGGTGCTCACCGGCAACCGGCTGGCCCTCGGCGTGGGCACCAGCCCGTGGCGCGAGGACTACGACGTGCTCGGGGCGGACTGGGCCAACCGCGGCCGCCGGCTGGACGAGTCGATCGCCATCGTGCGCGGCCTGTCCGCGGGCGGCTACTTCGAGTACCGGGGGAAGGAATTCGACCTGCCCGCGGTCAAGATCGCGCCCGTGCCCACGGAGCCGATCCCGGTGCTCATCGGCGGCCATTCGGACGCCGCGCTGCGCCGTGCCGCCCGCCTGGGCGACGGCTGGATGCACGGCGGGGGAGACCCGGCCGACCTGCCCCGGCTGCTCGCCCGCCTGGCCGAGCTCCGCCGCGAGGCGAGGGGTCATCCCCCCGGGGAGTACGAGATTCACGTCATCTCGCTCGACGCCTACACCACCGGCGGCGTGCGGCGACTAGCAGAGCAGGGCGTGACCGACGTGATCATCGGCTTCCGCTGGCCCTACGCGACCGGACCGGACACCGAGCCGCTCGGTAAGAAACTCGACAGCCTGCGCCGGTTCGCCGACGACGTGATCGCGAAGACGCGATCAACCGGCACTCAATAGAACTTGTTTCGTTCTGGGATTCGGGAGGTACGATGCGCCGCGTCATCGCAGTCATACTCGCAGTCCTGGGCGTGATCCTCATCGCGGCCGCGATACTCCTGCCGACCTGGGTCCCCGGGCAGTTCATCAAGTTCCCGCTTAGCGAGAACGAGACCGCGATCCTGACCGGGAGCAACGCGTCGTACTTCAGCGCCGCCACGCTCAAGGAGCAGACCGGCGTCACCATCCAGGCCACGTACACGATCAAGGGCGACCCGGGCAAGGGCAGTTCTTCGACCGCCGTGTGGGACGAGACCAGCAGCGTGTACGACACGACCAACCACCGGTCGATCGAGCAGATGACCCGCACGCTGGCGTTCGACCGGCGGACCGGGCAACTGGTCGACTGCTGCGGCGCGAACGTCAACGGCAACGCGTCGATCCGCCAGTCCGGCCTGGCCGGGTACGTCTTCCCGTTCGGCACGCAGAAGCAGACCTACCTGGTTTTCGACACGACCCTGGACCGGCCGCTGCCGTTCGTGTACGCGGGCACGGCGACCGTCGGCGGCATCCAGACCTACGAGTTCGTGGAGAACGTCGCGGCGACGCAGATCGCCACCCAGCAGGTGCCTGGCTCGATGCTCGGCAGCAAGACGGCGGTCATCCGCGCGCCCGAGTTCGACCAGCAGCACCTGATCTATTACGTGGACCCGGAGACCGGGGCGCTGCTCGACGTCAACGAGCAGCAGACGGTGACCTTGCGCAACCCGGCCACCGGCGCCGTGGCGCTGGTGCTCTACGACGCGGACCTGACCGCGACGCCGGCCAGCCTCCAACAGATCGTCGGGCTCGACAGCAGCGGGCGGAGCACGATTGCCCTGGTCGAGACGACCCTGCCGATCGTCTTCGGCGTCGCGGGCGGCATCGCGCTGCTGGCTTCTGTCTTTCTCGGCTTCCGCGGACGGAGGGCGCGCGCCGACACGGCGGAACTCGCCGGCGTGACCGGGACCGCCGACCGCTGACGACTCAGCGCAGCAGCAGGCGGGCGGCGAGTTCGAGGCGGCTGGCGACGTCGTCCGCCGACGCCCGCCGGGTCACCCAGGCCACGAGGTTCGACAGCCACACGTCGCCGATCACCCGCGCGATCGCGATGTCGTCGGCGGACGGCTCGCCGTCGTGCATGGCCCTGGTGAACATCCGCACCATCTGCTTGGCGACCGTGTTCACCTCGGCCGCCGCGCTCGGGTCGGCGAACATGAACGCCCGCGTCATCGCCTCGGTGAGCATCGGGTCGCGCTGCATGGTGCGGGTGACACGGGACAGCACGTACATCATGCGCTCGGTCGGCGTCTCGCCAGGGACGGGCTTGCGGTCGAGCTTTTCCTGCATCCGGTCGAATTCCTCGGTGAGCGCGCCGACCAGCAGGTGGATCTTGGAGGGAAAGTAGCGGTAGAGCGTACCGAGCGCCACGTCGGCGCGTTCCGCCACGGCCCTCATCTGCACCGCGTCGTAACCGCCCTTGGACGCGAGCGCGAGCGTGGCGTCGAGTATCCGCCTGCGCCGTTCCCGCTGCGCGGCGGAGCCGATCTCCGCATCGGCTGTTGTCGGCTGGCTACTGACACGCGTTCTTGCCGTTGGCATTCCGGCCCCTCCGTCAATTCCCTTACCCATGATCAGCGTACCAAGGGCACGGCAGTAGAGGTCACCGCCACGCTGGTCATGCGAAGATGAAACATGTTCTAATTCTGTGGGAAACAGCGGAAGGTGGAACCGGTGGACTTCGGCCTGACGGAGAGCCAGCAGGAGATCGCGCGCCTCGTCGGCCAGGTGCTCGACGGGGAGAAGGCCGACCCGTGGAAGGAACTCGCCCGCTCCGGCCTGCTCGCGCTGTCCCTGCCAGCTGAGCTTGGCGGCGACGGGCTCGGCGTGCTCGACACCGCGGTCCTCCTGACCGAGGTCGGGAGGCGGGCGGTGCCGGTGCCCGCGCTGGCCACGCTGATGACGGGCGTGCTGCCAGTCGCCCGCTGGGGGAGCGACGAGCTGCGGCGGGCACTGCTGCCGGCCGTCGGCGCGGGCGAGATGATCCTCACCGCCGGCATTCGCGAGCCGTCGGACCCGATGCCCCGCGAACCGGCCACCACGGTCACCGCGGGCCGTGGACCGGCGGGCACCGTGTCGGGCACCAAGGTGGGCGTTCCCTACTGCGCGCAAGCCGGCCGCGTCCTGGTCCCGGTGAGCTTCCCGGCTGCTCACCGCGGCCGGGCCACCCCCCTGAAACCCGCGGAGAAAGACGGCACCGGCGTGGTCGTCATCGACCCGGCGGCCCGCGGTGCGCGCGTTACCCAGACCCCGTCCGCGGGCGGCGCTCCCGAGTACACGCTGCGGCTCGACCGCGTTCCGGTCGAGCACGTGCTCGGCGCCGCCGACTGCCTGGCGGACCTGTACCAGCTGGCCGTGGCGGGCGCGTGCAGCCTGGCCGACGGCGCGGTGTCCGCGGCGCTGGCGCTGACCAGGGACCATATCGCGTCCAGGTGGCAGTTCGGGCGGCCGCTGGCCGCGTTCCAGGCGGTCGCGCAGCAGGTCGCCGACGTCTACATCGCATCGCGCACCCTGCACCTGGCCACCGCGGCGGCGTGCTGGCGCCTTGACGCGGGCCGGGACGCGGCGGACGACCTCGCGGTGGCGGGACTGTGGTGCGCGCAAGAGTCGCCACCAGCCGTTCGGACGTGTCATCACCTGCACGGGGGGACCGGGATGGACGTCACCTACCCGCTGCACCGCTTCTCGGCGCTGGTCTCCGACCTCGTGCGGTTCCTCGGCGGCGCCGAGTACCAGATGGAGCGGCTGGCATGTTCATCGACCTGACCCCGGAGCAGGGTGAGTTGCGGGACACGCTGCGCGGTTACTTCGCCGGCCTGCTCTCGCCCGCCGAGCGCGTCGCGCTGCTCACCGAGCGGCACGGCCTCGTCTACCGCGACGTGGTCCGCCGGATGGGACGCGACGGATGGCTTGGCGTGGGCTGGCCCGCGGCCTACGGCGGACGCGGGTTCGGGCAGGTCGAGCAGCAGATCTTCGCGAACGAGGCGGCACGGGCAGACATCCCGCTGCCCGCGGTCACCTTGCAGACCGTTGGCCCGGTGCTGCAAGAGCACGGCACCGCCGCGCAGCGCGAGTTCTTCCTGCCGCGGATCCTGGCGGGCGAGGTGCACTTCGCGATCGGCTACACCGAGCCGGGCGCCGGCACGGACCTGGCGGCGCTGCGCACCAGGGCGGTCCCGGACGGCGGGGAGTACGTGGTCGACGGCCAGAAGATCTTCACCACGGGCGCCCACGCGGCCGACTACGTCTGGCTCGCCTGCCGCACCGGGACGGAAGCGTCACGGCACAAGGGGATCTCCATCCTGATCGTCGACACCGCCGACCCCGGGTTCTCCTGGACGCCGATCATCACGCTCGACGGTGCCCATCACGTGAACGCGACCTACTACGATCGCGTGCGCGTCCCGGCCACGATGCGGGTCGGCGCGGAGAACGAGGGCTGGCGGCTGATCACCTCCCAGCTCAACCACGAGCGGGTGATGCTCGGGCCAGCCGGCCGGATCGCCGCGATGACCGACCGGGTGCGCGAGTGGGCCGCGCAACGCTCGCTGCTCGACCAGCCGGACGTGCGGCGGGCGCTGGCCAGGGCGGCGGCCGTCACCCGGGTCAACGAGCTGCTCAACTGGCAGGTGGCGGCGGCGCCGGAGCTGAGCGTCGCCGACGCGTCCGCCACCAAGGTGTTCTCGTCCGAGCACGCGCAGGCGCTCGGGCAGTCGCTCGCCGAGGCCGTCGGCCGGCACGCCGACGCGGCCGAGCCCGCCACCGCCGCGCTGCTGACCTGGCTGGACGTCCAGCTCAAACGGGACATCGTGCTGACCTTCGGCGGCGGCGTGAACGAGGTGCAGCGCGAGCTCATCGCGACCGCGGGCCTTGGCCTGCCGCGGGTACCGCGATGACGCGGGCGCCAGGGCCGGTGGCGGCCGAGGCCATCAGGGCCGCCGCGGACCGGATCGCCGCCGGCGGCGACTGCGCGCCGCGGGCCGCCCGCGACCCGGTCAACCGGCCGATGATCCGCAACTGGCTGGAGGCGCTCGGTGCCCCGGCCGACGCCACGGGTGGCGGCCAGGACACCGCCCCGCCCGCGATGATCCAGGTCTGGACCATGCCGGGACTGCGCGGGACGCGCGCCGACGATGACCCCCTCGGCGCGATGACCGCGCTGCTCGACGAGGCCGGGTACCGGTCGGTGGTCGCGACCAACTGCGATCAGGCTTACCTTCGGCCGGTCAAGCTCGGTGAGCGGCTGGCCGTCTCCGCTCGCCTGGTGGAGGTCGCCGGCCCCAAGCGCACCGCACTCGGCGAGGGCTGGTTCGTGACCACCAGGAGCACCTGGACGTCGGGCGGCGAAGCGGTGGCCACCATGGACTTTCGCGTGCTCAAGTACCGTGCTGCCCCGGCGCCTCGGCCGGCCGGCCCCGCCGCGCCGGTGATGCGGCCCGCCGTCACGCCCGACACGGAGTTCTTCTGGGCCGGGACCGCGGCCGGGGAACTGCGCGTGCAGCGCTGCGGCGAGTGCGGCGCGCCGCGCCATCCGCCCGGCCCGATGTGCCCGTCGTGCGGCGCCCTGGCGGCGGATCCCAGGGAGTACGTCGTCGCGGCCGGGACCGGCGAGGTCTACAGCTACGTCGTGCACCACCACCCGCCCGTGCCCGGCAAGAAGCTGCCGATCGTGATCGCGCTGGTTCAGCTGCCGGAGGGCGTCCGGATGACCGGCGAACTGCTCGGCGTCGCGCCCGGCCAGGCCCGGATCGGCCTGCCGGTGCGCGCGGAGTTCGTCAGCATCGATGACGACCTGACGCTGCCCGCCTGGCGGCCGCTGTCCGCGAATATCCTGCCTGCGCTGGTCATCGACGTCACGCCCACGTTCGTGGTCGCCTCGGCGCTCGCCACCCGTGACTTCCAGGACGTGCACCACGACCGGGACCGCGCCGTCGCCGGCGGCGCCAAGGACATCTTCCTCAACATCCTGACCACCACCGGCCTGGTCCAGCGCTACGTCGCGGGCTGGGCGGGACCCGGCGCGGTCTTCCGCTCCATCTCCGTCCGGCTCGGCGTGCCCTGCCACCCGGGCGACACGCTGACCTTCACCGGCGAGGTCACGGCGGACGACGGCGCCGGGCGGGTGCTCTCTGTCGTCGGCCGCTGCGGGCCCGGTGGCCAGGCGGGAAGCGGCCGGGTGCGGGGCGATCACGTGACCGCGACGGTGTGCCTCGCGCCGGCGGGGGCCGGCTGATGCCGGGCGGGACGGCGGTCGTCGGCATCGGGGCCACCGAGTTCTCCAAGGACTCCGGGCGCAGCGAGCTTCGCCTCGCCGTCGAGGCGATCACCGCCGCCCTCGCCGACGCGGGCCTCACCGCGGTCGACGTGGACGGCCTGGTCACCTTCACCATGGACGGCAACGCCGAGATCGCCGTGGCCCGCGAGCTTGGCCTGCGCGAGCTGCGCTTCCTCGACCAGGTCGGGTACGGCGGCGGCGCCGCCTGCGCGACCGTGCAGCACGCGGCGATGGCGGTCGCCACCGGCACGGCGGACGTCGTGGTCTGCTACCGGGCGCTCAACGAGCGCTCCGGCCGCCGCTTCGGCCAGGTGGCGTCCGGGCTGGCCGGCGTCCCCACGACCGCGGGGGTCGACAACGGCTGGCACTACCCGATGGGCCTGGCCACGCCCGCGGCGATGGTCGCGATGATCGCCCGCCGGTACATGCACGAGCACGGGGCGGGCAGCGAGGACTTCGGCCGGGTCACGGTCGCGGCCAGGCGGCACGCCGCGAACAACCCCGGTGCGTGGTTCTACCGGCGCCCGGTCACGCTCGCCGAGCACCAGGAATCCCGCTGGATCGCCGAGCCGCTGCGCCTGCTCGACTGCTGCCAGGAAAGCGACGGCGCCGTGGCGGTCGTCGTCACGAGCCTGGACCGGGCCCGCGACCTGCCGCGCCGTCCCGCCCGGATCGCCGCCGCGGCCCAGGGGAGCGGCCCGGGACAGTACATCATGACCAGCTACTACCGCGACGAACTCGCCGCGCTGCCCGAGATGGGCGTGGTGGCCGGGCAGCTGTGGCGGCAAGCGGGCATCGGCCCGGCCGACGTGCGCACCGCGATGCTGTATGACCACTTCACCCCGTACGTGCTCATCCAGCTCGAGGAGCTTGGCTTCTGCGCGCGCGGCGAGGCCAGGCACTTCATCGCGGACGGCGCCATCGAGCTAGGCGGCCGCCTGCCGCTCAACACCCACGGCGGGCAGCTCGGCGAGGCCTACATCCACGGCATGAACGGCATCGCCGAGGCCGTCCGCCAAGTGCGCGGCACGTCCGTCAACCAGGTCGCCGGCGACGGTCCCGTCCTGGTGACCGCCGGCACCGGCGTCCCGACGAGCGGCCTGATCCTGTCCTTAGCCCGGTTTCCCCGCGGGCCGGCCTGGCAGCGCATCGCTGACGGCCCGCGAGCCGAGGACGCGCAGCGCGGTCCCGCGGGTGAAGTACTTCTCCGGCGGCACGATGCCGGCGAAGGCGCCGAGGAAGCGGTCGGTCTCCTGCCGGTCGGCGGCCACGGCCGCGAGGAAGCGGAGCTCGCGGGAGGTGGCCGGGGCGAAGGCGGCCAGGCGGAGGGTGAAGTCGTAGATGCCGCCGATCGCCCGGTCGCGCCGCCGCTGGTGGTCGCGCAGTGCGGCCGTGAGGGGACGGCTGCCGCCAAGGCCGGCGACGACGGCGGCGGAGAGGTAGTCGGCGTCGCGCAGCGCGCTGGTCATGCCCTGCGCCGAGACCGAGTCCATGACGACGCCCGCGTCGCCGGCCAGGGCCCAGCCGGGACCGTGCGGCCACCGGAACACGTTCGGCTGGTCGGGCGTGGTGCGGAGCCGTTCCGCCCGGCTGCCACCGCGGACGCGTTCGCCCAGGTCGCCGCACTGGTCGAGGGCCCGCAGGCAGTGACCCTCCAGGTCGGCCCGCGCCGACGCGAACTCGGACATCGGTGCCGCCACGTAGATCATGGTGAGATCGTCGTTGGTGGGGAAGACCGCCACCGCGCGCCCCGGCCGCTGGTAGAGCTCGCCGCCCGCGACGGGGACGCCGGCCCAGTAGGAATAGCTGGCGAACGACAGCGCGGCCCGCTCGCGGTACCGGCGAGGGCCGACCGTGTCCGCCACGAGCGACCGCTTCCCGTCGGCCCCGATGACCAGGCTCGCGCTGTCGGTCACGACCGAGCCGCCGCGGGCGCTGCCCCGGACCCCGGTGACCCGGTCACCGGAGGTCGTCAGCTGCGTCACCCGGAAGTTCTCGCGCACCTCCGCGCCGGCCTCGCGCGCCGCGTCGACCAGGACGGAATCGAGCAGCGTCCGCCGCGGGCTCAGCAGCGCGTCCACCCCGGCATACGCGGGGAACCGGCCGTCCATGACCACGCCACCGCCGGCGTCGAAGCGCACCCGGCGCACGGGCGGGGTGCCCGCCGCCGTCAGCCGGCCCAGCAGGCCCCACTGGTGCAGCCGGGCGACACCAGGGACCTGGAGCTGATGTGACGAGACGGTGTCGCTGGGGAATGAGACGCGGTCCACCGCCAGCACCCGCAGCCCCCGCCTGGCGAGCAGCATCGCGGTCGCCGAGCCGGCGACCCGGGCCCCGACCACAATCACGTCGTACCGGCCAGCACCCATGGCCGCCCTCCTTGGCCTGCGGCACCATACGCTACCGTATGGAGCTTCCATACGGTAGCGTATGGTCATGACGGACCGGAAGGCAAGCGGGCAGCGTCGGCTCGGCCGCGACGACTGGATCACCGCCGCCCTCGCCGCGATCGCGGAGGGGGGCCTGGCAGCGGTGGCCGTCGAACCGCTCGCCGCCCGCCTTGGCACGACCAAGGGCAGCTTCTACTGGCACTTCGGGAACCGGGACGCCCTCGTCGATGCCGCGATCAGGCAGTGGGAAAAGGAGACGACTACCGACGTGGCGCGGGAGATCGCGGCCGCCAGGGACGCGCCGGCCAGCCAGTTCCGGCGCCTTGTGGCCGGCGTGATCGAACGGGCCGAGCAGGACCGGGTCGGCCCGGCGCTGCTCGCGAGCGCTGCCCATCCCGTGGTGGCCCCGGCCCTGGAGCGCGTCACCGCCGCCCGGCTCACCGTGATCGCCACCGTGCTGCGCCGCGTCGGGTTCCGGCCGGCCGAGGCCCGCAGGCGCGCGCTCCTGGCCTACAGCGCTTACCTCGGACACGTGCAGCTTGCCCGCTCGACCCCCGACGTCCTGCCCGCGACCAGGGCCGCGCGGCGCACCTACCTCGACGACGCCGTCAGTGCCCTGACCACCCGCCCCCATCCACCCGCGGCGGGTTCCCGGCAGGCCTGAGGGTCTTCTGTTTCTGGAGGCGGGCGTCTTTGCCCGGCAAACCCGGCAATTCGGCAAAGGGGTTTCCCGTCCTGGGTGAATTTGTTTGCATAGAACGCGAACTCCGCACGGAACTCGAGGAGGGTCATGCAGACGTACTGGGCGAGCCAGAGTCCGGTCACCGATCCCGGTCCCGCCGCCGCCGCGATTGACGCGCTGCCCGGGGACCCTGCCTTGCTTCGCGCGGCCAGCTCGCAACTGGTGTTCCACTTCCAGACGGGCGGCGAGTTCGCGGAGCACGGCGTGCCCGCCGGGCGGATGGCCGAGATCAACACCCGGTACGCGGACGCCATGCTCGCGCTGCTGCTGGACAGCGGCTGGACCGCTGAGGTCAACGGGCGGCCGGTCGACTGGCGGGACCTCGCCGGTGATCAGTTCGGCACCGGGCCGCGGGCCTGGCAGGCTGCTCGCGCGGGCACGTCAGACCCGGACCACCACGGCCACCCGGACGCGGACCTCCCGGTCCTGCGCGGCTGGCCCATCCTCGCGGACCACGTGGTCCACGACCTGGCCGCGCTCAACAAGACCGAGATGCTGCTGTGGGACGGCTGGGGCCTGCTGGTAACTCCCGGGTGGATGACACCCGGCCCGGTACCGGAACCGGACGCGGCCCTGCTCGATGAGGTCTGCGCCGCCACGGCCGATCCGGCGGTGTCCCCGGATGTCATCGCGGCGCTGGGCGCGCATGACGGCCTTCGCGTGCCGGAGACGGTCACCCGCTTCGACCCCAACGGCGCCCCGCCGCAGCAGGTAGACGTGACCCGGGTCCTCGCGGCCCGCGGTCACGAGTCTTTCCGTGGCCAGGTGGGTGGTCACCCCGTTGCGGGCGTCGATCCCGCAATTAAATAGGTGGCTTCTTAGGTGCGGAACTGGCAGTCTGTCGGCATGGAAAGCGGCGGGCTCGCGGGCTCGGTGCCCGCGCCAGGCGTTATTGTCCGCGATTACGCGCGGGCTGACTATTCGGCCTGCCGGATGTTGTGGGTGGAGCTGACCGAGCATCACCGGCGAATATACGAAGAACCTTCCATCGGAGGCGACGATCCCGGCGGCGCGTTCGACGACTATCTCGCCGTGCCGGAACGAGTGGGATCCTGGGTCGCCGACCTCGACGGGCGCGTCGTCGGCCTTACGGGCCTGTTTGACCGCGGCACTAGCGGCGAGGTCGAGCCGGTCGTCGTCACTGGCCGTCTCCGTGGGCAGGGCGTCGGGCGGCTTCTTATCGAGCGGGTTGTGACCGAGGCCGTCGCCCGCGGCCATGAGTACCTCGCGATCCGGCCGGTGGCGCGCAACGTGAGCGCGATCCGGCGGTTCTATGACGCCGGCTTTCAGGCGCTGGGCGGGCATGTCGACCTCACGATGGACCTCCCCGGCAGGTGCCACGGCTGGCTTGACGGCGCGCGTCTGCACGGCCTGGACTTCCGTTACTGATTCCGCGTCGTGGAGGACCGGGGGCCAGCCGGTCTGGGTTCGATGAGTCTGGCGCCGCCCCGGCGTCAGTATTCGTGATGGCTCCAGAGTCCCGATCACGAAGGAGGACGGGCAAATGAAGACACCACCGATCGTCTCGCCGGAGGAATGGCACGCGGCGCGGGAGCAGCTCCTCGTCAAGGAGAAGGAGCTGACCCGCGCCCGCGACGCGCTGGCGGCAGAACGCCGGCGCATGCCCTGGCTAGCGGTCGACAAGGAGTACTGGTTCGAAGGCCCGGCCGGGCGGGTGAGCCTCGATGGCCTGTTCCAGGGACGCCGCCAGCTGATCGTCTACCGCGCCTTCTACGGACCCGAGGTGACGACGTACGCCGAGGGCGGCGCGTACCCGGAGCGGGCCTGCGTGGGCTGTTCCTTCGGGGCGGATCAGGTGGCGCACCCCGGGCACCTGCACGCGCGGAACACCACGCTCGCATTCGCCTCCCGTGCCCCCCAGGCCGAGATCCGGCGCCTGAAGGACCGCCACGGGTGGAATCACATCCCCTGGTACACGATCACCGACGACTTCGACAAGGACTTCGACGTCGACCAGTGGCACGGCACCAACGCCTTTATCCGCGAGGGCGACCGGGTCTTCCGCACCTACTTCATCAACAACCGCGGCGATGAGCAGATGGGCAACACCTGGAACTACCTCGACATCACCGCTCTCGGCCGCCAGGAGACGTGGGAGGACTCGCCGGAGGGCTACCCGCAAACACAGCCGTACCAGTGGTGGAACTACCACGACGCGCACGACGCGGCCGAGTGATCGCCTATCTCCGGTGCCGCTGCTCAGCGGGGAGCGTGCCTGCCGGGCCCGACCTCTCCGGCGACTTCCTGCCATGTCCTTCCCGTGCGCACGCTCGCCGGGCGTTCCGCAACGATGTCCGAGCCGGGCCGCGCGGCCGCGTCCCTGGCCTTCACCAGGATCCACCGGCGCTCGCCGGTGCGCGTCAGGGCGAAGCCGCCGGCCAGCTTGCTACCGTGGAGGGCGAAGGCAAGGTGGCCGGGCTCGTCGCGGGTGATCTCGGCACGTCCCTCATCCCAGATGATCACGGCGCCGCTGCCGCGCGGCTGCCCGTCGTGCACACCCTCGAACTCGCCGGCCGACAGCTCGTGATCCTCGACGGGGACGGCCAGGCGCCGTACAGCGGGATCGAGCGAGGGCCCCTTCGGCACGGCCCAGGAGCGCAGCACCTCGCCGACCCGGATACGCAGGTCGAAGTGGAGCGTCGTCGCGTCATGCAGCTGCACGACGAACCGCGTGGAAGGCATGAAGCGACACTAGCCTTCCTGCCGCCCGATGAGACGAGGCGGCGGAGATCGCCGTCCGCGGCCTAGCTGTCGAGCCCCAGCGTGAAGGTGGGCTTCGGCGAGGTCTGGGCGAGCCGGTGCTCATCGCCGAGGCGCCGGATCGAGGTTCCGGTGGCGAGGAACTCGGTCGCGTGCTCACCCCAGACGTGGTTGCTGACCGCGACGTTCACCCCGACGATGCCCGAGGCCCTCGCCTGCGCCGCCTCCACCTGCATCCTGGTGAGCGCGAGCTCGCGGGCCTCGTAGATGCCCTGGGTGAAGATCAGCATTTCCTGGTTCTGGCCTGCCTGGCGCAGGGACTGCATCGCCGACTGATGGGCGATGTGGTACACGCAGCTCCCGAGCACGAACGCCACCGGAACGGCGCCGGCCGCCAGCAGCC
>Ga0335075_10008935_pt1 | contig 15332 bp, 17 predicted proteins | sample Lox_Sample_24_FD_206723 | JGI IMG/M metagenome (GOLD analysis project Ga0335075, IMG submission 206723) | Soil microbial communities from Loxahatchee National Wildlife Refuge, Florida, United States - Lox_Sample_2.4 | ecosystem: Environmental > Terrestrial > Soil > Wetlands | place: USA... | reverse complement strand
GAAACTTTGCGCGGTCGTGGCCATGTCGTGCTCGGGCCGCTGTCAGCCGACACCATGTTCCACGAAACGGCGCGCGCGCAATACGATGCGGCGCTTTGCATGTATCACGACCAAGCGCTGATACCGATCAAGACGCTCGCCTTCTGGGAGGGCGTGAATGTCACGCTCGGCCTGCCGATCGTGCGCACATCCCCCGATCACGGCACGGCATTCGATATCGCCGGCCAGGGCAAAGCCGATCCGCGCAGCATGATCGCTGCGATCCGGCTCGCGGCGGACATTGCGGATGCCCGAAACCTCTGACCGGCTGCCGCCGCTGCGCAGCGTCATCGCGGCGCACGGCCTCAGCGCCAAAAGATCGCTTGGCCAAAACTTCCTGCTCGATTTCAACCTCACGCGAAAAATCGCGCGCGCCGCCGGGCCGTTGGAAAATCATACAATCTATGAGGTCGGTCCGGGCCCCGGCGGACTCACGCGCGCGCTGCTCGCCGAAGGCGCGACGCGGATCATCGCGGTGGAGCGGGACCGGCGCTGTCTCGCCGCCCTCGAAGAGATCGCTGAGGCCTTTCCCGGACGTCTGGAAATCGTTTCCGCCGATGCGATGACGCTTGATGAATCACAATTGCTACGAGAACGAAACATTGCCTCGCGCGTGCGCGTGGCCGCCAACCTGCCTTACAATGTGGGCACTGCCCTGCTGGTGAAATGGCTCACCAGCGCGGCCTGGCCGCCATTCTGGGAGAGTCTTACGCTCATGTTCCAGCGCGAAGTCGCAGAGCGGCTTGTTGCGACGACAGGCTCCGCCCACTACGGGCGCCTTTCCGTACTCGCCCAATGGCGCGCTCAGCCGCGTATCCTTTTCGACGTGGACCGGCGCGCCTTTACGCCATCGCCGGGCGTCACCTCGACGCTTATCCGCATCGAACCACTCGCCGGGCCCCGCGCACCGGCGCACCTCGCAGACCTCGAACGCGTAACCGCCGCGGCCTTCGGTCAGCGGCGCAAGATGCTGCGCCAGAGTCTGAAACAGCTCGCGCCCGACGCCGAAGCGCGCATCCGCGCCGCGGACATCGCTCCGGAATGCCGCCCCCAGGATCTCGGCATCGATCAGTTCGCCGCCCTCGCCCGCGCCTTTGCCGTTTTTCCCGCGCAAACATAATTCACTTCAGTTACATTTGGACGGTCAGGTCATGACCGAAGCAATTCTTACATTCAACGCCGGCTCGTCGAGCATCAAGTTCACCTTGTTCTTCGCGCAGGACAAGCTGAGTCGGAAAGCAGTTATCTGCGACGGTGAAATCGAAGGATTGAGAGACGCCGCCCACTTTTCGGTGAAAGATGCGGAGGGCGGCGTCCTGCTGGATCGTCATCTCGCCGGCGACGCGACGCATGAGAACGCCGTGACGTCGCTCATGAAATGGCTCGGGGAGACCTATCCAGACCTGCGCCTAGCTGCCGTCGGCCACCGAATCGTTCATGGCGGCACGCGATTTGTGGCGCCGGTGCGCATCGATGCCGCCATCTTCGCAGAGTTGAAGAACCTTGTTCCGCTAGCGCCTCTGCACCAGCCGAACACTCTGCTGGCAATCGAAATCCTTGCAAAGCGTGATCCCGATACGCCTCAAGTGGCCTGTTTCGATACTGCCTTCCATCACACCCAGTCGCAGGTCGCGTCCGCCTTCGCCCTGCCCCGCGCGCTGAGCGCGGAAGGTGTGAGACGTTATGGCTTCCATGGTTTGTCCTACGAATATATCGCGAGCGTGCTGCCGCATGTACTGGGTCCCGATGCGGCTGAAAACCGTATCGTTGTTGCGCATCTGGGAAGCGGCGCGAGCCTTTGCGCCATGCACCGTCGCAAAAGCGTCGCGACGACAATGAGTTTCACAGCGCTCGACGGCCTCATGATGGCACGGCGCTGCGGCGCCATCGATCCCGGTGTGATCCTCTATCTACTGCAGGAAAAAGGGATGAGCGCCGCAGATATTACGACGCTGCTCTACGACCAGTCCGGCCTTCTCGGTGTCTCCGGTATCAGCGACGACATGCGTGTCCTGCTGGCAAGCGCGGACGTGCGGGCGAAGGAAGCGATCAATCTGTTTGTTTACCGCTTCGTCCGCGAGCTCGGCTCGCTCGCTGCGGCGCTGGGCGGCCTCGATGCCCTGATCTTCACCGCCGGCATTGGCGAGCACGCCCCCGAAATCCGCCGGCGCGTCTGCGACGACGCGGCTTGGCTTGGGATCGTGCTGGACGACAATGCCAATGCGAAAAACGATATCTGCATTTCGAACAGCAGGGTCTCGGTGTGGGTCGTGCCCACCGACGAAAACCTCATGATCGCGCAGCACACAGGCGATCTTGTCCGCGGCGCGGGCAGAGAAAACGCTGCATCTCTGCAAGGCAGAGCACAGGCATAATGCTTTCTCAGTGCATCACTGCTTTCGGCGCGCCGCTCGAAACCATTGAAACACCGATATTGGAACCGCGGGGCACGGAAGTACTGCTGATAGTGCGTCATGCCGGCGTCTGCCACAGCGACGTCCATATTCACGACGGCTACTTCGATCTGGGTGATGGGAAGAAACTTTCGCTCGCGTATATCACGCTTCCGCACACGCCGGGACACGAGGTCGAAGGCGAGATTGTTGCCGCGGGCGCTGCAGCGGACGTACAGATCGGCGCGCGCCGTGCCGTATTCCCCTGGATCGGCTGTGGCGAATGTGCGGCTTGCCGGCGCGGGCAAGAAAATCTCTGTGCGCGTCCGCATCAACTGGGATGCTCGGCAGGCGTAGCCGGCGGCTATGCCACGCATCTTCTGATACCTCATCCGAAATATCTGCTCGATTACGGTTCCGCGCCGCCAGCACTCGCCGCGATCTCGATGTGTTCGGGCCTTACGGCTTTCGCCGCAATCAGCAAGATCGGCCCACTCCTGGCCGACGACGAAATCCTCATCATCGGTTGCGGTGGCGTAGGTCTCATGGGCGTGCAGTTCGTGCGCGCACTGACAGGCAGGGATCCGATCGTTGCCGATATCGATGAGGACCGCCTTGCAGCTGCCCGCAACGCGGGCGCGTCAGCTTCTTATAACACGTGCGATTTGGCCGCCGCGAAGAAACTCCGTACCGATACCCACGGCGGCGTTTTCGCGGCCGTCGATTTCGTCGGCTCCGAAGCAAGTTTTGCGTTCGCCAGCGCCAGCGTGCGCAAGGGCGGAAAGATCATTGCCGTCGGTTTGTTCGGCGGCGTCATGGCCATGCCGCTGCCGATGTTTCCCTTGCGCGCGCTGAGCGTGATCGGCTCCTATGCCGGCTCGCTCGGCGAAGCCGAAGAGATGATGCGCCTCATCCGCGCCGGCAGGATTGATCCAATTCCCATCACAACCCGGCCGCTCGCCGAAGCTGGTGCCGCCCTCGACGATCTTCGCCACGGCTGCGTTACCGGGCGCGTGGTGCTTAAACCATAGGTCCGCGGAAGTCGGCTTACCCTACAGCGATACAATTTTGGCAGCTGACATACCAAATTGAGGCAAGGACTCTCGTCCCTACCCGTCCTGCAATCCGCGCACGAACTGGGAAAGGCCAATCTGGCGTGTGCGCTTCAACCGCTCGGCTTCGACGATGGCGGCGATATTGGCGAGTGCGCGGTCGAGATTATCGTTGACGATGACGTAATCGTATTCCGCCCAGTGACTGATTTCATCAGAGGCCTTGGCCATGCGGTTCGCCACGATCTCGTCGGAATCCTGCGCGCGCGCCTTCAGGCGACGTTCCAGTTCGGCGTGAGAAGGCGGCAGAACAAAAATGCTGACAAGGTCGTCGCGCGCTTTCTCGCGGAGCTGCTGCGTCCCCTGCCAGTCGATGTCGAATAGCACATCGCGCCCGCGTGCGAGCACCTCGGTCACCGGCGCCTTGGGCGTGCCGTAGCGATGCTCGAACACCGTGGCGTGTTCGAGCAGTTCGCCATTTCGTACCGCTGTGTCGAATCTTTCACCATCAACAAACACGTAGTCCACACCGTCACGTTCTCCCGCACGCTTTGGACGCGTGGTCATGGACACGGAGAGCGAAAGCCCTGAGTCACTTTCGAGCAGCCGGCGCGACAACGTCGTCTTGCCCGCGCCCGATGGTGACGACAAGACAAGCATCAGCCCCCGACGCGCGATCTCCGTCATTCGACGTTCTGTGCCTGCTCACGGAACTGATCGATGGCCGCCTTGAGCGCGAGACCGATCCGTGTGAGCGCAATATCCGCGGATTTCGAGCACAGTGTATTGGCTTCGCGATGGAGCTCCTGCGAAAGAAAATCGAGCTTGCGCCCCACGGCCTCTTCCGACGCCATAAGCCTATGCGCTTCCTGCATATGGGCATGCAGGCGGTCGATCTCCTCGCGCACGTCGGCGCGCGCGGCAAGCAGCGCAATCTCCTGGGCAACGCGCTCGTCCCCCGGCTGTGATGCCTGGAAAAGCTCGGCAAGTTGTGCCTGCAGCCTGTCACGGATGGCTTGCGGCTGGGCCGCCGCAAGCCGGCGCGCATCTTCGATCAACCGGCCGATCTCGTCAGCGGTGCGCGTCAGAACATCGCCAAGCTTTGCGCCCTCCATGGCGCGCGCGCGGGCAAGGGAGTCGAAAGCAAACGACAGGCTTTCAAGAATGGACGCGTCGCGCGCGGCGCGGGCGGGCGCATCGACCGCAAGCGGCTCCTCCTGCACGATGACCCCCTTGAGGGCGAGGAGACCATCGACCCGAGCTGGAGCAAGGCCCGTCTGGGCAGAAATTTCCTTCGCGAGTTTTACAGCCTCGGCCAATGCAGCTGTATCGATCCTAAGGCCGCGTGCGCCTTCCTGCGGCTCCAGTGTGAGCACGGCCTGGATGTTGCCGCGGCGGAACCGCTCGCCGGCAAGCACGCGCGCGGCCGGTTCCATGCCTTCCATGCCTGGTGGGGTTCGCAGCCTGAGATCGAGGCTGCGGCCGTTGACGCTGCGCACTTCCCAGCGCCAGCGCAGCGTGTCGAACGCGCCCTGCGCATCGGCAAAGCCGGTCATGCTGACAAGCATCATCGCATCCTCCCGAACCGAACCCGGAGAATAATCCGCGCCACCATTCAGGCAAGCGGCTCTCGTGGCGGGGCGGAAGATTTGCGCGCGGAGGCGCGGAGCCGCGGAGGATCGGACCACAAAGAGCACAAAGATCGCGAAGGTTTATTCGCGCGCTTCGCGCGCAACCTTCTCTTCGTGCTCTTTGCGCTGTTTGTGATGAAATACTCGCTCCGCGGCTCCGCGTGCAAATCTTTCTTGTAGCTACGGTTTGAGGCGGAGGGCGGTGTTTTCGATCTGCCGCCAGCGCGCGACGTTGCGATCCTGCTCGGCCTTCGTCGCCGCGAAGACATGACCGCCCGTTCCATCCGCCACGAAGTACAAATCACCGGAATGGTCGGGGTTCAAGACCGCGGAGATCGAGTCCTTTCCGGGATTGCAGATCGGCGTCGGCGGGAGGCCGGAAATCAAGTAAGTATTATAGGGCGTCACCGAGGCGAGTTCGCTGGCGCGGATGCCGTGGCCCAGCGGATAGCCCTTGCTCAATCCGTAGATCACGGTGGGGTCGGATTCGAGCTTCATGCCGAGGCGCAGGCGGTTGATGAACACGGCCGCGATGTGCCGCCGCTCCTCGGGTATCGCCGTTTCCTTTTCGACGATGGAAGCCAGCGTGACCGCCTCCCGCGGAGAATGCAGCGGGAAAACCGGATCGCGGGATGGCCAGGCTTGGGCCAGAAAGCGCAGCTGCGCTTCATGCATTCTCGCGAGGATCGCCCCGCGCGCGGTGCCTTTGGCGAACAGATAGGTTTCCGGCAGCAGCGACCCCTCCTCGGGCGCCTGCTGCGGCGGACCGGCCAGTTCACGGTCGGCATTTACGAGACCGGTGATCATCTGGCTCGTCAGCCCTTCGGCTGCCGTGAACTTGTGTTCGACCACGCGGCCCGAAACCAGAAGATCGACAATGTCCTGCATGCTGCTTCCGGACGGGATGGCGTATTCGCCCGCCTTAAGCAGCACGCCTTCGCCTCTCAGGCGCACGCCTACCGCGAAGAGCGCCGCGCTGCGGACGGTGCCGGAATCATGGAGCTGATTGGCGATGCCCCAAAGGCCCTCATGTGGCCGAATATCCACGATCGTCTCGCGCCCGGGGATCCGCGCTGCAGGACCCGGGGCCGCAAAGTCCAACTGCTCCCAAATCCATGCGCCGCCGGTGAGTGCTGCCAGAGCAAACAAAACAGCGAGGACACGCGCCATGCGAACCACTCAATTTCCCGCCGCCCGAATTTATTGCAAAGAGGACCCGACGTCCGACACGATCTATTGAACGGACGAAAATACCAGCGATGCGTTGGTTCCTCCAAAACCGAAGGAATTCGACAGCACGGCCGAAACACGGCGGGACTTTGCCCTATGCGGCACGAGATCGATCGGCGTCTCGACCGCGGGATTGTCGAGATTGATCGTCGGCGGAACGATTTGGTCGCGAATGGCAAGCATGGAAAAAATCGCCTCCACCGCGCCGGCTGCGCCGAGCAGATGCCCGATCGAGGATTTCGTGGAGGACATGGATACGCTGGTGGCTGCATTGCCGAACAGCCGCTCCACCGCGCGCAGCTCGATTTCGTCGCCGAGCGGCGTCGAAGTTCCGTGCGCGTTGATGTAGTCGATATCGGACGGCGACATCTCCGCGCGCGAGAGCGCCATCTTCATCGCCCGGAATCCGCCATCGCCATCCTCGGCCGGTGCGGTGATGTGATGGGCGTCGCCCGACATGCCATAGCCGCGGACCTCCGCGTAGATGCGCGCGCTTCGCGCCTTGGCGTGCCCGTATTCCTCGAGCATGACGACGCCTGCGCCTTCGCCCATGACAAAACCGTCGCGGTCCCTGTCGTAGGGACGCGAAGCTTTTTCGGGATGCTCGTTAAAACCCGTCGATAGCGCACGGCAGGCCGCAAACCCGGCCATGCCGAGGCGCGAGATGGCCGCTTCCGCGCCTCCCGCGAGCATGCGGTCCGCATCGCCAAGCGCGATCATTCGCGCAGCATCACCAATGGCATGCGCGCCGGTTGCGCAGGCGGTCACCACGGCGTGGTTTGGACCCTTGTAGCCAAATCGGATCGACGCGTAGCCCGAGGCGAGATTGATGAGGCGCCCGGGGATGAAGAACGGGCTGATGCGGCGCGGACCCTTCTCGTGCAACAGGACCGACGCGTCCTCAATGCCGGGAAGGCCGCCGATTCCGGACCCGATAAGAACACCGGTTCGGCAGCGTTGCTCTTCGTCGTTCGGAATGAACCCGGAATCGTCCACGGCCTGCTGGGCCGCGGCCAGCGCGAACACGATGAAATCATCGACGCGGCGCTGCTCCTTGGGATCGACCCAGGCGTCCGCGTTAAACGTACCGTCAGCGCCATCCCCGCGCGGCACAGTACAGGCAATGCGCGCCGGCAGATCGTCGGCCTTGAAGCGGGTGATGGGACGCGCGCCGGATTGCCCGGCAAGGAGCCGCGACCAAGTTTCCGCAACTCCACACGCCAGCGGCGTGACCAGCCCCAGCCCGGTTACGACGACTCTTCGCATTTCCGAGGCGGCTGCCCCCAACACTCAGCCCTGCGACTTCTCGATATATTTGACGGCATCGCCGACCGTGACGATCGACTCCGCTGCGTCGTCCGGGATCTCAATGCCGAATTCTTCTTCAAAGGCCATAACGAGCTCGACCGTGTCGAGGCTGTCCGCCCCCAGGTCCTCGATAAAAGACGCGTTCTCCGTGACCTTGTCGGCATCCACATTCAGGTGCTCGACAACGATCTTCTTCACGCGCTCGGCAGTGTCGCTCATTTCCTTTTCAAAACCTCTCGTTGGTGTTCTTCGCCGTACCTGTTGATCATGTCCGGCCAGAAGCCGGCCTGAAGCTCAAATCCCCTGTCTCAAGCCGGGATCGTCGCTTCGTAACACAAAGCCAAGAGCCCCGCTACAGCACCCTATCCTCTTGATCCCTTGCGCTAAATCATCGCCATGCCGCCATTGATATGCAAAGTCTGGCCGGTGACATAGGCGCCCGCCTCGCTTGCCAGATAAACTACGGCCGCCGCCACATCGGCAGCGCTCCCCATCCGACCGGCAGGAATCCGTCCCAGGATCGCCGCTTTCTGCGCCTCGCTGAGCGCATCGGTCATGGCCGTCGCAATGAAACCCGGAGCCACGCAATTGACCGTGATATTGCGGCTGGCGACCTCCGCTGCAAGGGACTTTGTCATGCCCGCCAGGCCCGCCTTTGCAGCCGCGTAATTGCCCTGCCCCGGATTTCCCGTGACGCCGACCACCGAAGTAATGTTGATGATCCGACCCCAGCGGTTTTTCGTCATGCTGCGCAGCACGGCGCGCGAAAGCCGGAACGCGGCCGTCAGATCGACCGCGACCACTTCGTCCCATTCGGAATCCTTCATCCGCAGCAAGAGATTGTCGCGCGTGATGCCGGCATTGTTGACCAGAATATCGATCCTCCCCCCCTCCGCTTCCGCATTCTTCGGCAGAGCTTCAACCGAAACCGGATCGTGAAGATCACAGATGATGGCATGGACGCGGGAACCCAGTTCTGCCCTGAGTCCATCGAGCGCCCCGGCGCGCGTTCCCGAAAGCACGACCGCCGCACCCTGGGCATGAAGTGCGCGAGCGATCTCTCCGCCGATGCCACCGCTGGCGCCCGTTACAAGCGCGGTTCTTCCGGCAAGATCGAACAACGCGCTCATAAAACCTTCGCAAACGCTTCGATGTCGGCAGGCGTATCCAAAGAGACCAACATAAGTTCCGGGTCGATACGCTTCACCATTCCAGTCAGGACCTTGTTACCGCCGGCTTCGACGGTCGTATCCACGCCCAGACTGCGGAACGAAAGAACGCTTTCGCGCCAGCGGACGCGCGATGTTACCTGTTCGACCAGCAGCCGGCGGATCATGTCCGGCTCGCTCGTCTCTGCGGCCGTGACATTGGAAACGATCGGCACCGCCGGCGGGCGGATGGTCACCAGGTCCAAGGCCTCTAGCATCTTGCGCGCGGCGGGCTCCATCAGCGGTGAATGAAACGGTGCGCTCACCGAAAGCGGCATTACGCGACGCGCACCATGCTCCTTCGCGAATTCCCCGGCGCGTTCAACTGCGTCCTTCGACCCGGAAATCACAACCTGTCCCGGTGCATTGTCGTTGGCCACGACACACATGCCACCTTGCGCAGTCGATTCGATGGCCGCAGCCTCCGCATCGTTGACATCAATGCCGATAAGCGCACTCATTGCGCCATCGCCGGGTGCTACCGCCTCCTGCATCGCGAGGCCGCGCGTCCGCAGCAGGCGGGCCGTATCGGCGAGCGCAAAAGAACCCGCGGCGCAAAGAGCGCTGTATTCGCCGAGCGAATGACCAGCGACGAGCCGCGCATGGCGCGAAAAATCGAAACCCGCTTCGCGCATCAGAACGCGTATCACGGCAAGACTTGCCGCCATTATTGCGGGCTGCGCATTCTCGGTGAGCGTCAGCGCCGATTCCGGCCCATCCCACATCAGCCTCGAAAGCTTCTGCTCCAGCGCTTCGTCAACTTCCTCGAATACCTCGCGCGCAGGCAAAAAGCTCCCCGCGAGCACACGGCCCATGCCGACAGTCTGGCTGCCCTGACCGGGAAAGAGAAATGCGCGAGCCATCGATGGGTAACCGAATTCCACGCTGCTCAAATCAGCGCGCTGCCCCTGCGTCAAGGGCGCGCGGCACGATCAATTGTTTGCTCGTTGCCTAACGCCGTCGAATCTTCCGACATTATGTCAGATCGCGCGATTTCTGGTTGCTTTGCGGCGAGGGGAGTCGGATACTTACCTACCCCCGCCCTCTTGCGGGCGCTGGGCTGAATGACTGGCTCGCCTGTCGGGCCGGTCGGTCTGGAGACAGAGTCCCGGGCCGTGACATCGAGGGCGCTGCTTCGGCAGCGCCCTTCGTCTATCTGCTACGGCGCAGTTCTGTGGGGTCCGACCGCTTACCGCCTATGGATTGTCTATGGTAATGACGGCGCGGCGTGCTTCCAACGGCTCCGCCACATAACCGACCGAACCCATCGATCTTACCTCTATCAGGCTGCGATCTACGCCGCCGCTTGCCAACGCGTCCGCTACCGTTTGCGCGCGTTCGGCGGAAAGTTTCTTATTGTCTTCGGCCCTCCCGTTCGGATCGGTGTAACCGATCACAGTCACCCGCACATGCCCGTCCTTGACGATCCGATGGGCGGCAGAAGCGACCACTGCATGTCCGCCCGAATCCAGCCGCGACGACCAAGGCGTGAAGAACACAACGTAACGGGCACGCGCCTCCGGCAACGGAGTCGGCGCAAGCGCGCTCGCCTGATTGGCCGGCTGAGGTGGCGTTTGGCAGCCCCACAGGGCGATTCCCATCGCCGCCATTAGAAGAACCTTGCTCGATATCCGGGTCATTCGAATCCCTCCCCCGAGTCGCAAATTAAACCTTAAGATAACCCGGTGAAAGGATTGTTAAACCCAGCGTCGTCCCCGCGAAGTCGGGATGTGGGACGAGGCAGCCTGATTTATCCGCATGATCTCAGTCTCGCGTCTCCTTTTTGGCGGAGAGTGCTCCCGCACGCACGATATGCTGCCGTTGTATGAAGGTCGGGCATGCAGCGGATAATGTTCGTCGCAGCTGTCAGGATAGATAGCCACCCCCGGAAAGATTTCTGCTACCGTGGAGCCGATCAAAGAACGGAGCGTGCAATGAGCGAGCACGGACAGACGGCGTGTCCCATCTGCGAAGAAGAATTCGAGGAAGGCGATATCGTGATCGCCTATCGTCCGTGGCCCCAGGACGAAGTGCTGGGTCATGCAGGCTGCGTGGCGGCCATTTCGCTCGATGAAGAACCGGACGAGGAAGACGACGATGACTGAAGCCGCTCGGTCGTTCCACGGCTTCCCTTGCTCCGAGGGCCGCTTTCAGGTATAGGCCGCGCCCTTGTGGCGGCTGCGGTCGCGGGACGCCCTTCTGGGGCGCATGCCGGATGGTCTGGCTTTGCCCGCGAACCGATGCGAGCGTGAGGCTACCCAGCCTCGTGCGCGTACCGCAGCCCGGAAAGGGACGAGATGGCTCTTTACGAGCACCTTCTGATTGCGCGCCAGGACATTAGCGCGCAGCAGGTCGATGCGCTGGCGACGCACCTGAAAACCATCATTGAAGGCGAAGGCGGCAAGGTCGAGAAGCAGGAATATTGGGGCCTGCGCTCGCTCGCCTATCGCATCAAGAAGAATCGCAAGGGGCATTATGTGCTCCTCAACATCAACGCCCCAGCCAAGGCAGTGCAGGAGCTGGAGCGGCAGCTCAAGATCAATGAAGACGTGCTGCGCTGTCTCACGGTGAAGGTGGACCAGTTCGAGCAGTCCAACTCCAACAAGGCCCGGCGCGAGCGCGACGGCGAACGTAAGCCCGAGGGCGAAACCCAGGAGACCGCGGAATGAGCCAGGCCGGCCAGCGGCGCCCGTTTTTCCGGCGCAAGAAAACCTGTCCCTTCTCCGGCGCGAATGCGCCCCGGATTGATTACAAGGACGTGAAGCTCCTGCAGCGCTTCATCTCGGAACGCGGCAAGATCGTGCCTTCGCGCATCACCGCGGTATCCGCGGGCAAGCAGCGTCTTCTCGCGCTCGCCATCAAGCGCGCGCGTTATATGGCGCTTCTGCCCTACGTCGTGAAATAGGAGCAGCTCATGCAAGTGATCCTGCTTGAACGGGTCGAGAAGCTCGGCCAGATGGGCGATGTGGTGAAGGTTCGGGACGGTTTTGCCCGCAACTATCTTCTGCCCAAGAAAAAAGCGCTGCGCGCTACGGAGCAGAACCGCTCCTATTTTGAGACCCAGCGCGCCCAGCTGGAAGCGCGCAATCTGGAGCGCAAGACGGAGGCCCGGGCGGTCGCCGAAAAGCTTGAAGGAAAGATCTTTGTGCTGCTGCGCCAAGCCGGCGACCGCGGTCAGCTTTACGGCTCGGTTTCGCCCCGTGACATCGCGGATATTGTGAGCGCCGGCGGCTTCAGCATCAGCCGTACCCAGGTGCCGCTCGACAAGGCCATCAAGACCATCGGCCTGTTTCCGGTTTCGGTCGTGCTGCACCCCGAAGTGCGTGTGCATGTCACCGTCAATGTGGCGCGGACGGAGGACGAAGCCGAACGCCAAGCCCGTGGCGAGGACGTGCTGGCCGAGCAGGCCCCCGAGGAAGACGCGGCACAGGCCGCCGAGGTCTTCGAGGAGGGCGCAGGCCCCGCCGAAGCCGAGAATGAAGCGGAAAAATAATTTTTGCTGTAATATCTCCCGGACAGCCGGGCCCGCTCGGCCCGGCACCACGGAGTAAAGTCATGTCCGCTGTCGCCGAGTCGAAACGGGTCACGGTTCCGGAGATCCGCAGCCACAAGGGCGCAAAGCCCATCGTCTGCCTCACCTGCTATCACGCCCATACCGCGCATCTGCTCGATGAGCATGTCGATCTGATGCTGGTCGGCGACTCGCTCGGCATGGTGATGCACGGGATGGAAACGACGCTTGGCGTTACGCTCGACATGATGATTCTGCATGGCAAAGCAGTGATGCGCGGCTCGCGGCACGCACTCATCGTCGTGGACATGCCGTTCGGCTCTTATGAGGAAAGCCCGCAGATCGCATTCCGGAACGCGGCGCGCGTCATGCAGGAAACGGGCTGCGGCGCGATCAAGCTCGAGGGTGGCGCGCGTATGGGGGAAACGGTCCGCTATCTTTCGCAGCGGGGCATTCCGGTGATGGCGCATATCGGCCTGACCCCGCAAATGATCCAGGTGCTTGGCGGGTTCAAAACGCAAGGCCGCACCGAGGCCGAATGGCCGGCCATCGAAGCCGATGCGCAGGCCGTGGCCGAGGCGGGCGCGTTCGCCGTCGTCCTCGAAGGGATGGCCGAGCCTCTGGCCGCCAGGATCACGCGGCAGGTGCCAATTCCGACCATCGGCATTGGCGCTTCGGCGGAGTGCGACGGTCAAATTCTCGTGCTGGAGGACATGCTGGGGCTCAATCCCAAGCCGCCCAAATTCGTTCGCGAATATGCCAAGCTTGCTCCGGATATCGAGGCTGCCGTGAGATCCTACGCGGCCGATGTGCGGGCGCGGCACTTCCCGGGCGCGGCAAACGTGTACGGAATGAAGCGCGCCGGATGACGCGTCCTTATGTTGTCACGCCTGTCCGGGCGGGCTAAATCATCCCCGCCATACAGGCCCCGGGCGTAGGCTTGGCGGAGCGGGAGCGGTCATCATCCCGCTTTCGTTCCGGACCTCGTTGGCAATCGGGCGAGTGCCCTTCCGGCGCCGCGTAAAGGATCGTTTCAGTGGCCGACATTTTCCGCGAAATCGAAGAAGAAGTACGCCGCGAGCAATATGAGAAGCTCTGGAAAAAATACCGCGACCACCTGATCGCGGCAGGGGCGCTCGTTATCATTGGCGTTGCGGGGTACCGGCTCTATCTCGTGTACGAGCAGCGCGAAGCAGAAAGGGCCTCCGTGGCCTATCAAGCGGCAGGTCAGCTCCTCGAATCGGGCCAGCCGCGCGCCGCGGAACCCCAATTCGCCGCGCTCGCGAAGACTGCGCCGTCCGGCTATGCGAAGCTGTCCCAGCTCGGCCAGGCCGACGCGCTGTTTGCAGCAAATCAGCACAACGCCGCCATCCGGCTCTATTTGCAGATCGCCAATCAGAGCGATCCCTATCTTTCCGCGGTCGCCCGCATGCACGCGGCCTGGACCATCGTCGACGGGGCACCCAAATCGGAGGTGGAAAACCTTCTGGCGCCGCTGACCGATCCCACCAATCCCTGGCACTATCTCGCACAGGAAGTATTGGCCTATGCGGATCTGCGCGCCGGCAACACGGCAGCAGCACTGAAATCCTATCAACGGCTCGCCTCCGATCCGAACGCGCCGTCCTCCCTTCACACACGGGCGACGGTAATGGTGCGATTCCTTCATGGCGGCGGTGCAATCAATTTTGGAATCGTTCCGCAGCCCCCGAAGCCCGCACCAACCACTTCGCCGTCGCCCGCGCCAGCCAATCCCAAGGGTCATCAGGTTCGATGAAATTCCATGCCTTGCGCACCGCCCTGTGCGTCGCTTGCCTGCTCACGCTTGCCGGCTGCGATACGCTGGGTCCGGTGTCCGATACGGTTTCGGGCTGGTTCAGCTCGAAAAAAACATCGAAGCTCAAGGGCGAGCGCATTTCGGTCATGGCCGAAGACACCTCGCTCAAGCCAGATCCCGACCTTGCAAAGACGGACGTGGTTCTGCCGCCACCCTATGTAAACAAGGAATGGCCGGAACCGGGCGGTTATGCCGCCAATGCGATGTATCACCTTGCCGCAAACGGGCCGCTGCGCGCCATATGGCAGACGGATACCGGCAAGGGATCGGACGATGATTCGCAGCTGACGGCCACGCCCATCGTGGCGGATGGCCGAGTCTATGTGCTGGACGCGCAGGCGCATGTATTCGCTTTCGATGCGCGCGACGGCAAACCGCTGTGGGACAAAAGTCTCGCCCCGGAGAACCCCGACGAATCCGATTTCTGGAATTTCTTCGGGCTGTTCAGTTCCGACATGGACATTGATCCATCGAAAGGTTTTGGCGGCGGAACGGCCTTCGACGACGGCAAACTGTTCGTCAGCACCGGTTTCGGTGATGTGTTTGCGCTCGATGCGGCGACGGGCAGGGAGTTGTGGAAGGCCAATCTCGAAGTGCCCATCGTCAATGCGCCGGTCGCCAATGGCGGGCGCGTGTTTGTTTCCTCGGAGGATAATCACTTCGTCGCGCTTGCCCAATCCGACGGTCGCGTGCTGTGGGATCACCAGGGCATCACGGAATCAGCAGGCATTCTCACCAGCACCAGCGCCGCGGTCGCTGGCGACACCGTGATCGTGCCTTATACTTCGGGCGAACTTTACGCGATCCGCATCGACACCGGAACGCCGGAATGGAACGACATGCTGACCAAATCCGGCAACGTCACCGCGCTCTCCGAGCTCGACGACATCGCCGGCCGCCCCGTTGTCGATCGCGACATGGTCTTCGCCATCAGCCATTCCGGGATCATGGCCGCCATCAATCTCAACACCGGCGAACGCGTGTGGTCGCGCGACATCGGCGGAATCCAGACGCCTTGGGCAGCAGGCGATTACGTCTATGTGCTGACGGCCGAGGGCCAGGTCCTTTGCCTTCAGCGCAAGGACGGGCTGGTAAAATGGATCCATCAGCTGCCGCGCTGGGA
>Ga0335075_10008934_pt1 | contig 15332 bp, 11 predicted proteins | sample Lox_Sample_24_FD_206723 | JGI IMG/M metagenome (GOLD analysis project Ga0335075, IMG submission 206723) | Soil microbial communities from Loxahatchee National Wildlife Refuge, Florida, United States - Lox_Sample_2.4 | ecosystem: Environmental > Terrestrial > Soil > Wetlands | place: USA... | reverse complement strand
CGGCTGTGCGCCCGTGGCCTTGCATCTCCACCGCGATCACCTGCCATCTTCTCGCCAGGGGCTGTATCCATCCCTGCATTTGGCTGATGGTCGTCAACCCGCCATGGATCAGCACCAGCGGTTCGCCATGGCCGTAGATCTCGTGGTAAAGCCTAATGCCGTTCACGTCCGCGTAGCCGCCGGTTGTAGGTTTGATCTCCGCCATAGTGACCCTCCGCAGGATCGGGCTCCATTCTAGACGCACCGACGGCGACTCTGACCTTTGCCAAAAAGTTCTCCGCCCACTCACAACCTCCCCATAACCTCTTCTGGGCGACGGATTCCTCGTCACTGCAATGACAATCTCCCGATTGCCTGGTAAATGTCGCTGAGAGCGACCAGGTAGCACGGCCAAGTTTTGTTTGGAAAACGGAACGCGCGGCCAACTTCTCCCTGGAATGTCCAAGGCTTAGTAAATGGAATCCACTGAACCCAACTAATTGCGGCCAGTTTATGACTGGAGGCCCGGAAAAGGTATGCCTGTAATGACACGATTCCCGAGTGAAATCCGAATTCAGAAGGCGCGGACCACGCTGCTTCTCGATCATCCCTTTTTCGGCACGTTACTGTTCCGGCTTGGTGCCAAGGCGTCGAGTTCGATCGCAACCATGGCCACGGATGGAGCGTCGCTCTTCTATAACTCTGAATTCGTGGACACCCTAAATGCGGCAGAGCTGGCGGGCGTCCTGGCTCACGAGGTCATGCACCCGGCCCTACAACACCACACGCGCCGCGGCGACCGGAACCACGCCCGGTGGAATATGGCGTGCGACTACGCCATCAATCCGATTCTGGTCGATGCCGGTCTGACCCTGCCCAAGGACGTGCTTATCGACAGCCGGTTCCACGGGATGAGCGCGGAGCGGATCTACAACCTGATCGAAGAGGACGAAAAACAGGAGGGCTCCTCAGGCCCGTCTGAGAGCCAGACAGGAGATGGATCAGGCGCGCCGGGGGATGGTTCTCTTCAAAGCGATGAGGCCGGAAGCGAGCCCCAGCCACCCACAACGCCGGGCGGCGTGGGCCAGGTCCTGGACGCGCCGGAACCAGAAGCGGAGTCGGGGCCTTCCGTCGCGGAGCAGGCACGGGAGTGGCAGATCGCCGTCGAACAGGCGGAGATGGTCGCAAAGGTCGCCGGCAAACTTCCGGGAGGCGCAGTGCGCGCGCTCGAAGCCGCCCAGGCTGCGAAAGTAGACTGGCGGGAGCTATTGCGGCGGGCCTGGTCCGACACGATCCCTGCCGACTACAGCTGGACGCGCCCCAAGGAGATCAGCCAAGCGCTGAATATCTCCGTAGCGGCTGCCAAGTCTCGTCTATATCGCGCACGTCAGCAGCTTTCTAGGTCGAATGCTGATCGAAAGCGTTTTTGCAATCCACCACTTGCAATCACTCTCAGCGAGCGTCGCCAGAGACACTCTGTTATTAGCGTCAGCCAAAGCATCTATAGAGAACCGAATTCACGACTGGAAAACGCAACAGAAGTGTCGCCCTGATCTCGATGCTTTCCGTTCTGGGTCAGTAACGAATCCAATCGCAGGAAAGAGGAACCAAAAGAACTGACTCACTCACCCCATTTAGCGAGGAGTGTTTGGGAGATGAGAGTGAAACAGGAAAACGTCCAAAGGAGTTTGTATCCCTCGGACGATCTGATCGATAGCGATCGGGTCAGCGCTCACAAACTGCCTGTCGATGTTTTGCCTGCGTCAGTTCACAAGCATCACATTCTATGCGTGGATGACGACGTGTTAGGCGCGAATATACGCGCGGAGGTCCTTGAAGAAAACGGCTACTCAGTTGTTGTCTTTCATTCTCCCCTTGAAGCTACGCGCTGCGATCTCTCTACTTTCAGTCTCGCGATTCTGGATTTTGAGATGCCGGGACTGAACGGTCGAGAACTCTTACTGCGTATTCGAGCGATGGGGGGCAGATTCCCAATCGTCTTGCTCACGGGGTGCCTGGCAGGTCCTTCGCGTGAAGATTGCGTCTTGTTTTCGCGGTGTATCGACAAGAGCATGCCCATCCATCACCTACTCGACACGATCGAGGACTTTCTGGATCCGAACCAGGGCCCCGATTATGGCTCGTGACAGAGACACATTTCGTCGCACTAAGCCCCGAAGCCGTTTAAAGCCGGCTGCGGTGCGAGCGGCAAAGTGAAATGAAATGTCGCTCCTTTCCCGGAGTTGGGAGATGCCCACACCCGTCCTCCGTGCGACTCAATGATCGAGCGACTGATCGCCAACCCCATGCCGCTGCCTTCTGGTTTCGTGGTAAAGAATGCGTCAAAAATGTGGTCTGCTTTGTCGGCGGGCAATCCGACACCTGTGTCACTGACCGAGATCTGGATCTCGGCGCGCTGCTGAAGTTGCGCCTTGATCGTAAGGACTCCGCCCGTGCCCTCCATCGCCTGGATGCCATTGAGCATAAGGTTCATTAGCACTTGCTGGAGTTGCACGCGATCGGCCATGACTTTCGGGAGCCCGTCGGAAACGTATGTAACGACATTTACGGAATGCCGATGCGCCTCGTTGTGCAGGATGAGCAACATCTCTCCAATCAGATCGTTCACGTCAACTGAATCCACTTGTGACGTACCCTTGGTGTATAGCGAGCGGACACGGTCAATGATGTGCGCTGCACGCCCGGCGTCCTTGATCATTTCCAAGGCAGCTTCGCGCGCTTCGGGGACGGCCGGTTGATCACGGCCAAGGAATCGCGCGCACGCTTCGGCATTCGTTACCGCCGCGCCGATTGGCTGCTTGATTTCGTGCGCCAGCGAGGCGGTGAGTTCACCCATGGTGCTCACGCGATTTACATGAGCGAGGTCCGCTTGTAGCTGTTCGACACGTTTGCGATCTTCAATGTCATTTATTACTCCGTACCATTTGACGATTCTTCCTCGTCTGTCGCGCACGGGTACGGCGCGCGTCTGGAACCAGCGGTAATCTCCGTGCGCGCTACGAAGTATTCGCGACTCATACTCCAATGCATTACCGGAGGTTTGCGCCTCCTGCCATGTTGTTAGAGCACGGCTGAGATCGTTGGGATGAACTGCAACCTGCCAACCCCAGCCTAAGGCCTGTTTCTCCGTCAGTCCTGTATATTCGACCCAGCGGCTGTTTACGAATGTGCGTTGACCGTCCGATCGAGCAATGAACGCCAGGGCGGGCATGGTCTCAACGGCTTCGCGAAACTTTTGCTCTCTGCTCCTCAGTTGCCGAACCCGCGCTTCGTAAGCCGCCCAGAGTAGCGCCAGGAAAGCGGCAGCCCACAGTGCGCGGAACCAGGTGGTCTGGTAATAGGCGGGAAGAACTGAAAAGCCCATGGAGACTCCTACCTCATTCCAGACGCCATCGTTGTTGCAGGCGATTACGTGGAAACGATAATGGCCGGGTCGGAGGTCCGTATAAAAAGCCTGCCGCCGTGTGCCCGCCTCCTGAAAACCTGAATCTCGACCCTCAAGCATGTAACGAAATAGGACCTTTTGCGGCGCGGTATAGCTCAGGGCTGTATAGTCAATTTCGAGATCGCGCGTCAGCGCCGGGAGCTTGATTCCCGATTCGATCGGGTACTCCTTGTGGTCGGCAACAAGAGCGCGAATCCTGACGGGCGGTGGAACAGCATTCCGGGACAAATGCGCCGGATCGATCACTTCCAGGACGCTGCCGTTGGCAAACCAAAGTCGTCCATCGGGCGTTTTGGCGCTGGTATTGAAATGACCTAAACCGGGTCGGAACCCGTCGAAGGTGTCGAACACCCTCAGCTTCAATTTGGTCTCCGGGTGCTTCCACCACTGTCGCATCTGATTGCGAGGAATCTCGATGAGGCCGCATTGCGCGAAGAGCCACAAGTTGCCTGCATCGTCAGTAATCAGTCCGCTGACATAGTTGCAGGGCAAGCCGTTTTTTGTCGAAAGGATTTGCTGCTTTCCATCTTTCCAGGCAACCACGCCAGAGGCCGTTCCGCCCAGGATGGAACCATCGGAGGTTGCGGTGATTGCCAGAAAATGAAAGTTTGGGCGCTCCCCAGAGCTAAACGTCTGGACCTTTCCGTCGCGAAAGCGCCCCAAATTGCCCGACGGCAGACCTAACCAGATTCCGCGCTGAGGGTCGGCTACGATCCTTCCGGTGAATGGCGTTTTCGGCGGAGAGAATATTTCCTGGATCTTCAGCCCCCGAATCCGAAGAAGTGAGCCTGGTGGTCCCTTGGCCTCAACCCAAATGTTACGATCCGAATCTTCAGTGATCCCAAAGACCATCCCGAGGGCACTGCCATCGGGCTTCGTGATTTGATGAAATTCCCCCCTCTCGCGAACGAACAGCTTGTTATCCATTCCCATCCATAGGTGGCCCGCGCGATCTACAAAAAGACCCGTAACTTGATTTCCTGGCGGGGCCTTTTCAGTATCTACAGATACTTTCCCAGGATCGAGGACCTGCAGGCGGCTGGTTCCTATCCACACCCGACCGTATCGATCTGCGGCAACCGATTCCACCGCTTCGACACTCAGCCCTTCGCGCGCGGAAATACTCTTGATGGAAAGGTCACGAAACATATCGAGGCCCCCGGATGTCGCGACCCAGATGTTGCCCTCGCGATCCTCAAATATCTTGACTACAGCGTCACCCGATAAACCCTCGGCAGTGCCGTAGAAATCGACATTGTTGCCACGAATCTTGTAAAGACCATGCAATGTTCCGACCCACAGGTTTTCCTGATGATCGCTGAGCAAAGCGGTCACCGTTAGAGTCTCGCCATTCAATTTCGGAGCAAGAAATGGCTTCAAAGTACCGTTGACCAGGTGCTGCAGGCCGCCACCCTTTCCGGGAAAGGCGATCCCGACCCAAAGAGAGCCATCGGCGGCGCATGTTATCGCTGCCACGCCGAGCTCTCCCGGATTGGATTTCAGCGTCTGCGGACGGTACACTTTCGAAGCCCCGGAGGAACCGGGGCGCCATCTGACAAGAGTTCTCTCGCTTCCTACCCAGAGATCTCCGGAAGCATCCTGGGCCATGGCGCTGGAGCCGGGTATATCAAGCCCGTCTTCTTTTCCGTAGCAATGAGCTGCGCCCTGCAGAACCTGACAAAGGGGATGTGTCCGGTCACCGGGTCGAACGTGGTAAAACCAGATTCTTCCATCTTTGTCCTCAATGAGGGGCGAAGAGACCCAGCCTTTCTCCAAGAGAGTCAGTCGCCCGTTGACAAGGTGAGCCAGACCGGCTTGAGTTCCAAGCCAGAGGCTGCCATCCCTGGCGCTCAGCATGGAATCGCCCGAGGGCAATTCCTCTCCGGGGCGCGCGCTCCAGCGAACGAACTGCGCACCGTCAAACCGGAAGAGCCCGCCTTGAGTTCTGACCCAGATGTACCCATCTGTAGTCTGCGTGATAGCCATTGGGGTTCCTCCTAAATATCCGTCCTGCACCCGCCAAATGCTGTGACCGTATTGTGAGATGTGAGTTGTGGAGTCGAGAGCAATGCCGACTGAGGAATGAAGGCAAACGACTACCAGCAAGATGACCGCTCGGCACACGGAGAGCATTCCTCGGTTGCTAGCTGGAACAAAAGCGCTCGAAACGAAACTGCTGAATCCTGATGGACTCGACTCACATGTATACCCGTCGATCGTGCCGGGGAGGGGAAACTTCTGATCGAACGGGAGGCGCAAGACGGCCCCCATGGGGGCGGGCGTAGTGTCGGTCTGCGGCTTCAATGCGAGCATGGGAGGTATCACAGTGTGGCAGACGACTCTGCGGACTCGAGCGCTACTGCTGCCGAAACCCTTACCCGACGGGTAGGAGTGGGGCGCGAGATACCTAGCTTTTTCATTTTGTAGAACAGTGTGGTGCGCTTGAGTCCTAGCTTGGCTGCAGCCCCTTCCGGCCCGCCGATCATCCAGTTGGCTTCTTCTAGTGCCTGCAAAATCAGGGCTCGATCAACTTCTTTCAGCGCCGCGGATTTCGACGTTACGGTTACCGTCTCGAGATGGCTCGACGGTAGCGGATTCGGAAGGACGCCATCATGAGAAAGGATTACCGAACGTTGAACCAGGTTCTGCAACTCACGCACGTTGCCAGGCCAATCGTATGAGCGCAACGCCAACATGGTTTCTTCAGGAATTTGTTCAACGCGCTTTCCGATCTGGCGGCCATAGAAGTCAACGAAATAGTGGACAAGAGCAGGTATATCATCACCGCGCGCCCGCAATGGCGGCAGTTGCACTGGAAACACATTGAGACGATAGTAGAGATCGCCGCGAAATTCGCTGCGCTTAACCATGCGCTCCAGATCTCTATGGGTGGCGGATACCACGCGGACGTCCACGCGGTGGGTCCGAGTACTTCCCAGACGTTCGAACTCTTGCTCTTGCAGAACCCGTAACAGTTTGGGTTGCAAGCACAGCGGAATATCGCCAACCTCGTCCAAAAAAAGCGTTCCCTTGTCGGCCAGTTCGAAGCGCCCGATTTTCTGCGAGATCGCCCCGGTGAACGCTCCTCGCTCGTGACCGAAGAGCTCGCTTTCAAGCAAATCTAGAGGAATGGAGGCACAATTCACCTTGACGAAGGGACTGTCGTAGCGCGGACTGATATTGTGAATCGCTTTTGCGACCAGTTCCTTCCCGGTGCCGGTCTCCCCCTGAATTAATACCGTTGAGGTGGTAGGCGCGACTAATTCAACCTTCTCAAGAACTGCCTCGAGGGCCGCACTCTGTCCGATGATTTGATCAAACTGGCGATATCTGTCTTCCGGGTCTCCGGACCGAATTGATTTGATGTTGGCCACAGTATCCCTCTCGACAGAACCTAGCTGAACTCGGCCTTAGCTTTCGATTCCCAGGGCCGCTCGAACACCCTCCAGTAAAGTTGCGCCGTCAAATGGCTTAGCCAGGAATTTGACGGCTCCCCCGCGCATCGCCTGCAGCCGCATTTTTTCGTCTCCATGTGCCGTAACAAAAATAATGGGGATCGGACAATGATCCTCGTTCAGCTTTGCCTGAAGATCCAAGCCTGACATTCCGGGCATGCGGATATCGGCAATGAGGCAACCTGTCTCCTGCTGGCAGCCAGAGTTCAAGAAGTCTTCTGCGGATTGGAACGACCGCACGGAGAAGCCAGCTGATTTCAGAAAACGTTGCATCGCGAACCGATACGATTCATCGTCTTCAACAACCGCGACCATTTTGGGGACCCTCTCTCTGGCCATACAGGTACAGGGTCAATGCGGCCACCGCAAAATGCAATTGTGGCTTGTGATAAGGACAATGATAGGTATCTATAGGGTGAGCTTTAATCGTCCAAGAGCGCAGCCGCCTTTGCGGCTCGAGGTCTAGGTCGTTGTAGGAAGTTTAAGTTTTTCTGCTATTCGTCCCAACTCGGCCGGGGAATTGGCGTGCATCTTGCGCATTACATGCCCACGATGGACGGTCGCGGTGACCTCGCTCAACGCGAGCTTTGAGGCAATCTGTTTCGTAAGCATGCCGGAAACGACAAGACGCATTACGTCGCGCTCACGTGCAGTCAGCTTCGCGTACACGCGAGGAGAAGGCTTATCTGGACGCGCATCCCGCGGACATCTACCTTTCAGCAAACCGGACTTGTGAGATGGGCCTGCAGCAAGCGACCGGTAAGCCATACGAGTCTTTCGTCTTCACTCTCGAAGAGCTAACTCGGCTCAATGGCGCAGCAGGATAGCTGCAAGAGAATCGTTAGAGGGGCGAAGCCTTGTAGCTCCTTGAGATGTTGCATCATTTTCGTCAGGAGAGTTCACAATGAACGCCAATTTATCGATGATCCGGCACCATCGCGCAGACTTGGACGGTTTACGCATGCACTTCGTAGAAGCGGGGAAAGGCCCCGCTGTGGTCTTGCTCCACGGCTTCCCGGAGACCTGGTATGCCTGGCGTTACCAGATTGCCCCGCTGGCGCAACATTATCGGCTCATCGTGCCTGATCTGCGCGGCTATGGTGCGACTGATAAGCCGGCGAGCGGCTATGACAAGCGCACCATGGCCAACGATATTCGAAGGCTAATGCAACGCCTGGGCATTGAGAAGGCCGCTGTTATCGGTCACGATAGAGGCGCCCGAGTGGGAACCCGCTTTGTAAAAGATCATCCCGAAGCGGTCGATCGGTTTGCGGCGCTGGACAATATCCCGACCAGAGTTATCTTTGACACGAAGAGTGCGGCATTCGCCCAGTTCGGCTGGTTTTTCCTCTTCCAGGGTGTGCCTCATCTTCCTCAGGCGCTGGTACAGGGGCGCGAAGAGATGTGGCTGCGGTACCTCTTCGGAGACTGGACCTACAATCCGGAAGCGTTGAGCGATGCGGATATCGCCGTATACACGCAGGCGTATGCCCAGCCGGGCGGTCTGCATGGCGCGTTTGCCGACTATAGCGCCTGGCGTCAGGATCTCGAACAGGATTACGCCGATGCGGACAAAAAGATCGCATGCCCCACGATGGCGCTGTGGGGAGCCGAATTTTCTGGAGCGAAAGTTATGGACATGGCGAAACTCTGGGACGACATGGCTTCAGACCTTAAGGTTGCACCCATCCCCCTGTCAGGCCATCTTCCACACGAAGAGCAGCCCGAACTAGTGACCGCCGCGTTGCTCGATTTCCTGCAACCTTGAAACACAAAGGGCAAGCGCAATGAAGTCGTAACCATGGCGATCCAAGTGAACGAGCCGCTTTGCGTGATGAAGAAGGAGGGATACGGTGGCGACAAAAACAGTGGCAGACCTGCTTGTGCAAACTCTTGCGGCGGCCGGCGCGGAAAGGGTTTACGGAGTTTCCGGCGATTCCCTCAACGGAATTACCGACTCGATTCGACGGCAGAAGCAGATTCAATGGATTCACATGCGCCACGAAGAGGCAGCCGCCTTCGCGGCCGGCGCAGAAGCACATCTGACTGGAAGACTGGCGATATGCGCGGGGAGTTGCGGCCCCGGCAATCTGCATTTGATCAACGGTCTTTATGATTGCCATCGCAGCCGCGTTCCAGTGCTCGCGCTCGCAGCTCAGGTCCCCAGCAGCGAAATTGGCAGCGGTTATTTTCAAGAAACCAACCCGGAACACCTCTTTGCACAATGCAGCCACTACTGCCAATCGATCGCGCATCCGGAGCAGATGCCGCGTATTCTCGAGATTGCGATCCAGACTGCTATTTCGCGCAGTGGAGTCGCAGTAGTTACGATTCCCGGAGACATCGCGCTACGCGATGCAACGGAAGAGGGACCACGGCTACATTTTCCCCCGCCCAGGCCTACTGTATGTCCCACCGCGGATGAAATCGAGACGTTGGCAACCCTCCTCAATGGGTCCGCGAAGACAACGATCCTAGCTGGGGCGGGCTGTGCGGAAGCTCACGCGGAGTTGGTTGAACTTGCGGCCAGATTGAACGCACCAATCGTGCATGCCATGCGTGGAAAAGAATTCATCGAGCACGACAATCCATACGATGTGGGTATGACCGGTCTGCTTGGGTTTTCGTCGGGTTATCGCGCGATGATGACCTGCGATGTGTTGCTCATGATCGGAACGGACTTTCCGTATCAGCAGTTCTTCCCCAAGGACGCGACGGTCGTACAGATCGACATTCGGGGAGAACAATTAGGCCGGCGCACCAAGGTCGACTATGGCTTTGTAGGAGATGCAAAAGCAACTCTGCAGGCCATTCTGCCAAAGCTGACGCAAAACCAGGACGATTGGCACTTGAAGACCTCCCTTGAAAACTACCAGAAGGTGAGGAGGGATCTCGACGAACTTGCGACAGGGATCTCTGGCAAGAAACCGATCCATCCGCAATATGTTGTTCGAGTCCTCAACGAGTTGGCTGCTCAAGATGCAATCTTCACTTGTGATGTCGGTACGCCGACTATCTGGGCGGCACGCTATTTGACTATGAACGGCAAACGGCGCCTGCTCGGCTCTTTCAACCATGGCTCGATGGCGAATGCATTACCCCAGGCTATAGGCGCACAGGTGAGCAATTCGGGACGCCAGGTAGTCTCACTATCGGGCGATGGTGGCCTTGCCATGCTCATGGGTGACCTGCTCTCCCTGTACCAGTTGCGTGCGCCTGTCAAGATCATCGTTTTCAAGAACGAGTCATTGGCTTTTGTCGAACTGGAGATGAAGGCGGCGGGGATTGTCGATTTTGGAACCGATCTGCGGAACCCTAACTTCGCAAAGCTGGCCGAAGCTACCGGTCTTCTTGGACTGACGGCAGAAACGCCAGATCAAGTACCGCCAATGATTGAGCAGGCCCTCCAACACGACGGACCGGCACTCATCGAGGTTCTTGTAAGCAGGCAGGAGCTGTCGATGCCTCCGACCATCACTTTCGAGCAGGCAAAAGGCTTCGGCCTTTTCGCTCTCAGGGCAGTTCTCAACGGGTATGGGGACGAGATTATCGATCTCGCGAAGGTGAATCTCATCCGGTAGCCGAGCCAAATGAGCGTGCCACGAAAAGGGGGTGCAGATATGAGCGCAACCGGGCTCAAAAGCCCCCCTCGAGCACCGAGGTGGAGAAGAGATTTCATTACCTCCACGCTAGCCCCCGGCGACGGCACTCGGAAGCAACCGCCACATCGACACGATCCAAGTAACATCAGTCGGGAATTGTCTCAACCTCTCAGTTGAATGCGTGGTGGAATCGCGCTCGCGCGCCGCGTCAATCTCTTTTCTGCCACGACGTCAGATGCAAGCCATAGCTAGCGTTATGCGCGAAGTCCGATGAAGGTTGAGTCGAAGCTTTAGCCGTATACATTCGGGAACCGGGGCCACGAACGACGACCCGGGCCCGACGGACGTCCTCATTCTTCGCTTGCAAAACGACGGCGGAGCAAACATCGGGCTTTTCTGAAGGTAAGTTGAGCGCCTGAGCGAACTGCGCTCGTGCGTCACGTCAATCTGCTCCCCGCCCTGACGTCAGAGATTTGCCACGCAACGAGTGCTGGCGGGACTCGCCAATTAACAACCCTTTTGAATTCAGGCGAGGTCGCGACTCTGATTCCTGGCATTCGGCGTGCTCCGCTAAAGAGCGTGTGCGCACAGGTGCAAATTGTCTGAGACTTTCAAACGGTTGCAGACGATTTAACTCGAGCACCCAAACACAGAGGAGACTCCGATGCAAACAGCTCAACCTGACTACTTCACTGCATTTCAATACGTAAAGCTGACTCGAGACGGCAACGGCGTGCTGACAGTTTCACTTCACACCAACGGAGGGCCGTGCCTCATGACCGCACAAACTCACACTGAGTTTGTCGAGGCCTTCTATCGTATTTCGCAGGATCGAGACAACAAGATCGTAATCCTGACGGGCGCAGGCGGAGATTTCATTACAGATGTCGATTGGTCATCCTGGGGCAACCCCGGCGATCCCGGTGTCTGGAGCCAGATTCACGATGAAGGCGTTCAGGTTTTGGAAAACATAGCCAACATACGTGTGCCGGTCATTGCCGCGGTCGAGGGGCGCGCGCATATTCACACCGACTATCTGCTGCTCGCCAATGTGATTGTGGCTGCCGAGGGTGCGACCTTCCAGGATGTGGCCCATTTTGCCGCTGGCGTTACACCGGGTGACGGAATCTTTACCACCTGGAGTTATCGCGCGGGTGCGGGACGAGCCGAGGTGTTCCTCATAAATCCCCATCCGGTGACGGCACGTACGGCACACGAATGGGGGGTCGTGGCTGAGGTCACGCCGAACGGTAAGGCTCTCGCCCGGGCACAGGAATTGGCCGCGCTCTACCTGAAGGTCCCCGAGGTAACACGGCGCAATACGAGGATCCACTTCATCCAGCCCATAAAAGAGCGCATTGTGCGGGAAGTCGGCTACGGGCTGTCGCTCGAAGGAGCGTCCGCAGCTGACCTTGTGAAGTCGAAGCAAACCAAATCCGAAAGTCAGGCTTCGACAGCAAAAGTTGCATGAACGCGAAGAATTCATCCGGCCGGCGCCGCGATTTGAGGCGCGGCCGGTCGGTGAAGTCGGTATTCATCGATCGCCGTACTTGAACTTCCGTGAACTACAGGACAACGGGCGCGGAGTGTCTGCGTGGACAGACGCGCTGCAAGGAAATCCTAAACCTACGCGCTGATAACGCGAACTAAGGAGATGAAGCTATGTCGCTTGCAAAACGAAGTGAAAAAGGCTTGCTCACGCCAGACAATTGCGTCGTGGCGCTTATCGATCACCAACCACAGATGCTGTTCGGAATTACCAGCATCGATCGTCAGACCCTCATTAACAACGTCGTGGGTTTCTCAAAGGCCGCCAAAGTGTTCGGCCTGCCCACGGTCCTCAGCACGGTCGAGACGAAAGCCTTCAGTGGCTATATCTGGCCGCAACTCAAAGCGCAGTTCCCCGACATCACACCCATCGAACGCAGCAGCATGAACTCCTGGGACGATTCAAAGTTCGTTGCGGCAATTAAGGCCACAGGTCGTAAGAAGATCGTGCTCGCAGGGCTCTGGACGGAAGTTTGTGTAGCTTTTCCGACAATCCAGGCTATTACGGACGGCTACGAAGTGTATGTGGTCGAAGACCTCTGTGGCGACCTCGACGTCAGGACGCATGATACCGCAATGCGCCGCGTGGAACAGGCAGGGGCCAAACCGGTGACCTGGATTCAGGTCATGCTCGAGTGGCAGCGGGACTGGGCTCTCAGAGAAACGTACGACGCAGTAATGGACATTGTGAAGACGCACGGGGGTGCATACGGCATGGGCGTCGAATATGCCTACACGATGGTGCATGGCGCGTCGCCAACGGAACTTCCTGATTGGACGCCGCCGCTTGAGCTAGCCCACAAGTAAGTAGTAGCTGGGGAAGCGTGACCGCCTTCCCCGCCTTACTTTCTCCAAAACCGGCTCAGTAACCTCGGAGGACGCTATGTCTCAGAAGACGATCTATCATAACGGAAAGATCGCGACCAACTCGACCCCGTACTTCGCCGAAGCGATGACTGTTGAGAATGGAAAGGTGCTTGCCGCCGGCACCTCTTCCAATTTGCTCCAGACTCCCGAGGCCGGCACAAAACTCGTCGACCTGGGCGGCCGCACAGTGATTCCCGGGCTTAACGACTCCCATATGCACGTGATCCGCGGGGGGCTGCACTATAACCTGGAGCTTCGCTGGGATGGCGTTCCCTCTCTTGCCGATGCAATGCGCATGTTGAAAGAGCAAGTCCTGCGCACCCCGGCCCCACAATGGGTCCGTGTCGTCGGCGGCTGGACAGAGTTTCAGTTCGCAGAGCGCCGCTTGCCCACCCTTGAAGAGATAAACAAAGTCGCTCCTGACACTCCTGTATTTGTCCTTCATCTCTACGACCGGGCAATGTTGAACGCGGCGGCTCTGCGAGCAGTCGGTTATACGAAGGATACACCCGACCCACCGGGAGGCGAAATCCAGCGCGACAAGCGAGGCGCGCCCACCGGCATGCTGATCGCTCAGCCTAACGCAAGTATCCTTTATTCCACGCTTGCCAAAGGTCCTGTTCTTGGCTTTGAAGATCAGCTCATCTCAACCCGCCACTTCATGCGTGAGTTAAACCGGCTCGGTATCACCAGCGTAATCGACGCTGGCGGCGGATTCCAGAACTATCCCGACGACTATAAGGTTATCCAGGACCTGCACAAGCGCGGGCAGATGACCCTGCGGGTCGCGTTCAACCTGTATCCGCAGCGTCCAAAACATGAGTTGGAAGACTTCAGCAAATGGACCTCTTCAGCATCTCTTTACCAGGGGGACCACACGATGCGGCTCAATGGCGCGGGTGAGAATCTTGTCTTTTCAGCCGCGGATTTCGAGGATTTTCTCCAGCCACGACCGGACCTCGTAAACGCTCTAGAAACTGAATTGGAGAGCGTGGTCCGGCTACTCGCCGAGAAGCGCTGGCCTTTCCGTCTGCACGCCACCTACAACGAGTCCATTGAGCGATTCCTGAATGTTTTTGAGAAAGTGGACCGCGACATCCCGTTCAATGGGCTGCACTGGTTCTTCGATCATGCGGAGACGATTTCGGATCGGAACATTGCTCGGACGGTGGCGCTCGGAGGCGGCGTTGCGGTCCAGCATCGCATGGCCTTCCAGGGGGAATACTTCGTCAAACGCTACGGTGCTGAAGCAGCGAAGAGGACGCCACCGGTTCGACGCATGTTGGAGATGGGCGCGCATGTCGGGGCGGGTACGGACGCAACACGAGTGGCAAGCTTCAATCCCTACGTTTCACTTTATTGGCTCGTCTCCGGTCGCACGGTAGGCGGAATGCCGCTCTATGGCGGGGAGAACCGGATGTCGCGCGAGGAGGCGCTGCGCCTTTATACAAAGGGGAGCAGTTGGTTCTCAGCCGAGGAAGATGTAAAGGGATCGCTGGCTCCAGGTCAACTCGCCGACTTCGCTGTTCTCACCTCAGACTTCTTCTCCGTGCCGGAGCAGGAGATCAAGGACCTGCAATCTGTTCTCACGGTCGTAGGTGGAGAGGTGGTTTATGCGTCGGAGGACTTTGGCCAGTTGGCCCCGCCCCCGTTGGCCGCTGCACTCGATTGGGCTCCGACGGCCCATTACGGAGGTTATTACAACCCCGTGTCACACGTTGGAGCAGCGATGCACTACGGATGTTCCAGACTCCATGCCCCGGCCGCATCGCGAGACCCTGAACGCCTCGGAGAATCTCTATGGGGACTGGGCTGCGATTGCTTCGCTTTTTGACTCCGGGCTCAACCCTTTAATCCTAGGTCCATAGGAGGAACAAAGTGCAGGATTCTCGAGCACTGCCGAAGAATGCGGAGCGCCTTGCAATCGTTCGACTGGCCCGGGATAGTGCGATTGAATTGATCCTCACCTCTATCCTGCTGTTCGGCGTGGTGACTATCGTGAGGTGGGTGATTGGACCTTCACCAATCTCACACGCGATCCCTGGGATCCATGCTGAACTCTGGATCGTCGGCGCGGCAGTCGCGTTGCTTCTTGCCGGGCTGATTCTCAGCCCTCCGGGAAGAGCCTCGGGTGGGCACACGAACCCGGCAATCTCGCTGGCGATGTGGCGTTTCGGAGTCTTCGCTGGAGCTGGTGTCATTCCCTACTCCATTGCCCAGTTGGTCGGTTCTGTGCTTGGAGTCGTCGCCGCCCGCTTAGTTTGGGGCCATGTTGTGGCGGAGTCACCCGTTGTATATGCCGCGCTCCAGCCAGGACAAGGGTGGGCGACCTGGCAGTTATTCGTAGTCGAAGCTCTTGGGATGACTGTCATCGCTTTCGTTGTCGGGTTCTGTCTCGCAGTTCCGCGACTCACG
>Ga0335075_10008931_pt1 | contig 15335 bp, 11 predicted proteins | sample Lox_Sample_24_FD_206723 | JGI IMG/M metagenome (GOLD analysis project Ga0335075, IMG submission 206723) | Soil microbial communities from Loxahatchee National Wildlife Refuge, Florida, United States - Lox_Sample_2.4 | ecosystem: Environmental > Terrestrial > Soil > Wetlands | place: USA... | reverse complement strand
GAGTGGGTGTAAGAGAGGAAGAGCGTGTATCTCTGGCCGAAAGTGCGCCGGGCTTCGATCTCTGCGGCATAATCGTGATCGCGCCGGTTGCTGGTGAGCAGGTAGTTGCCTGAGAGCGCGGCCGGGCTGCTCTGGTTCACATAGGTGAAGAGGCCGGAGACGTGTTTGTCAATGAAATTCGCTTTTGCATAGATGGAGGCAGGGAGTTTCTGCTCGACGCCGATGCTCCAATTGATGGCACGGGCCTCGTGCAGCGAGCTCTGGTTGTAGCTGAAGGTGGTAAGTTGCGGCAGGCCAGAGGGGGTGACGCCATCCGCGTTGTAGTAGGTGTCGAAGCGTGAACCGCCAAGCGCGTCCTCAAGGTAGTCCAGTTGGGTGTGCTCATAATAGACGCCGACGCCAGTGGAAATTTTGGTATTAGGCTCCTGGCCTGGCGCGTAAACGACGGCGATGCGCGGAGAAAAGAGCGGACGGCGAATGATCTCGTCCCAGTCGAAGCGGAGGCCGGGCTCGATGAGAAGGCCGCTGAGGCTAGCGTTCCAGTGGTCTTCAAGGTAGGCCCCAAGCTCGGCATTGTGGCGAGTGAAGGGCGGCACAGACGTGAAGACGCTGCGGCGCAGCAAGGTTCCGTCTTCGCGGAGATAGTTGACGGGCGCATTTATGACCCGTTGGCCGAACCGGATGTGGTCGAGGTCGATGCCGCCGCGGATATCGTGGCTGCCCAGCCACTGCCGGCGCGGCAGAAAGAGCGTTGCGTTGTCTTCCTCGCGCTGCGAGGTTGCGACGAGGTTCTGGAAGTAGCTGCCTTCAGCGGTTTCGGGGGTGAGCATGTAGGGGGAATCGCCGTGGGGCTCGTAGCCGTCGCGGAAACGCAGCACACCAAAACCTGTTTCCAGCAGGGCGCCCGCCGGGGACCGCTGCCGGTCTTGCACATACGGGAACCAGGCGATCGTGTCCCGTTTGGTAGTGCTTTGCTGGGGAACGAGAGGGGAGATGCCGTCGTAGGGTGAGTGGTAATCGTTGAAGAGCAAGCCCCCAATAACGCTGTTGGCGCTGCCAACATTGGTCTGGAGTTTGAGCAGGTTGCTGCCGCGAATCAGTTCGTCGGTGTTGGCTCCGGCGGGAAGCTCGGTGATGTAGATGTTGTCATATTCGGTTTCGAGCCCGTCGAAGAACCATGCGCGGTTTCGCACAATAGGCCCGGAGAGGGTGAAACGCGGTACGAGTTTATCGAAGCGGATGCCGTTAAGATCGTGGAACGAGGGCAAAAAGTCAGTGGCATTAAAGCGGAATTTATTGTCTCCCATACCGGTGGAGAAGGCGATGACGCCACCGGTGCTTCTTCCGTACTGTACCGGGTAGCGCGTGGTTTCCGCATCGATGGAGCGCACCGCATCGGTGCTAACGCGCAGCGCGAGCTGGCCGCTGGCGGGCGAGCGGATGTCTAAGCCGTCGAGGGTGTAGAGGGTCTGCCAGTACTCCGACCCGGCGACATGAACCTGGCCGGTGCCGTCGGCAATGACGCCGGGGAAAAAGGGCAAAAGAGTGCGGATGTCGCGGCTTACCGGATAAGGGATGTTGACGATTGCCGGCGTACCCAGTGAGAAGATATCGGAGGGTTCCTGGGTGTCGATGCCGGCAGGCGAGGCAGTCACGTGCACCTGCTGCTGGAGGAGCCGTTCGTGCGTGAGGGCGACCTGAACGTTCCGGCTCCGCGGATCCTCATTCTGCTCGTTCGCCGGATAGAAGCCAGAGGCGGTAATGTGCAATCCATACGGCTCCGATTGCCAAAGAGCATACCGGCAACGGCCGGCGTAATCGGTCCAGACTCTGATCGGAGGTCGCCCAGACTCAAGCACGGTGACCTCGGCGTTGGCAACAGGCTGGCTGCTCTCGTCGAGGACAGTAAGCGTGACGCGCGTGCCGGTCGGCGAGGCCGGGGCGTGCTGCGCGCACGCCAGCGGGACGGCACCGAGCAGAAGCATCGCAAATCCGAATGCGCAGCGTGTTTGCCGCATCAACCCGCCTCATAAATGTGCTGTTGCCTGCACTTATCTGACGATGATTGCAGCTGAAGGTCAATTGTGCGGGTTCGGTGTTCCAAACCGCGCAGGGTTTTCTTTGGCGGGTGCGGGCGCAACTCTACTTGGCGAAGTGGCGGGCGCGCCAGAGGGCTCCGGAGACCGCGTCGACGGCTTCGGGAAGAATCTGTACAGTGGGGGCCGCGAGGTGAATGGTTTCCGTCATGGCGTCGCGGACGAAGGTGACCTTGTCGAGAATTCCTCCGATGAAGGCGATGCTGGGCATGGGTTGATCAGGTTCAAGGGCGCGCAACTGACGGAAGGCCTCGGCAGCGTCTTCGCCAAGTATGCGGCCGCCACGGATGAGGACTTCAAGAGCGACGGCGTCGCCTTCCTCGGCGCACTGGGCGACGATGGGGGCGAGTTGAGAGAAGTCCGCTCCGGAGTGGGCAACGTTGATGACATCGGCGAGCTCATTGAGCTTCCAGAACGTGATGACGCGTTCGAGGATGGGTGTGGGACGGCGGAAGTCCTTGGCGCGAAGTGCGGCGCGGAGAGCCTGGTGGCCGATCCAGTAGCCGGAGCCCTGATCACCGAGCATGGGGCCCCATCCGCCGACGGTGAGGCGATCGCCGGTGCTGGTGCGGGCAAGAATGTTGGAGCCGGTTCCGGCGATGACAAGGACACCGGCACCGCCGGGGAAGGCCGCATCGAGGGCGATTTCCTCATCGCCGCAGACTTCGATGGCTCCGCCGGCGCAGTGAGAGATGATCTGGCGCATCCAGCCGTCAGTTTGGGGCAGGCGAAGACCGGCCGTGCCGACGGAGGACGCAGTGAGCTGGAGGAGATTGACACTGCTGACGCGGGAGATTTCCGTGAGCAGGGTGGAGAGGCTCTGCTGAGCCTGCTCGATGCTGACGCGTAGCGGCTTGATGCTGCCACCGACGGCGCGGGCGAGGGTGCGGGTTTCGTCTCCGAGAAGAGCTGTGGTTTTTGTGCCACCGGCGTCGAGTCCGAGATAAAAAGCCATTACCGTGCTGCCTCGCCGCGCAGGGCCTTAGAGAGGATGTTGGGGTTGCCGTCGACCTTGGGGGCATTGAGGCCGAGGATTTGCGCGATGAAGGGGTAGATGTTGACGTTCTCGAAGGGCTTGAGGGTGGTTCCGGGGCGGATGTCGGGCCCCTCAGCGAAGAAGATGGCTCGCATGGAAATCATCTGAAAGGGATTGTACCCATGCTCGCCGACCGGAGTGAATTCCTTTTGTCCGGGCGGTGGAGCGTGAGCGCGGATGATATAGGGACCTTGCGGGATGATGACGGGATCGCCCTCGCGCGGATTGCCGTTGTAGTGTAGCTCGGCGGGGACCCTGGCGCGGCGGTAGACCTTGAAGTCCGCGTCCGCAGCCTTGAGCTGCTGGTAGGCGTGGTCGGCGTCGACCTCGGATTTCGGATAGAGGAGCGAGCCGACTGTGTTGAAGTCGTCAAGGTCGGCGTATTTGTCGAGATTTATCCAGTCGCCCTGGACGCGGGCCATGCCGTGGTCGGACACAACGATGAGGTCGATGGGTAAGTGGAGTTCGTTGAGCTTTCTTTCAAGGATGCCCATGAGCGCATCGACGTGGCGGACAGCGTTGCGGACCTGGGGGCTGTCGGGGCCGTGCATGTGTCCCTGATGGTCAACGTTGGGGTAGTAGAGGGTGATGAAGTGCGGGCGCTGGGCGGGCGGCAGCCTGAGCCAGGCGATGACCTGATCGATGCGCTTCCGGTCGGGGTAGTCGTTTGTGTAGTGCAGGTAGTAGGTGGGGCGCTCACCTGCGATCTTTGCTTCTGATCCGGGCCAGAAGAAGCAGGCCGTACGCATCCCCTGCTGCTCGGCGAGCGACCAGAGAGGAGTGCCACTGTACCAGGAGCCATCGGCGACGGCGGAGGCATTGCGGTAGGAGTAGATCTGTTTACGCGCCGGGTCGTAGAAGGTATTGGCGACGATTCCGTTGTGCTCGGGATAGAGGCCGGTGATGATGGCATAGTGGTTGGGGAAGGTGAGCGAGGGGTAGGACGGAGTCATGCCGCTGGGCGCACTGGCTCCCTGGCGGCCGATGGCGAGGAGGTGCGGCGCGCCGTAGAGGCGAGGGTAATCGTAACGGAAGCCGTCGAGGGAGACGAGGACGACATAGTGCTTGCTAAGCTGCGACGGCGCGTTGGGGCCGTTATCGACATGAATGACAGGCGGAAGGGCGAAGTCTGAATGGCGTTCGTGCTGCGCGCGGGTGAGCGGGGCGAGGCAGAGCGGAAGCACGGCGAGAAGTGCAAGGCGGCGAAGCAGGCGGGACATGTGGGGTCCTTTCAAAGGTGGCGTTCCGGATGGCGAATTTAGGGCCGTGTTTAACGAATAAGGAAGGCCCATGCGGCGATGAATACTCCGGTGGCACCAAAGGCCATTCCCAGATACCAATAGGCACGCTGTCGAGTGAGCAAAGTGATTGAGGTAATGACGAGGGCAATTTCAAGCAGCGCCTCGCTGAAGTCGAAGCGGGCGGCGTGACGCTCGGACTTACGAACCTCGTGTTCAAGCTCAGTCGCTTTGGCCTGCTCCTGGTTCAATTCGCCGTTCCACTTGGCGAGGTGCGCCTTGTAAGTGCTGGTGGCCTTTGCGGTGGCTGTGGAGTCGCGGACGGGTAAACTGCCGAGCAGGTCGATGGTGAGCTCTGTGTTGTACTGACGGATTTTCTTGGCCTGGTAGAGGTTCCACTGATCGGTGGCGCGGGCCTGCTGGAGGACGGCCTCAGTGTGCGTGCGGTGGCCAAGCACGGTGGTGACAGCCACGAGCACGGCCAGGAGGCTCATGGTGAAACTGACGGGGCGAAGGCTGGATTCGCGAGCCTTCTCGTGCTGTTCCTCAAGTTCTTGCGCTTCTGATGCTTCCATAGGCATGCCGGGGTCGCACTTTAGTTTACGGGGAGTAACCGGCGGAGTCGAGAAGGGAATGCGGCGGCTACTACTTTTTCGACAACTCCAAGACCTGCGAGCCAGCTAGGAGAAAAGCGCCGACTCCGTAAACGTAACTGGAGGTGGGCTTGTAGGCTCCGGGGGCTGCGCCGACGGGCTGAATGCAGCCGAGGCGTCCTGTGACATAGGCATGCCGGAGCAGGCCCTTCCAGCCTTTTTCGACAACAGGCAGATATTCGGAGCGCTTGAGGATATGGTGGTTAATTCCCCAGGCGATGGCATAGATGAAAAAGGCGGAACCGGAAACTTCGGGGAGTGGATACGCTTTGGCGTCAAGCAGGCCGGGTCGCCAGAGTCCGTCGGGGCTCTGGATCTGGGCGATGCGCGCGGCCATCTGGCGGAACTGCTTCACATATTTCGGGCGAGTGGGATAGTTGGGGGGCATTTGTTCGAGGACTCGGGCAAGACCGGCCATAACCCATCCATTGCCGCGCGACCAGAAGAGCTTCTTGCCGTTGGCCTCATGCTTATTGAGGTATGTGGCGTCGCGAGAGAAGAGATGCTCGTTCGTGTCATAGAGCAAGTCGGAGGTAATCCACCATTCATGGTCCATGTAGTTGAGGTAGGAGATGTCATGGGTGGCTCCATAGAGACGGGCCCAAACAGGAGGCGCCATGAAGAGCGCATCGCACCACCACCAGACAGGCTTTGCTGGGTTGTCGGGCTGGGTCTTGAGCGTGTCGAACTGCTGCTGGGTGGGGATGATCATGCGCGGTTGGTGATAGTCGAAGTAGAGGCCGAGGTAGGTTTGGGCGATGGCCTGATCGTCGGCGACGGTCTGGCGCGGGCCGGTTGTCCAGTTAAATTTGTTGCCCATTTCGAGCATCGCCTGCTCGTAGCGTGGTTCGTGGAGCGAGTGGGCGGCGGCCATGAATCCGTCGTACAGCGCAGCGAATGTCCAGTCTTTGTTGAAATAGGGCTGGGCGCGCTCGAGCTGCCAGTCGGCCACTTTGCGCATGGCCGCGGCGACAGCGGAACGGCGCAGCGCGGGAGAGAGATCGGCGAGAGGTGGCGTGTAGTCGAGGGAATCGCCGACTCCGGGCTTGGCGGCGGGGCTAGAGCGATGCGCGGGATGTGGCGCCGTTGTGGTTTGCGCGAGAATGCCGGGGATGCAGAGCACCACAGATGCGGCGAGGGAAACGGTTCTGAGGCACATTGCTCTGCGAGGGGATTGAGGCGAAGAGATCAAGAGCGGAGGGGGCGAGGCGGGTGACATGCAAACAGAGGAAGAAGGGTGAGGCTGCATAGCGAGCATCGTAAATCAAGTGCTGCACAGCGGGGGTACATAAGTCCCGCATCGCGGTACATGGAGAACAGATGCCCGGGTCGCTACTGTTGAGATGCGGCGACCCACTTCTTCCAGAGGGCAGGATCGGAGAGCATCTTTATATAGATTCCGCCGACAACGGAGCGAGCCTGAAAGCCGACCTGTGCTCCGGTGATCGTGTCGAACCAATCGCTCAGGGGCACGCGTGTCGGTGACTCCGTCATATAGAGGTAGAGCGGGTCGATGAGCGCGGAGAAGTCGCGCTGGTTGTCGGCGAGCGTTGCGCTCCAGACCGACCAGTCAAGTTTGGTGTAGGTCTTGCGGTAGTCGAGCGGCAGACCGAATTTGTTCTGGTGTGTGAGGTAGAAGCGAACCTCAGATCGCGCGAGCGACGGCGGGAACAGGTTGAGGCCGAGGATGCTGTTCCAGACGAGGTTGTACTTCTGGCTCCAGGTGCCAGGACGGTCGAAGGCCAGGCGGGTATGGTCTCCGTCGGCGGCCATGCGCATCCACTGCGAGGCCATGTGCTGCGCGGTCTTGTGAAAGTCATCGGCAACGCTGCTTTTGCCGAGCATCCCGGCCATTTGCGTGTAGCTGCCGAGGGCCAGAATGGCTTTGAGGGAAAGGTTGGCGTTGTGGGCCAGATGGCCAGCGAAGTCGTCGGTGCTGAGCTGGTTTTTGGGATCGAGGCCGTTGGCGCGGAGGTATTCCGCCCAACGGGTGAGTAGCGGCCAGTACTGCGCGGCGAAGTGCGCATTGCCTTCCGCATGCGCGATGGCGTTGAAGAGGATGAGCATGTTGCCACTTTCTTCGACGGGCATCTGGTCCTGCTCAGAGTGTTCGCCACCGCCGTAGACCTGGCCATTGGCCAGCGGGTAGGTCCCAAGATCATGGGGCGCGAAGGGCCAGGGCCAGCGCGGCAGGCTAGCGTATTCCATGACGGGGCGAAGCTGTGCTTCAAGCAATTTGGGATTGAAGAGCAGGAAGAAAGGCGCGGTGGGGTAGGTGACGTCGACGGTGTCAATGCATCCGTTGCTGAAGTTCTCTTTGGAGAAGAGCAGCGGAGTGCCGTCAATGTCGGAAACGAGTTTGTTGGCGGCGAGCGTTTGCCGGTAGGCGAGAACGGCGAGGTCGGCGTAGTGCGGGCCTCCGGCTTTGGTGAGGTCGGCGACGATGTGGCGATCGAAGGAGATGGAGCGCGCGAGCAGAGAGCTTTCCTGATGCTCGGCGGCTTCGAGCATCTGCGCAAAGGTCATGCCGTTACGGCGCCAGTACCCGGTGAGGCGACGGTGCAGGAACTCGATGGACTCGATGTCGTCATAGGCCAGCATTACCTGACGCGAGACAGGGGTAGCTGCGACCTGGCCGAGGTCGAAGCGAACGACCATAAGGGGAAGGTCGAGGCGCGGGGCGCGCGGCATGTTCAGATCGTCGCTGTCTGCAGAGGTCCCTGTGGCGACGTCGCGGTCGCGCTCGCGCCATCCGATGGTAGAGGTTTGTACGCCGGGTTGCGAGGGCACGGCGACGTCGGCCCAACCCCAGTCTATGCGGAGATTGTCTCCCGCTTTGGCGAGCACCTGCTGCGAGGTGGTGCCCATGTGCATTACGGTCATGTCACCGACGCGGCTGGTGCCCCAGACGACCGGCTCCTGGTCGTTATCGACGGCGAGGCTGGCGGAGGCGTCAAAGTAAAGCTGGAGGGAGTGAGTCTGGCCGTCGGTGGAGCGCACCGACCAGAGGAGATAGGTGAGCGGGCGCGAGAGGACGTCGAGATCCTGCGGTAAGGCGGGCGTAAAGAAGGTTGCGGTGAGGTGAACGCCGGAGCCTTCAAACTGATAAATGGTGCGCGTGGGCCAGATGGCGCGCGAGACCTGCGGAATGGCGGGCGCAACGCGGTCGTCGCCCATGAAACGGAAGGTTTTTCCGTCGATGCGGATGAAGCCGTCAATCTGCTGCGGAGTGCCGGTCCAGTGGCGCGTGGGGCCGTCGGTCAGCTTGTCATTGAATGACCAGATGCTGAAGTAAGGATCATGCGCCACCAGCGGCGTGGCGGGAGTGCGTGCGGTGATGGGCTCCGGCTGCTGCGCGAGGGCGAACGGCGCAGCGGCAGAGAGCAGCACGAATGCGGTGATGTTGGCAAGGCGAGCGGCGAAAGTGGTTCCAGGCTTCATCATGCTTTTAGTCTCGACTCCATTTCCTTGCGGATGATATCAACTTTGCAGAGTGGACAGGGGAAAGCGCCGGACGGTGTTTCCAGTAAAATCGCAGGCGAAGTGCAAAGCTGGACGAGAGCCATGACACGCGCCGGGGACAAGCGCGCGTAGACGGGGACGAATGTAGCAGCGCCCCGTGAGTTTTGAGGGCGACGAAGAGGAGGTTGAATCTGAAGCGCGTGGGTCTGAGACGTACGGTGTGGATGAGCACGGTGACCATTGCGGCTCTGATGACCGGCGCACTCATGGCGCAGCAGACCCGGTCAGGTTCAAGCGAAATTGTTCCTGGCAAGTTTGTGGACGTGACCAATGCGGTCGGTGTGCATTTTATCGGGCAGGCATCGCACACGGCAAAGAAATACCTGATTGAGACAATCGGTTCCGGCGTGGCGCTGTTTGACTACGACAACGATGGGCGGTTGGACATATTTTTTGCGAATGGAGCGCCGCTGAAGGACCCGACTCCGCCGGGAACGTTGCTGAAAAAGCCGGGGCCGAAGTATTGGGACAGGCTTTACCACCAGCTTCCAAATGGGACGTTTGAAGATGTAACCCAAAAGGCCGGCTTGGAAGGGACTGGCTACGACATGGGCGTGGCCGTGGGTGACTATGACAACGATGGTTACGATGACCTGTATGTGACCGGAGTGCAGGGCAACCACCTGTACCACAACAACGGGAACGGCACTTTTACCGATGTGACAAAGCAGTCGGGCACGGGAGGGTCAGGCTGGTCGACGAGCGCGGCGTGGGTCGACCTGAACAACGACGGGCTGCTGGATCTGGTGGTGCTGCGCTATGCAAAGTGGGATTTTGACGATGTGTGGTGCGGCGAACACAGGCCTGGCTACCGCTCATATTGTCTGCCTACGGTGTTCCCGGAGATCAGGCCGATTGTATACATCAATGATGGCAACGGACACTTTACGGAAGAGTCCGCCAAAATTGGGATTGACGCGCCCGGGCACGGGCTGGGGATTGCTATTGGCGATTATGACCGGGACGGACACATTGATATCGCGGTCGCGAACGACTCGGTGCCTGAAGCGCTGTATCACAACAAAGGCAACGGGACGTTTGAAGAGGTCGGGCTGATGTCTCAGATGGCGGTCGACGGCGACGGGCGCGCGTTCGCGGGAATGGGGATCACCTTCCAGGACTATAACAACGATGGCTATCCGGACCTTTTTATTTCCGATCTTGCAAACCAGAAGTATGCGCTGTTCAAAAACGAAAAGGATGGGACGTTTGATTATGAGACGGATGTCTCCGGGGTTGGAACGATTACCCTGCTGCACTCGGGTTGGGGGACGAAGTTCTTCGACTATGACAACGACGGACTAAAAGACCTGATTGTGGCGCAGGGGCACGACATGGACAACGTGCAACTGACGTATCCCGACCTGCATTACAAGGAGCCGATGCTGCTGATGCGGAATATCGGCGGCGGCAAGTTTGTGGATGTGTCGAAGAAGTCAGGCGCGATCTTCCACGAGGCATGGGCGGGGCGCGGCCTTGCGGTGGGTGACCTGAACAACGACGGGCGCGAAGATCTGGTTGTGACGACCAACGATGGTCCGGCGTACGTAATCATGAATGAGACGCCGACGAAGAATCACTGGCTGGAGCTTTATCTGGTTGGGCATAAGAGCAATCGTGATGGGATTGGCGCGGTGATCAAGCTGACTACGGCAAAAGGTTCACAGTGGTGGACGGTATCGACAGCGGGAAGCTATTTATCTTCGAGCGACAAGCGCGCACACTTCGGGCTGGGGCCGGAGACGGTGGCGCAGACAATTGAGATTGACTGGCCAAGCGGAATCCACCAGGTACTGCACAACGTAAAGGCGGACCAGATACTTCGCGTGGATGAGCCGGTGGCGAGCACAGCTAAGTGAGGCAGGTGCGGCCCAAGTTCAACAAAGGTTCACATCAACGGATTGTAGCCGTCAGAGTTGTTTATTTTTCAGAGGCTTATGGTGGTCGCTGTAGGACTCGAACCTACGACCTCCTGCGTGTGAAGCAGGCGCTCTAACCAACTGAGCTAAGCGACCATAAAGGGCAGCAACTTGACAGGTTTCAATGCCTTTGCGCCCGATTGGCTGGAACTTTCCAAGATTAACATCAGTGGGCACGAGGCTGCCAGTATGGGGCGGCTCCGCCCGCCCTGCATGGTTTTGGCGCGCATTGCGGAAGTTTGACGGATACAATCGTTTTACGTTCAAGACTTGTGTTCAAGACTGGCGTTGAAGATGGTCCCCCGCGGTCCTGTATCTTTTGACAGCGCCCGTGCGTCTGACGCGAAGGGGGCCGGAGTCCAAGAGTACGGATGACGAACAGTTTAATGGCGAAAACGACCAGGCCAAACCGCAACCCGGCAGGGAAAATGGGGTTGAGGAGAGTATGGCCACTATTGCCCTTGACCGGCCGATCGCAGCAAGACCCCGGGAACGAGGCGGCGCTCGGACTCGGATGACGGATTGGAGCTCGATGACCGATGCGGAGATCATGCTCCGCGTGCGGGACGGCGATGACGCCGGGTTCGACCTGCTAATTGAGAAGTACAGGAAGCCGATTATCAACTTCATGTACCGCATGGTGCACAACCAAGCCGTCGCAGAGGAGCTGGCGCAAGAAGTTTTCCTGCGGGTGTACCGCTCACGGGAAACCTACCGGGCAGAAGCGAAGTTCACAACCTGGCTGTACCGGATTGCAACGAACCTGGGTGTGAACCATGCACGGGACACGAAACATGAGCGCACCGTGCAGAATATTTACCTTGACCAGCCAGACCCGGAGACGGGCACGACGCCGGACGTGGCGGACGATATAGAGTCGGTCGAGGAAAGTCTGCTGAAGGACGAGCGGATGCGCGCGATCCGGAAGCATGTGATGGCCCTCCCGGAGCGGCAGCGGACAGCAGTGCTGATGCACAAATATCAGGGGATGGACTATAAGCAGATAGGCGAGGTGTTGAAGTTGAGCGAGTCGGCGACCAAGTCACTGCTGTTCCGCGCTTACCAGACATTGCGGGAAAGATTGAAGGAATTTGTTTAACCGATTGAATAATGGGGTACTTATGAACTGCCGAATGTTGGAGAGAGAATACAAGGATGCGCTGGCTGATCTGCTGCTGGCTCCGGAGCGGGTTCCGGCAGAGGTACGCGCGCATGTGGAAGAGTGCGCGGAGTGTGGAGCGGAAGTGAAGGCGTTGCAGGGAACGTTGCTGGCGCTGGACGGCTGGGAGGGCGTAGAGCCTTCGCCGTTCTTTGATGCGCGTATGGCGGCGCGGATGCGGAGGGCGCGCGAAGAGCAGCCGGCGGGGTGGCTGGAGCGGATGCGCGCGCGGTTGATGTACGGGACGAATCTGCACATGAGGCCCTTGGCAGCTGGAGCGCTGACGCTGTTACTGCTGGTGGGCGGAGGGACGTTTGCGGGCTTGAAAAGCACGGAGTCGACGACGCCGGTGGCGGCCTCGGCAACGGTCCGGGATTTACAGTCACTAGATGAGAACGCGCAGGTGTTTCAGGCGATGAATGCTCTGGATCAGGGAGACAGCGGGGACGCGAGCGTTCAGAACAGCAACTAGGGCTTGATATACGGGTTCAAGGTTTCGATGTAAGCAGATGAAAACCTTATCCTTAAACTTTGATGGATTGCTGGGTGCCGGGGTGGTATCCAGGTACGATTCTGACCTTGGGGAACGAAGACCCACGATGTGCACAGGAACCAATTCGAGCGGCCCAAGCGGGCTGATCCGCCGTGCTTTGCGAATAGGGTTGCTGGCAGGACTGACGGTGGGATTCACGCTGGCACCGGGGGTGATGCGGGCAGACGGTCAGGTGCGCGGGCGGGGCGGCCATTTCGGCGGCGGATTCGGCGGCTGGCACTTGCGCGAGGGAGCCTACAACTTTAATCGCGGACGCGGCGGGCCTGGAGGCTGGCAGAACCACGGGCAAGCAAACCGTCGCGGGGGATACTATGCCCATCGCCAGGTGAGGCAGGGCCAGATGAATCGCGGTGCTAATGGGCCAAGGCAGATGCGACCAGCATACGCCGGGCAGAATAATGCGAACCGGAGTGCGCCAACGATTGGGCCGCGGCAGAGTGGATTCCAGAACACAAGACCCGGACAGCAACACTTACCGCAGTGGTGGGCAGCGCATCGCGGACTGTCTCCCGATCAACAAGCGGAAGCGATGCGACGGGAGCCGGGATTCCAAAGCCTTCCGCAGGGGCAGCAGCAGCGGCTGCTGAACCGCTTGCGGAACTTTGACTCGCGACCGCCGCAGGTGCAGCAGCGGATGCTGGACCGGGTGGAGATGTTTGAGCGGCTGTCTCCGGAGCGACAGCAGGAGGTTCGAGGTGCTTCAGCGGCCTTCAACCGGATGCCCCAGCCGCAAAAACAAAGGATGATCCAGGCATTCCAGCAGCTCAGGCACATGCCTCCGGCGGAGCGGCAGCAGATGCTGCACTCGGCTTATGGGCAGCAGTTCACGCCGCAGGAGCGGACGGTGCTGGGAAATCTATTGTCGGTTGAGCCATACCAGCCTTCGAACGCTGAGCCCTACTTCGGCCGGGCTCACTAAGAGGTGGGTCTCCTGCGTGGCGGAGAATCAGAAGGGGCGCAGCAGCGGACTAAATGCTGCGGCACTTTGCTGCGCGAAAGGGTTGTGACAACGCGGCAACTTGGCCTTTTTAAGGGGCATCTGAAGACTAGTAACACATTCCCCCTTATGGAGTTACTAATGAATCAACTGAAATTGCGCAGGATTTTTTCGCAGAGATTTCTGGTGCCTGCGCTGCTGATGACGGTGACGTGCGCGGCGGTATTACCGGCATTCGCGCGAGCCGAGGACCAGGGACAGTCCAGCGACCATATTGTGACCCCACAGGCGCTGCAGCAGAAGGTTGAGGCGCAGTCGCAGACTCGGCAGAAGAACATTGCGACAGTGCAGGGTTTCTTCAAGATGCCGCTGGCGCAACGGGCGATGAAGATGGAGCACGTGGATCCGGCGCAGGTGCAGAAGGCGATTCCTACACTGTCGAATGCGGAGCTGACGAACCTTTCCGCGCGGGCGACGACGGCGCAGCAACAGTTTTCGGCGGGGGCGCTAAGTACGGAGACGCTGCTGCTGATCATCATCGGGATGCTTTTTATCGTCATTCTGGTCGCGATTCATTAGGCAGACATGGTACGGATAACGGTGCTTCTGGCTGTGCTGATGGGAGCGCAGCCGGGGGGCGCGGTGTGGGTAAATGTTCCGTTTGTAGCGCAGCCGAGGGACGGGTGCGGAGCTGCATCCGTAGCAATGGTGATGCGGTACTGGGCGGCGCAGGATCATCATGACGCGGGGCCGGCGAGCCGGGTAGAGACGATCCAGAAGCAGGTGTATTCGGCGAAGCTGCATGGGGCGACTCCGGCGGCACTGGAAAACTATCTGGAGCAGAACGGCTACGTAACCTTTGCCGTGAGCGGAACGTGGAAGGACCTGGAAACGCAGGTTCGTAAAGGAAGGCCGCTGATCGTAGCGCTGCGTCCTGATGGGCAGCGGGCGCTGCACTATGTGGTGATCGACGGGATTGATCCGGCGCATGGAATGGTGATGATGAATGATCCTGCGCTGCGCAAAATGCTGACAGAGGAACGTGCGGGATTCGAGCGAGATTGGGGCGCGACACATTACTGGATGCTGCTGGCGGTTCCGAAGCAGGCGCAACATTAGAGCGCTGTGCACTGCACTGGCGGCGCTGCCGCTGACGACATTCGCGTGGGGGCAGTGCATTGCGAGGCAGGCGGCTGCGGAGTATTCGCGCGGCATGATCGATGCACATGCGAAGCACTGGGCGATGGCGCACAAGGAGCTGCTCGCCGGGGCGAGATTGTGTCCCACGCAGAAGCGGTTTTTGATTGAACTGGCGGGCGTTGCGTTCGAGCAGGGGCGGAACGCTGAAGCCGCGGCGTGGTTGCGGCGCGGGCTGAAGCTGGATCCGAAGGACGGGTACGCGAACAATTTTGCAGGGACGGTTTACTTCCTGATGGGAAATGTACCGGCGGCGCTGAAGTACTGGAACCGCGTTGGGAGGCCGCGCGTGAGTGCGCTGAATTTCAACTCGCAATTGCGAGTGCGGCGATTGCTGCTGGACCGGGCAATTGCGTTTTCTCCAGCGGCAGTGCTCAAGGAGTCGCAGTACGAGGCAACTGAGGCGTGGGTGACTGCTTTGGGTATCTTTCCGGAGTGGCGGATTGAGCTGGATCCGCGCAAGGACGGGACGTTCGATGCGGATTTTCATGCGGTGGAGCGGGACGGAATGGGAAGCAGCCGGATGGCGGCGGCCATTTCCACATTGAGCGGGTTGCCGTATGAGACGGTGTATCCGGCGTACTACAACATTGGACACGAAGCGGTGAATCTGCAGTCACTATTGCGGTGGGACGCGCAAAAGCGGCGGGCGTGGGTTGAGGCCTCAGGCCCGTGGCATGAGCTGCCGGAGCCTCGCTGGCAGTTGAGTGTGGATGCGCGCAATGAAAACTGGGCAGTGCGACGGTCGTTCACGGGAGTGGCTCCGGTGCTGGGATCACTGAACCTGGAGCGGCAGGCGGCGGATGCGGATGTAGCGACGTATACGAGCGGGCGGCTGTGGTGGACGATGGGAGCAGAGTTTTCACACCGGAGCTATAGGTCGGTAGAAGATGGCACGGCGCTGAATGCGAATCTTGTGCTGCCCGGGTACGGGCTGGGTTACACGATGTCAGCCGGCGGCAAGCCTGTGGATGAGCCGGAGCACAGATTTACTGTGACGGCGGCAGGGAAGTCTGAGACGGCGC